>Ga0209160_1000019_pt1 | contig 112852 bp, 112 predicted proteins | sample GraSoiAngelo_153_FD_186167 | JGI IMG/M metagenome (GOLD analysis project Ga0209160, IMG submission 186167) | Grasslands soil microbial communities from the Angelo Coastal Reserve, California, USA - 14_1009_12_40cm (SPAdes) (version 2) | ecosystem: Environmental > Terrestrial > Soil >...
GGCCGCCGTACTCATCGATGACCGTCACCAGCTGGATGTGCTGCGATCGCATTTCTGTGATCAGCGACAACAGGTCCTTTGATTCGGGCACCGCGAGCGTTTCTCGAACAATCGAGGAGACTGCCCTTCGCTTGCGGTCGTCTGGTGCCAACGCCAATGCATCCTCCACTCGCGCGACGCCGATCACCTCTTCCGAGCTCGAGCCCAGCACTGGGATCCCCGTGTGACCGCTGCTGGCCGCCGCGAACAGCATCGCCTCGGCGGTGGTCGACTTGGAGACGGTGACCAGCTGCGGCCGGGGCGTCATCGCATCGACCGCAGTCCGGCCGCCGAATTTGATTGCCCTTGAGAGCAGACGTGCCGTCTCTCTGGAGAGCGTCCCACGCGCCGCCGACTCGCGGATGACCACCTCGAGCTCCTCGATGCTTCGCGCCGCCGTCAGCTCGCTGCGTGGCTCCACACCCAGGCGCCGGACGACTGCATCAGCCAGCTTGTTGAGCAGCTGAACCAGCGGTCCGAAGAGCCAGGCAAAGGCGCGAAGAGGACCAATCACCAACAACCCGGTCCTCAGCGGCCTTGCAATCGCGACGCCCTTGGGGACCTGTTCGCCAAAGACGAGCTGCAGGTAGGTGGACATGATCAAGGCCAGAGCCACGGATGCGCCGAGCGCGACCCCCTCTTCCGCAAGCGGCAAGCCGCGAATCACAGGGTGGATGACGCCCGCCACCAATGGCTCCGCGACGAAACCGATCAGAAGCGAGGAGATCGTGATTCCGAACTGGGCAGCTGACAGGTGCCGGGTCAGCTGTCCCGTGGCTTCCACGAGCGCGTGGGCGCGCGAGTCCCCTCGCGCGGCCAGCTCTTGAACCCGCCCTCGGTCCAGGGTCACCATTGCGAACTCGCCAAGCACGAAGAAGGCGTTGGCGGCGATCAGACCCAGCATTGCAAGCAGGCCGAGCCCCAGCATCGCGCGCCAGCCTAACGCCCTAGGTCAGACGCTGCGTTCGTACCGCTCCCGTTCCCATTCCGTCACGGTCTGCTGCCACGCCTTCAGCTCCCACCGGCGCGAGACCGCGTAGTAGTCGCCGAACTCCTCGCCGAGCGCCTCACGCAGTGCACCGTCGGCCTGGAATGCATGCAGCGACTCCTCGAGCGAAGCCGGCAGCGCGGCGAGGTCGGTGCGCGAGTACGCGTCGCCCACCACCGGTTCCGGTGGCGGCGCGCCCCGGCGCAGTCCGTCAGCGGCGGACGCCACGATCGCCGCCAGGGCGAGGTATGGGTTGGCGTCGGCCCCCGGCCGCCGGCACTCGAGGCGATTGAGCTCCGAACGAGCCGAATGGATCGCCCGCACCGCGCACGATCGGTTTTCGACGCCCCAGCTCACGTTGGTGGGCGCGAAGTAGCCGGGCACGAGCCGCTTGTACGAGTTGATCGTGGGGTTGAGCAAGAGCGAGGCCGCGGGCAGGTGCTCGAGCACGCCCGCGATCGCCGACGCCAGCGTCAGGCCGCCGGCAAACACGTTCGTCCCCTCGCGCCAGCAAGAGAGGTGCACGTGACCGCTGGATCCTTCCTCCCCGGGTGCCGTCTTGGCGAGAAAGCTCGCCCGCATGCCCATCGACCGGGCGAGCTCTTTGACCGCGAACTTCGTGTAGGCGGCGTTGTCGGCCGCTTCGAGGGCGGGTCGGGCTGCGAGGTTGAGCTCGACCAGCCCTGGCGCCGCCTCGGTATGCACCGCCGTGAGCTCGACGCCCAGGTCGTCGAGCGCCGGGCGCAGCGCGCTGACAAAAGGATCGAGCGCGGTCACCTCGCCCGCGCTGTAGCTGATCCCACTCGTGACCAGGCGATCGTTTTCGTCGCGCAGGCGCATCTCGTATTCGATCGCCGCCACCGCGTCATATCCGACGTCCTGCATCTGCGCCAGCACGCCGCGCAGGACCTCGCGGGATGCGAGCTCGCAGCGAGCGCCGTCCGGCCAGCTCGGGGTGCCGAGGCAGACCCTCCAGCCTGGTCGCCAGCGCAGGTCATGCAGCGTCGACGTGTCTGGGTGCACCACAAGGTCGGCGGCTCCCGAGCGGATGCCGAACCTTTCGTAATCGGCGATCGGCATGTCGACGGGATCCAGCGCCAGCAGGAGGTCCGTCATCACCGTGCCGTGCCGCACGGCGGCGTCGAATGCGTCGGGTCGCAGCGCCTTGCCCCGCAGCGAGCCGTTGACGTCTGGGATCACGAGCAGCACGAACTCGACGTGCTCGGTCGGTCGGTAGTCGACCGCGCTCGCCGTGGCCTCCGCCTCGGTGCGGATCAACTCAGGTCCTTCATCGTCGCCGCCAACCTTGCCACCATCAGCTCGAGCTCGTCATCCGTGCTTGTGAGGGCCGGGGCGAAAACGACTTCGTCGCCCGCGTAGCCGTCAGGGGTCGAGTGGGTGGTCGTGATCAGCAGGCCATGCTCGATCGCAGAGTCTTCCACGCGCTCGTCGAAGCGGAGCTCATCCGGCATGCCGACCAGGCTGATCCCCAGCAGAAAACCGCGCCCGCGTACCTCGGCGACAAGCGGGTTGCCCCGCAGCGCGGACTCAAGGTCCGCCAGCAGTCGCGGTCCGCGCTCGCGCACTCTCTCCACCAATCGAGACTCGACGAGCGCGTCCAGCACAGCCAGTCCTGTCGCGCATGAGATTGGCGCGCCGTCCCACGTATGTCCGAGGTCGAAGAAGCGCGAGCCCCGGTCGATCGCGTCGTAGACATGCTGCTTGCAGAGCAAGGCGCTGATTGGCGCGTAGCCCGCGCCCAGCCCTTTGCCGACCGTCACGATGTCCGGCTCGATCGGGAGCTGCTGGTACGCAAACCACGTTCCGGTGCGGCCCATCCCGGTGACGACCTCGTCGAAGCAGATCAAAAAACCGTGCTTCGCCCGCCGCTCGTCCAGCCCGCGCCAGAACTTCTCCGACGGTGAGAACGCCGGCCGGGCGGCTCCGCTGATCGGCTCGCAGAAGAACGCCGCCACGGTCTGCGGGCCGGCTTCTTCGAGGCGAGCGTCCAGCTCGCGTAGGGCACCTTCGCCAGACCCATCCATCGATATGTGCAGGTGCGGCGATAGGTAGGGCTCGTAGGGGTGCTGAAGCGTACGCGTGCGCCCGGTCAGCGCGAGAGTCGCCATCGTCGAGCCGTGGTAGGCCTGCGCCGGCGAGATCACGCGCCACCGCTCGCCTTCTCCGCGATCCACGTGGTACGAGCGGGCGAGCCGCAGCGCGGCCTCGTTGGCCTCCGAGCCGCTGGAGGCGAAACGGACGCGCGCCATCTCGGGCGCGGTCGTGGTGATCAGCCGGTCGGCGAGCTGCTCCATCGGCTCGTTGGTGAAGTGGTCCATGTAGAAGTAGGCGATCTTCTCCGCCTGCCGGGCTCCAGCCTGGATCACCTCCTGCGCACCGTGGCCGAGGTTCGCCACCATCGCCCCGCCGGAGCACGCGTCCAGGATCTTCTTTCCGTCCGCCGTGTACACCCACAAGCCTTCGCCGCGCTCGACGTTCGGGTACGCGAGATCAAGGAATCGTGGAAAGGTGCTGGTTTGCTCGGCGGTGATCACGTGCGCCTGGCCCCGGTCGCCACCTCGTCGCGGAAGCGGTCGAACAATCGCCAGGTCAACCTGCGCGAGTCAGCGGCTCGCCGCTGGGTCTCTTCCAGCAATCCCGCCGGGTCGACGCCTTCGGCGCGGAGCTCGTGCGGGTAGACGCGCACCCACTCCGCCATGATCTCGGGCGTCACCTCGGGATGGAACTGCAAGCCGAGGCTGCGCCCCGAGACGAACGCCTGCGGCCCGACGTCGGTCTCCGCGATGACCTCAGCGCCCGGCGGCGCGCTGAACGTGTCGAAGTGCCACTGGAACCACGGCCCTATGCCGATCAGCTCCGGATTTTTCGTCCGCACCGGGAGCCAGCCGATCTCCGCCTCCTCCGAACGGTAGAGCCTCGCGCCTAGCACCCGCGCCAGCATCTGGCCGCCGAAGCACAGACCGAGGATCGGCACATCAGCCTCGCGCGCCTGCTCGAACAACTTGGCCTCGCGGGGCACAAATGGAATCGAGTCGTCGAAGGCCGCGAACTCGGACCCGAGGGACACGATCAGGTCGTAGTCGCGCGGATCGAGGGCCCTGTCGTCCTCGTCGATGCGCACGGTCTCCACGCGCGCAGACTGCTCGTGGAGCCAGGTTGTCATGAGGCCGGGCGGAGTCGCCTCCTCGTGCTGGAGGATCAACGTGCGTGGCTTCCACGCTGCGGTCATCGCAGCTCCCTCTCAACCGAACCGGCCACGGCGCGGACCGTCTTGGCAAACCGGACCACCATCTCGCCGAGGTCGTCATCAGGCGTTGTGAAGGGCGGCGCGAAAAGCGTCTGGTCGCCCGCGAATCCGTCGCGCGTCGGCATCGTCGAGTAAACGATGACGCCCATCTCCATCGCAGTCAGATCGATGCGTCTGGCGACGCCCAGCGTCGGGGGCAGGAACGATTTGCCGTCTCGCGGATCCACATACTCGACGCCCAGCAGGAATCCGTGGCCACGCACCTCACGCACCATCGGAATCCCGGCGAGCGCCGCGGACAGCTCGTCGCGCAGCCGCGGCCCGCCGGCCCGTACCCCCTCGATCAGCTGCTCGCTGCGCAGCACCTCGAGGACCTTCAGCCCTACGGCGCAGGACATCGGAGCGCCGTCCCACGTGTGGCCGAGCGTGAACCTTCGCGAGCGGTTCGCGAACGCTTGGTAGACGTGGTCCGTGCAGATGACGGCGCCGATCGCCGCGTAGCCCGCGCCCAGGCCCTTCGCGGTGGCGATGATGTCCGGAACGAGCGGCAGCTTCTCCGCGGCAAACCATTGGCCGCTGCGGCCGAGGCCTGTGACGACCTCGTCGTAGCAGATCAGGAATCCATGGCGGTCGCGGCGCTCGGCGAGGCCCTGCCAGAAACGCAGCGGCGGCGTGTAGGCCGGCAGCGCGGCGGCCGAGATCGGCTCGCAGAAATACGCGGACACGTTTTCCGGGCCGACTTCGTCCAGCACCTGGTCGAGCGCGGCGAGCGCTGCCTCCCCGCTCGGATCGAAGCGCCACGTGCTGGGAGGGATGTGGCGGTGGGCCGGCATGTAGGGTCCGAACGGCGCTTGCAAGCCCGGCCGTCCGGTCAAGCCGAGGGTCGCCATGGTCGGCCCGTGGTACGCCTGCGCCGGAGAGATGACCTGCCATCGCTTCGGATCGCCGCGCTCGACGTGGTAGGCCCGCGCCATCTGGATCGCCATCTCGTTCGCTTCGGCGCCGCCGGTCACGAAGCGCACGCGCGTCATGCCTGGCGGAGCGACTTCCACGAGCTCCGCTGCCAGCTGCTCGCGCGGCGGGTTGGTCAGGCGTTCGTTGTGCACATATGAAAGACGCGAGGCCTGCTCGGCCGCCGCGCCGATGATGTCGCGCCGTCCGTGGCCGAGCGTGGCCGCCATCGAGCCTCCGCTCATCGCGTCGAGGTAGCGCTTGCCGGTCGAATCCTCGACCCACGCGCCGTCTCCGGAAACCACGACCGGATAGCGGCGGTCCAGCTCCAGCGGAAAGACATGGGTCGCGTTGCTCGCGACCACGGAATCAGGCACCGAACACCGGCTTCAGCGCGTAGTAGACCGCCCGATAGCGGCCATACGCCTCGTCGTAGGCCGCGCGGGTTGCGGCGTCGGGCACGTGCTCCTCCGGCCGATAGTGGACGAACGCGCTCACCGCCTCGGCGACAGATGGGAGCACACCGGATCCGACGGCGGCCAGGATGGCGGCCCCGGTCGCGGTGGTCTCGATGTTGTCGGGCACGCGTACCGGAAGGCCTGTGACATCAGCCTTGATCTGCCGCCATAGCGGGCCCTTGGCGCCGCCGCCGACGATGGTCAGCCGGCGGACATCGAGGCCGGCTTTGGTCATCGCCTCCAGGATGTCCCGCAGGGCGAACGCGCTTCCTTCGAGTACGGCGCGGGTCATGTGTGCCCGCGTGTGGGCAAGGCTCAAGCCGAAGAAGGTGCCGCGAGCCGCGCCATTCCACTCCGGCGCCATCGCGCCCTGCATGCACGGCAGGAAGACGAGGCCCTCCGCGCCCGGGGTCACGTCGGCTGCGGGCGCGCAGATCGCGTTGTAGTCGGCGTCCGTGCCGAAGAAGTGATCGCGCCACCAGCGCAGGTTGCCGCCCGAGACGAAACCCGGGTTCTCCAGCAGCCAGCTGTCCGGGTCTCCGTGCGGGTGGCATTCGACGAGCATCGTGCGGTCTTCGCGCGGCGCCGAGGAAACGGCGCACACGGGCTCCGCGGTGCCCACCACGTCGCACACCTCGCCGGGCGCGAACACCCCCGCCCCGAGGGTGGCCGCCATCTCGTCCCCGCATCCGACCACGACGCAGGTATCGCGCGCGAGGCCGGTCGCCGAAGCAAACGTCTTCGTGACCCGGCCGATGCCGTGAGTTCCCGGCACGAGCTCTGGCAGCATCGCCGCATCCAGGTCGACCGCGCCGATCACGTCGTCCGACCAACGACGTGTGCGAGGGTCGAGAAGCGCAAGTGACGACGCGTTCGAGTAGTCGACCATCGCGACGCCGGCGGCCTCCTGCACCGCGAAGGAGCCGGGAGGCATCAGCTTCTTGGTTTGGGCGAAGATCTCGGGCTCCTCGTCCCTGATCCACAGCGCCTTGAACACGGCGTGTGATGAATCCAGATTGGTCCCGGTGTGCGTGTAGAAGGACTCGGGAGATACGCGCTGCGCGAGCGCAGCCGCCTGGGCCTCGGCGCGGCGGTCCATCCAGATCATCGCGTTGCGGAGCGGTCTGCCGCGGGCGTCGCACGCGACCATGCCGTCCAACTGAGAGCCAAACGCGATGGCCTTGACGGCGGATGGCTCGACATGCTCGAGGACGCGCCGGATCGTGTTGTGCAGAGCGTCGATCCATTCCCGCGGGTCCTGTTCGGCCCATCCCGGATGCGGAAACAACACGTCGTACGCCTGGTAAGCCGACGCGACAAGCTTGCCGTCGGCGGAGTAGAGCGCGGTGTTGGTCCCCTGGCTCCCGACGTCGCAGCCGATCACAAAGGGCCCTGTCACTGAACGATGACGACTTTCAGCCCCGAGCCCGAACGGATCGTGTTGAACGCCTCGTCGATCCGATCCAGTGGAAAGCGATGGGTCACGACCGAGGCCAGCTCGTCGCGGCGGCGCTCGAGGTAATCCATCGTGATCCGGTATTGCCGGTGGGTGGCGCCGTAGGCGCCGAGGATCGCCAGCTCCTTGTAGTGGAGCTGGTTCATGTCGAGCGCCGCGACCGGGTCGTGCTTGGGCAGCCCCGCGAAATAGACCACCCGCGCGCGCTTCGCGGCCATCTCGAGCGCGGCCTGTTGCGCTTGCTTCGAGGGCGCCGCGACGATGACGCGCTCCGGCCCGCGGCCTTCGGTGCGCTCCATGGCCGCCGCCACCCCGTTATCGTCGCCGGCGACCCACGAGTCGTCGACGAAGGAACCGACGGCACGGAGAGCGACATCGAGGCGCTGCCGGTTGACATCGGTCAGGAAGACCTTGCTCGCGCCGCGGTCGCGCGCCATCACCGCCTGCCAGCAGCCGATCGGACCTGAGCCGATGATCACGACCGTGTCACCAAGGCGCACATCCAGCATCTCGATCCCGTTGAGCGCGCACGCGAACGGGTCGGCCACGGTCGCCAGGTCGGAGGGCAGGTCGGGCGGGAGTGGGATCAGGTTCTTGATCGCGATCGGCGGCACGGCCGCGTACTCCGCGTAGGCGCCGGGGTAGGGGTCGTAGCCGTACAGGAGGTGTTCGTCGCACAGGTTCTGCATACCGTCCATGCAGTAGCGGCAGCGCCCGCACGTGAGGATCGACCCCAGGAAGACGCGGTCACCCTTCTTCATCCCGGGCGGGAGGGTGGCGCGGGGCCCGACCTCCTCCAGGATGCCCACCGGCTCGTGACCCAGGATCCAGGGAGCCGGGGCGCGCGGGTCGCCGTTGAAGAACGTCCGGGCGTCCGTGCCACAGATCCCGCATGCCTCGACCCGTAGGAGCGCGCCTTCCGGGTCGAGCAAAGGCTCGGGCGCGGGACGGATCTCCACCATGTCGACGCCGGTCATGAAGGCGGCCTTCATCGCGCGGCCACCGAGCCGAGCTCCTGCTGCAGCGCCTCCATCGCTTTGTTCGCGGTCCATCTCTCGCGGATCACGCGCGACAGCGCCCGTGTAATGGCCTCCGGCGAGCGGTGCATGAAGATATTGCGACCGACCGAGCAGCCAATCGCTCCGACGGACATCGCCGACTCCATCCTGCCAAGCAGCTCGTCATCCTCGAGGCGCGACCCTCCCGCGAGTACCACCGGGATGCCGTTGGCTGCCTCCACGAGCTTGCGAAACGAGGCCGCGTCACCGGGCCAGTTGGTCTTGATGATGTCGGCGCCGAGCTCTCCGCACAGCCGGACGTTGCGCCGCAGGTACTCGAACCCATACCGGTCCTTCAGGTCGTCGACCGATGCATACGTGGTCGGAAACTCGGCCTCCGCGATGAGCGGAATGCCGAGCGATTCGCAGCCGTGACCCACCGACGCCAGCGTGCGGATCATGCCGGGCTCGCTGTGACCGGATAGGGCCGTGAAGAGCACGACGGCGTCTGCGCCCAGCTTCGATGCCTCTTCGACCTCCGCGATCTGCACGACCTCAGGCTCGCCTTTTTCGGGGTTGGCCGAGGCCGACAGAAGCAGGGCCAGGGACGTTGTGGGCGCAAAGGCCGGCTCCGCAATCCGGATCATGCCCTTCGACATCATGATCACGTTCGCGCCGCCGGCCACCGCCTCTTTCGTGCGGGTGGTGATGTCCGCCAGCGGCTCGAGGAATTGCGGCGAGGTCATGCCGTGATCGAGCGCGCAGATCACGGACACGCCCGCGGAATCGATGACGCGCTTCATGCGCATCGACTTGCCGACACCTCTGATCACGACAACCTCCTTCCTGGTCCGCGCCGCAGCACGGTGAACTCGAATGCGTCGGCCAGGTGGTACTCGTACGACGAGAGCACCGGCGCTCCGTCTTCCGAATAGTCGACCTGCCAGATCGCCAGCAGCAGCTCTCCCCGCGGGACGCCGAGACGCCGAGCCACGGTGATGTCGGCCCGCACTGGGCGAAAGCTGGCGACGCCGTGGTGGATCACCAGCCCGAGTTCGCGCTCGAGCACCTCGTAGATCGACCGCGTGAGCATCTCATCGGCAATCTCGGGCCGCTTGGCGATGAGACGGCCCGGCAGGATATCGCGCGAGAGCACAATCGGCTTGCCGTCGGCCGTTCTCACGCGTTCGACCACCAGCACGTCCGAGCCTGGCTGCAGCTCCAGACGCGCCGCTTCGCTGACGGTCGCCGGCTCCATCGAGTGCCGGGCCTGCTCGATGCCTGCCTGCATGCCCGCGGCGCGTATCGCGTCGGTGACACCGAAGTTGAGGTCGAGGCTGTTGGCGACGCGCCGGCTGTCGGCCACGTAGGTGCCCGCGCCCCACATCCGGCGCACAAGCCCCTCGCTCTCCAGGGCGCGAAGGGCCTCGCGCAGGGTGGCGCGCGAAACCCCGAGCTCCACGGCCAGCGCGGGCTCCGACGGGAGGCGGGATCCGGCCGGCAGCATGCCGCGGTCGATCCGCTGCGTGAGCTCGTCCCGGACTCGAATAGAGCGGGGCTTGGAGCGTGCTTCGACGGGTCCGGCGGGCATTGGCGTACCTAGTATCTTGTCCGACAACTCTCAGGTCAAGGCTGAGAGTTGTCTGTAGCCGAAACGGCGGCCTTGACTTCGAAAAGGGCCTCCCATAGCATTCGCACACACCATCGGGGCGTCAGACAACTTGATCACGGGGCCGCCACCAAACGGCGCCCGTAGAGGGGGTAATTGACTTGTCTGAGGAGCGGCGCAAGGTAGGGACGGTTGCTTATCGGGAGGCGAGCCCGGCCTATTTCGCCAAGCGGGCTCTCAAGCGTCATGCGGCCTTCTGGTCGCTGTGGTCGCTGGGAGTGGCGGCGGTCATCTCCGGCGACTTCTACGGCTGGAACCTCGGCTTCGGGGTCGGCGGTCTCGGCGGATTCCTGATCGCCTCGATCGCGATCACCGTCATGTACTACGGCCTCGTCTTCAGCATCGCCGAGATGTCGCCGGCGCTGCCACACACTGGCGGTGCGTATTCGTTTGCTAGATCCGCCTTCGGACCATGGGGCGGATTCATCACCGGCCTGGCCGAGAACATGGAGTACGTCATCACGCCGGCGGTCGTGGTCGGCGCGATGGGCTTCTTGATGCAGGCCATCGTCGTCTCGCTCTTCAACGTGACGGGCGACCCATGGTGGAACAGCGTCTATGTCTGGTTCATCATCTCGTACATCGTTTTCGTCGCCATCAACATCCGCGGCATCGTTGCCACCATGCGTTTCACGGTCGCGATCAACATCGTCGCCCTGGGCATCCTGGCCTTCTTCTTCGCGTCCGTGCTCTTCTCCGGGAAGCTGAACCTCAGCCTGCTGACCAACATCGCGCCGCAGCCGGGCCAGACATCGTTCCTTCCCTTCGGACTTGCCGGAATCTTTCCGGCGATTCCGTTTGCCATCTGGTTCTACCTCGCCATCGAGGAGCTGCCGCTTGCGGCGGAGGAGTCACATGACCCCAAGCGCGACATCCCGCGGGCCGCGGTCTGGGGCCTGACCACGCTGGTCGTCACCGGCATCGGGATCTTCGTCTTGAACACGGCGATCGATGGCGGCGCCAAGGCGATCGGCATCTCCGCCACGCCACTGTTCGACGGCTTCAAGGCGGTCTACGGCAACAACGCCGGCGCTGCGTTCCTCGCGTTGATCGGTCTCGGTGGCCTGATCGCGAGCTTCTTCACCATCATCTACGCGTACGGCCGCAACACGTACTCGCTGTCTCGTGCGGGCTACTTCCCGCACTTCCTTTCGGAGACGCACCCGACCCTCAAGACCCCACACATCGCGCTCATCGCCGGTGGCGTGGTGGGCCTGGCGCTGGCGTGCTTGATCACCTACCTGGGCACGACCCAGAACCTGGTCGCGGGCCAGGTCGTGGGCGCTCTCCTCTACATGGCGGTGTTCGGCGCCGTCATCTCGTACGCGATGCAGTGCGCCTCGTTCATCATGCTGCGGCGCCGGCTGCCCAACATCGAGCGGCCGTACCGCAGCCCACTCGGCGAGTGGGGCGCGGGCGTCGCCGGCGTCATCGCCGTCATCTCGCTGATCTCGCTGTACGCCAACGAAACGTACCGGCCCGGTGTGGTCGGCACGCTCATCTACTTCCTCGTCGGCATCGCCTACTTCGCCATCGTCGGCCGCCACCGCCTGGTCCTCTCGCCCGAGGAGGAGTTCGCGCTGACCCATGGCCAGCACGGCGACCCGGCGAAAGAGGGCTACGGTCAGACCCATGTCAGCGACATCCCGGCCGAGGGCGCGGCGCCCAAACCGGCGGGTGCGCCCTCCGGCGGATCAAGCTAGCTCAGTCATCGATTCGAACCTAAGCTGGTGGGCGCGCGAGAGCGCTCACCAGCACTTGTTTTGATGTGGACCCTGGAGGTGGTGTCGAGATGCTGACCAAGGACAAGGTGGCGCGGCCCGATCGCGAGCCGGCGCTCAGCAAGGACCAGCTCGCCTCCGAAGTCGAGAAAGGCTTCATCGACACCGTCGTCGTCGCGTTCACCGACATGCAGGGCCGCCTGATGGGCAAGCGTGTCGACGCCGAGTACTTCATGGAATCCGCGGGCCATGGGGAGTCGGTCGAGGGGTGCAACTACCTGCTCGCGCTGGACATGGAGATGGACCCCATCCCGGGCTACCAGATGGCCAACTGGGAGTCCGGCTACGGCGACTTCGACCTGGTGCCCGACTTCGCGTCGCTGCGGCGCATCCCCTGGCTCGACGCCACCGCGCTGGTGCTGTGCGACGTGGCCTGGCACGACGGTAAGCCAGTCCGCCCCTCGCCGCGTCAGGTACTGCGCGCGCAGGTTGAGCGGGCCCGCGCGCTGGGCTTCGAGCCCATGTTCGGCTCGGAGCTCGAGTTCTTCCTGCTCAAGGAGACGTTCGCCGAAGCGCACGCCAAGCACTACATCGACCTGACGCCGTCGGTGCCCTACATCCTCGACTACCACATCCTCGCCACGACCTACGACGAGCCCTTCCTGCGCGCCGTACGTAAGGGGATGAAGGGGGCGGGCATCCCGGTCGAGAGCTCGAAGGGGGAGGCGTGGCCGGGTCAGCAGGAGATCAACTTCCGCTTCTCGGACGCGGTGTCGATGGCCGACAACCACGTCATCTACAAGAACGGGATCAAGGAGATGGCGCACCAGGCCGGCTGCTCTGTGACGTTCATGGCCAAGCCCGACCACCGGTGGATCGGCAGCTCGTGCCACGTCCACTCGAGCCTGTGGAAGGACACGCGGAACACGTTCGACGGCGAGTCCGACGTGTTCAAGCAGTATCTGTCAGGCCACATCGCGTATGCGTCGGAGCTGGCGATCTTTCTCGCGCCCAACATCAACTCGTACAAGCGATACGCCGCCGGCAGCTGGGCGCCCACCACGCTGGCGTGGGGCCACGACAACCGGACGTGTGGGTTCCGCATCGTGGGTCACGGCCAGCACCTGCGAACCGAGTCGCGGATCCCGGGCGCGGACGTCAACGCCTACCTGTGCTTCGCGGCGCTCCTCGCCGCCGGTTTGCGCGGCATCGAGGAGAAGCTGAAGCTGCCCCCAGAGTTCAAGGGCAACGCGTACGAGTCGGACGTGCAGCGCTTCCCGGGCTCGCTGCGCGAGGCGATCGGCAACCTGGAAAGCGGAAGCATGGCCCGTGCCGCGTTCGGCGACGACGTGATCGACCACTACCTGAACTACGCACGCACAGAGCAGTCGCTTTTCGACAAAGTCGTGACGAACTACGAGCGCGAGCGGCTCTTCGAGCGCGGCTAGGAGTGGGTCGACTCGACGGCAAAGTCGCCGTCATCACCGGTGCGGCTGGCGGGATCGGGCGCGAAGCCGCGCTGCTGTTCTCGTCCGAGGGCGCGCGTGTTTGCGTCGCGGACGTGGGCCGCGAGGCGGGGGAAAAGACGGCGTCCGAGTGCCGCGAGGCGTTCTTCTTCGCCGCTGACGTCAGCGATCCGGAGAGCGTGCAGGCGATGTTCGAGGAGACAGCAAAGCGCTACGGGCAGATCAATGTGATCTACAACAACGCGGGCATCATGCCGCCCGACGACGACTCGATCCTCGTCACCGAGCCGGACGCGTGGGATCGAGTCCAGGCGGTGAATGCCAAGGGCGTCTTTCTCTGTTGCAAGTACGGCATCCCCTACCTGCTGAAGGCGGGAGGCGGGTCGGTGATCAACGTGGCGTCGTTCGTGGCGATCCTCGGCGCGGCGACCTCGCAGATTGCTTACACGGCCTCGAAGGGCGCGGTTCTTTCGATGAGCCGCGAGCTCGCGGTGCAGTTCGCGCGCCAAGGGGTGCGGGTGAACGCGCTGTGCCCGGGGCCGGTGGAGACGCCGCTGTTGATGCGGATCTTCAACGAGGACCCGGGGGCTTATCAGCGTCGCCGCGTCCATCTGCCGATGGGACGACTGGCGAAGGCGCGAGAGATCGCGAACGCCGCCCTGTTCCTCGCGAGCGACGAGTCGAGCTACGTCAACGGAGCGACGTTCATGGTCGATGGCGGCCTGACGGCGGCGTACGTAACGCCCGAGTAGGTGAATTTTCGCCTGTTAAGAGCATTGTCCTGGCGTACTTATGTTCGTAGATTGATCGCGTGCTCGACTCGGTCATCCGCAGCGCATCCGATGGCGCCAAGCTCGCACTTGAGCTGGTTGGCCTCCGTCAGGAGATCGACCGGCTCGAGCTGAGGTTCTCCCAGGCGGCGGCGACTTTTGCCAAGACCACTTTCTGGGATGGCGAAGGCTCCAACAGCGCGTTGGACTGGATCCGCTTCAACTGCCGGATGACCTCCAACGCGGCCGCCGACCGGCTCACGGTCGGCGACCGGCTTGCGAACCTGGGCCGGTCAGCTCAGACGATGGAGTCGGGGGAGATCGGATTCGCCCATCTCGCCGTGATGGCGCGGACCGCGGAGGCGGTCGGTGAGGCCTTCGACGAGGACAGGCTGCTGCAGCTGGCGAAGCTCAACTCACCCGGCAAGTTCCACTACAAGTGCTTGCACTACAGGCACGCGGTCGATGCCAAGGCTTACGCCGACGCCCAGGAGAGGCTGGCCGAGGAGCGCAGCCTGCGTATGAGCACAGCCGAGGATGGCTGCCTTCTCATCAGCGGTCTCCTCGACCCGGTTGGCGGCGCGGCGGTGCGGACGGCGCTGGAGCCGCTGGCCCGACCGTCGGGCGAACACGACGACCGCAATCGTGAGCAGCGCTACGCCGACGCCATTGTCGAGCTGGCTGGTGGGGGCAAGCCGGCCAACATCCAGGTCACCGCAACCATCGAGACCCTGAAGGGTCTGGCCGGCGCCACTGCCGCGGAGATGGAGTTCTCGCTCCCTATCTCCTCAACTTCAGTCCAGCGCATGGCATGCGACTGCAGCGTGACCCGCGTCCTGCTCAGCCAGGAGTCCGTGACGATTGATGTGGGTCGCTCGAAGCGTGTGGTCTCCGGCGGATTGAGTCGGGCATTGAAGGCTCGCGATGGAAGCTGCCGATGGCCAGGTTGCGAACGGTCGGCCTCGATGTGCGATGGGCATCACCTGGTGCACTGGATCGACGGCGGCGAGACCAACCTGGACAACCTGGTGCTGCTATGTCGGAGGCACCATCGCATGGTCCACGAGGGAGGCTGGCAGCTTGTCAAGACCGAGGATCAGACGATCGTCACCGTCGGACCGATGGTGATGTTCGGGATGCCACCCGGGCCGGACCAGTAACTCAGCTCCGTATCTTCCGGCGTGCGCAAGGCGCTGATGGTTCTGGCGATCGCCGCCATCGTCTCGTGTGGCGGCACACCTGCCTCATCTACGACGTCGGCGTCGCCGACTGCGGTGACCACGACGGCCACCGTCGCGGTCGCCAACAACGGCAAGCTCGGCATGATCCTCGTCGACCGGAGCGGGCGAACGCTGTATCTGTTCCAGGCCGACACCGGAACGTCGTCGACGTGTTACGGATCGTGCGCGACCTACTGGCCGCCGCTGCTGACCGAAGGCGCACCAAAGGCGGGCGCCGGCGCGAACGCCTCGTTGCTTGGCACTACCAAGCGCACCGACGGCACGACCGAGGTCACCTACGCCGGCCATCCGCTCTACTACGTTGTCACCGATCACAATCCCGGGGATGCCACCGGACAGGCCGTCAACAACTTCGGCGCGCTATGGAACGTCGTCGGGCCCGACGGAAAGAAGATCGGCTGATCCCCGGAGGGGGATCCTTCGCGATGCCCTTGGCATCGCGCTCGCGAGCGGCGCCTATGCGATCTCCTTCGGCGCGATATCGACCGCCGCGGGCCTCTCCCTCATACAGACTTGCGCGCTGTCGCTGCTCATGTTCACGGGCGCTTCGCAGTTCGCGCTCGTCGGGGTTGTCGGCGCGGGAGGGAGCATATGGGCCGGCGCGCTGGCGGCGGGCCTGCTCGGATCGCGCAACACGCTCTACGGCCTGAGGCTTTCCACGCTCCTCGCCGTTCGCGGCTGGCGCCGGGCGCTCGCCTCGCAGTTCGTGATCGACGAGACGACCGCGATGGCCATCGCGCGCGACGACCCACTCTCGGGACGCTTCGCGTTCTGGGCGACGGGAGTCGTGCTTTTCGTCTTCTGGAACACGGGGACGCTCATCGGCGCCCTCGCCACCCACGCGCTCTCGAATCCCAAGGTTCTCGGCCTCGATGCCGCTCCGCCTGCCGCGTTCCTCGCCCTGCTGGCACCGAGGCTGCGCGCTCGCGAGCCGCTTGCCCTCGCGATCGCCGCCGCCGTCGTCGCCATCGCCGTTCTGCCTTTCGTCCCGGCGGGCGTGCCGCTGCTGATTGTGGCCGTTCTCGTCGCTCTCTTCGGCGCGTTTCGCAGATGACCTGGCCAGGCATTCTTGTTGCGTCGGCGGCGTGCTACGCGCTAAAGCTTGCGGGGCTTTCCCTGCCACAGCGCTGGCTGCAGAACCCGCGCGTTCAGCGCACTGTGCCGCTCATCCCTATCGCCCTGCTCGCGGCCCTTGTCGCGACGCAGACCTTCGCCACCGGTCAGCACCTCGTGCTCGACGTGCGCGCGGCCGCGCTGGCGGTCGCGGTCGTCGCGGTGATTCTTCGCGCGCCGTTTCTGGTCGTGATCGTATTGGCCGCCGCGACCGCGGCCCTTCTGCGCCTCTTGTGAGGACGCCGCCCCTGCGGGCGAACCGCGACTTCCAGCTGCTCTGGGCCGGCCAGGCCGTCTCGGTCCTGGGCTCACGCGTGTCCCAGATCGCATATCCACTGCTCGTGCTCGCGATGACGGGATCTCCCGCGACGGCCGGCATCGTCGGGTTCATCGGCACCTTGCCGTACATCCTCTTCCAGCTCCCGGCCGGCGCGTTGATGGACCGAGTCGATCGCCGGCGCTGGATGATCGCTTGCGACGTCATCCGCCTGCTCGCCCTGGGCAGCGTGCCGCTTGCCGCCTACCTCGGCGCGCTCACCATCGTGCAGCTCACCGTGGTGGCCTTCATCGAGGGCACGATGTTCGTCTTCTTCAGGCTCGGCGAGGTCTCGGCGATTCGAATCGTGGTTCCCTCGGTGCACTATCCGGCAGCGCTGTCCCAGAACGAGGCGCGGCTCCGAGCGGCCTCCCTCCTCGGCAACCCGATCGGCGGTTTTCTGTTCGACGTCGGCAAGACGGTGCCATTTCTGGCTGATGCCGTCTCCTATGCGGTCTCCCTCGTGACCCTGCTCTTGATCCGCGCGCCATTCGAGGAGGCGCGCACCGGGGAGCGCCACCACGTCCTGGCTGAGATCAACGAAGGAATCCACTGGCTGTTGGGCCAGCACTACATCCTGATCGTCAACCTGGCCGCGTCTGTGACCAACGCGTTTTTCCAGATCGTGATCCTCGTCGTGATCGTCGCCGAACGGAATCGTGGCGCCTCCGCCACCCTGATCGGCATCGCGCTTGCGGGTTTCGGTGTCGGTGGCGTCATCGGATCCGTGGCCGGCGGCTGGATCTCGCAGCGCACGAGATCGAACCTCGTCGTCATGTCGACGCTGTGGCTGTGGGCAGCGTTGACCCCGCTGGTCGGCATCGTCAGCAACCCGATCCTGCTGATCGTCTTGCTCGGATCGGCGGGGATGATGGGCGCTGTGTGGAACGTGTCCACGGGCACGATCTACCTCCGGCTGATCCCCGACCGGCTCATGGCTCGAGTCTCCAGCGTTGGTTCGTTGACCGCATTTGGCGCGCTGCCTATCGGTGCTTTGCTCGCGGGACTGCTGGTCCAGACGTATGGCCCCGCGGCCACCGGCGTGATCACCGGCGCCGGGATGCTTGTGATCGCTGCACTCACGACAGCCGCGCCGAGCGTCCGCCGAGGCCCGCCTACGGTTCCAGTTTCAGCGTCACGATCTGAAACGGCCTGAAGTCGAGCGCGAGGGACGTTTCCTCTCGCTCTCGTTCGAGAAGATCGCATAGCGTGACGCGCCGAGCGGGCAGGGTCGTCGTGACGTGCGCCCGGCATGGCCGGCCCCAAGCCTCGTAAAGGCGGACGATCACAGCGTCTGAGTCCTCGGCTCGCTTGATCGCTTCCACAATCACCTGGCGCGTGTCGACCGCAATCAGCGATTCAGCCTCCCCGTCCGGAAGCTCTGTGAAGACCGCCCTGAGCGGCCCGTTCAAATCCTCCGCGGCCTCGATCACGCCCGCCCCACGAAAATCTCCCGGATGCGGCATCAGGGCGTAGGTGAAGGAGTGCTTGCCCTGGTCGGCGGTCGGGTCTGGGTGCGTGGGCGCCCGCAGGAGCGAGAGCCGCATGGTCGAGCCGTGGATATCGTATCCATGCTTGGAATCGTTGAGCAAGGCGACGCCGTACCTGCCGTCACCAAGGTCAGCCCAGCGCTGCGCGCACACCTCGAACATCGCTCTCGCCTGCGTGGTGTTCATGTGCGTTGGTCGCTTCAGGTGCCCGAACTGGATCTCGTAGGTCGCATCGTCCGCTCTCACCGTGACGGGGAAGGCCACCTTCAACAACTTGTGCACTTCCCGCCAGTCCACCTCGGATTCAAAGCGAAGAACCCGGGAGCCCGCGTCGAGGACCATGCGTTGGGTGATCCGAGACCGGCCAAACTCGCGCCCAAAAGCCACCGCACCGCGTAACCCACCGGGCTCCTCGATTCTTTGCTCGGTCAGGGCAGTCAGCTCGGCGACCGAGTCGCGGTGTGCGAAGTCGATGTCCCATGCGTCCCATCTCTTGGGGTTGTCGTTGTGAATCTGCAGGAGGTTGCCAGGTCCGGCAAGCACCTCGCGCTCCACTTGCTTGTCCCAGACCGAGGCAAGCAAACCGCGATCGTCCCAGCGGACCCGCAGGAGATTGTTTTCCATACCACGGTCCGTAACGCGAACGCGCTCTTCGTCGCGAACCGACAGCTCTTTCTGGACGGCCCACCCGCAAGAAGGCGCCTCCACCAACCGCAAGCGATGGCCGAACTCGATCACCTCGCGGCGCGGGTGCGAATTGACGTTGAAGACGGCGGCGCGATATCCATCGCCGGCGATCTCCTTGAAGGAGCGCGCCGCAACCCGCAGCGCGGCGAACGCAATCTCCGAGAGGTCGCGCTCCGCCTGCTCGTACACCCAGTCGATGCTCGAGCCGGGAAGGATGTCATGGAACTGATTGAGGAGTAGCGCCTTCCACAGGGCGTCCAGCTCGCTCGGGGAGTGATGGTCACTCGCGACCGACCACATCTCAGCCTCGCGCAATGCCTTCTGCGCCAGGCGGTTCAAGCGTTTCGTGCGCGACTGGGTCGTGTAGGTGCCGCGGTGGAGCTCGAAGTAGAGCTCGCCGCGAACGGTCGCCAGGTCGTGCGCCTCCGCTGACGCGCGTTCGAAGAACTCGGCGGCGTGGCCGATGTCTACGCCGAGCGTATGCGCGGACTCGATCATCTCCGCCGTCGGTCCGCCGCCACCGTCGCCGAACCCGAACAGGTACAGCGAGCGGTTGGAGCGCGGGGCGTCCTTGAAGTTGCGCATGCTCGCCTCGACCTCTTGCGGGCTGAAGTCCCCGTTGTATGTATCAGCCGGAGGAAAGTGGGTAAACACGCGGGATCCGTCAATTCCCTCCCACAGGAACGTGTTATGCGTTGGCTTGTTGGTGTCGTTCCAGGACAACTTCTGGGTCAGGAAGTATGCGCAGCCCGATTCCTTGATCAGCTGCGGAAGGTTGCCCGGATAGCCAAAAACGTCGGGCAGCCACAGGATCTTCGTCTCGTAACCGAACTCGTCCAGGAAGAAGCGCTTGCCGTGCATGAGCTGCCTCACGAGCGCTTCACCTGACGGCAGGTTGCAGTCTGCCTCGACCCACATCGCGCCGATCGGCTCCCACTGGCCGCTCGCCACCTTCTCTTTGATCCGCACGTAGAGATCGGGGTACGACGCCTTGATCCAGGCGTACTGCGCCGGCTGCGAGCAGGCGAAGATGTAATCGGGGTTCGCCTCCATCAGCTCCAGCTGCGTCGACCAGCTGCGTGCGCACTTCCGCTCACCCTCCCGTAGTGGCCACTTCCACGCGGTGTCGATGTGCGCGTGCCCGACCGCGGTGATGACGTGCGAGCCGGTGTCCAACTTCTGCACATTGGGCGAAGGGGCCCGCCACAAGGCGAGCTCGGCCTGGCGAATGACGAATGCCGGCTCAGGCGATTCGCGAAGCGTGATCATCGACGGGGCGGGTTCGACGCCCTCCTCTGTCGCGGTCGGGTTGGCGGCCGCTTCCAGGTAGAAGTCGACCTCGGGACCGTCGATCGGCAGCCGGCGGTGATTTGGATCGACTCCCCGCCACGGCCTACCCTCCTTCCACGCGAGGGCCTCGCAGGTGAATCCAGTCGCCCCTTCGAACCCGAGATCGAACAAAGCGACGACGTCTTGGCCGGCCCATTCGTCCGGCACCTTTCCGCGCACGTGAATCCAGGTGGTGCTCCAGGGCGGACCCCACGGATCCCCGACGTCGATCTGCCGAAACTCGCCGCGGATGGCCTCCTCGTAGGGAACGGGTTCGCCGCGGATCGTTCGCGCTGTCAGCTCGAGCTCCAAGGGAGGCTTAGTGTGTGCCAATGCGGATCGAGGCCGTGACCAAGCTGACACCCGCGGTCCACGAAGCTCTCGGCCGGCTGCTGCCGCAGCTAAACGCCAACCTGCCGATGCCGGATCTGGATCGGCTCAACCGCCTCCTCAACGATCCGGATGTCGTCCTGCTGATCGCCCGCGATGGCGAGAGAATCGTCGGCACGACCACGGTCATCGTCTACACGACGCCCTACTGGATCAAGGCGCGGCTCGACGAGGTGGTGGTCGACGAGTCGGCGCGTGGCAGGGGAGTGGGCGAGGCCCTGGTCAAGGCGGCCCTCGACGTCGGCCGCGAAAGGGGCGCCCAGGTGGCCGAGCTCCAGTCGGGACGGGGTCCCGCTCGCGCCGCGGCGCACAAGCTTTACGAAAGGATCGGCTTCAAGATCCGCGATACGGACGTATTCAGGATTTCCCTCTCCCCCTCGGAGAGAGGGTCAGGGAGAAGGGCGTAGGCTAACTCCTCCCCATTCGTGGGGAGGTGTCGCCGGAGCCATCGGAGGGGCCAGCTTCTCGAGCCGGTCCACCATCGACGCCAGCGTGGCAAAGGCCGCCTCGACTGGCTCCGGCGACGTCATGTCCACCCCCGCCATGCGCAGTCCTTCGAGCGGATACATCGACCCCGCGCTCCTCAGGAAGGCGCGGTACGACTCAACGGCTTTCTCGTCGCCCGCCGCGACTCGCCCGACGAGGTGGTCCGCCGCGGCGATCCCGGTCGCGTACTGGTACACGTAGAAGTTGCTGTACAGGTGCGTGTGGAACTGCGCCCAGGTGGAACCGATCCGGTCCCTGTCTCGCCCACTGACATCGACCTCGGATCCGAAGACCTCGAGCATCAGGTCCGCCATCAGTTTGTTGAGAGCGTCGGCGGTGAGTGCGACGCCCCGCTCCACGCGCTCATGGACCTCGAGCTCCAGCCGCGCGAGCGACGGCATGATGAAGAAGTAGCGATAGAAGTTGGCCATCGCCTCTTCGATGACAGCGACCTGGAACGTGGGGTCGGTCTTCGTCGCGAGCAGGTGACGGCGCGTAAGCGCCTGGTGCATGTTTGACGCCACCTCGGCCTGGAACAACCCATAGTTCGAGTAAACGTACGGCTGCGTGCGCCGCGCATGGTAGGAGTGCATCGAGTGGCCGAGCTCGTGAGCGAGTGTGCTCATCGAGTAGATGTCGTTGTTGTAGCTCATGAAGATGAAAGGCGGCGTGTCCATCGCCCCGGTCGAGAACGCGCCCATGCGCTTGCCCTTGTTCGGATAGACGTCAACCCATCGGTCCTCAAACGCCCCTTTGCGCATCGCGGCGACGTAGTCGTCGCCGAGGGGAGCTACGCCCTCGACGATCCACTCCACCGCCTGCTCGTAGGGCACCTCCAGGACGGTCGAGCTGAGCTGGGCGCGTGTGTCGTATGGCTTGAGGACCTCGAGGCCAAGGATCTTGCGCCGGATCCGCCAGTAGCGGTGCCACGTTCCGACGTTGTCGCGAAACGTCCGCACCACGTTGTGAAAGACCTCGGTCGGGATGTGGCTCGGCTCCAGGGCCGCCTCGAGAGAAGACGCGTACCGGCGCGCGCGCGCGAAGAAGACGTCGCGCTTCACGCCGCCGGCAAGGCTGGCCGCCATCGCGTGCTGCATCGCAAGGTGCTGGTCGGCGTAGCTCTCGAAAGCCGTGCGCCGTACCTCGCGGTCGGGATTCGTCAGCAGCGCGCCAATCGTGCCCTGTGCCACCTCGTGCAGCTCGCCATCCGATCCGACTGCCGGCGCGAACTTGAGATCGGTGTTGGCAAGCACGCTGTGCACTGAAAGCGCTGACGCGAGGGGATCCGAGACCGCGGTCAGTAGCTCTTCCACCTCCGCGCTGCGCACCCGCTTCTGCAGCTTCTCGAGGCGGTCGAAGTAGTGGCCCAGATAGGCCAGGCGTGGGGCGGTGCCGACCCACTCGCGGAGCTTTGGCAGGCCGATCTGCAGCATCTCGGGGATCGCGAAGGCTGCGGCAGAGCCGAGCTGGGCTGCGGTCGAGCGGGCGCGGTCGGCACGCGCGGCGGATTCCTGGTTGCCCACGTCGACCGAGTACGCCATCGTGCTGTAGACCATCACCTTCGCCATGAGGCGATGGACGCGCTCGCTGGCTTCGAACCAGTCGGCCAGCGTATCGGGGCTGTCGCCGAGGTGGCCCTTGAACTCGGCCAGGTCGGGAAGGCGGGAGAAGATCTCCTGCATCGCCTTCTCCCATCCGCCCTCGTCGCCGAAGACGCTTTGCCGGTTCCACGTGAACCGCTCGTCGACCTCATCGCGAGCGGGGAGCGGCTTCACCACGAGGGATTAGTAGCATGGGGCCGATGCCACGCGCCACCGCCAACGGGATCGAGCTCGAGTACGAGACGTTCGGCGATCGTAAGGCGGCGCCGCTCCTCCTGATCTCCGGCCTGGGCTCCCAGATGATCGGTTGGGACGACGACTTCTGCCGTCTCCTCGCAGGGCGAGGGTTCCACGTGATCCGTTTCGACAACCGCGACGCGGGACTCTCGACCTGGATGGACCGCGAGTATCGGCTCGACGATATGGCCGCGGACGCGGTCGGCCTCCTCGACGCACTGGGTATCCCCGCCGCTCACGTCGTGGGCGCGTCCATGGGAGGGTTCATCGCCCAGCTCGTCACGCTCAACCATCCCGAGCACGTGCTGACCCTGACCTCCATCATGTCGGGACCGAACGGCGACGACCAGGTGCGGCCGACGGATGAGGGAACCGCCGTCCTGATGGCGCCGGCGCCAGACACCCGCGAGGAACGGATCGCCGTCGGCCTGTGGGCGAAGCAGAAGCTGCTGGGGTCCGCCGACCCGTTCAATGAGCAATACGAGGCACTGCGCATCACACGCGCGATCGATCGCGCTTATCACCCGGCGGGCTTCGTCCGTCAGCTGCAGGCGATCATGGCCGCGAACGGGAGGCTGGCGCGGCTCGCCCACGTACGCGTGCCCACCCTTGTCATCCACGGTGCCGACGACATCCTCGTCCCGGTCGAGAACGGGCGCAACGTGGCGGCCGCGATACCCGGCGCGCGCTACGTCGAGATCGAAGGCATGGGACACGATGTCCCCAGGAGGGTGTGGGCGCAGGTCGCCGACGCCATCGCCGAGCTTGCCGGTTCGGCCAGCCACGCGTGCTGAGCGGCCTCAACCCCGCGATCGCATTCCTCGCCGGTCTTGCGTCGTTCGTGTCGCCCTGCGTCCTGCCCCTTGTCCCGGCCTACCTCGCCTACCTGGGAGCAGCAACAACTCCTCCCCATTCATGGGGAGGTGCCGGCAAAGCCGGCGGAGGGGCTGTGGTCCAACAAAATTCTTCCATCGCGGTCGCCGGCGCGGGCTTCGTCGGGGGGCTTTCCCTCGTCTTCATCCTTTTCTTCTATGTGTTCTCGCTGGCCGTGCAGCCCATTCGCGCCTACGTGCCGGTGGTTGCGAGCGTCCTGGTCATCGCGATGGCCTTGCACGTTGCAGGCTTGATCCGGCTGCCTTTCCTGTCGTCTGAACACCGCCCGATGAAGACTGCGCCTCAGGGTGGCGGTGTCACCGGCGGGTTTCTGCTCGGGATGGGCTTCGCGAGCGGCTGGACGCCGTGCATCGGGATCACGCTCAGCGCGGTCCTGAGCTCGGCGGTGACTGCAGGCACCACGCCGCAGGGTCTGAGCCTGATGATCGCCTACTGCCTTGGCCTGGGGGTCCCGTTCCTGGCGCTCGCCTTCGCGCTGGAGAGAGCGCGGCCACTCGTCAGATTCGTCAACGCGCATCGGCGCGCGATCGACCTGGGCTCGGCCGCGGTCCTCGTCGTGATGGGGGTCCTCCTGCTCACCAACAACCTGACCCTGCTGTCAGCCGGTCTTACACAGCTCGTTCCGAACTGGCCGTCGCCGTCACTCTGAGATCTCAGTCATCAAGACCCACGCGACGTAGATGTTCCAGCCGAACGCGAACACCATGACCACCGCCAGCAGGTAGAGGCCAGCGCCGATCTCAGTCAGAAGGCTCAACCCGGACACGATGAACAGGGCATTCCACGTGAGGCCTGCGACAACCTCGGCCCACATCCGAAACCGCGATATCGGGATCGAGCCGGCACCAGGTTCTCGGGCGAAGATCGCACGCAGAGCGACGCCGAGCCAGAACAGCGAAGCGGCGGCGACCTCGGCTCCGAGCAATCGCACCGGCTGATCCGGAACGAGCACGGCCGCAGACAGCAGGAGCTGTGTGGTCAGCGACGTCAGCATCCCCACCGCGCGGTTGCGGTAGAAGAGGTTGGACATCACAGTTCGCGCGTGAAGCGACATGGCCACGAACAGGAGACCGGCCAGAGCGGCGGCGGCGCCACCGCTCATGACGTAGAAGTCGTGCCACCGCTCGGCGTCGAACGCCATCATTCGTACTTCCGGCGCGAGGAGATCATCGGCTTCACGGCATCACGTAGCTCGCCGGCCGTCACCAGCCCGATCAGGATCCAGTGCGCTTCGCCTCGGCCGTGAATCACTCGCACGGATACATTCGTCCGAAGTCTGAATCAAGCCTGTTAAGAACACTTGTTTGTAGTCTCGGAAATCGTCAAACTGGGTGATGTGGGGCAGGTTCTCGATGCTCTCGATCTCTTCTCGCCGTCCGTTCGCGACTGGTTTCGCGCGTCGTTCGCCGAACCAACATCTGTCCAGGAGCGGGGCTGGCAGGAAGTGGCGGCAGGCCGCCACGTCCTCATGGCGGCGCCGACGGGCAGCGGCAAGACACTCGCCGCCTTTCTCTGGTGCCTCGACCGACTGGCGGCGGAACCGACCCCGGTCGAGGCGGAGCGCTGTCGCGTCCTTTATGTATCGCCTCTGAAGGCACTTGCGCATGACGTCGACCGCAACCTTCGTTCGCCGCTCGTCGGGATCCGGCACCAGATGGAGTCGCACGGCCTTCAGCCGCCCGACATCGCGGTCGCCATCCGCACTGGCGATACGCCGGCCGACGCGCGGCGTTCGATGGAGCGCCACCCGCCAGACATCCTGATCACGACGCCTGAGTCGTTGTTCCTGCTGCTGACAAGCGCGGCACGCAAGATCCTGGCCCCGGTCCGCTGGCTCATCGTCGACGAGATCCACTCGGTTGCGGCGACCAAGCGTGGCAGCCACCTGGCGCTGAGCCTCGAGCGGTTGTGTGAGCTAACGAAGGTTCAACCCCAGCGAATCGGACTGTCGGCCACGCAGCGCCCGCTCGAAGAGGTGGCGAAGTTTCTTGGCGGCGCGGACCGCGAGGTGTCCATCGTCGACGCCGGGCGGTTGAAGACGATGGAGGTGACGGTCGAGGTCCCGGTCGAGGACATGACCCGCCTCACGACAGAGGACGAGGACAGCGCCAAGGGGCAGAACAGCATCTGGCCGGCGATCTATCCACGCCTGCTCGAGCTGATACGGCAACACCGCTCGACGATCGTGTTCGTCAACTCGCGGCGGCTCGCCGAGCGCATTGCGGCGCGGGTCAACGAGCTGGCCGACGAAGAGCTCGTGCGCGCGCACCACGGATCGATCGCCCGCGAGCAGCGCCTCCTCATCGAGGACGAGCTGAAGGCCGGCCGGCTGCGCGGCCTCGTCGCCACCTCGACCCTCGAGCTCGGCATCGACATGGGCGCCGTTGACCTCGTCCTGCAGATCGAGGCGCCGCCCAGCGTCGCCGCGGGCATCCAGCGTGTAGGACGCGCGGGCCACTCGGTCGGCGAGATCTCGCGGGGGGTGGTGATCCCCAAGTTTCGTGGCGACCTTCTCGAGTCGGCGGCAGTCGTCGAGGGCATGCTCGAGGGCCGCATCGAGTCGACCGTGGTGCCGCGGAGGCCGCTCGACGTTCTGGCGCAGCAGATCGTCGCCATGTGCGCGCTCGGCGAATGGGACGTCGAAACGCTGGGCCGCGTGATCCGCCGCGCTTATCCGTACAGCGACCTCGGGCCGCGCGCGTTCGAGTCTGTACTCGACATGCTCAGCGGCCGGTATCCATCCGATCAGTTCGTCGAGCTGCGCCCGCGTCTGGTCTGGGATCGCGTGGCCGGAAAAGTGCGCGGACGCGCCGGCGCGCAGCGTCTGGCTGTCACCAATCCAGGCACCATCCCCGACCGTGGCCTTTATTCGGTGAACCTCGCGGAAGATGGGCGCCGGGTTGGAGAGCTCGACGAGGAGATGGTGTACGAGACGCGCGTCGGCGAGACGTTCGTCCTCGGCGCGTCGACGTGGCGGATCGTGGACATCACACCTTCACAGGTCATCGTCAATCCGGCGCCGGGCGAGCCCGGAAAGATAGCGTTCTGGAAAGCTGACACCCCAAGTCGGCCGGTCGAGCTTGGCGCTGCGCTCGGCAAGATGGTGCGCGAGCTGCGCAGCGTGAGTCCCGCCGCCGCTGCGAAGCGGCTGCGCGAGCGCGCCGGATTCGACGACCTCGCGATCAAGAACCTGCTCAAGTACCTGGACGACCAGGCGGCCGCAACCGGCGCCGTGCCGGATGACCGCACCCTTCTCGTGGAGCGATTCCGCGACGAGGTGGGGGACTGGCGCGTCTGTCTCCACACGCCATTCGGCGGTCGCGTCCATGCACCGCTCGCGCTCGCGCTCGAGTCACACCTCCAGCAGACCCTCGGCGTGGACGCGCGCGCTTTGTGGACGGATGACGGCATCGCGATGCATCTGCCGGAAGTTGAGTCGCCGCCCTCCCTGGACGACCTCATCCTCGATCCCGAAGAGGTTCAGGCCCTGGTCTCAGCCCAGCTTCCCGCGTCGGCACTGTTCGCGGCCCGTTTCCGGGAAAACGCCGCACGCTCCCTGTTGCTGCCGAAGCGAAGACCCGGCCAGCGCACCCCGCTGTGGCAGCAGCGCATGCGCAGCGCCAGCTTGCTCCAGGTTGCCGGCCAGTACCCGGACTTCCCGATCCTCGCCGAGACATGGCGCGAGATCATGAGCGACACCTTCGATATGCCGGCGCTCGCGACGTTGCTCCGCGCGATCCGCTCCCGCGAGATCCGCGTTGTCGCGGTCGACACCGAGCGCGCGTCGCCGTTCGCGTCATCGCTGTTGTTCTCGTACGTCGCCGAGTACATGTACGAGGGCGACCAGCCTCTGGCGGAGCGCCGGGCGCAGGCCCTCACCCTTGACCGTGAGCTGCTCGCCGAACTGCTCGGCAGCGAGGACCTGCGCGAGCTGCTCGACCCTGAGGCAATCGCGCTGGTCGAGCTGGAGCTGCAAGGACTTCTGCCGGAGCGATTCCCACGCGATCCGGACGAAGCGCACGACCTGCTCGTCCGCCTCGGGGACCTGAGCCCCGACGAGGCGTCGGCCCGCGGCGTCTCCGTGGATTGGCTTCGCGCGCTGGAGAAGGAGCGGCGCGCGGTCCCGATCCGGGTGGCCGGCGAGACACGCTGGATCGCGGCCGAAGACGCAGGCCGCTATCGCGAGGCGATGGGCGCCAGCCTGCCCATCGGTCTGCCGGACCTGTTTCTCGACGCCGGCGCTGAGCCACTGGAATCCCTTCTCCGGCGCTTCGCCCGCACGCACGTGCCGTTCGTCACCTCGGACCCGGCCAGGCGATGGGCACTTTCGGCGCAGTCCGTCGAGGCGGCGCTGACAGGTCTTGCGGCTCGTGGCGATGTGCTGGCGGGTGAGTTTCGCAAGGCCGCGGAAGGCCGCGAGTACTGTCACCCCGAGGTCCTTCGGATCCTTCGCCGGCGGTCGCTGGCTGCGCTGCGCCGCGAGGTCGAATCGGTCGCGCCGGACGCGCTGGCGCGATTCCTGCCCGCGTGGCACGGGGTCGGGGTCCGCGGAGGCGGGGTCGACCGGCTGCTCGAAGTCGTCTTTCAGCTGCAGGGTCTCGCGCTGCCGGCCTCGGTCATCGAGCGGGACGTGATTGCGGCCCGGGTCGGTGACTACGCGCCACGCTTGCTCGACGAGCTCGTCTCGATGGGCGAGGTGGTTTGGGTTGGCCGCGGCTCGCTGGGCGCCACCGACGGCCGCGTCGCCCTGTACCTGCGCGGAGACGCTCCGCGACTGGTGCCGCCGCCGGTCGAACCGCCGCAGTCAGACCTCCACGAACGGATTCGGTTGCACCTCGGCGCTCGAGGCGCGAGCTTCTTCCGCGACATCTACAGCGCGTGCGGCGGCGGGGACGAAGAGGTGATGCTCGACGCGCTGTGGGACATTGTGTGGTCGGGCGAGGTGACCAATGACACGTTCGGTCCGCTCCGCCTGCTCGGACCGCTTGCGCGGAGGCCTGCGCGAAAACCGCGCCTGCCGCGACTCACGCAGCCACGCGCTGCCGGCCGTTGGTCGCTGGTCGACGATCTGGTTGGTGGCGGCGCCAATTCCACCGAACGCCTGCACTCAGAGGCAGGCGTCCTCCTGCAGCGCCACGGCGTGCTCACCCGTGAGGCAGTCGTCGGCGAAGGATGGCCAGGCGGGTTCGCCAGTCTCTATCCCGTGCTGCGCGCGATGGAGGAGTCGGGGCGGATCCGCCGCGGCTACTTCGTCGAAGGTCTTGGTGGCTCGCAGTTCGCGCTGCCAGGAGCGGTCGATCGATTGCGCGCCATGCGCGAGTCGGGCGGCGGGATCGTCGCGATCGCGGCGACGGATCCCGCCAACGCGTATGGCACGGTGCTGCCCTGGCCGCATTCGGATGGACGGATGGCGCGGGCGGCAGGCGCCTATTGCGTCATTGAAGATGGACGGCTTGTCCTTTACCTCGAGCGTGGCGGGCGCTCGCTGCTGACGAACGGCGAAGTCCAGCTTGGTCACCTGCAGGCGCTGATCGCGATCGCCACCCAGGCCGGCCGCGTCGAGCTGCAGAAGGTCGACGGCCTGCCGGTGATGGACTCGCCGCTGAGGTCAGCGCTGCGCGAGGCGGGTTTCTCGCCGACGCACCGCAGCCTGATCGCATACGGCACCCGTAGCTGAGCTGCTCTCCACTGATGGGGAGGTCGCCGGCGAAGCCGGCCGGAGGGGGCGCATACTCGGGAGCGTTCCGTCCGCTGGTATTGCGGCACAGGAGGCAAATCATGCTGAAGATCAAGAGCGCGTCGACGGCGATTCCCGCTCAGGACATCAAGCGGGCGCGCCAGTTCTATGAGCAGAAGCTCGGGCTGACGGTCGCGGAGGAGCAGCCCGATGGCGGTGTCGTATACCGCACCGGCGAGACTGGCTTCCTCGTCTTCCCAAGCATGGGCAAAGCGTCCGGCGACCACACCCAGATGGCCTTCGAGGTCGACGACGTCACTACCGCGGTCGGCGAGCTTAAGAGCAAGGGTGTGAAACCGGAGGAGTACGACCACCCCGATTTCAAGTCGCACGACGGGATCGTCGACATGCCCGACGGTGAAAAGGGCGCGTGGTTCAAGGACTCAGAGGGAAATCTGATCGCTTTGACGTCGAGGGTTCCCTCCGCGACGCGCGCGCGCTAACCAGACACCCCGCGACCACAGGCCTTCATGAGGCCACGGGTACGATTACTGCTCCATCGGGGAGTAGCGCAGCCCGGTAGCGCACTTGACTGGGGGTCAAGTGGTCGCGGGTTCAAATCCCGCCTCCCCGACCATCGTGATCAGGTACATGAATGCGCCGGGGATGCCGATGACGAGAAAGATCGAGAGTGCCGTCCCCACCCTCGCTCGTCGTGCCATTGCCGCAACGCTACTTGACCGGCCCTCCAAAATGCGGTCCGTTCAGGCATCCAGATCGAGGATGCGCTGGAAGGCGCCAAAGTAACTTGGATCGGCGTTCTTCTGTCTGAGCAGCCAGTACTCGGCGCCCCAGAACAGGTAGGCCTCCAGAGCGCAGGCTGAATCCCGAGCCAGTCGCATGCAGCGGTTGTAATTCTCGACAACTCGGTCCGGAGGACAGCTGTACATGGCAAGGCTTGCGGGATTGGGCGGATTGGTCACCGACTCCCAAGGCTCCGCCTGACCCTCGGTGATCATCACGCGTGCCTTTGCAGCCGCTTTCATCAGCAGGCTGCGCAGTCTTCCATTCCACCGGCTCTCGCTTGCGTCGAGATAAACACCGAAACCAGCGCGGCCAGTCAGCGCATGCCGCGGATACATATCGACGCCGACGATGTCGGCTACCGACTCCGCCAGTGAAAGCGAGTCGCCCTGATCGCGGGTTCGAAACCACTGTTGCAGCGCTACGGGAAGCGACATCGGCACGAAGCCGTTGATCAAGATCGGTCGCGTTGAATCCGTTTGTCTAACCACGTCAACCTCTTGCCTGACGAACTCGGTGGCGAGGCGCCATGAATGCTCGTTCCCGAGCGGATCCACAGGCTCGTGCTCGACCTGCCAGCCGACTACCGACTTCCTGTTGCGGTATCGCTCCACGACGCGCGCGATGAATGACATGGCGCCCGCGAGCAGCTCGGGATGAGATGTCGCTGTGACCAATGAGCGCTCGCGCAGCTTGGGCTGAAGCCGATGAGGTGGGACGAAGAATTCCGGATAGCCAAAGTTCTTGACCGCACCCACGGCCAGCACGATCTGTTTGCCGGCGCGCTCCGCCGCTTCCACCTGCCAGTCCAGGCTGGCGGGATCGAAAACCCCGGCCTGCGGCTCCATTCGATTCCATAGAGCCCCCAGCCGGATGAGTTGATATTCGTATCCAAGGAGTGCGGCAAGCGTGTCCCGAGGTGGCAATCCCATCGCCTCCGCCTGGAGCGGGCGAAAACTGATGCCCAGAGCCGTGGAGCCGCGGGGCTCGACGACCAGGTGACGCCAGTCGTCGGTCAACCGCCGAGCCGCGCGCGCGACACGCAGGGTCACAACGTTCGTCCCACTCGCGATCGCTCGGAGATTACTGCGCGGGCCAAATGGAGGGGGCGTGCTCGCCCGAGCACGCCCCCTTATTGCTAGACGGCGGCCTTCTCGGTCTTCAGCGGTGAGCCCGTTTCGACCAGGGTCTTCAGTCCGCTCAGGATGTACGGCCAGCCGCCGGCGACGTTGTCGTAGACCTTGCTGCCGCTCGGGAAGTCGTCGTGAATGGTCGTCACTTTGGTGATGCCGTCGGTCTCCTCCAGCTCGTATGTGACGCGGCTCGGGCCCTCCGCGGTGAGGTCCGGGTCGTAGTTGACGATCCAGCTGAAGACGAGGCGATGCGGCTTGTCGTACTCGATGACCTCGCCGTCGACCAGCGAGCGGCCGGTGCCGTGCTCCGTCCAGTGCAGCCGCGACCCGGGCTTCCAGGTCGTGTTGGGCTCGCTGGCGTAGAGGTAGCGGTGTGTGAACTCGGGCTTGGTCATCGCTTCCCAGACTTTCTCGCGAGGCGCCCGGATGAAAACGCTGTAGACCTGTGCGGGACGTGCGTCGACAGACCTCATTTCTTCCTCCATGTCGAGTTTCAGCTCAGCGAGGGCGGCTGCCCGCGCCTTGCGGTACTTGCCGATCCAGCGGTCGTGGATGAGTCGGATGGGAACCGCGTTCAGGTAGTGGAGCTTCAGCCGGCCTTCGCGCCGCGTCGTTACGAGGTCAGCCTCCTCGAGCACGCGAAGGTGTTTCATCACCCCAAACCGGGTCATTGCCGGCAGGCCGTCGGCGAGCTCGGTGAGCGTCTGGCCATCACGCTCGAAGAGCCGGTCGAGGAGCTTGCGCCGGTTGACATCCGCCAGGGCCTTGAACACGGGTTCCACGCAGGCATGATATGTGACCATTTGGTCACCTGTCAAGCCTGTTTCAACAGACTTTTCAATCGATGATGGCGCCTAGGCCCAGCGGCGGTGGGCCGTTCGCCGATGCGCGTTCAACAAAGGCTGGGTTGGAACAGCTGACGCACGGGATGTCGGGGAAGTCCTTGGTCGAGTAGGTCGTGTCGCCTGTCCGGCGCGTGTTCAACTATGCCCGTGCCCAAAGTCACTTTCGTCGGCGCCGGCTCAGCGGTTTTCGCGCGCCAGCTGATAACCGACATCCTGGCCGTCGACGGCCTCGACGCCGGAATTTTTGCGCTCGTCGATATCGACGCTACACGCCTCGAGCTGGCGAAGAAGATCGCGGAGCGCCTGGTCGAGCTTTCGGGCAAGCGCTGGAAGGTAGAAGCGTCGACGGCAAGGCTCGACGTGATCGCCGGCACCGACTACGTCATCAACTCGATCGAGGTCGCCGGCCTGCAGAACGTGCGGCGCGACTACGAGATCCCGCTGCGTTACGGCGTCGATCAGTGCATCGGCGACACGATTGGACCTGGCGGGATCTTCAAGGCGCTGCGCACCGGACCCGCGTGGCTCGAAATCGTCGCTGACATCGAGCGCGTCGCGCCGCATGCGGTCGTCATGAACTACACGAACCCGATGTCCATCCTCACGCTTGCCGCGTTGAAGGCGACAGACCTCCAGGTGGTCGGCCTGTGCCACAGCGTGCAGGGCACCTCGCGTCAGGTGGCGGAGTACCTCGACATTCCTTATGAGGAGATGACGTGGCGGTGCGCGGGGATCAACCACAACGCCTGGTTCACGACGCTCAACCACTATGGGGAGGACCTCTATCCGCGGCTTCGCGAGCGCGCCCGCAACCCGGAGATCTACGAGCAGGATCCCGTCCGATTCGAAGTCATGCGACGTCTCGGTGCTTTCGTCACCGAGTCAAGCGGCCACTTCTCCGAGTACGTGCCCTACTTCCGCAAGCGTCCCGACCTGATCCAGAAATACACGCGAGCCGGTTACCTCGGCGAGAGCGGTTTCTACGCCAACAACTGGCCGCGGTGGCGTCACGCGAATGACGAACTGATCGCGTCGATGCTGCGGGGCGACGCACCGATTCCGCGCGAGCGCGGACACGAGTATGGGTCCTTCATCGTCGAGGCAATCGAGGGAGGGCGCCCCGCGTCGATCCACGGCAACGTGCGCAACGAAGGCTGGATCGACAACCTGCCCGACGGTTGCGTCGAGGTCGAGTGCGACGTCGATCGAGGCGGCATCCATCCCTGCCACTTCGGGTCCCTGCCGGAGCAGCTCGCCGCCCTGAACCGTGCTCACATGGCCGTGCACGAGTTGATCGTCGAAGCGCTGCTCCAGCGTGACCGCAACAAGGCGAAGTACGCCCTGATGCTCGACCCGTTGACCGCAGCGGTCTGCTCCCTCGAGGAGATCGACCATCTTTTCGAGGAGATGTGGTCCGCCGAGCGCGAAAGCCTTACCGCGTTCGACTAGGAGACGACCACCGCCTCGACCTGACGCTTCCGGGTCTTGAAGACGCGGCGGAGGCCGTGTGTCTCGATTACGGCTTCAGCCGCCGGCTGCGTACCCATCGGCGGAAATTCTGGTGGATGCAGCGACCGCGCCGCGGGTAAGCAGATCCCAGAAGGCTTCCTGCGACGGCCCACCGCGGTCCGCGCGACGCACCGCCGTGATCGAGCGCAGGAGCGGCCGGATCGGCAGGCGCCTGAGGAGCCCGGTATGAATCTCCGAGGCGACGGCACGCTTCGAGAGCGCCGCGAAACCCAAGCCGGCGACGGCGGCCGCGCGCACGTACTCCGGATGGCCCAGGTTCAACACCTCCACCTGGTCGTATGCGTCCCCGATCATGTCGCGCACCGTCCGCTCCGCCGACCACTGCGGACCGCGGCCCAGGTAGCGGTGGTGGACGAGGTCGGCGGGCTTCACCTGACGCATATGCGACAGCGGATGGTCGCGGTGCGCGACCAGCACAAGCTCGTCGCGAGCCAGCTCGAAGTGGACGAGCTGCGCGTCGGGTGCGCCCTCGATCAAGGCGCAGTCGAGCGCGCCCGCGAGGACCTGCCGGTTGAGCTCGGCGGACGGCTCGACGGTGACTGTCAGCTTGACGCCCGGATAGCGCCGGCTGAACTCAGCGAGGTGGGGCGGAAGGTAGTAGGTCGCGCAGGTTGGGCTTGCCCCGAGGTGCAGGGAGCCGGACTCGAGCTCCTTCATGGCGAGCGCCGAATCGTCGACAACCTCGACCGCCCGGAGGGCGGCCCGGCAGGCGTCGGCCATCGAGCGGCCCGCGTCGGTGAGGCGCACCCCCCGCCCGTCGCGTTCCAGCAGCTGCAGCCCGAGGGCGCGCTCGAAGTTGCGCACCTGCTGCGTGACGGCCGCCTGGGTCAGGAAGAGGGAGGCCGCCGCCCGCGAGACATGCCCGTGCTCGGCGACGGCGACGAACGAGCGCAGCTGCTCGATGGTGAAAGACGGCCGGCGCATGGCGACATATTAGTTCGGCTTATGTAACGCATTACAAATAGTTGTGGCAAAAGACTGAATGAAAGCTGAACTCGGCCGTTGTACGGGTTACTGTGCATAACGCTCTCGTAGTCACCGAAAAAGGAGGTATTTGCTTGGGAAGCCTGTTCCGCCGCCGCCAAAGTGGTCAAGGCATGGTCGAGTACGCCTTGATCCTGGTCCTGGTTTCGATCGTCGTCATCGTGATCCTTTTGACCATGGGCAACCAGATCGCCAACGTCTTCTCGAACGTGGTCGCCGCGCTCGGCGCATGACCTCGACCCTCGCGTGAGGTGGGGGCCGGCCCGCCGGTCCCCACGGCGCGCGTGCTCGAAAAACCCTCCGGCTGCCAGGCTATTTACAGTAGCCAGGCTAGGGGATTCTCCAAGCCCGAGATCGCCTTCACAGCCCGTTAACCTGACGTTCGGAATCAGACTGTAGAGTTCCTTCCGTGGCCGTCGGAGCCCACCCCGAGCCTGAACCTTCAGCCGTCTTCTCCCCCGCCAGCCCCCGCTACATCAATCGCGAGCTTTCCCGGCTCGACTTCGATGAACGGGTCCTGGCGATGGCGGAGGATCCGAAGCTGCCCGTCCTGGAGCGTGTGCGTTTCCTGGCCATATTCAGCCAAAACCTCGACGACTTCTTCCAGGTCCGTGTCGCCGGCCTGAAGGAGCAAGTCCTGGCCGCGGTGGCGGTCGCGTCCCCGGACGGCATGTCCCCACCCGAACAGCTCAAGGCGATACGCGCCCGGGTCGAGGGACTCGTCGACCGGCAGGTTGGCATCTACAGCCGCGAGATCGTGCCGGCGCTCGCCCAGGCGGGGATCTCGCTCGTGCGTGGGGATGATGTCAGCCGGAAAGAGCTGACCCAGCTGCACACGGTGTTCCGCGAGCAGATCTTTCCCGTGCTGACCCCGCTCGCGGTGGATCCGGGCCACCCGTTCCCTTACATCTCCCATCTATCGCTCAACCTGGCGGTCATGGTTCGCGATCCGCAGCGTAGGCAGCAGCGGTTCGCCCGCGTGAAGGTGCCGCCGGTCCTGCCGCGATTCATTCCTGTCGTCGAAGGCGAGCAATACGTGCCGCTCGAAGACGTGATCGCCATCCATCTGCAGGCGCTGTTCCCGGGGATGGAGATCGTGAGTCACTTTCCGTTCCGCGTGACCCGCGATGGCGACCTCGACGACGTGGACAGCGACGCCGAGGACCTCCTCGCCGCGATCCAGACTGAGCTGCGTCGCCGTAGGCGTCACGCGCGTGTCGTGCGGCTCGAGGTCGACCCCCGGATGTCGCGTGAGGTGCTCGAGCTCCTCATGCGTGAGCTAGAGCTGCAGCCCAGCGATGTGTACCAGCTCGATGGATTGCTCGATATGGGCAGCCTCCTCGTGCTGACCCAGCTCGACCGTCCGGACCTCAAGGCGGAGGTGTGGACGCCGACGACGCAGCCTCGACTTCGCGGCGTGGCCGCGGAGGTGCCAGACCTCTTCGCCGTGCTGCGGGCGGGCGACGTCCTCGCGCATCACCCGTACGACTCCTTCGCCACCTCGGTCGAGGCGTTGATCGACCACGCCGCCGGCGACTCGGAAGTGCTGGCAATCAAACAGACGCTGTATCGCACGTCCGGTCCGGCCAGTCCAATCGTGCGCGCACTGATCCGCGCGGCGGAGCGTGGCAAGCAGGTCGTGGCGCTGGTCGAGATCAAGGCACGTGGCGACGAGCAGGCAAACATCGGGTGGGCGAGGGCGCTCGAGGAAGCGAACGTCCACGTCGTGTACGGGCTCCTCGGGCTCAAGACACACGCGAAGGTGACCCTGGTCGTTAGACGCGAGGGTGCGCACATCCAGCACTACCTCCACGTTGGCACCGGCAACTACAACCCGAACACCGCGCGTGGTTACGAAGACGTGAGCTTGCTGTCGGCGGATTCGGACCTCGGCGCGGACGTGACCGAGCTTTTCAACCTCTTGACCGGCTACAGCCGGCAGAGCCGTTATCGCAAGCTCCTCGTCGCGCCGACCAACCTGCGTGCCGCGATCACACAGCTCATCGAGAGGGAGGCGGTGGTCGGCGGTCGGATCACCATCAAGGTCAACAACCTGATCGACCAGGAGATCATCGACGCCCTGTACGCCGCTTCGCAGCACGGCGCGCAGATCGACCTTCTCGTCCGGTCGATGTGCTCGCTGCGGCCTGGCGTGCCGGGCCTCTCGGACCGGATTCGCGTGCGCTCGATCGTGGGCCAATTCCTCGAGCATTCGCGCGTTTTCGCCTTCGGCAACGGCGGGAGGCCGGAGTACTACCTCGGATCGTCCGACCTCATGCCGCGCAACCTCGACCGTCGCGTCGAAGCGGTCGTCCCTGTCACCGATTCCAAGCTGCGCCACCGACTGCAGCAGATCCTCGACGTCTCGCTCGCCGACGATGTGCTCGCGTGGGAGCTCGGACCAGACGGCGCATGGCACCGGGTGCCCACCGTGCGCGGACTGAACTCACACGAACGCTTCAAAGAGCTCGCCCTGGAGAGCACGCACGGCAACGGAGTGAGCGGCCTAGCGAATGCCTAAGCCCCACGAATCCCGAGCCTGCGGCTTGGATTCGCGGGGACACCTGTGATCGAGCGTGAGGTGAAGCTCGGGGCGGGCCCCGCGTTTCACCTCCCGGACCTCGCCGGAGTCGTCGCGGGAGTCGAGGTCGGGCCGCCCGAGACGGTGCGCATGGAAACGGTCTACTTCGACACGCCCGACCTGCGCCTGGCCCGGTGGGGCGTTTCGCTGCGCCGGCGGGCCGGCGAGGGTTGGACCCTCAAGCTCGCCGAGCCGCCCTCGACGTCCGGCAAGCCCAACACGACAGTCCTCGCACGGCAAGAGCTGACCTTCCAGGGCGGCGCGAAGCCGCCGGAGGCGGCGCTGGAGGTGGTGCGCGCCTACGTGCGGAAGGCCGAGCTCGTGCCTGTGGCGCGGCTGTCGACGGTGCGTCGCCGCGTGCGGCTGGTCGACGGGAGCGGGGCGCGGGTCGCCGAGGTCGTGGACGACGAGGTCTCCGTGCGCGATGGCCGGCGCGTGGCGGCACGATTCCGGGAGATCGAGGTGGAGGTCGCGGGCGCCGATGGGGCGGACGGGATCATCACGCCCGTCGTGACCCGCCTGCGCGGCGCTGGCGCCGGAGCGCCCGACCCGACGCCGAAGCACATCCGCGCCCTGGGCCCGCGGGCGATCGAGCCGCCCGAGGTCTCGACTGAACCGGTGCCCCCGGACGCAACCGCGCGCCATGTCATCAAGTTCGGACTCGCCGAGTCGGTCGCCGCGCTTCTGCACCACGACCCGCTGGTCCGCACGGGTCGCGATCCCGAAGCGGTGCACCAGGCGCGCGTCGCGACGCGCAAGCTGCGCTCGAACCTGCGGACCTTCGGACCGCTGCTCGACGTCGAGTGGACCGAGGCGCTGCGCGCTGAGCTCGGGTGGATTGCCTCCGGGCTGGGCGTCGTGCGCGACCGCGAGGTGCTGTTGATGAGACTTCGGGAACGAGCCAGGTCGCTGCCGGCGAACGACCTGCGCTCCGCGACGTCGCTGCTGCACATTCTCGAAGTCGAGATCGACGCCCTGCGTGACAGGCTGTCTGCCGATCTCGACTCGCAGCGCTACATCGACCTTCTCGAGAGGCTGGTCGAGGCGTCTCACTCTCCGATGACACTTCCGGACGCTGACCAGCCCGCCGCCACGTCGCTGCCCGCGCTGGCCACCACTCCCTGGCGGAGGCTACGGTCGGCGGTGCGCCAGCTTCCCGAGAACCCGACCGATCCCGAATTGCATCGCATCCGCATCCTGGCCAAGCGCGCACGTTACGCAGCGGAGGCGGTTGCGCCGATCGTCGGTGCGGACGCGACTGCCTTTGCCCGCGCCGCTGCCAAGCTTCAGACCGTGCTCGGGGAGCACCAGGACAGCGTCACGGCGCAGGCTTGGCTCCGCGCGGCGAAGGTGACGGGGCGCCGCGCATTCGTCGCGGGCGAGCTGATCGCGCTGGAAGGGATTGCCGCCGAGAAGGCCCGGTCGGATTGGCCGAAGGTTTGGAAGTCGCTCGACCGGAAGCGGCTTCGCGGATGGATGCCGTAAACCGCATTGCGCACGTTTTACGTGGTCCGGCACGCGAAGGCCGGGAGCCGCAGCCACTGGAGCGGCGACGATCGCAAGCGGCCGCTGAGCAAGAAGGGTTTCAAGCAGGCTGAAGACCTGGTCGAGCTCCTGAAGAACACTCAAGTGTCGGCGATCTTCTCCAGCCCGTACCTCCGTTGCGTGCAGACCGTGGAACCGCTAGCAAGGGCGCGGCGGCTCGCGATCAAGCAGACGGACTCCCTCGCCGAAGGTTACGGACTCAATGGCCTCGATGAGTTCCTGACGGACCAAAAGCTCGACGGCGCCGTACTGAGCACGCACGGCGATATCGTGTGGGAGCTGGTCGAAGACCTCGTCCACCGCAATCTCGTCAGGGCCGGGGCGGGCGGATTCGAGAAAGGGTCAACGTGGGTGCTCAGCGTCGACGATGAAGGCCCGGTGAAGGCTACATACCTGCCCGCGCCGTAATCACCAGGCTCCGCCGCGAGATGGCGCTCGCGGCTGATCCGAAGAAAGCGGTCGGTATGCAGGCCTATATGAAATCGACGATGCCTTACTACGGCCTCAACCTGCCTGCGGTGCGGAGGGTCTCGCGCCAGCTCTTCGGAGACATGGAGATGGGGTGCCACGAGTGGCGGGAAACGCTCCTCGAGCTATGGCGCGGCGCCCGCCACCGCGAAGAGCGCTACGCGGCCATGTTTCTCCTAACGATGAAGCGTCATCGCGACTGCGTCAGGCCGGGGCTGATGCCGATGCTCGAAGAGATGGTCGTCACCGGCGCGTGGTGGGACCACGTCGATGAACTCGCGATGGTGATCGGCGATCTACTGCAACACCATCCGAAGCAGATGCGGCCTCTCATGCGCAAGTGGAGCACCCATCCCAACCTCTGGAAGCGCCGCGTTTCGATCATCTGCCAGCTGAAGTTCAAGCGCGAGACGGACCTCGACTTGCTCTACTCGAACATCGAGCCGAACCTGGCCGACCGCGACTTCTTCATCCGCAAGGCGATCGGGTGGGCGCTGCGGCAGTACGCGTGGACCGACCCGCAAGAAGTCGCGCGCTACGTGCGCGCCCATGACTCCCAGCTGAGTGGTCTAAGCCGGCGCGAAGCCCTCAAAAACATCGGTTAGCCTTGACGCAATGACCGTGACGCTGCGCGGCCCAGGCCTGACCGAGGATCAGGTCGTCGCCGTGGCACGTCACGCCGAGAACGTCGCGCTTGCCGCCTCCGCCCGGCTGAAGATGGAGCACAGCCGTGCCCGCGTCGAACGCGCGGCGAGCTCGCGGGATCCCGTCTACGGCGTGTCGACGGGGTTCGGAGCGCTTGCCGGGACGCGCGTGGCGCCGCTTCGCCAGCCGGAGCTGCAGCTCGCCTTGATCCGGTCGCACGCCGCGGGCGTCGGCCCCCCGGTGGACACCGAGGTCGTCCGGGCGACGATGCTTCTCCGCGCCCGCACTCTGGCGATGGGAATGTCCGGCGTGCGGCCGGTCCTTGCCGACGCGTTGATCGCCATGCTCAACGCGGGAATCACGCCGGTGGTGCCGCGCTACGGATCCGTCGGCTGCAGCGGAGACCTCGCCCCGCTCGCGCACATCGGCCTTGCGCTGGTGGGTGAAGGGGACGTAGCCGATGCAGAGGGTGCGCGCAAGCCCGCGGCGCAAGCGCTCAAATCGGCCAAGCTCAAGCCGGTCAGGCTCGAGACCAAAGAAGGTCTCGCGCTGATCAACGGAACCGACGGCATGCTCGGGATGCTCGTCCTCGCATGCGCGGACGCCGAGCTCTTGTTTCGCACCGCCGACGTGACCGCCGCGATGTCGGCTGAGGCCTTGCTCGGCACCGACCGCGCCTTCCAGTCTCGGCTACATGAGCTGCGTCCCCACGCCGGCCAGATCGCGAGCGCATCCAATCTCGAGAAGCTGATGCGTGGCTCGCAGATCGTCACGTCGCACCGGTACTCGCAGCATGCGGTGCAGGACTCCTACTCGGTGCGCTGCAGCCCGCAGGTGGCCGGGGCCGCGCGCGACACGCTCGACTTCGCCCGCCACATCGCCGAGGTGGAGCTGTCATCGGCCATCGACAACCCGATCGTTCTCGAGAGCGGAGATGTGGAGTCGAACGGGAACTTCCACGGCGAGCCGCTCGCCTTCGCCGCGGATTTTCTGGCCATCGCCGCCGCCGAGGTTGGCTCGATCGCCGAGCGCCGCGTCGACCGCCTGCTCGATCCGCACCGCTCCCAGGGTCTGCCGCCCTTCCTCGCCGAAGAGCCTGGCGTGAACTCCGGGCTGATGGTTGCCCAGTACACGGCCGCGGCGCTGGTCGCGGAAAACCGCCGGCTTGCCGCGCCCGCAAGCGTCGACTCGGTGCCCACGTCCGGCATGCAGGAGGACCACGTCTCGATGGGCTGGGGCGCGGCGCTGAAGCTCCGCTCCGTGCTCGACAACCTGTCGCACATCCTCGCGGTCGAGCTGTGCGCGGCCGCGCGCGGGCAGGAGCTGCGCCGGCCGCTCGAGCCATCGCCGGCCACCGGCGCGGTGCGCGGCGTGCTTCGCAAGACGGTGGGCGGGGTGGGCCCCGACCGCGTGGTCGCGCCGGAGCTCGCCGCGGCGGAGGCTCTGATCCGGAGCGGCGCCGTCATCGAGGCGGCGGAGTCCGCGACCGGACAGCTTCGGTGAGTCGGACGATCCGTGCTCCGCGCGGCGCGGAGATCACCTGCCAGGGCTGGCCGCAGGAGGCCGCGATGCGGATGCTGATGAACAACCTGGACCCGGAGGTTGCGGAGCGCCCGGAGGATCTCGTCGTGTATGGAGGCACGGGGCGGGCCGCCCGCTCGTGGGAGGCCTATGACGCGATCGTCACAGAGCTCAAACGGCTTCAGGACGACCAGACCCTGCTTGTCCAGTCAGGCAAGCCGGTCGGGGTGTTCGACACCCACGAGTGGGCGCCCCGGGTCCTCATCGCCAACTCGCTGCTCGTCCCGGAATGGGCGACATGGGAGGAGTTCCGGCGCCTGGAGGCGAAGGGCTTGACGATGTATGGCCAGATGACGGCCGGGTCGTGGATCTACATCGGCACGCAGGGCATCCTCCAGGGGACCTACGAAACCTTCGCGGCGATCGCCCGCAAGCGGTTCCACGATTCGCTGGCAGGAACCATCACCCTGACCGCAGGCCTCGGCGGGATGGGCGGCGCGCAACCGCTCGCCGTGACGCTGAACGGCGGTGTGGCGATCTGCGTGGAGGTCGACCCCGAGCGAATGCAGCGCCGGCTCGACCATCGATATCTCGACGTGCGCGCCGACGACGTCGAACACGCACTGCGGCTCGCCCTCGACGCGAAGCGGGCGAAGCGCGCGCTTTCGATCGGCCTCCTAGGCAACGCTGCGGAGGTAGTCCCCGAGCTCGCCTCTCGCGCCTTCGAGGTCGACATCGTCACCGATCAGACGCCCGCGCACGACCCGCTCAGCTACGTCCCGGCGGGTCTGTCGCCGGACGATGCGGCGGAGCTGCGGCTCGACGAGCCTGACACGTATGTCAGGCGCGCGCGCGAGAGCATGGCGCGCCACGTGGACGGGATGGTCGCCTTTCTCGACCGGGGCGCCGAGGTATTCGACTACGGCAACAGCCTGCGTGCGGAGGCGCGCCTTGGCGGCAGCACGAGGGCTTTCGACTATCCGGGTTTTGTGCCGGCGTACATCCGGCCCCTGTTCTGCGAGGGCAAGGGCCCATTTCGATGGGTTGCGCTTTCGGGCGACCCGGCTGACATCGCGGCTACCGACCGCGCGATCGTCGACGAGTTCTCGGACGATCCGGCGCTCGTGCGCTGGATCAAAGCCGCGGGCGAACGTGTCCAGTTTCAAGGGCTGCCCGCGCGCATCTGTTGGCTCGGCTACGGTGAGCGGGCCCGCGCCGGCCATCGGTTCAACGAGCTCGTGCGCTCGGGCGCGGTCAAAGCGCCGATCGTGATCGGTCGCGATCACCTCGATTCGGGCTCGGTCGCCTCGCCGTACCGCGAGACGGAGTCCATGCTCGATGGCTCGGATGCCATCGCGGACTGGCCCATCCTGAACGCACTTCTCAACACATCGAGCGGCGCGTCGTGGGTCAGCGTGCACCACGGCGGTGGGGTCGGCATCGGTCGTTCGATCCATGCCGGCATGGTCGTGGTCGCGGATGGAAGCGAGGTCGCCACGAAGAAGCTCGATCGCGTGCTGACGAACGATCCGGGCACGGGAGTCGTGCGGCACGCCGATGCGGGCTATGAACGGGCGGTCGAGGTGGCGCGTGAGCGCGGCGTTCGCATCCCCATGCTCAAGGATTGAACGGATCTGGCGCGTGGCACGCCGAGCAGGCGTGGCTCGGCCGTCGTGCTCAGAACGTCTTGATCGAGGTAGAAGACGGACGCATCAAGACGATCGAGGACGACACGTTTGCGCCGCCTGACGCGGTCGTGCTCAAGGGCTGGACGGTTCCCGGGCTGGCGAACGTGCACAGCCACGCGTTTCAACGCCTTCTTCGGGGCGAGATCGAATCAGGAGCGGGCGACTTCTGGGAGTGGCGCGATCGCATGTATCGCTTCACTGAGTGGGAGCCCGCCGACTACTTCAACCACGCGCGTCTGGTTTTTCGCGAGATGCTCGAGGCGGGCATCACCGCGGTTGGCGAGTTCCACTACCTGCACGGCCACGGCAACGAGCTGGGCGAGGCGCTCATCGACGCGGCTCGGGAGGAAGGCATTCGGATCACGCTGCTCGACGCCTGCTACCTGCGCGCCGGTCTGGATGGCCGGCCGCTGGAGGCGGAGCAGCTGTCGTTTTCAGACGGCGACGCGGATAGCTGGGCGAGACGGGTCGACGAGCTGAGCGACGCCGACGGCGTGCGAATCGGGGCGGCCATCCACAGCGTCCGCGCGGTGGACGCCGAGTCGATGCGGATCGTGGCCACTTACGCGCGTGAGCGCAAGGCGCCATTGCACATCCACCTCGCCGAGCAGCCCGCGGAGGTCGACGAGTGCCTGGAGGTGGAGAGGTGCACGCCCGTCGCGCTCCTTGAACGAGAGGGCATCCTGGGCCCAGATCTCACAGCGATCCACGCCATCCACGTCAACGAAGGCGACGTGGCCATTCTCGGCCAGAACCAGGTTTCGATCTGCGCGTGCCCGACGACGGAGCGTGACCTCGGAGACAGGGTGGGGCCGCTACGCGCTCTGGCGTCGGCGGGCTGCCTGCTGAACCTGGGCAGCGATTCCAACGCGGTGATCGACATCGTCGAGGAGGCGCGTGCGCTGGAGCTCGACCAGCGCCGTGCCCTTGGGCGCCGGGTGCTTCATCAACCCGCGGACCTCCTTCGCGCGGCCACGGCCGATGGCATGCGGTCGCTCGGTTGGGACGCCGGGGAGTTGAAGGTCGGGATGCTCGCCGACTTCATCACACTCGACCAGCCACGCGGTCAGTGGCGAGAGCTCAACCCCGCCTATCTCATCTACGGGTTCTCGGGTCACGACGTCACCAACGTGGTCGTCGGCGGCAACACGGTCGTGTCGCGTTGAGGCGCCTTCGCAACATCGGCCGCTTGTTCACCGGCACGCCCGCCGGCGTGATTGAGGGCGCCGCGGTCATCTGCGACGGTGAGGAGATTGCGTGGTGCGGAAAGTCCGGCGATGAGCCGCGCGAGCTCTTGGAATCGCTCACCGACGAGAACGACTGCGGGGGCGGCCTGGTGACCGCCGGTCTCATAGACGCACACACGCATCCCGTCTACGCCGGCGATCGGTTGGCGGAGGTCGCGATGCGCTCCGCGGGTGCGACCTACTCCGAGATAGCGAAGGCGGGGGGAGGAATCGTCGCGACTGTGAAGGCGACGCGCGAGGAGCCGATCAGCGCGCTCGAGCAAGCGACCGCACGCAGGCTGTGGAACTGGCTCGAAGGAGGCGCGACCACGGTGGAGGCGAAGACTGGCTACCACCTCCAGCGCGAAGGCGAGCTGGAGGCCACACGGCTACTCGCGCGTCTTGCTCAGCGCGCGGACCTGCCGCGCATCGAGATCACGTTTCTCGCCGCGCATGCGCTGCCGCCGGATCGCTGGGCGCGCATGAGCTCCTACGCGAAAGAGGTGGGGGAGTGGTGCGAAGACGCTTACTTGGCGGGCGCTCGCTTCTGCGACGTTTTCTGCGACCGCGGATATTTCAGCGTGCCGCAGACCCGAAGCATCCTGCGGGCGGCGCTCAAGGCGAAGCTGATCCCACGCATCCACGCGGACGAGCTCGATCGCACCGGAGGCGCGCGACTCGCGGCCGAGCTGCACGCGGTGTCGGCGGATCACCTGCTGCGCGCCAACCGCGCAGACGCGATCGCGCTCGCCGGCGCTGGAGTCGTAGCCACGCTGGCGCCAGGCACGGCGCTCTCGATAGGCAAGCTGCCTCCCGTGAAGGAGCTTGTCGAAGCCGGTGCCGTGATCGCGCTTGGCACGGACCACAACCCTGGCACGAGCGGCATTACGAGCATGAGCGTGGTGGTTGCGCTCGCGGTGGCGGTATTCAAGCTCTCGGTAGAACGCGCGCTTCTTGCGGCTACGCTCGGTGGCGCCAACTCGATCTCACGCTCCGACCGCGGCGTCGTGGCGGCGCACAAGCTCGCCGACCTGGTCCTGTGGGAGGCCGAGCACGAGGGCGCCTTTGCCTGGGCTTACGGCTTGAAACCGCGGGTCGTTTGGCTGAGAGGCGCGCAAGCTTTTGCGTGAAAAACTGTTGCTAATTGCGTGCACTCCGTCTATAAGTTGCACCTGAACGGCCGCCCGCTCACCGAATACGAATCAACAGCGGTCGAAATGGAGGAAGGCAAGTAGTGGCAAAGTGGAACCCCCTGGCGCTGAAGATTCTTCTTTGGGTGATGGGTGTGTTGCTCGTCGTAGGCTCGGCGGCGAGCTTCGTCGGCAACGCGATCTTCGACTTCGGTAGCGGCGCGGGCGTCACTGCACCGGTTGCGGGCATCGCGTTCGGCGCCGGGATGATGATCGCCGGCTTTGACCCGATCGCCAACATCAGCTGGGTCCGCGCGCTGGTCGTGTACGCGATCCTCGAGATCGTTTTCCAGGTCTTCACGCAGATCACAATCGGCACGTTTGACATCGTTTCGTTCATCATCGCGATCCTCGCGGCGGTGCTCGTTCTCGTGCTCTACCCGAACAAGCCGGCACTCTGGATGCAGGGCGGAATGTCGTCCGGAGCGCGCGCGTAAGCAAACCACCGAGTTTTCCTTAAGGGGCCGCCTCGCGGCCCCTTTTTTTTGAGTTCCCTCCCACCTTGCTGGGGAGGGTCAGGGTGTGGGCTTACGGGTCGGCTATGACTTCGGTCGCGGCGATCTCGTCGTGGACCCGCCTTCGGGACAGCCACGACACCGGGGTGAGCGCCAACCTCAGCAGTGCCTGGGTCGGGGTCAGGCGAGTCCCATCGATCGCCGCCACGCGCTGCCGCATCACCAGTCCTCCGAGCGTCCTGCCGGAGATGCTCCAGCAAACGATGTGGTAGACGGCGATCACAAACAGCGTCCGGCGCAGCCGGCGCCGCCCGCTGAACCCCGCAAGCGTCAGGCAGAAGGCCACGTCGACCGTGCCGGCGCGAAAGCGATCGCCCGGCGTGGCGGGCGTGCCGAGGAGAGAATCGCGACCGCGCAGGCGCAGGAGATAGAGCCGGGTGAACAGCTGATGCACCTGCATGTGCGTTGCCGCGTAGATGGGTCGGGGAAGCCTGGGAGTGTAGCCGGCCACGGTCGCCTCGATCCGACCGGTGGCAGCCTGAAGCCGCCAGTTTCCACCCGCCCGCCGAGCCAACAGGCCACCTTCGATGGGCCAGTCGACGGCGTTCCGCGTGACCTTCGGTGGACCGAAGTGGAGCAGCGTCAGCGGGCCGAGCATGATCGAGCCGTCGCGGAAACGCGCCAACCCTAACGTCTGGGTCTTGATCGCTTCGGTGTAGCTGTCGCGCAGCTTCGCCCCGGTGATTGCGCGAGGCACTTGGACGGACGCCCGGATAGACACCCGTCCCCCATCCCAGCTCACCACTCCCATATCTTCGTGGCATGGCTCGGCTGGAGTTCAGCTCGGCGATCAACGTCAAAACCACGCACGAGCGCGCCTTCGACTACTTCGCTGACCACCGCCACGTGGCTCAGGTTCTCGAAGGCGTCAGCCGGTGGGAGCCGATCGGCGCCAGGACGAAGGGCCTGGGCGCGCGCTACAAGGTGGAGATGCTCGCCTTTGGCATCCCCCTCAAGAACGTGCTGCGTCTCGACCGCTGGCGCCCCGGACGCGAGATCGGGTGGATCTCGGATTCGGGACTCATCAAACAGGAAGGCGGATTCACCTTCACAGAGAGGCCGGACGGAGTGCGGATCGAGCTGCGCATCGTGTACGAGCCGCCTGCCGCGGTGCTCGGGGCAGCGGTCGCGCGGCGCCTCGATGGCGTCATCAGGCGTCGCCTGGAGACCGCCCTGGAACGAATACGCAAGGTGCTCGAGTCCGAATCTCTAAAGTCTTGAGTCGATGCGACTGACCCGCGAAGCGAGCGCGGTACTTGGCAAGACCTCGATCGGCATGCTCGCGCTCCGTTCCGGACGGCTGCCGCTGGTCAACCCCGCCGTGTTCAGTTTCGCCGCCGGCTCACTGTGGATGACCACCTCGCGCTACGCCGCCAAGACGATCATCGCCAAACGCGACCCGAGGGCGGCCTTCCTCGTCGACGGCGGCTCGAAGGCGGTGTTGCTTCGAGGAGCGCTCGAAGTGTATGACCCACTCAGCCTCTCCAACGACATCCGCGCCGTCCTCGACGGTCCCGGTTACTTCCTGGGCATGGCGGGCTACGCGCTGCGAAACGCTCCATTCTTCGCTGGGTACGCGCTCGACATCTTGCGGTTGCCGCGCGAATGGATGCCCTACAACCGAGTGGTGCTACGACTTCGCCTCAGCGACGCTGACACGGTCGAGGGCGCGCCGTTCCCGTCTGCCCAGGCGGCCCGCGTGCCGGCCGTGCCCGCCGAGGTAAGCCGCCGGCTTGCGGGAGTCTCGCGCGGTTACGCGTGCTGGATCGAGGGCGGGATGCCCGTCGTCCGGCCCGCGTTCTGGGAGGTCGACCACGGCCGCGTCACGGTGGCTCCGACGAGCGGACGTCCACGAGCGGGATCGCCCGGCGCGCTGGTCGTCGAGTCCCATCATCGTTTCCGGCCGTCGCTGATGGTCGGGGCGTGTGTGCGCGGAAGCTTCGCCGCGTCGAACGACGGAGAGGCGATCGCTGAGCGTTACGGCATCAAGCTCGGGGAGGTTCCCCCAGTCATCGAGCTGAAGGCTGAGCGCGTTACTTCGTGGCGTGGATTCGCGATCACGACGGCGGTGCCACGATCCGCGCGCCAGCTGCGCGTTGCCGAAGGATGACCAGGCCAGCAGCACCCGGCCTGCGCATTCGCAAGTGGGACGCGGGCAGGTGGAGCGAGGCGCCCGACGCGGTCGTCACCGAGGAGCCGCTGCAGCTGATGCTCGACGGCGAGCCGCTTTCGGTCGTGATGCGCACGCCCGGCCAGGACATCGAGCTGGCGCTCGGCCTGATGTACGCCGAGGGCATCGCGCGCTCGCTCGATGCGATTCGGATGATTCGCATCAGCGCCGAGTCCGATGAGACCGACTCCGCGATAGACATTGAGGCATCAATCGTCGAGTCGAACCAGGTCGACATCCACCTGGCGCAAGCGCCGCGCCGCAAGCCAGAGCGATCGATGTTGGCGAGCTCGGCATGCGGCGTCTGCGGGGCGGTTCTCATCGAAGACCTGCGCCGAGACCTGGCGCCGCTGGCGGCCGGCCCGCGCGTGTCGGCCGCATTGCTTCCACAGCTGGTTGAGCGGTTACGCACTGGCCAGGGGGTTTTCGAGCGCACAGGCGGACTTCACGCGGCAGGCCTGTTCACCGCGGGGGGCGAATCGATCTGCACGCGGGAGGACATCGGACGCCACAACGCGGTCGACAAAGTTGCCGGCCGCATGCTGCTCGACGGCCGGCTGCCAGCCAACGAGTCGATCCTTGTCGTGAGCGGCCGGGCAGGCTACGAGATCGTTCAGAAATCGATCACGGCCGGCATCCCAGTGCTGGCGGCGGTGGGAGCACCTTCGAGCCTGGCGGTCGCGCTGGCGCGCGAGTTTGGGCAGACGCTGGTCGGCTTTCTGCGCGGCGAGCGGTTCAACGTATACGCCTCGCCTGAGAGGCTCGCCGATTGATCGCAGCGGTCCGCAGCCGGGCGGCGCTGCGCGCCGGCGCGGTCGCGCTGTTCATCCTGATCGCGGAATGGTCGCGCGCCGAGATCTCGCGGCAGCCAGGTTGGACACTGGCCGCGCTTGGGGTGGGGGGCGCGGTCCTGGGGGTGGCAGCTGTCGGCTGGCCGCCCGAAAGCCTCGGCTTGGGCACCTCGCGGTTCGGCCTTCGGATCCTGGGCGGCGTGGCCCTGGGCGCGGTTCTCCTGCTGCCTGCCGCGGCGCGGTCAGGCGCGGCTCCGTTGCTACCCGCGGGATTGGCGCTCGGTGCCGTGGTGGTCTCGATCGGTGAGGAGCTCGCGTTTCGCGGCGCCCTCTACGCGGCTCTCGAAGAGCTGGGCGGCGCACCTCTGGCGATCACCGGCAGCACGATGCTCTGGACGCTGGCCCACGTGCTGTCGCATCCGCCCGAGTTTCTTGGCGCGGTCGCTGCCGCCGGGCTGCTGCTCGCGCTGTGGCGCTGGGCGAGCAAGGACTTGGTCGGCCCGATCCTGGGCCACGTCATCGCGGACCTCGCGCTGTGAGGCGGGCTTCAATGCTGGCCCTCGCGGCCATCTTCTATTTGGTTGCCTCGTGGATGGTCGCGCCCGGCTTTTACGACGGCTTCGGCCCGACGCAGCCATACAACTGGACTTGCCCGCCGCCTCAGGCAGGAGCCAACCTCAAGCCGAGCTCGGGGCATCTCGTGATCAAGGTCATCGACGGCTCGAGCGATCCCAACTCGGCGTTCACGGACGACGGCCAGCTCGTGATCGGCTTTCTGCCGGGCGCCTTCATGGTCGATGGGAAGACCTCGATCACGGTGGATGTGACACCACTCGACAGCTGTCCGCAGCCACCTGGCGTCAGGTTCGTCACGAACGTCTATGACGTGAAGGCAAGCGCGCCGCTGGACCCGCAGAAGTCAGCCAACCTAGTGCTGATCTACTCGAACCTCGAGCCCGATCCCTCAGATATCTACCAGGCGCCGGCACCCGACGGCCCGTGGACCAAGCTGCCCCGCTCGCAGCAGGGACAGCCGTTCACGATCGTCGCCAGGACGACGACGTTCGGATACTTCGCCGCCGGGTACCCGGCGACATCGGCACCGCCAGGCGCGGTGACCGTCGGAGGTGGCCAGTTGCTGCCGATCATCGTCGCGGTGCTGATCGTGTTGGTCGTGCTCGCCGGGCTGCCGCTGGCCGTCATGCGCCGACGGCGATCGTCACGGGGGAAGGACGCCTAGTCGTATTTGATCGCTTCGAAGACCGTGCCGCATCGCTTGCAGCGGTACTGAAGCGTCATCGCCTGGGTGCCGAAGAGGGAGATGACCTCGGAGTCCTTCTCTCGGCAATGGGGACAGCGCGGCATTTCCCTCGCCCTCTCGGGGCGAGGGTCCGTGAGAGGGGCCGAGGCCGGCTCAGCCTTTCGCTGCGGTCGGCGCGTACTTCTTCTCCTCCAGTCCCCTGAGCATGCCAAAGGTGTGCTCGTCGATCGCACCGCGCGCGGTCCGGCGGCGGATCGGATCCCAGGCCCTCCAGTCGATGTCGACTCGTGGCGCCCTTGCCTCGAGCTGTTCCTCGAGGCGCGTGCGCTGCTGCGCCGGGCCCATGCTGAGCTTGCCGTCGCGACGCAACGTCTCGGTCTCGCCGTCGGGCGGACCAAAGAACTCGATTGCTTCGCGCCAGGCGCGCTCCAGCGGCTCCTTGTCGATTCCCGAACGAAGCCAGCTGCGGCCGTGGAGGAAGTGGTAGCGCTCCTCCATCAGCATCTTGCGCAGCCGGTGCTGCAGAACCTCGACCGAGCCTCCGACGCAGGCCTCGATCATCACCGTGAATGCGGTGTCGAGGATCGCGTTGGCGGCCACGAACTGGCTCCACTCGCTCCAGGGTTGGTCGAAGTAGGCGAGGTTGCGAAGGCTGCCCGCGTCCGACTCCCGCTCCGGACCGCGAGGATCGGCGCCAAGAGGTTCGAGGCAGCCGTACAGGACGCGGCTGTGGCCCAGGTCGTCGAGACCCATCGCGGCGGCGGCGATGTCGGCCTCGAGTGACGGCGCGCGTGTGGCCCATTCGGCGTAGCGCAGGCCCAGCATCTGCTTGTTGTCGGCGATGCTCAGAACGAGGTCGGGGAGACTCATGCCTCGCCGGGTTGCCAGAGCTCTATCACGTGCTCCTTGCGCACGATGGCCATCTCGCACCAGCGTTCCTCGTCGTACGTCGCCCGGGCGTAGGCCATTGCCAGGTCGTCGTCCGGCGCGACCACGCTGCCGACCAGGTGCAGCGCGTCGACGCGCGACTTGCGCGCGAAGACCTCGTACTCCACCGCGTCTCCGCTGACTCGCTTGTAACCCGAGGTCATACGGCGAGGCCCCAGGCCTCGAGCGCGTCGCGACCGGCCTGCGTCATGCGGGCGGTCGTCCACGGCGGATCCCAGACCACGTTCACCCGCACCTCGTGGACGCCTGTTTCGCGCAGCAGCCTCTCGCGCACGTCCTCGAGGATGAAGTCGGAGGCGGGACATCCCATTGCCGTGAACGTCAGATCGACCTCCACCACTCCGTCCTGCTCGCTGATGCCGTAGATGACTCCCAGGTCGACGAGGTTCACCGGCATCTCGGGGTCCTCGACCTCCGCGAGCGCGGCCCACAGACGCTGGGTCACGAGTCTCGCTTGTGCGTCTTGCGGAAGTTGTGGAACTCCTCCTGGAACATAGCAACCATCTCGGCATTCCGGGGCCCGCGGGCGCGCCAGCGCCCAAGCACGTCGTCCCAGGTGATCGGCTGTTGGAAATCCCAGCGCTTGGCCTCGGCGTCGAACTCGCAGGGGAAGGGATAGTCGAGCTCCCAAACATCCTTGCCATCGCGCGTCTCTTTGTGCGAGGGGACCTTGACGCCGATCTGCTCACAGAACGGGACGACCGTCGACAGCCACCACTGCCGCAGCTCGTCGTTCGTCAAACCCTTGAGGCGGTACTCGAGCTGTGTCGAGTGCATCTTCTTCGAGTCGGGTAGGCCGAACCACTCGACGCTGAGCGGGAACATCCAGTCGACCGCTCGCTGCAGCTCGTCCTTCGCGGCGCCGCCGGCGGCGCTGATTCGCTTCATCCACGTGCGGCCGTTGCGCAGATGGAAGTTCTCCTCCAGCATCACCTTGTTCAGCCCGCGCTTCCACGGCCCGTACGAGCACTTGTCGTGGATGTCGCCGAGGAGACAGAAGCCGGCCTGGTCGTAGAACCCGTTCGCGACGACGAGCTCGGTCCAGCTGTCGAGTGGCACGTCGAACGCGTAGGGGTAGCGAAAGCTCTTCGGGTCGCGGCTGAAGATCAGCTTCTCCTGGTCCTCGCCCAGCTCCTCGAGGATGTGATACGCGATGTGGGCGTGCGCGAGCTCGTCCTGGATGATTGCGATGCCGGTCATGAAGGCGTTGATCGAAGGCGCCCGCTTGGCCGCGAGGTAGTAGGCGGGCGCGGAGATCAGCTCGGTGTCGCCGGACACGATCAGGGTGTGCTTCAGCTCGCGGAGGTACTCGGGCGTCATCTCGTTCGTCGACTCGATGAGCTCGCCCGACTTGATCATCTGGTCGAGTTCGGCAGCGCTTGACATCAATTCAATTCTGGTACATCAGGCCCGGTAGAATCGTCTCCTTCCCCAGGCCGCCTCGTTCGGCCGCGCCGTGGTGGCTATAGCTCAGTTGGCAGAGCACCAGATTGTGGATCTGGGTGTCGCGGGTTCAAGTCCCGCTAGCCACCCTTTACCCAGGCTGTAAATTCGGCACCAGCGAGACCAGTCGAAAGGGCAGGAGGGTCTGCCGCATCGATCGGGGACTGAGCGGAGGGCTTAGGGTCCGAAAAGGCGGTGGCAGCGGGCGCATCGGTGGATCGTGAAAGGTTCGGCTTGGTGCCGCCGCGCCGAAAGGTGTCCGTGGCCACTGGAAACCGAGAGCGCCCCTGCCGCCACGTGCTCGCACGTGGCTCTCCCGTCATCAAACAGGACGAACATCACGGGTTGTCCGCGCACGTCGACGGTCGCCTTTCCCAGTCGCCGCGTCATGCCAGGTACCGCTCGTAGAGCGCGAGTCGAACTCTGATCTGCTCACGGTCGGCCCGGGCCCGCCCCTTGATGATTCGGCGGTCGTTCTCGCGCTCGCAGAGCGCGCATGGATCGCTGACGGAGGTCAGGCCGCAGCGCGAGCAGTGGCCTGGGCGGGCTGGTGTTGGCATTGGGGCTCCTCGTGGAACCTCAACGGATCGGTGGGCATGACACCGCGTGTACGTGGGGCTCTCTGCCAATGTAGACCCTTTCCACCGACTTGCGGCCCACGTTGACAGATGAGCCTCGTCTCTCGTGCTCCGAATGGTCGTCGGCGCCTCCGTTTGGACTCGGCCTCGTCCGCTGCTGTAACTTCGAGCTTCGGAGGCTGAGATGACTGAACCAGACTCCCGCAGGGCGCGTCCATCCCTCTACGAGTTCGCCGGAGGCGAACAAGCCTTCCTCGCCCTGGCCGCCGCGACCCACGAACGCTGCCTCCAGGATCCGGAGCTCAACCACCCGTTCTCCCATGGCCTGAGCCCGCGTCACGTCGAGAATCTCGCCGCCTATTGGGCTGAGGTCCTGGGAGGTCCTCCTCGCTACTCGAACGTGCTCGGCGGTCACTCGGGGATGCTCACCATCCATGCCGGCCAGGGCGCGCCCGACGAGATGGGGGACCGCTTCGAGACATGCTTCATCCGAGCCATGGACGATGCCGAGCTCCCCGACGAGCCCGAGTTTCGCCGGGCGCTCAGCGACTACATGCACTGGGCGACGCGCGAGGTCAACTCTTACGCGCCGCCCGGCGCACGGGTCGATCCGAACCAACCGATGCCGCACTGGTCCTGGGACGGACTGCAGGAGCCTCCTCCCCGGCCCTAGGCCGGTACTTCCCATAATCGGGAAGACTCTCGTAACCGTCGGCGCGCGGCGTTCGTTACCCGGGCAAGTGGCACGCATCAAGATGGTCACGGAATCGCAGGCGCAAGGGCCGCTGGCGGAGATCTATGCCCGGAGCAAGGCTCAGAGCGTGGCCAAGGTCGTGCCGGAGATCCTGCGGACGATGAGCCTGCGGCCAGACTTCCTCGCCGCCATCGACACCGCGTCGCGTCTTCACTTCACCGACGGTGCGCTCACCCGCGCGCAGCACGAGATGGTCGCCTCGTACGTTTCCGCGCTGAACAAGTGCCGTTATTGACTGAGCTCGCATAGCTGGTTCCTGCAGTTGCAGGGCGAGGCGTACGGGCCGGTCGCGGACGCGCTGCGCAACGGCGACCTCGACGCGGCGGGCCTGGACCGGCCGCATCGCCTGCTGCTCGACTTCGTCGAAACGATCACGCGGCACGCGTATCGCGTCACGGACGAGCGGGTTCAGGAGCTGCGCGATGCGGGCTGGAGCGACGAGCAGATCGCAGAGGCCGCCTACGACGCGGCGCTATTCAACCTCTTCGTGCGACTCGCCGACACGTTCGGCATCGAACCACCGGCGATATACGAACCCAACGGGGTCCCCGCCGCAGCCGCGCCCTCACCCTAACCCTCCCCAGCGAGGTGAGGAGGGGAAGCTAGGCCAGGCTGAGGTCGGTGTAGTCGTTGATGATCGGGTCCGGGTTGGCGTTCGACCCGCCGAGGCCCCAGCTCTTCGCGTAGGGCTGCGTCTGCTGGGAAAGGACCTTTCCCGACGCGTCGCGGGTGATCAAGGTCGATGTCCCATGCAGGCTCACGCCGACCAACCTGCTCGCCTGCGTGCTCAGCTTGGGGAGGAACAGCGTGAGCTGGATGCGATCGAAGCTGTAGGTCTTCAGAACGCTCTTGCCGGCCTTGATGTCCTGCTTGATCACGTCCGTAAACTCCGTCAGGCCGTCGCCGGTGGCACCTACCGATGCGAGCGTGAGGTCGTGCGCACGTCGCGCTTCCGACTCGATCATCAGGTCGAGCACGACCTGGCGCGCCCAAGTGTCGGCCTTCGTCTGGGTGATCGTCGAATCGAATGCCGTGACGTTGTCTGGCAATGTGACCGGCGGAATTGTGGGCAGGAACCACACCCTCGATGACGCCTGGGTCGGCGTTGTGCCGCCCGGAGGCGGCAGCGCCTGGCCGGCGGCGTTGACCGTCCACGACCCGATGTCGACAGCGTTCGGGCCAATGACCAAGGCGAGCGTCGGTCGGGTTCCGTCGGGCAATTCGGGCGCCGGGATGGTTCCGTGTAGCGAGAACTCGGCCGACAGGGGCAGCGCCGCGAGCAACAGCAGGCTCACGCCGAGTGCGACCGGTGCGCGCAGACCCAGCCGGCGGACCGCGTCGACGGGGCCGCCGCCCTCCTCCAACGGCGCCAGGAGCCGGCCAAGCGCGAAACGGCCGGCGCATGCGAAGACGAGGCTCGCGAGGATCGCGGTCTTCGTCCAGAACTCGAGCGTCGTCGGTCCCAACAGGACGACGGAAAGGAACGCCACCAGCACACCGAACACAAAGCGCCCGGCCTGGCCGTCCGGAACCGTTCTTGGATCGGGAACCATGAAAAACGCGAAGATCAACACCTCCGGCGAGGTCACGAGGATCTGCCAGAGCTGCTGCCCGCACATCGGCGTCGCGTACCAGCTGGCGATCATGCAGTGGTCCGGCACCGGGATCAGGGCCAGCGCGACGAACAACGCAAAAGCCGCCATGTATCCCAGCTCGAGCCCGAGAAGCTTCAGCTCCCACCCGATGAAGAGCCCGCCGCCGATCAGGATCGCGTAGGTGACGATCATCCACGGCCCCATGGGAATCCACCACAGGTCCTGCGGTTCTGTGTACTGGGGCCCGAGCGCGACGAACGCGAGCACGAGACCGAGGTTGGAGGGGTTGAAGATGTGCCGGCCGCGCCACCGAATCAGATACTTCGACGCCATGGAGACGGCGACCACGCCGATGAAGATCCACATCCCCCGCGTGCTCCACCATTGGCCGTGCAATGTGCCGGGGACTCGGAGGATGAAAGCCGCGCTGTTGCCCGTCAGCAGGCCGCTCGCCGGCCACATGATCACCTTGTCCTTGAAGAAGCCGTATCCAAACTCGATCAGCGCGCCGGTCGCAAGGCAGATCAGGATCTGCGCGATCGACAGCCGGAAGTTGAGCACCGTCTGGCCGAGACCCTGGAGCGTCAGGAGCACGACGGCGACGTGAAGGCGGGGGTCGCGGATGCTGGGAAGCAGGACGGGATACTCGCGGCCGCGGATGTTGACGGTTCGTCGCTTCGCAGCCATGGTCGGGTAACGCGTATTCAACTCCACCCGTTACCCGAATGGTTCGCGATGAATGGCCCGCTAAAGCTCTCTCCAGCACTGGCGTTGGTCATCGTTCTGACAGCGGCGTGCGACCCGTTCGGGCTGCCGGCGACCCGCGCCCTGGAGAGCGGTGTGCAGTCGATGCTGTCATCGGCGAACAGCTTTGAGCTGGCCGGCGACTACACCGCCGACGGAACCGGCTGGACGATCGACATGCAGCTGACCCGGCCCGCGACGCGGCATGTCACGGTCAAGTCGAGCACCGACCAGGTCGAGGCGATCATCGTCGGCGGCGACGCCTACTTTCGCGGCCAGGCCTTCCTCGCCAAGCACCTCGGGACCGACCCTCTTTCCCAGAGCATCGCCAAAGCTGCAGGCAACGCGTGGTGGAAGGACACCGCGAGCCTGGTGCCCAGCCTGCCCGACCTCACCGACGGTAGCGCCTTCCGCACGAACTTCCTCGGGCCCGCGGTGACCAAGCGAACAGACCACCAGACGGTGGGCGGCGTCGATGCCGTGGAGCTTTCCGGCGTTCGGGCCGACGTTTACATCGCATCCACCGCGCCGTACGAGCTCTTGCGAGTGCATCTCAAAGAAGGCGTCGTTGTCGATGGGATCAGTGAGGCCGACCTGCGATACACCAACGTCGATCGCGACTTCGGAATCAACGCCCCATCCGACGTGCTCAATTTCAGCAACTTGTCTACCTTGCCGCCGATCTACACGGTGGTGTCGGTGGACACATCGGCCTGCTCGTCTCCGTGCATCGTCTCGGCCAAGCTCAAGAACCTAGGCGGCGCGACCGGCGCCCGCGGCCCATCGACCGTCGCCTTCACGATGGCCGACCCGGTGAGCAAGCAGGTGATCGGGACGTGCAGCGCGGTGGTGCAGCCTGACGTCGGTTACAACGCCACCACGACTGTCGCCTGCACCATCAGCGGCAAGCCGGTCAACGCCGCGGTGGTCACCGCGACGGCTGACAATCCCGGCCGCGGGTAAACCAGGCGGAATAGTCTTGCCCGGGCCGGCGATTTAGCTGTGTCGATGGGCGACAAGCTCGAGATCACCCCGCGAGGCACCCGTGGCTCGCGGACTCCGTGGGGCTTGATCAAATACCTCCAGCCGTTGATGGCGGGCCAGATCACTCGCTATCGCAAGAACGCGGGCCCTGAGCCGCCCACGATGCGGGGCTTTCCGCTCGTCCTGCTGACGACCATCGGCGCGAAAACGGGCAAGGAGTACACGCATGTCCTCGGAGGCTTCCCTGAGGGTGATGGGGCGTGGCTCGTCATCGGCTCCAAGGGTGGGGCCGCCTCGCACCCGGGCTGGTTCATCAACCTCGCCAAGAATCCCGACAAGGTCTGGCTCGAGGTCGGGAAACTCAAATTCCAGGCGAGGCCCGAGCTGCTCAAGGGCGCCGAGCGCGAGGCGGCGTACTCCAAGGTGGTGGCTGTCGCGCCGGGCTACGCCAAATATCAGAAGGTCACCGACCGCGAGATCCCTGTCGTTCGCCTGAGTCCGGTTACCAGCCCTCCCGGATAACGGCAACAGCCCGCGGCGGGAGGCGCATCAATCCGGGGCGCAAGTCGCTGCCGTCGACCAGGTTTTGACCGGCGACGCTGAGCGGGACATCGACCTCGATCTCGCGGTGGTTGAGTACGAAGAGAAACGATCTCCCACGTCCCTGCCGTCTCACTGCCTCGACACCCTGGGGCATCTCGGCGGCGGGCTCCACACCCGCGTCTGCGCAGGCCATCTGCAGCAAGCGTTCCATCGTCCGGGCGTCTGGTCGCGTGCCGAGGTAGTACGCACGGCCTGAACCGGCCGCGTGACGAGTGATGGCCGGACGTCCGGCCAGCTCAGAGCTGCTGAACCTTGCGACCGCCTCCGCCCCGGCAAGCTCGATGTGCTCGCTCCATAGCTCGCCCCGAGCGCGCTTCCCGTCATTGAATTCGAGTTCGACCTCCTGGTCGATGGTCAGTGGATGGAAGTCCATGACCCGGACGCCGAGCAGGTCAATGAAGGGCTTTGGATAACCGCCCAACCGTATGTGCTCAGCCTGGTCGACGATGCCGCTGAAGAACGACATGACCAGCGTGCCGCCGGACTCGACGAAGCGGACTATCCCGCCGGCGGCCTCATCGCTGACCAGATAGAGGTTGGGGACGAGGACCAAGCGATAGCGCGACAGATCGTGGTCTGGCCGCGCAAAATCGACGGTCACGTTCCGGTCGAACAGCGGTTGGTAATAGGTCTCGATCTGGTCCACCTGACGAACGCGATTGGATGGTTTGGAGGGCAGCTCCAGGGCCCACCACGAGTCCCAGTCGAGCAAGACGGCCACGTCGGCTCGACTCTGCGAGCCGCAGACCGAGTCGAGGCGGCCGAGCTCGTGACCAAGCCGGACGACCTCCTTCCACGAAGGCGAAGCGTCGACCGGGCCGTGGGGCACCATGGCGCTGTGATGCTTCTCGGCTCCCGCGCGCGATTGCCGCCACTGGAAGAACATCACGCCGTCGGCGCCTCTGGCGATCGCCTGGTAGCTCCACAGCCGCATCTGCCCGGGGGCTTTCGCTACGTTGACGTCACGCCAGTTGACGCGGTTCGTGGTCTGCTCCATCAGGATCCAGGGCCGGCCGCCACCGAGCGATCGCATGAGGTCACCTGCCATCGCGGCGCGCATGGCTGAGCGCGGATCCGAAGGGTCTGGGTAGGAATCGTTGCTCACGATATCCTCGCGCTCAGCCCACTTCCAGTAATCGAGCGGCTTAAAGAAGCTCATGAAGTTGGTGGTCACCGGAATGTCGGGAGTGATCCTGGTCAGGATCGCGCGCTCACCCTCATGGCACTCGAGCAGAGTGTCGGAAGAAAACCGCATGAAATCGAGCTGCTGGGTCGGGTTGGGCCAGGTCGGCGTCCGGCGCGGAGGAAGGATCTCTTCGAACGCGGAATAGCGCTGCGACCAGAAATCCGTTCCCCACCCCTCGTTCAGCCGCTCGATCGAGCCGTAGCGGTCACGAAGCCACGCCCGAAACGCTTCGGCAGACACATCGCACCAACATGCGGGAACGTGGCATCCAAACTCATTGCCAACGTGCCACATCGCCAGGGCCGGATGCTTTCCGTACCGAGTCGCCATCGCTTCGACAAGGCCACGTGCGGCAGTCCGGTATGCGGGGCTGCTCGGGCAGTAGTGTTGCCGCGCACCTGGCCACAGCTTCACGCCGTCGGCGAGGACAGGGAGCATCTCGGGGTGACGGTGCGACAGCCATGGTGGGGGAGACGCTGTCGCGGTGGCGAGGTCGACGCGTACACCTGCATCATGAAGCAGATCCATCACGCGGTCGAACCAAGCGAATTCAAACTCACCTTCGGCCGGCTCGAGTCGTGACCACGAGAAGATGCCCAGCGAGACCAGGTTCACGCCCGCTTCCTGCATCAGGCGCGCATCCTCTTGCCAGACCCCTTCCGGCCACTGCTCGGGGTTGTAGTCGCCGCCGTAAGCGATGTGCGGCAGCGTCGCACCCAGGAGCGGCTCGGGTGAGTTAACCCTTGGTTGAGCCAAGCGTCAGACCAGCGATGAACTGCTTCTGCAGAAAGATGTAGACGAGGATCGGAGGGATCGCGACCAGCAGCGCGCCGGCGGCGATCAGGTTGTTGTTGACGAAGAATTCGCCCTGGAGGTTGTTCAAAGCGCTGGTGATTGGTCGCTTGGAGCCTGTGGACATCAGGATCAACGCCCAGAAGAAATCGTTGTAGATGAACGTGAACAGCAAAGTCGCCATAGCCGCGAGGGCGGGCCGGCACAGCGGCAGCACGATGTTCCACCAGATCCGCAGCACATGCGCGCCATCGACGATGGCCGACTCCGTGATCTCCTTGGAAATCGTCTTCATGTAGTTGCTCAGCACGAAGGTCGCGAATCCGGTCTGAAATACGATGTGGATGAGCATGATCCCGATGTACTGGTCGTACAGCAGCCCCCTGTCGCTGAAGATAGGAAACGCAAATTTGCCTATGTCGATCTCACCGAGCACGGGAATGGGTGTGGCGAGGTAGATCCTGTAAAGCGGCACGATGATGACCTGCGGCGGCAGCAGGTTGCCGGCCGTGAAGATCATCAGGGTCGCGAGGTTGAAGCGCCAGCTGAACTGCGTGCATGCGAAGGCGACCATCGACGCAAGCAGCAGCGTGAGCACGACCGCGGGCACGGCGATGACGAGCGTGTTCAGGTAGTAGTAGGGCAGCTCGGCCTGGCTCCAGACCGTCTGGTAGTTGATGAGGCTCAGACCGTTCGAGGGCCAGGAGAGATATCCGTGCTGGATCGTGTCGCTGATAGGCCTTAGTGACGAGTAGATCGCCCAGAAGAGCGGAAAGATCCACAGGGCCGCCATCGCGATCAGAAAGCCGTGCAACACGACGCGAGCCGGCCGGATCCGGGGCGCTCGGACGGCGGCCGCGCTCATGATGTCGTCCTCATGACGCGCGAGAGGAAAACGATGATCGGTCCCAGCGAGATCACGAGCAGGATCACGGCGATGGCCGAGCCGAAGCCGACCAGGCTCGCCTCGCTGATGCTGTTGTTGGTGATCAGGATCGACAGCAGTTCGAGGCCGTTCTTGCCTTGGTTGACGATGAACGCAATGTCGAAAGCGCGCAGCGCCTCGATCGTCGTGATCACCGCGACCACGGTGTTTATCGGCGCCATGACCGGAAAGATGACCCGAAAGAACGTGCGGAACTCGTTGGCGCCGTCGACTTTGGCCGCCTCCCGCAGCGTCGGGTCGACGCTCTTCAGTCCCGATAGGTAGATGACCATGATGTAGCCGACGTGACGCCAGCTCGCCGCGATCAGGATCGCGAACAGGTTGATACGCGGGTTGCCGAGCCAGTCGATGATGTTGCTCGCCCTCGTCAGCCCGAACGCGTTGTTGATGAACCCTTCCGTGGGGCTGAACTGCAGCTCCCAAATGAAGCCGACGATGACGAGCGAGAGCACCACGGGCAAGAAAAACACGCTCTGGTAAAAGGCCGTGCCTCTTAGCTCGCGGTCGAGGAGGACGGCGAAGAAGATGCCGATCGGCGTGGCGATGAACGCGAGCCATGCCAGCCAGATCACGTTGTGGAAGAACGCCGGCCAGAAGAGCGTGTAGCCCGAGAACATGAATTGGTAGTTCTTCAGGCCGACAAAGTTCTGCGGTCCCACGTCGCCTACGCCGTCGTAGTTGGTGAAGGAAAGGAGGATCGACGAAAGAGTCGGCCACCAGATGAAGATGATTTCTAGCAGCAGCGGGATGCCCACCATGAGCATGAGGACGCGCCGGTCATAGCGCGTGAGGACGTTGTAGCGGCCGCGCCTGGTCGGCGCGAGCTCCCCCGCCTCGGGCGAATCCTCCCGAGCGGGGGTGATGCTCGTCGCCACTGCTCAGATCAGCGTATCGGTTCTACTCCGGCGTTAGAGAGTCCCAGAAGCTCTGCATCTGACCCTGCAGGCTCGAGGTGTCCTGCTTGGGGCTCGAGAGGTATCTCAGCAAGAACCCCTGCATAGCGTTGGGTCCCGAGAAGTCAGGTCGCGAGTCGCGGTCGAAGAACTGTGTGATGCGCTTGGCGCCGCTCACGATCTGGGCCGCCTTCTTGGTCAATGCCGGGTACTGGCTGGGGTCGGCGTCGTTCGCCGTGGGGATCGCTCCTGGCGAGGCCTTCCAGTAGGTGATCTGCGAGGAGCCCTTCGACATGAACTCGAGAAACGCCTTTGCCTGGCCTGAGTCGGTGCCCAGCGTCGGCGATTTCTTGGCAAGCATGTAGACATCGATCGGCGCGTCGAGTGCCTTCTCCGAGTCGTACTGAGTGCCCAGGTCCGGGAAGGGGAAGAAGTCGAGCTGGTTGATGTCGTCGGCGTTGCCTCCGGACACGAACTGCTCGGACACGAACAGGCCCAGCAGGTACATTCCCGCCTTTTTCTGGCGCAGCTGCTGCGCCGCTTCCTGCCACGTGAGGCCCGCAAAGGCGGGTGAGTAGTAAGGCGTGAGCTCCGCCCACTTCTTGAACACGTTGGCGACCTTTGGATCCGTCCACTTCTGCTGGCCCCCGCACAGCCCGACGTGGAAGTCGTAGCCGTTCATGCGGAGGTTCAGGATGTCGAAGGTACCCATCGCCGGCCAGCCGTCCTTGTCGGCAAAAGCCATCGGGATCAAGTTGTCCTTCTTCATCTGCTGGCAGAGCTTGATGAAGTCGTCCCAGTTGGTCGGAATCTTGTAGTTGCGCGCTGTGAACACGTCCTTGCGGTAGAAGATGGCCCACGGGTAGTAGGAGGTTGGGACCGCGTAGACGTGACCGTCGTCCCCCTTGACTGAAGCAGCGAAACCTTCGGTGAAGTTGCTTTTGACATCGTTCCAGACGTCGTCGATGGGCTGCGCCAGGCCTTTCTTGGCGAAGAACCGCATGCGGTGCCCGGAGAACCACGTGAAGATGTCTTCCGGCGTGGCCTGAAGGTAATTGTTGATCGTGTTCTGGAAGGTGCCATGGTCAACTGTGTTGACCTTGACTTTGGTGCCGCCGTTCGCGCTCGTGAAGGCGTCGACAACATCCTGGAGGCCTTTCTTAGGCACAGCGTCCGACAGGTAGCTTCCAATTGACATGCTTCCGCCCTTGGCCGTGACCGAACCGCTCGTCGTGGTGGGGGTCGTGCCGCCACACGCTGCGATAAAGGCCGCCAGGCTCCCGTAACCGGCGATCTTTAGCATGTCGCGCCGCGAGAGGTCGAAATCTACGGGCAGTTCGATGCCAGTGCCCGGGATCAGGATCCTCTCCGACGAGCCGGCGATCTTGGGACCGCGCGAATCACCCATCTGACTCCTCCTCTCTGACCGGTTGCACCGGGTGCACACGAGCTGCGGGCTCTAGTCCTCCGCCGAACGATACCTGTCAGATCAATTTTGTCAACGCGCATGCGACGCTCACCGTGAGTCGTTCACCTTAGAGATTCCTCAGACCAACGCCCGGTAACCTAGGAAGGGATGAGGGTCGCGGCGACAATGGCGCTTGTCGCCGTCCTGCTCGCGGCCTGCAGTGACTCGCCATCGCCAGGCAAAACACAAAGGCATGTCTTCCTCATCGTGATGGAGAACCACACGCCCGAGCAGGCGCTCTCGGGCCCGTTCATGGCATCGCTCGCTGACAAGTACGGAGTCGCCGAGAACTACCACGCGATAACCCACCCGAGCGTTCCGAACTACCTGGCGCTCACCTCAGGTTCGACGTGGGGGGTGACCGACGACAGCTTTCACGTGCTACCGCGAGCCGACCTCGGGACACAGCTCACGAAAGCTGGGGTCACCTGGCGCGCCTACATGGAGGGCATGACGACCGGCCAGTGCATCGATAGCCCGACGCCTTACGATCCTGGCCACAACCCGTTTGCTTACTACGGCGGTCAGTGCCCACCGAACGTCGTCCCCCACGATTCTCTGGCCGCGGACCTCGCCGGCGATACGCCGCGCTTTGTGTGGATCACGCCGGATGACTGCCACAACACCCATGACTGCGACGTCTCGGTCGGAGACGACTGGCTGCGCCGGGAGGTGGCGCAGATCACCGCGTCGAAGGCGTTCAAGTCCAACGGCGTGCTGTTCATCACCTACGACGAGGACGACAGCACAGCGGACAACCGGGTCCTGACGATCGTGGTGACGCCCGACCTGGGCCACCGGACGAGTGCCCGCGAGTACACGCATTACTCGTTGCTCGCGACGATTGAAGACCTGCTCGGGGTCGAGCGGCTGGGCCAAGCCAAAACTGCTTCGGCGATGACCGACCTGCTCTCGTAACTCTTCCCCATTCATGGGAAAGTACCGGCCGCAGGCCGGGGATGGGGCCTACCTTTATCTATGTGATCGTCTGCGACGTAGGGCCGCGCGACGGCCTCCAGAACGAAGCCAAGACCCTGAGCCCAGCCGTGCGCGCGGAGCTGTGCGACCGCCTGGCCGCGGCAGGCGTGAAGCGCATGGAGGCCGCGAGTTTCGTCAACCCCAAGCTCGTGCCCCAAATGGCGGGCGCGGAAGAGGTGATGACTGCTCTTCACCGCAAGCCCGGCGTGGCCTATGCCGGGCTTGTACTAAACGAGAAGGGATACGAGCGAGCGCTCTCCGCAGGCGTCGATGAGCTTCACTACGCATTCTCCGCGGCCGACGAGTTCGGTCGCCGCAATCAGAACGCAACGACAGACGAAGGCCTGAAGACCGCCTTGGGGCTGGTCGCTCGCGCGCGAAGCGATCGCATGCCGGTCACCGTCACGATCAGCGTCGCGTTCGGCAGCCCGTTCGACGGCCCGGTCGCCCCACGGCGGGTGTTGCAGATCGTGGAACGATTGATGGCCGTGCCACCTGATGAGATCTGCATCGCGGACACGATCGGCGTCGGCGTTCCCGCACAGGTCCACGAGCTTGTTCGCGGCGCTCGGGAATTGGGCGCGACTGTCGGCGCCCACTTCCACAACACGCGCAACACCGGCTACGCAAACGCGGTCGCCGCGCTGGAGGACGGTGTCGTCTCGCTCGACGCGTCCGTCGGCGGCGCCGGCGGGTGTCCCTTCGCGCCGAACGCGACCGGCAACATCGCCACCGAGGACCTTCTCTATCTGCTTCGAGGGCAGGGTATTGAAACCGGCATCGACCTCGACGCGCTCGTCGCCACATCGCGGTGGCTCGGCGGCCAGCTCGGCAAGGACCTCCCCGGGATGCTGGCGCGTGCGGGCGACTACCCTGTGCCGAATGCCTAAGCGAGCGGGCACGCACAAGGTCGCGGTCATCCAGCATCCGCCGGTCACGCTGGACCGGCGGAAGACGCTCGAGCGAGGCGTCGAGCTGATCGAGAAGGCCGCGTCAGCCGGGGCGCGTCTCATCTCGTTTCCCGAAACGTGGGTGCCCGGCTACCCGGAGTGGATGTGGCGGCTGCGCCCGGGCGGCGATTACAAGCTGACCGGTGAGATCCACCGCCGCCTGATCGAAAACTCGGTCGACCTCAAAGCCGGCGACCTGAAGCTGATCCAGGCTGCAGCGCGACGCCTGAAGATCACAGTTTCGATCGGCGTTCACGAGCGTGACGGCGAGTTCAGCCGTGGCACCCTCTACAACACCGCCGTCCTGATCGGCTCGGACGGCGCGGTGCTGAACCGCCACCGCAAGCTGGTACCGACCAACCCCGAGCGCATGGTCTGGGGGATGGGGGACGCAAGCGGGCTCCGCGTCAGCGACACGCCGATGGGTCGCGTCGGCGGCCTCATCTGCTGGGAGAACTACATGCCTCTCGTGCGGTTCGCGCTGTACGCGCAGGGTTGCGAGATCTACATCGCGCCGACGTGGGACGAGGGCGAGACGTGGATCTCGACCATGCGTCATATCGCGGCGGAAGGACGCTGCTGGGTGCTCGGCACGGGCTGCGCGATGCGCGGCAAGGACATCCCGAAAGACTTCCCGCAGCGAACCAAGCTCTTTCCCGACCTCTTGTCCTGGTACAACCCGGGCGACTCGGTGATCGTCAACCCGCGAGGAGTGCTCGTTGCCGGACCCCTGCATGAGCAGCACGGAATCCTGTACGCGGACTGCGACCCTGCCGTCGCCTCAGCCGCCAAGCGGACGCTGGACGTCGCCGGGCACTACGGACGGCCGGACATCTTCCATCTGGAGGTCAAGCGCGAGGCGCTCGCACCGATAGATTTCGCCTAGTTGTGCGCCGCCGTTTGCAGTCCGTACAGGGCGCCGAACTTCTTACGCACGTAGGCGATCCATGGCATCGCTGTCAGCGGCTTGCCCGTGGCGCGCTCCATCAGTTCGTTGGGCGTGAACTTGCGCCCGTGTCGGTGCACGTTCTTGCGCAGCCAGCCGAGCAGCGCGCCGAACTCTCCTCTTTCGATCTGTGAATCGAGGTCGGGGATGTCCGCCCGCACTTTCTCCATCAGTTGAGCACCGATCAGGTTGCCAATCGTGTAGCCGGGGAAGATGCCGAAGCTGACGAAAGACCAGTGGATGTCCTGCAGGGCGCCCTGGCGATCGTTGGGGACGTCGACGCCGAGGTAGGACTTGACGCGAGCGTTCCATGCCTCCGGCAGGTCCATCACCTTGAGCTTGCCCTCGAGCATCTCGTTTTCGAGCTCGAAGCGGAGCAGCACGTGCATGTTGTAAGTGACCTCGTCGGCTTCGACTCGGATCAGCGAAGGGTAGGACCTGTTGACCGCGCGGTAGAAGGTCTCCTCGTCCACGTTGTGCAGCGATTCGTGGAAGACGGCCTGGAGGCTTGGATAGAAATAGCGCCAGAAGGCGCGGCCGCGGCCGACCAGGTTCTCCCAGAGTCGTGACTGCGACTCGTGCACACCCGGAGACGCGCCCCCGTAAAGCGGTGTCCGTGCTATGTCGCGGCCCATTCCCTGCTCGTACATCGCGTGCCCGGATTCGTGTATTGAGCCGAACAGGCACTCGTTGAAGAACTCACGCGAGACGCGCGTCGTGATGCGAACGTCGTCCGGGCCGAAACCGCTGGAGAAGGGATGGGTCGAGATGTCCTGGCGCCCGCGCTCCAGGTCATAGCCGAGCCTCTTGACGACCTCGAGCGCGTACGAGACCTGGAGGTCGGTGTCGAATTCCCTACGGAGCACACGGTCATCGACCGCATCGGCGTGCCGTCCGATGTCCGCGACGAGTGGCACGATCGCCTCCTTGAGCTCGGCAAAGATCGCCTCCAGCTCTGACGTCTTCATGCCCGGCTCGGTGCGATTGAGGAGCGCGTCGTATGGGCGTTCCTTATAGCCCAGCGCATCTGCGATGCGCCGGTTGAGCTCGACGTTTTTCTCGAGGTACGGCGCGAACAAGGTGTAGTTCTCGTCGTGCCGTGCCTTCTCCCAGACGGGCCGCGCCGTCGAGCCGGCGCGGGCGACCTCGGCGATCAGGTCCGGCGAGAGTTTGCGCGCTTCCTCGTAGTCGCGACGCGTGACGCGGACAAGGCTTGCGTCGTCGGAATCGAAGTCGCCGTCGACCTTTCCTTCCAGCGAGTCCAGCAGCCCTCCGACTTCGCCGGACGTGAAACGCACGTGCGACAGGCGCAGAAGCGTCGAAAGCTGCTCGGAGCGTGACTGCACGCCGCCGGGCGGCATGTAGGTTTCCTGGTCCCACTCGAGGAGCAGAGCCGCGTGGCTGAGGTCGCTGACCTCCGCCAGGATGTCCTTCAGGTCCTGCAGCTTGCCGTTTGTGTGCCCCGCCACCCTTACGGGTATTCTCCCGAATGCGCCGATTGCCCCGCTAGCTCAGTGGATAGAGCATCTGTCTTCTAAACAGAGGGTCGGGGGTTCGAATCCCTCGCGGGGCACTTTTTGCGAAGTTTCCCGCGTCTGCCGGCGCTCGTGGGATTGAGGGTCGCGTGAATGCCGCGGCTGCCGGCGGTGACGGTTGCCGGACGAGGGAAGAGCGCCCCCACCCTGCGACGCGGACCTAAAAACGAAGCTCGGCCCCGGCGCCCTTCCCTGACATGCTCAACTGCCCTGGGCTGTCAGGTGATCGAATTATTTGAATTAACGCCGACCGGGAGGACGGCTTGCCCATAAAAAGGCCTGACCGCCGGCTGATCGGGCCGACGGCCAAGAGTTTGGGGAAGCGGTGTGGCCGGGCACCCGATGCCCCTGGAGGCCTACGCCCCCACTGCCCTCGACTACCCCACCGCCAGCATATGCCTGGCCCGTCCCATTGTCATTAGGACCTTTGCCCTACCGCAAATGAGCCCGATCCTTGGCCACAAGGACCGCGACGCCTGGGCGCCAGTTTTCAGCCGAGCTCGTGGCACGCTCGCAGCGACCTCTGGCCGGGCACCGCACAGGTTTCGGTACCCTGCATCGGTAGCCGTGCCCGATGAAGGCTTGATCGACAAAGCTCGCGCGCTCCATCGACGTTCCCATCCGCAAGTGCGGCGGGTCGTGGTAGCGGTCGTTGGCTTTTTGCTTCTCTGCGTCGGCATCGCACTGCTGGTGCTGCCCGGCCCTGGCCTGCTGGTCATCGCGGCGGGAATCGCCGTCCTCGCGCTCGAATTTCCGTGGGCCGAGCGGCTTGCGAAACGGATTCAGGTTGCCGTCGAGACCGTGTTACGCCGCCTGAAGCTCCTGAAATGATGTGACGGCCGGCCGGGGTTCACCCGGCCGGACTCGTCAGGTGCCCTTCGGGCCGCTCGGCGCTTCTGCAGCGATCCGACCCATCACCTCGGGATTGGTACGCATCGGCTCGCGCTCGGCCCGACGCCGATCTGTCCGTCCTACGCTCGTCCCGGTCTCACGTCCCATATCGCTCATGAGGCAACCTCCCGCTGGGAAGCCTCCCGCGTTTCCTTCGCGGTCCCGATCGCGTCGTCGACGATGTGCTTGTAGTGCACCATCGCCTTACGCATGCTTTCAGTTTCCTGTCTGCCCCCGTCGCTCGAGGCGGCCTCGCGCGCCTGTTGCAGATCCTCCGGCACGTCTCGTCCATCGGGCATCGTCGCCCCGCGCTCGCTCAGGATCAGCACCACGGCACGGTCGGCTTCCTGCACCGCGGCGCGCGGATCCTCGATGAAGCGGCTCTCGATGTTGCTCCAGGTGCGAGCAAAACGATCGCGCGACTCAGCCGGAAGCGGGCGAAGCCGGGAAGACCGCCGCGTCAACGCGACGATGAGGGCGATCGCGAGGATGACCACGACCGCAACGATGAATACAACTATCAGTGTCTGTGTCAATTCTCTTGACCTCCTAAGGAAGGAAACGGGAGGCCCGGTGTCCTTACTCGCAAAGGCGTTCTACGGTTAAGACATGTCGAGCAAACAACAGCGTCCGCAAATTCCGAACGATATGAGGGCATTCAATGCGAAGTTGATCGAGGAATTCCGCGCCAACCACGGCCAGATGAGTGGCCAGATGGCGGGGAGGCAGCTTCTTCTGCTGACGACCACAGGCGCCAAATCTGGCCAGCAACGGACGGCGGTCGTTGGCTACCGGTCCTATGGAGACGACCTCGCAATCATCGCCTCGGACAACGGCGCGCCGAAAGCACCGAAATGGTTCGCCAATCTAAAGCAAGATCCGGTCGCGACAGTGGAGGTGGGAAACGAGAAATTCAAGGTCCGAACCCGCGTCGCTTCACCGGATGAGCGCCCGAAGATCGCCAGGCTGATCGAATACCTCGGACCTCAGCAGGCGCGGACCCAGCGCGAGATCCCGATCGTGATCCTGGAGCGGATCTAGCTCAGTCGCTCCGCGTGTCGTTGCCGCAGTGAGGAGACAAGCTGTTCCCTCAGCCCGTCCATCCTCGCCTTCCTCATGTTGCTTCTCATGATCCACGCGACGTCTCTGTCGGTCGAGCGGAGCCACTTCTCCAGGTAGGGCTTGGCGTTCCGCGGTGCAGCTGCGGCGGCAATGCTCCATCCATAACCCAGCGCCTTGCGCAACGCCTCGAATCCCTCGTCGCGGCGATCGGCGGCTGACGCCAAGGCGACCGACTTGGTGATTCCGTCCAGGATCACCAGCACCGCGACCGCATCTTCATTCCTTTTGAGGATCGCCGGCTCGCACACCCCCGCCACAGCGGCGCGCTGCACGTAGGGACCCTCGCGTGCCCATCCCTTTATGAGCGAAAGCAGTCCCGGCATGTCCTCCGAGCCCAGACGCTGCAGCGCCATCGCCACGCCCTCGCGCACCCGCCACCTCGGGTCCGAAGCGAGCTCGTGCAGCCACTTGATCACCGCGTCGGGCTCGATCAAGGCGATGCGGCCCAGGCCGGCGGTGCCGCACAGTGCTAGAAACTCGTCGTGCGAGGCCGACAACCGCCACAGGCGGTCCGCGTCAGCCTCCTCGGCGACCGCCGCGACCAGCTCGAGGTTGGCTCGTGGCCCCGGCAGCCCCGAATGCTTCCGCAGGTAGGGCTCCCAGTCTTTGAGCCCGCGAAGGTCGTTGCGATATCCGTCGACGCGCGGGCCCATCGTGCACGCGATCCTAACCGACAATTCGAGCATGGAAGCGGCACGCGCGCGTGCACTCGGTCGCGGCATCCGACTGGAGATCCTGACCATCGCGTGGATGCTGATCGAGGCCTGCGTCGCCGTCGGCGCGGGGATCGTCGCGCGCAGCGTCCTGCTGACCGCCTTCGGCATCGACTCGGTCGTCGAGCTCTTGAGCGGGATTGTCTTGTTTCGCCTTCTCACAGGCCGAACCGGCGAGACCGCCGCGACCCGGATCTCGGCCGTCTTGCTGGTGCTGCTCTGCGTCTACGTTCTTCTGTTTTCGATCGCTGGTTTGCTGTTCCGGATCGAGCCGGAATCCTCGCTAGCCGGCATCGCTGTCACCGCGATCGCGATCGTTGCCATGCCGGTGCTGGCGCAACGCAAACGCCGCGTCAACGCCGTGTTGCAAAGTCCCGCGCTGCGGGCCGATATCGCGGAGTCGATCAGCTGCGCCTACCTTGCCGCGATGACCCTGTTCGGTCTGGTGGTGAGCATGCTCACCGGCTTGTGGTGGATCCAGTACGTCGCTGCCTTAGGACTGCTCGCGTGGCTGGTGCCGGAGGCCCGTGAGGCCGTGCGTGGAGGTGAATAATGGCCGGGTGAGCGACGGAGGCATGGACCAGCCCAGACACCATCAAGACAAGCGCCGGCTGATGCTGACGCAGATTCTGCGCAGCCCGGTCCTCAACCCGGCGGGGACCGAGGTCGGACGCGTGGAAGACTTCATCGTCAAGCTCGGCGACGGCACCTACCCGCCGGTCACTGGCCTCAAGGTGCGCGTCGGCGCGCAGGACGTCTTCATCGGCAAATCCGTGATCGAATCGCTCGAGCCGGGCGGCGTGCGGCTCAACACTCACACCATCCGCACCGAGGCATTCCAGCGGCGACCGGGTGAGGTGTTGCTGGCGACGGACGTGCTGGGCCGCCACCTCGTCGACGTGGCCAGGGGTCGCATCGTGCAGGCGCACGACCTGGTGCTCGCGCCGAGCCCTGAAGGCTGGTACCTCGCCGGCATCGATCGCAGCCCGCAGGCGATGCTGCGCCGGCTGCTGCCGCGGCGCGGCCGTCCGGACCTACGCCGCCACGCGATCCTCGACTGGAAAGACGTGCAGCCGTTCGTCGGCCAGGTCCCGACCGCCAAGCTCTTGATGCCACTGCAACGCCTCCGCAGGCTTCACCCCGCGCAGATCGCGGACATCATCGAGGACGCCTCGCATGAAGAAGGGCAGGAGATCATCGAGGCGGTCGAGAGCGACCCAGGGCTCACGGCCGACATCTTCGAAGAGCTGGACGCGGAGCACCAGGTCGAGTTCCTGAAGTCGAAGTCCAACGAGGAGGCGGCTCGGATCCTCGAGCGCATGGCGCCCGACGACGCGGCCGATCTGCTCGGAGAGCTGGACCAGGAGCGACGAATGCCGGTCTTTCAGATGATGTCCCCCAGCCAGCAGCACAAGCTGCGCAAGCTGCTCCAGTACCACCCGACCACGGCCGGCGGAATGATGAGCCCCGACTACATCTGGGTGGTCCGCGGGTCGACCGTCGATATGGCACTCGAGGCAGTACGGACCGACGACAAGTCGCCTCACCAGCTGCTCACGACCGTCTTCGTCACCGAGCAGGACGGCACATATATAGGTAGTGTCGGCGTCGTCGAGCTGCTCCGCTCCGATCGAGCGCGCAGCATAGAGGACCTCGAGCTGAGCAAGGTCTACGTCCATGGCAACGCGGACTTCTCGGACGTCTCCCTGACCATGGCCGACTACAACCTGACGGCGTTGGGCGTGGTCGACGCAGCGGGCAACCTCATCGGAGCGATCTCGTCTGACGACGTAATCGCAGAGCTCATCCCGGAAGACTGGCGCAACCGCGTCGAAGCCTCCACCGGCGTTTAGACCGAAATGTCCGAGCGCGAGTCAAACCGAAAGGACTCGCGCTTGAAGCCAACGTCGGCCGTGCTCGACGATTTGAACCAGGGCGACATTCACGGAGCGTTCGGCACGATCCGAGTCAGCGACGTCACGCCGCGACGCACGTGGCGCCGTCGCATCCTCACGTTGCTCGCGATCGTCGGGCCTGGTCTGATCGTCATGGTCGGCGACAACGACGCAGGTGGTGTCTCCACATACGCGCAGGCCGGGCAGGACTTCGGCTACTCGCTTCTGTGGACGCTGCTCCTGTTGATCCCGGTCCTGATCGTCAACCAGGAGATGGTGGTGCGGCTGGGCGCGGTCACGGGCGTCGGCTACGCCAGGCTCATCAGCGAGCGGTTCGGCCGCAGCTGGGGGTGGTTTTCCGCCGGTGGGATCTTCTTGCTGAACTTCCTCACGATCAGCACGGAGTTCATGGGCGTCAGCCTGGCCGGCGAGTATTTCGGGCTCCAACCTGTGATCGTGGTGCCGATCGCGGCCGCGGTCCTGGTCCTGATCACGGTCAGCGGCAACTTCCGGCGCTGGGAGCGGGCGATGTTTGTGTTCCTGTTCGCCAGCCTTCTTGTGCTGCCGCTCCTCGTGCTGAGCCACCCGAGCGGGGACGGCGTCCTCAAAGGCTTTGTGACGCCCGGCGTCGAGGGCGGGCTCACCTCCAACTCGGCGCTCCTCATCGTCGCCATCGTCGGTACGACTGTCGCGCCGTGGCAGATGTTCTTTCAGCAGTCCAACGTCATCGACAAGCGGATCACCCCGCGCTGGCTCGATTACGAGAAGGCGGACACCGTGCTCGGCGCCTTCGTGGTCGTGATCGGTGCGGCCGCGATCATGATGGCGACCGCGTCGGCGTTTTCCGGGACTCCTGCGTTCGGCCACTACCAGGACGCGCTCCACATCGCGCGGGGCCTGCACGTGAACATCTCGCCGGCGGCAGGCGCCATATTCGCGTTGCTTCTCTTCGATGCCTCCATCGTGGGCGCCTCGGCCGTCACCCTCGCCACGTCCTATGCGTTCGGCGACATGTTCGGCCTTCGTCACTCGCTGCATCGGGGCGTACGCGACGCGAAGCTCTTCTATGCCTCGTACACGGGGATGGTGGCGGTTGCAGCCGCGATCGTGCTCATCCCATACGCCCCCCTCGGCCTCATCACAACCGCGGTCCAGGCGATGGCCGGCGTCATGCTGCCGAGCACGACCGTGTTCGCGGTGTTGCTCTGCAACGATCGGGATGTCCTTGGTCCCTGGGTCAACCGGCGGTGGCTGAATGCGGTCGCGGGCGTGATCGTCGGTGCGATGCTCGTTCTGTCGGCGATCCTCGTCATCTCGACCGCGATCCCGTCCGTCGACGTCCCGACGCTGCTCGTCGTTCTCGGTTCGGTGGCCGCTGCGGCTCTGCTGGCAGGCATGGTCTGGAGCTGGTTCACCTCGCGTGGCGCGCCGGCTCCGCCTCGCTTTTCGCGCGAGGAGCGCGCCAACTGGCGGATGCCCGCTCTCGCGCTGCTCGAACGTCCCGCTTGGTCGAGAGGCCGCCGCATCGCGATCGGCGCGTTGGCGGGTTACCTCGTGCTCTCGATCGTGATGCTGGCCGTGAAGGCGGTTCAGCTCGGGATGCGGTAGGCGGTCCTACAGGACCGTTAACAGCACGCTTACAAAGCAACACCGCCCCAGGGTCTAGAATGCTCCCCCGTGCCTCTCGGCCTTAGACCGGGGCACCGCATAAGAGCTTCACGCCGGCGGCTTAGCCCACTACGCACAAGCTTCCTCGTCTTGCTTGCCATCGCTCTGTCGTCGGTGGCGGGTGGTCTTGCATATTTCCTGCCGGCCGCGCAGTTCGCGATCGAGTCGGCCGGCCAGGTCGTCAAGGTCCCCACACCTTCTCCTACGGACATCTTGCTGTCGCCGTCGCCGCAGAAGCCTGCACTGAGCCCCGTGACCGGCGCGTTCACCGTCCTCCTCCTCGGCTCCGACGACGACTCGAAGTTCAACGCCGACCATGTCCTGACGCAGTCGATGATCCTGGTCCGGGTGGTCCCTTCGACCAAGCAGGTGACGATGCTGTCGATCCCTCGCGACCTGTACGTGCATCTCTCAACGGGCGGCTTTGGCAAGATCGACGGCGCGTACTCGTACGGCGGTCCAGGAGCCGCGATGGCGACCGTTTCTCAGGATTTCGGAGTCCAGATAAATGACTACATCTGGGTCGGTCTGCTGGGTCTGATCAAACTGATCGACGCCGTAGGCGGCGTTGACGTGGTCACGAGTCATCCCGTGTTGGACGACTACTACCCCTCAGACATCGCAAGCCATTCTGCTTACGACTATCAACGTGTCGCTGTCCTCGGCGGGCCTCAGCATCTCGATGGGATACATGCCATGCAGTACGTGCGCTCCCGGCACGGCGACTTGCAGAGCGACTTCGGGCGATCGCAGCGGCAGCAGCAAGTGCTGCTCGCGATCCGTCAGAAGGCCAAACAGCTGTCCCCCGAGGATCTTCCCGCGCTGTCGGCGGCGCTTGGCGGTGAGCTGAAAACAAGCATCGGCTTATCCAAGGTCGCTGCACTTCTACCGCTGGCGGCGAGCTTTGACAATCCAGACGCGATCCGTCAGATCGTCTTGCTTCCGCCCTACACGCACGGAGGCGGCCCCGGTGGCAGCATCACAGCCAATTGGAGCTTGATCTTGCCCCTGGTGCATCAGTACTTTCCATGATCAGTCGCTCCATGATCAGTCGCTTCCTGCTTGGAATCGTTCTCGTGGTCGTGATGCTGGCTGCCGGTCCTACGACTTATCTGGTGCTGGCATCGAAGACATCCAAGGTCGCCGCTCCGCCGCAGAAGCCCACCGCATCCACACCACGGCCTCAGGCATACACGCTGCCCGGAACGATCTACATCGTTCAGCAAGGCGCCCTGTACAGCCTGAGCGTCGGGCGCTTTCACCAGCTGACACCGGAAGCTGGTTGGACGATGCCGGCATTGGTTCCCGACGGCACTCACCTTCTCGCCATCAAGACGAACGGCAGGTATTCAGACGTATACGTGCTCAACCGGTTCGGGTCGGTGACGAAACGCGTGACCAACAACGCCGCTCCTCCGCGCAACCGAGACACAGGCGCCAACCATTGGGCCTTCTACCCACGCCTGAGCCCAGACGGCAAAACCTTGTGGTTTGCCTATGACCAACCGAAGTACGGCTATAACGTGATCATGTCGGTCTGGGCGATGCCGCTCAGCGGGACGATCAAGCAGGGCAAGCTCTGGACCAGCGCCAACGACTACTCAGGCGGCGATGTACAGCCGATTCCCGTCAAGACCGGAATGATCTACACGAAATACGGCTACGGGCCCGACACCAAGCTGGTCGGACAGCTCTGGTTCACCAATCGCGCTCGTGCGGCAGGCAAGCCATTGACGAGTGCCGGCGAGGATTGCCGCAGCCCGGCCGTGTCGCCGAGCGGCACCCAGATCGCGATGATCTGTACCTACGAGAAGCAGGTTTCGTACCTGGTCATCGCGTCGTGGAACGGCAGCACCTTAGGGGCGCGCAAGGCGATCATCTCCAACCAGTTGGTCGCGCAGCCCATCTGGGCGCCGGATGGGTCGGGCATCGCGTACCTCGCGCCAGGCGTTCCGGCGGGGCCGTTCCAGCTCTGGTTTCTGCCCAAGGCTGCTTACGCGCCCATACCGACGGCTTCACGGAGCCCCGGTGCATCGCCCGCCGAGTCGCCGAGCCCCGTCGTGCCTGTCAAGCCGATCCAGGTGACGACGAACAACGGGTTCGACGCGACCTCGCCTCTGGCCTGGGGTTAGCAAACTCTTCCCCGCTTGGGGGAAGCACCCGGCTTCAAGGGGGCCCCCGCGGAGTCGAATACTCCGTGGGGTAAAAAGCCGGGGATGGGGCCGCTCAGCAGCCCGGCCCAGCCGCGACCACCGGCTCGGCGTTCGCCTTGTCCCTCTGCGCGGCCGTGATGTAGTGCTCGGCGACCATCTGGGCAAGGACCTGTGAGCGCCGCTGGCGGGCAGCATCGGGATTGACGGTGGGGTCATAGATCGAGGGTGCTTGCGTCACTCCCGCGAGGAGGGCGTACTGGCCGAGGGTCAGGCTCCCCAGCGGCGCGTGGAAGTACACGCACGCCGCCTCGGTCACCCCGTAGTGGCCGTACCCGGTCGTGATCTCGCTCAGATAGTCCGCGAGGATCTGACGCTTGGTCAGCACGCGTTCGATCTTGAGGGCCAGTGCCATGTCCTTCACCTTGTTGTACCCGCGGTCCGATCCGCCAAGGTAGACGTCCTTCGCGAGCTGCGCGGTGATCGTGGAGCCGCCCTGGCAGAGGCACAGGTTGGTCACGTCGTAGAGGAGCGCGCGGCTGAGCCCGATCGAGTCGATCCCGTGGTGCGAGTAAAAGCGCTCATCTTCGGTGGCCACCACGGCGTCCGCTAAGAGCGGGGGCAGGTCGCTTTCGCCCAGCATCGGGACGCCGCGCGCCTCGGTCAGAGCCTTGACCCGCGCCTGGATGTCGCTCGGGTCGGGTGAGGAGACCCACACCACGGCTCCTCCTGCGAGCACGATCACGGCCAGCTCGGCGAAGGCGAGCGCGAGCCTGCGCAGGGAGGAGCGTCGGCCCACGTTTTTTACGAACGCCTCGCCGGCGGAGGCGGTTACGCGTTATCGGGTCGAGTTCGCGCAAGTTCCGTGGGACAATCTCGTCGCGATGACCATCAAGTGGAAAGTCGCCCTTGTGGAGGACGACCGTCGCCTCGCGCGGGCGGTCGCCACAGGGCTGGGTGAAGAGGGTTACACGGTGCGTGCCGTCGACTCGGCAGGCCGCGGCCTGGACCTTGTCCGGCAGTGGAACCCGGACGTCGTCCTTCTCGACCTGATGCTGCCCGACAACGAGGGACCGGAGCTGTTCGAGGCGTTTCGCGCCGAGACCGACGCCGCGCTTGTCGGCATCAGCGCCCGTTCCTCGGTCAGCGACCGGATCGCCGGCCTGAAGCTCGGTGCCGACGACTACGTGACCAAGCCGTTCGCCCTTGAAGAGCTGATGGCACGCGTCGAAGCGGTCATCCGCCGGCACCGAGGCAAGGGTGGCGCTCGTCTTTCTGCCGCCGACGTCATGGTCGATCTGAGCGAGGGCATTGCCACACGGGCAGGCCGTCGGCTGTCGCTGACCGGCATCGAGTTCCGAATCCTGACCGCGTTGATGCGCAACAGCGGCCAGCTCGTCACCTACGCTCAGCTGGCGGAGGCTGTGTGGGCGGTCACGACCGGGCCCGAATCGAACTCACTCGAGGTCCACATCTCTCGGATCCGCCAAAAGCTCGAGCAAGACGGGCGCTCGAGGCTGATTCAAACCGTACGCGGCCTGGGTTACAGGTTCGGTACCGAATAGGGAGCATGGCGAGATGAAAGCGCGAAGCGTGGTGACGGGCGTGGTGGCGGCGATGGCGATGGTGATCGGAGGGACGGGCAGCGCTTCGGCGAACATCATGTGGTGCTCGGCGGATCCGCCTGCCAGGACGGTGACCGGTGCGGGCGCCAACCTGACGGTGAACACCTACGTCACGGTCCTCCAGCCAGAGGTGCACTACCTGAACGACTTCCGGAGCGACGCCTCGACCGCTCCGGACGGCAGGGGTGGCACGCTGATCACGGTTCACGTTTACCTGCCTGCCGGCCTCAGCAGCGCCCGCGTCACGAGCAGCGTGAACCGCTACCAGGTCTCGGCTTCCGCAGTGGGCGCCGGCGGCTCGGTGGTGACCCTATACCTGGACGTGCCCACGAGCTGAGGACCATGAGCCCCGCCTTCACGACCTTCCCAAGGCCGCTGAAGGCATCGATCGTCGGAGTTCCGGCGCTTGGTATCGTGCTCGCGGCGGTCGTTGCAGCCACCGCGGGCACCGCATTCGAGGTCGCCGAGCCCTGGCGCTGGGTGCTGGTTCCGGGGTGCTTTCTCTCGATCGTTCTCGCGGAGAGATTCCCGGTGAAGATCGGCCTCCAGCAGAAGATCAGTCTCGGCGCGCTGCCCTGCATCGTGGCCGCCTTGATGCTGCCGCGCGGGATCGGACCGGTGACAGCGGCTGCCGGTGTGCTCGCCGGCAACGTCCTCGTCCGCCGGACCTGGCCGGAGAGCGCGTTCAACGCCGGCAACACTCTGGCCGCAGCGGCGCTGGCGGCATTCATCGGGGTGATCGGCCATGACAGCGACGCCCTGCAGGACTTTCGCGCCGCCTTGGCGGGGCTCGTCTATCTGGTGGTGAACCTCGGCCTCGCGGTGCTTCCGGCTGCGCTGCACAGCGGGCGCCCGTACCTCACGTTGCTTCGCCAAGCCCTCTCAGCCACGTGGCCTGCGTCGCTCACCCTTGGCGCGTGCGCCGTGACGGTCTCAGTGCTGGCGGTCGAAGCGCCCATCGCTGCGCCGCTGCCCCTGGTCGTGCTGCCGATGATCTACCGAATGAATCGCGCGATCGAGGCGCAGGCGCGCGCAAACGAACAGCTGGCTGGTGTCCTGACCGCGCAGCGGCGATTCCTGACCGATGTTTCGCATCAGGTGGCGACGCCACTTGCGACGATCATGACCAACCTGTCGATCCTGAGGCGCGCGAATCGCGGCAAGCCGGCCGAGGATGCTGTGGACGACAGCGTCGCCGAGGCCGAGCGGATGAAGCGGATGCTGGCCCGCCTTCGCTCGCTCGCGCACGCGGACGAAGATGTGCCGTTGCGCCGAGAGCTGGTCGACCTTGCTGAGCTGACGGCTGATGTCGTTCGCGCATACACGGCGCAGGCCTCGACCTCCGGCGTCGAGCTGGTCACCGACGTAACCGACCACACGCGGATCAACGCCGACAAGGACCTGTTGCGCGAGGCGGTCGCCAACCTGGTGGATAACGCGGTGCGTGTGAGCCCGCCTGGAGCGAAGGTGACGCTGCGCGTCGATCGTGGCTCGACCGGACCGATGATCGCGGTAGCTGACAGAGGACCCGGGATCGAAGAAGATCGCCTGCCCCGATTGTTCGAGCGTTTTCAGCGCAGCGACTCGGGTAGCGGGTTGGGACTCGCGATTGCGCGGCGTGTCGTCGAGCGGCACGGAGGGACGATCCGGGTGAAAACCGCCCCCGGCGCCGGCAGCACGTTCACGATCGAGCTGCCCGGCTAACGTCCGGAACTCCTCCCCATTCATGGGGAGGTGGCGGCCCCATCCGGTCCGGTCGCTGCGCGACGGGCCCACCTTCCCCGGCAAGCGGGGAAGGAAAGTCCGCCGGAGGGGCCTTCGGTTTGGACTAACTTACCTCCGTGGCCATCATCGTCTGCCCGCAGCCCCAGGCGGCGGAGATCAGCCTCGAGGTCATGCGGCGCGGTGGCAACGCCGTTGATGCGGCCGTCACGTGCGCGTTCGTGCAGGGCGTCATCGATCCGCAGATGTGCAGCATCGGCGGGTGCGGCGCGATGCTCGTGCACAGCGCGCAAGGCGGCGACGCCCTGCTCGAGTTCTACGGCACCGCGGGCTCGCGAACACGCGAGGATCAGTGGGAGTCGATCTTCATCCGCGAGGCAGCCGATCACTACGGATACGTGCTCGAGGGATGGGTCAACGACGTCGGCTATCAGTCCGTCGCCGTACCGGGCACAGTGGCCGGCCTGCATGAGGCGCTGACCAGGTTCGGCACGATCTCGTGGGAGGAGGCGATCGAGCCAGCGATCCCCTTCGCCCGCGACGGCTTTCCCGTCACCGGTTACGTGCACGGCTTCTGGACCATGGACTATGGCCCGGACGTCGTGCCCAACGCGCAACGGATCCAGACGACGCCCGCCGCCAAGGCGATCTACACGCACGACGGCGCCCTCTACGCGATCGGCGAGCTGATGGTCCAGGCCGACCTGGCGCGAACGCTCGAGCGGCTTGCGCACGAAGGCCCCGACGTCTTCTACAAGGGGCAGATCGCCGACGCGATGGCGGCTGACTTCGAAGCCAACGGCGGGTTCATCACCAAAGAGGACCTGGAGGGCTACACCGTGAACGTAACGGAGCCCATCCGCGGCACCTACCGGGGCCTGCCGGTCGTGGCCGCGGGCCCGCCAGCGGGCGGCCTCACGCTGCTGCAGATGCTCAACTTCCTCGAGGGCTACGACCTGGCCGCCCACGGCTGGCCGAGCTCCGAGGCGGCACGTCTTCTGGTCGAGGCGATGGCCTGGGCTGTCGCCGACCGCGAGCTGCACATCGCCGACCCGCGTTTTGTCGACATCCCAACCGGCGCGCTCGCCGACAAGCACTACGCGGCGAAAGCACGCGAGGTGATCGTGGACCGCGCCGACACAACGCACGTCTGCGTCGTGGATGACGCGGGCAACGCCGTCTCGCTTTCCCACACGTTGGGCTCGTCGAGCGGTGTGGTCACCCCCGGCCTCGGCTTTTCCTACAACGACTACATGAACTGCTTCGACCCGCGGCCCGGGCGGCCCAACTCGGTGCGGCCAGGCAAGACGAGGGTGACGATGATGACCCCGACCATGGTGTTCGACAAAAACAGGCTGCGCGTGTGCATAGGCGCACCTGGTGGGACGAAGATCGTGTCCTCGATCCTCCAGACTCTGGTCAACGTGCTCGACCACGACATGTCGCCGGTCGAGGCGGTGAGCGCGCCGCGCATCGATTTTCAGGGCGACATCGTGCAGGCCGAGCATCGGCTTCCGCGTGTGGTCTGCGAGGGACTCGAGCGGCTGGGCTACAGGGTGAATCGCCGCACGCTGAACTACGACACGTACTTCGCGCGGCCGCAGCTCATCGTCGGCGAGCAGGATGGATACCTTTCGGGCGCGTCGGACCCTCGCAAGGATGGCGGCGCGGCGTTCGACACGGAGACCAAGTGAGGTTCAAGGACCGCGTTGCGTTGGTCACCGGCGGAGGTCGCGGGATTGGAGCTGCGACCGCCGAGCTCTTCGCGCGTGAGGGCGCGCACGTGGTCGTGTCCGATATGGACATCGCGCCGGCTCAGCAGGTAGCAAATCCGATCGGCGGTCTCGCTGTCGCATGCGACGTCACGAGTGGGGAGCAGGTCGAGGACATGGTCGGGCGAGCCGTGCGCGAGCTCGGCCGGCTCGATGTGCTCGTGTGCTGCGCCGGCATCATTCGCGACAACCTTCTCTTCAAGATGAGCGACGACGACTGGGATTCCGTTATCGACACGCACCTCAAAGGCGCGTTTCTTTGCGCGCGAGCGGCGCAGAAGCCGATGGTCGATCAGAAGTACGGAAAGATCGTCTTTCTATCGTCGACGTCGGCTCTCGGCAACCGTGGGCAGACCAACTACTCCACGGCCAAGGCGGGACTGCAAGGCATGGCGCGGACCCTGGCCATCGAGCTGGGGCCTTTCAACATCAACGTCAACGCTGTCGCGCCAGGGTTTGTGGAGACGCGCATGACGCGCGCAACCGCGGAGCGGATGGGCGTCGACTTCGAGGCCTTCAAGGTTGGCGCCGCGTCACAGATTCCGCTCGGCAGAATCGGTCAGCCAGAGGACATCGCGAGCGTGATCGCGTTTCTCAGCAACGACGAGTCGAGCTTCGTCTCGGGGCAGACGATCTACGTGCGCGGAGGCCCCTAGCTCCCCCTCATTCCTTTTGGGGTCCCTTCGGGAGCGCCCGTCGCCGGCCGGAGGGGCAGGCAAGTACCAACATCGCGTGACGTTGAACGTCCTCATGACCCGGCTACGACTGCAAGTCAGGCGGCGTGCCAGCGGGCGAACTGTTGTTCGGCGCCGGACGTTTTGGCGATCGAGTCCTCAAATTCGAATTGAATTCGGACCCGATGGCCCGAACTCTTCTCGCCAACCTACCGGTTGTAGCCCCCACGGGGTTGACTGGCTCGCCGACCGTCTGTTACGGTGGCTCGGTCTTCTGGGGATCCTCCCGCCGCCAGGGCGGATTCACCAAATCCTAGGGGTAGGCATTGCGAATTAATCGTTACCTGACCCATGCCGTCGTGCTCGGAATAGCGGTGGCTATGTCCAGTTACGCGGCGATGGACCGTCACTTTCCGACCACCCTCACAGCGCACTTGGGTCCGGTGAATGCAGAGGCGATCATGGTGGCGGAAGGCGGGGAGTCTGGTGACGTTTCGCTTGGCCGGTACAGCACGATCATCAAACCGGTGTCGATCCCAACATCGGCCCCGATCAGCCACCAGCCCTTCACGTACATCGTCGCCTCCGGCGAGAACCTGAAGACGATCGCGACGAAGTACCACGTGAGCGTCGCCGAGATCCGCTGGTCGAATACCAACCTCTACTCCAGCGACTCGGTCGCCACCGGCGACCAGATCGTCATCCCGCCGGTCCATGGGGTCGTGGTGACGACGAAGGCGTCGGACACGGTGGGCGCCCTGGCCACGAAGTACTCGGTCGACCCGCAGGTGATCGTCGACTTCAACCGGCTGCGCACGACGACGCTCACCCCGGGCATTACGTTGGTCATCCCTGGCGGCAAGGGTGGGGCGTTTCCGCCGCCGCCGGCTCTGTGGCAGATCCTGGCGCAGCAGAACACCGCTCCGTCCTCCTTCCCGGTGAAGGTCCTGGGCTGCTGTCTCGGCCCTTACGTCAACAACAAGTTCCCGGTCGGCTGGTGCACCTACTACGTGGCGACCAAGCGGAACGTGACCTGGAACGGTGACGCCGGCTACTGGTACCAGAACGCGGCGGCGTCAGGCTACGCGGTCGGACCGACGCCGAAGGTGGGCTCGATCATGGTCACGTGGGAGAGCTGGGCCGGGCACGTCGCGTACGTCGAGGCGGTGAATTCCGACGGATCGTGGGTGGTCTCGGAGATGAACTGGGTCGCGTTCGACGTGATCGACGAGCGAACCATCAGGCCGGGCCAGCTCGGCTCGCGACTGGTCGGGTTTATCTACTGATCAGGTAGCCGCCGCCTCGGCGCCTCGCGCCGCCCAGTCCTGTTCCATTCTTTCCGTGTCCTGCTTGACCGTTTTCAGGCCCATGGCCGCGGCCACGGCGGCGAGGATGAGCAGGGTAGGCGAGGTGATCAGCAGCGCAAGCTGAAGGTTGCCGCCGAGCCAGTCCGAAAGCAAGCCCACATCGAACGGGGAATGGGAGTCGCCGAAGACATGCGCGATGAACAGGAGCAACGTGACCGCGCTGGCTCGTAAGCCAGGCGACACTACGTTTTGGGAAAGGGCGGTGAAGGGTCCGGCATAGAGGTAGAGGGCGATCACCGCGAGCAGGAACATCGGCACAAAGACCGGGACCGGCCCGATGTTGAGCGGGCTGAGGATGGCGATCGTGACGAGGACCGCGCCGGCGACAAAGCCGGCGATCCCGACCTCGAGATGAGCCCTCGGGGTCGTGAGCGCCCGTTTGTCCGCCAGCCAGCCGCCGGCCAGGGTGCCGATCAGGCCGCCGACGACGATCACGACGCCGGCCAGGAGGCCGGCTTTGGTAGCGCTCAGCTCGAACCTCCGTTGGAGGACGGTCGGTAGCCAGAAGGCGTTCGAGGCCAGGACAAAGAAGAGGAGTGTCTGGGCGATGATGGTCGCCCGCAACGTCGGGATGCGCAGGAGCTCCAGAAACTGCTTAAGCCCGGCGTCCGCCGTCTTGGCGAGGCTGGGCCCCCTTTCAACGGCGCCTCTCAGTGGCTCTCGCATTCTGTACGCCAGGAGCGCGAATAGCAGGCCTGGCCCACCGGCGATAAAGAAGACCGCGCGCCACCCGAATTTGTCGGCGAGGTAGCCACCGCCTGCGAATCCGAGTGCGATGCCTACCGTGCTGCCGGCGCCCCAGATCGACATCACCCGGCTGCGTTGCTCCTTCGGGAAATAGTCGGACATGAGGCTGGTGCCGGCCGGGTAGTAGCTGGCCTCGCCGATGCCGACCACCGCGCGGCTGAGGAAGAGCTGGAAGTAGTTGCGGGCGAAGCCGGTCAGGAGGGTGGCGACGCTCCAGATGGCCACCCCGACGGCGATCACGTTCTTGCGCACGCCGCGGTCGCCCCAGTAGCCGAAGGGCACCGCGGCGATCGCGTAGACGAGCAGGAAGGCGGTGCCGAAAAGGCCGATCTCGGAGTCGGTGAGGTTGAGCTCGCGCTTGACCATCGGCGCCACCGAGGCGGCGACGTAGCGGTCGAGGTAATTGAACAGGTTGATCCCGAACATGAGGGCCAGCACGTATCGCGCGTACCCCTTCGCCACGGGGGAATTATGAGGTTGGACGCTTGGGCGCTATGGCAAAGGACCGGGCCGTGATTTCGTACGATTACGGCTCTTTAGTGGGTCGGCTGGGCATTGGCGAGCTCAAGTGGCTGTAAACCACCCGCGAAAGCTGTGGGGGTTCAAATCCCTCCCGGCCCACTCTTGTCATGTCTCAGGACATCGTTGACGCCTGTCGCAGGACATTGTGCACAGGCCAGCGCCCACCGAGGGGCTGGTAATCGCGAGTCAGGTCGAGAGTGAGCTGACGGATCAAGGTGCCGTCGGTTGCCACGACACGAACGTCAGCGCCGGCGACTAGGAGATGCACCTTTCGGTTGCGGTGGGCAACGCCGACGGGGATGTGGCGGAGTCGACCGAGGTAGCGCAGGGTGACTTTGCCGAAGGAGTCGATCCGGTCCTGGCGCACTCGGTAGTGAGTGGGTTCCAGTGGCAGATTAGGTCGCGCCTTAATGCCGGAGTTGAACACGGCCAGCGGTGTCTGTTTGCCCAGGGCACGATGGGGCCGTCGCTGGTTGTAGTAGTCGCGGAAGACGTCGAGTTGGAACTGCAGCTCGGCAAGCGAGTTCGCGGGCGGTTGCTTGCCCAGGAAGCGCTTGAGTGTCTGATGGAGGCGTTCGACTTTGCCGCAGGTTTGCGGGTGATAAGGGGTCGAGTGCTTGACCTCGATGCCGACGCGTTCCAGCTCTAACTCAAGCGGGACCTTGCCCCGCCGCGAGCCGCCGCTGAATACGGCAGCGTTGTCGGTCAGCAAGGACGCCGGGAGGCCATAGGTATCGGCGGCCGCAAAGAAGGCGGCGACGACGTCTCCAGCTTTGAGGGTGGGAAAGGCAGACGAGTTGGCGAACAAGCGTGAGTGGTCGTCCTCGATATTGAGGATCTCGACCGGGCTACCGTCGGCCAGCTGCCAGGCGGTGGCATCGCACTGCCAGGTCTCGTTGGGCAGCTTGGCCTCAAAGCGGATGAAGGAGCAGCGCGGCCGCTTTTGGGGTTGGGGTGTGACCAGGCCGTGACGTTTGAGGATGCGCCAGATCGTCGCCACTGAAGGCACTGGTTCGGCGCGACCGATGAGGTGGTAGGCGATGGTCTGAGGGCCGGCGTCGTGACCGGCCTCGTTCAGCTCCTGGCGGAGTTGGAGAATCTCCGCCTGGACGCTGGCAGCCGTCTGGTGAGCACACGTCCTGGGTCGCCGAGAGCGCGGCTCCAGCGCGGGGAAGCCACCTTCGTGGAAGCGCTTGAGCAGCTTGTAGATCCAGAAGCGCGAGACGCCGTGGCGGCGCGCCAACTCGCTGACACTCCGGCGCTCGAGGACAACCGCCTCCACCAGGTACCGGCCCAGGGCCATAGCCACACCTCCATCTCGGTGGTGTCAACTATGTCCTGCGACATCCGAACCCCCGACGTGTCAACAATGTGGTGAAATCCCACACCTCCCGGCCCACTCTCAACAGGCTCTCTGGCTGGCCCTGCACAGCACGTTGAACAGGCCTTATCGATCAGCTCTACGTCGGCGTTCGACCTGAAGTAGCGTTAGCGATTGATGGCCGCAGCGACCCTGAACCGCATTCTCGAACGTGGGCAGGGCGACGATCTGGCGATCGATGTCCCGGGCGGAACCCGCCTCACATACCGAGAGTTGCGTGAGCAAGTGGCTGCAGTCGCAGACGAGCTGTCGCGTATGGGGCTTGGCCGCGGCGACCGGATCGCATTGGTTCTGCCCAACTGCGTGGAGGCGATTGTTCTCTTTGTCGCCGCCGCAACCGTCGGCACAGCCGCCCCGCTGAACCCCGCCTACAAAGAGGACGAGTTTCGGTTTTACCTCGAAGACGTCGATGCACGGGCGCTGGTAGTGCCGCCCGGTCAGGCGGCCGCTGCACGTCGAGCCATCCCGTCGGGGGCGATCCTCGTCGAAGCATCTCTCGATGAGGCCGGATCGATCCGGCTCGAGTCTGAGACCCCGCGCGATGAGTCGCGCTCCGCCGGAGGTCCCGCGGATGAGGACATCGCGCTGGTTCTGCACACCAGCGGGACGACCAGCCGGCCCAAACTGGTCCCGCTCAGGCAGCGCAACCTGTTTGCTTCGGCGCGAAGCATCGCGGACACCTACAGACTGGCACCTGATGACGTCGCGCTGTGCGTGATGCCACTGTTCCACATTCACGGCCTGATGGCGTCGACGATGGCGACCTTAGCGTCGGGAGGCGCGGTGGTGCTGCCGGCAAAGTTCGACCCGATGACTTTCTGGCCGGTGGTCCACGAGCACTCCGCCACGTGGTATTCGGCGGTGCCCACCATCCACCAGATGCTGCTCATGCGGAATCGCGGAGAGCGGCCCCCTGGCTCAGCGAAACTCCGCTTTATCCGATCGAGCTCTTCCGCGCTGTCGCCGGAGACAATGCGTCAGCTTGAATTGCGATTCGGCGCCCCGGTGCTCGAGGCGTATGGCATGACCGAAGCATCTCACCAGATGGCTTCGAATCCGCTGCCGCCGGGCGATCGACGTCCAGGCACGGTCGGCGTCGGGACCGGAGTCCAGATCGGGATCATGGATGAAGGCCAGGCGATGTTGCCGTCGGGCGTCCACGGCGAGGTCGTGATCCAGGGCCCGAGCGTCACCGACGGTTACGCGAACAATGCTGAGGCGAACGCGAAGTCTTTCACTGCAGGTTGGTTTCGCACCGGCGACCAGGGCACGCTCGGCCCGGAAGGCTACCTCACGTTGATAGGGCGGCTCAAAGAGATGATCAACCGTGGCGGCGAAAAGATCGCGCCGCGAGAGATCGATGATGCGCTTCTGCAACACCCGGCGGTCGGGGAGGCGGTGGCGTTCGGTTGTCCGCATCCGACCTGGGGTGAGGAGGTGGCCGCGGCTGTGGTCCTGAAGGGTGAGGCCAGCGAAAAGGAGATCATCGCCTTTGCTCGCGAACGTCTCGCCGACTACAAGGTGCCAAAGAAGCTCTACATCGTCGACCAGATTCCCCGAACCGCCACCGGGAAGATCCAGCGACGGACTGTGGCCGACGCCCTGAACGCGCGTCAGTGAAAATCGCGATCGTCGGCGCCGGGGCGATCGGCGGTCTGTTGGGGGCGCATTTCGCCCGCAGCGGCCAGGACGTGGTGCTGATCGCAAGAGGTACGCACCTGGCCGCGATGCAGCAGCGCGGGCTGACCGTGCGGAACGGCGATGGCGAGTTCACCGTGAATCCACGATGCACCGACGACATCGCAGCCGTCGGCGGGTGCGATGTGGTCTTCATCACCTTGAAGGCGCACAGCCTCCCAGCCCTGGCTCCGACGATTGGTTCGTCGCTCTGGGGCTCGACCTCGGTGGTGGGCGCCATGAACGGAATCCCATGGTGGTATTTCGCCGACCGCCATCTCGAGGCCGTAGACCCGGGCGGCGTGATCGCGCGCAACATCCCCCTCAAGCAGGTGGTGGGCTGTGTCGTTTATCCGGCCGCTTCGGTCGTTGAACCGGGCGTAATCGTCCACATGGAAGGCAATCGCTTCTCGGTGGGCGAGCCGGACGGCTCCAAGAGCGAGCGCGTGCAATCCATCGCGGCGCTGCTTACCGCGGCCGGTTTCAAAGCCCCGGTGCAGTCTCGACTTCGCAACGAGATCTGGCTCAAGCTCCTGGGCAATGCGGTGCTGAACCCGGTCAGCGCCGTGACCGGAGCCACGCTTGGCGAGATGTTCCAATCCTCGGAGGGACGGCAGCTCGTGCGCACGCTCATGGAGGAGGTCGCATCAGTGGCAAGCGCCCTCGGCATCGAACTGCCGGTGAGCGTCGAGTCGCGGATGGCGGGGGCCGCCGCGGTTGGCGACCACAAGACGTCGATGCTCCAGGATATCGAGGCTCAAAAGCCCCTCGAGCTGGACCCCTTGCTGGGCGCGGTGGTCGAGCTTGCCGACGGCATTGGCGTTTCCGTGCCGGCTATACGGGCCCTTTACGGGCTCGCGAAACTGCGAGACGCGAGCTCGCATCGGAAAGACTAGCCGGGCAGCCAGCGCTCGCCGCGGCGCAGCCCGTCGATCGCCCAACGCAGCGTGTCGATCACCTCAGCGAGGTGATCACGCATCGCGGCCTCGGCCCCGTCCGGATCATGCGTCTTCAAAGCGTTGAAGATGGCCTCATGCTCGTGCAGCGAGCGTTGCGCACGGCCCGGTCGCAGGGCGGTCTGATACTGGAACCGAATCGCCTGTGACTTGAGGTCGCCCGCGATCCTGGCCGCGGTCGGATGATCGGCCGCCGTCCAGATGAGCTGATGGAACCGCGCGTTGAGCTCCGAATATCCGAGCGCGTCACCCCGTTCGACCCTCTCGCGCATCTCGGAGATGACCTGGCGCAGCTCCTGGAGGTCATCCGCCGTCGCCCGCTCGGCCGCGCGCCGGGCCAGCAGGCCCTCGAGCGCGCCACGCACCTCCTCGATCTCCAGGGCCTCGCGATCGGAGATATGCCGCACTCGCGCTCCCCGGTTCGGCTCCAGCGTGACCAGGCCTTCCTGGTCGAGCCTCACCAAGGCGGCTCGGACCGCTGTCCGACCGACTCCCATGCGCTGGGCGACGGCAGCCTCGACCAGCCGCTCGTTGGGGTGGAACTGGCCGCTCACGATTGCCTCACGCAGCTGGTGATACGCGTCTGACCTGGGAGCCCGGACTCTCATGTTGCTGTCGGGAAGATTATCGTCAATAATGTCGACAATCCAGCCATCAACTGAGAAGGGAGGAAGTGTGAGCACCTTCCAGGCGCGTAAATCCTTTGTCCGGGCGGGTCTTTCAACGGTGGCGATCTTAGTTCTGGCCGCCTGTGGCGGCGGATCGAATTCGACCGGAGGTGGCCTCGGCTCGGGCGACTTGCTGGTGGGCGTGATCGCCCCCTTCACGGGTGCCGACGCGGGTCTCGGGCCCGCCTACTACTCGGCATGTCTCGCGGCCGCCCCCTCGATTAACGCCAATGGAGGGGTCGGGGGCCGAAAGGTGAAGTGTCAGCAGTTCGACACCCGCGGTGAGCCGGCCGATGCTTTCCCGGCGGCGAACGCGATGATCGCGAGCCACTCGAGCAACCTGATGGCGGTCGTCGGCTGCACGTCCGACGAGGCTGCGACCGTCGCCCCGGTCATCGATCGCGCGCATATTCCGATGTTTTGCATGACCGGACAGAGCGAGTTCAACAAGACGTCGCTCAAGTACTTCCATCGCCTCGTGCCGGCCGACATATTCGACGCCTACGCGATGGTCGGGTCGGCACTATATGGCCCCGATCACACGCCCTACAAGCGAGCGGCGCTCGTGTTCGGAAATGACATCGGCTCACAGGCCTTCGTCCAGCCCGCGACCAATGCCTTCACCAAGCTGGGTGGCACCATCGCGATCAACCAGCCAATCACCCTGGGGGCGTCCTCGTACCGGACCGAGGTCGCGGCCATGCTCGCCACACACCCGGACGTGATCTTCACGGAGGCTCTCGGCTCGGCGGGCACCTACCTCGGCGAAGTCAAGACGCTCAACGGCGGGAAGATGATTCCCTTCATCGGGACCTCCGCCACCATCGACCCGACCTGGTTCCAACAGGTCAAGAGCGCGATTGGCGTCAACGACCTGGTGGCCAACTACCGTGGCGTCGATCTCGGCTACAGCTTTTCCGGACCTGCCTATACAGAGTTTCTGACCAACCTCAACGCTGCGTCATCGCAATTCGCGGACGCACCCAAATATAAGCAGCGCGGCTCGACCCTCCACCTCTACGACGGGATCATCATGACGGCGCTCGCGATGGTCGCCACCAACAGCTCAGACCCGAAGGTCTATAACTCGAAGATCAAGGAGATCGCCAACGGGGTGAGTGGGGCCACGGTCGTCAACACATACAAAGACGGGGTCGCCGCGCTGAAGGCCGGCAAGTCGATCCGCTTCGTCGGCGCCGGCGGCGAGAACAACTTTGACCAGTACAACAACTCGGTATCGGGTTACATACTGGTCAAATACGACGCGCAGGGAAACGAGGTCAGGGTCGCACAGCTGACCCCCGACCAGACCAAAGCCATCAGCGACGCGGGCGGTATCTAGAGTCCGAGTCGGTGTGAGCCGAACGCCGTGAGCCTTTTCCAAGCGGCGTTCGGCTTCGGTCTCGTCAGCATGTCGGTCATCGCGCTGGGGGCGGTAGGGTTCACCATGCAGTTCGGGATCACCAACATGATCAACCTTGCCTACGGCGAGGTCATGATCTCGTCGGCCTACGTCGCCTACTACATCAACCGAGCTGGCGTCTCGATCTGGATCGGAATGATTGCCGGCGCGATCTTCGGCGCCGTCTTCTCCTTCCTCCTGAATCGGATCGTCTATTCGCCGTTCCAGCGCAAGGGGACATCGCTCCTCGGCATGGTCATCGTGTCGCTGGCCGTCTCGCTCATGATCGCCAACCTGCTGCTGCCGCTCGTCACCTACAACAGCGTCTCGTACCAGGAGACATCGGGCAGCCTCATCAGGATGGCCGGCGTCATCCTTACCACCAACCAGATCCTCATCATCCTGCTTGCTGTCGTTGTCATGCTCGCGATCCATGGACTTCTGAGGTACACGCGTCTCGGCAAGGCGATGCGTGCCACCGCGGCGAATCCGATCCTGGCGCGCAACTGCGGCATTGCGACCCAGCGCGTGGTCGACGTCGTGTGGTTGATTACAGGCGCGCTTTGCGGGCTGGCCGGAGTGGTCGCAGCGTTGAACTCGGATTCCTTCGCAGTCGCCAACGGTGCCGGTTTTCTGATCACCGCGCTGGCCGCTGCCGTGCTCGGCGGCGCAGGACAACCATATGGCGCCATGATCGGCGCGGTGATCATCGGCCTGGTCACCGAGCTCAGCGCTGCCGCCTGGTCTCCCGAGTACAAGGAGGTTGTCGCGTTCGGCATCCTCGTCCTGGTCATGGTGCTGCGCCCTCAAGGGCTGCTGGCCAAGCGCGGAGCGCTCGCGGCCGCAGGATGAACACCTACTACGCAGCCAACCTGCTGGTCTATGCGGCCGTCGACATCATCGCGTGCATCGCGCTGAACCTGCAGTTCGGCGTCTCGGGCATCGTCAACTTCAGCTTCATCGTCTTCCAGGCGGCAGGCGCCTACGCAGCAGCCGTCCTCTCGATGCCCCCCGACACCGCCAGCGGGTACGACTTCCAGATCTACGTGGGCGGCTTCCAGCTGCCGTTTCCTCTTCCATGGATCGGCGGAGCGATTGCGGGGGGCCTGCTGTCGATCCCTGTCGGCTTTGTGGTGCTGAGGAAATTGAGGAGCGACTACCAGGCGATCGCGCTCCTGGTCACCTCGATCATCGCCAACACCGTGATCACCAATGCGCGCCCCTTCCTCAACGGGGCGGCCGGCCTTGCGCTGGTGCCGCAGCCCCTGCAGGATCAGATCGACCCCGTCAGCGACAGCTATCAGTACTTCTACATCGGCCTGTCTGCGTTGTCGGTCGTGCTCGTCTGGTTCGTGGCTTCGCGAATCGTCAACTCGCCGTTCGGCCGTTCACTGCGCGCCATGCGCGACAACGAGGTCGCCGCAAGTGCGCTCGGCAAGAATCCGGTCGCGCTGAAGATGATGATCTTCATCGTCGGCGGCGTGATCGCCGGCCTTTCGGGGGCGATCCTGGTGGGCTTCATCCAGCTGTGGGCGCCCTCCGTCTGGCTCTACCCCGAGACCATCATCCTTTTCGCCGCGGTAATCGTCGGGGGCCGCGGTAACAACCTGGGCGCGGTGCTGGGCGCGCTCCTCGTCCCGGTTGGTTTCGAAGAGGTGACTCGGCTCCTCCCCAACCAGTTCGACCTGGGCGGACTTGTGATCACTCCCCAGGTGGGCTTGATCCCGGCGCTGCAGTGGGTCGCGATCGGGCTTTTGATCATCGGCTTCCTCTGGTTTCGCCCGGAGGGCGTGCGGCCGGAGCCGCGACGAGTGTTTGAGGGCAGTCCGGATCCTTCGGAGGTAGAGCTTGTCAGCACCGCCTGAGAAGCCAATCCTGGTTGCGCAGGAAGTGCACCGTCACTTCGAAGGTATGCGTGCCGTGGACGGCGTGTCGATCGAAGTCGTGCCCGGCCACATCACGGGGATCATCGGACCCAACGGGGCCGGCAAGTCGACCTTCCTGGCGGTCCTCGCCGGGACTCTGCCGGCGACGAGCGGAACGATCATCTTCGATGGCAGCGAGATCACACGGATCCCGGCCTATCTGCGCGCGAGGCGCGGGCTGGTGCGCACCTTCCAGCTGCCCTCTGAGTTCGCGCGGCTGACAGTGCTCGAAAACCTGCTCGTCGCGGCGCCGGGCAACAGAGGTGACTCGCTGTGGGGCGCGCTCCTTGGCCCGCGCTATTGGATGGCCGACGAGAACCGACTGGTCGCTCAGGCGCGCGACTTGCTGAAGCGATTCGGTATGAGCGCCAAGGAATCGGACTATGCCGGCATCATGAGCGGCGGACAAAAGAGGCTGATCGAGATCATGCGCGCGCTGATGCTGCGCCCGCGCTGCCTCTTGCTGGACGAGCCGATGTCCGGCGTCCATCCCAGGGTCGTCGAGGAGATCCAGTACTACCTGCAGTCTTTGCGCGCGGGCGGGCTGACCATCTTGATGGTCGAGCACGAGCTGCACCTGGTCGAGCAGCTATGCGACTCAGTGGTGGTCATGGCGCAGGGAAAGGTCATCGGAAGCGGAACCATGACAAGCCTGAGGCGACAGCGGGAGATTGTTGACGCTTACCTCGTCGGATGAAGACCTAGCAGTGGTGCCGCGGCCGAAGCCAAGCCTTCGGGCGGACGGGATCACGGCCGGCTACGGCAACGTGCCGGTGATTCGCGACGTGTCCATCTCTGTGGGCCCGGGGGAGGTCGTGGCGGTGATCGGGCCCAACGGCGCCGGCAAGAGCACCCTGCTCAAGAGCCTGGTCGGCATTCTTCACGTGTCCGCCGGCCACGTCTGGCTAGGCACCGAAGAGGTGACCAACCGGCCGCCGGAGGAGCTCGCGCGACGCGGCGTCGGCTACGTGCCGCAGGTCAACGACATTTTTGAACCGCTTACCGTGCTCGAAAACCTCGAGATGGGCGGCTACTTACTATCGCGGAGCCAGGTGCGGCGGCGGGTGGAGGAAGTCGGACAGGTTTTTCCCGCCCTTCCGCCGATGCTCAAACGCCGCGCCGACAAGCTGAGCGGCGGCGAACGCAAGATGCTCGCCATCGGGCGCGTGCTGATGCTGGACCCAGAGGTGCTGATCCTGGACGAGCCAACTGCGAACCTGTCGCCCAAGGTCGCGGATGCGCTCTTGAGTCAGCACGTAACCAGGTTGGCGGCGGCCGGCAAAGCTGTCTTGCTCGTCGAACAAAGGGCGCGCGCCGCTCTCCAGGTGGCGGACTGGACGAGCGTGCTGGTCTCGGGCGTGACCAGGCTCGAAGGCAGCCCGGGCGACCTCCTCAAGCGCCAGGACTTTGAGGAGCTTTTCTTGGGAGCGGGCCCGCGATCAGCGGCACCGCGGGTTGAGGAGGTAGAGGAGAACACATGAGGTTGCTGATGTTTCGCGCCGGCGGCGGTCGAAGACTCGGAGCGCTGCGAGAAGATGGCGAAGAGCTGATCGAGCTATCCGAACCCGCCGATATCCTCGAGTTGATCGACTCCGGCGAGGACGGCCTGGCCCGGGTGCGGTCGGCGGCGGCGCGCGGCAAAGGCCGATCTCATCGCCTGGGCGATGTCCAGCTCCTGGCACCCCTGGATGCGCCTCGCGGCAACGTGATCGCCATCGGACGCAACTACCAGAAGCACGCGGAGGAGACTGCGGTGATGGAAGGCCGCGAACCGAGCCCTCCGACCATCTTCACGAAAGCGATCACATCGCTCACCGAGCCCTACGCGGAGATCGCGATCGATCCCCAGATCAGCGACAAGATCGACTGGGAGGTCGAGCTTGCCGTGGTCATAGGCAGGCGCGGGGCGAACATCAGGCGGGAGGACGCTCGACCCTACGTTTTCGGCTACACGGTCCTCAACGATGTGACCGCACGGGACATCCAGAGCAGCTGGGGCGGCCAGTACTTCAAGGGCAAGAGCCTTGACCGATCGTGCCCGACAGGTCCGTGGATCGTGACGAGCGATGAGCTCGACAACCCGCAGTCGCTCAACCTCCAGCTCCGCGTCAACGAGACCATTAAGCAAGACGGCAACACGCGGGACATGATCTACTCCGTCGACGCCATCATCGAATGGGCATCGAAGGGAATGACGCTCCTGCCTGGAGCCGTGATTGCCACGGGGACACCGGATGGAGTCGGGTTCGCGCGCAAACCGCCTGAGTTCCTTAAGCCGGGAGACATCATGGAGACGGAGGTCGAACGCATCGGCTTGCTGCGCAACAAGATCGTCGCGGCGGTCGACGAGTAAGCGCCACTAAACCGCAGTTCTGACCGCCCTCGATGCGAGCTGGCAAACCTCTCAGTTCAGTCCGGCCCAACTACTCTGGCGCTAGCCGCCTCCAATCATTTGCGTTCTTGTCGGTGTTGGCTCACCGTGATCCACCGTCAGTCTTCTGCGCGCCATTGCCCTATGAAGAGGGAATCCAAAATGCCCGAGATGAGCCATCACCAAATGGTTGAATCCGTGACTCGATTGCTTCGCGAGCGCGACTTTGATGGGTTGGATCAACTCGTTCACGACGACATCGTCATCGAAACCCCTCAATCGCGGGAGCGAATAGTAGGAATCGCGAACAACCGTGCAGTTATCGAGGGCGCTCCTGGGGGTGCTCCTCGATCATCGGCCAAGAAGGTGCACGGCAGCGCAGATGCGTGGGTTGCCAGTCCGAGCTTCACGCTTCTACGGATCGCGGGGAGCGGAGACGAATACACAACCGAGGAGTGGGTGGAATATCCCAACGGTGAGCATGGGTACGGCATCAGCCTGTACCAATTTCGAGGCGACAAGATCGCCAAGGTCACGTATTACTTTGCCGCGCCGTTCCCGGCCGCGGAGTGGCGAGCGTCGTGGGTCGAGATGATGCCTGAGCACGGCCAGGAAACGAGGAGATAGGTCGCCGGCAACTGGCGGCAGGTCACGCCAGCCGCGTGCTGGCCGAAGCCAATCTGGGCAGGCTTACCCCTGGAGAGGACCGAACCCGGCGTCGGGACTTGCTTCGCCCTCGACCTGCCGCTGGCCAAATCGAAATCGGTCACGACGACCGTTCCGAGGAGGCCTGACCTAGGCGCGTCCACGCGAGGATGCCAATCCGGTCCAGCGCACGAGGGGCGCCATCTCTAGAGTTACGTGCGCGACCGGCTGTCGCCGATGCGACAATCGCCCATCGCGCGGGGGAAAGGAGGACCTTCAGGGTGATCCCGAGACATCGCTTCGTGTTTCCGCACATCGGCGCGCGGCCACGTGTCCTTGTGCCTGTTCTCATGGGCCAGATGGCTCGACCAGCGATCAGCATCGGCGACGCGCTCGCGACCTCACCAGGCGGATCGGGCAGCGTACTTGGTCTCGTGGAGATCCGCGCCGGCCGCGACAATGAGGTTTTCGCGCAGGACCAGCGACGACGAGACATGCTTCGCTGGGTCGCGGGACTCGAATATCCGGGTGACGGTCGCCGCCGGTTGAGCCTGAGTTTGCGAATCACGGCGAACCTGGCGAGCAGCATTCGTGACTTCGCCGCCGAAAACGAAACCACGAGCCTCGTGCTCGAGTGGCCCACTGTTTCCAGCGCCCGTCGCCATGGGTTGATCGACCTGAGCCGCCAGCTGTTGCCTGACCATAGGACGGACATTGTGTTCGTCCGCTCCAACCCCCGCGCGCCACACGAGGCAATCGCACCGCGGACGATTCTGGCCGCCATCAGAGGAGGATCGAGCGCTCGCGTGGTCGCGTCAACAGCATCGGCCCTGGCCGATGCATGTGGCAGCGCCCTGACGCTGACCCACATACAAACGGACTCGCAGCACCCCGACCGCTCTCGCCGCGAATGGGACAGCTTTGAGCAGATCGTCGCTGAGTTGCACAGGCCGTCAGCAAATGTCCGGGTCCACCACCACGAGAATGCGGCGACTGGCCTCCTCGAAGAAGCCACGGGTCAGGACCTCGTGGTCATCGGTTCGCGGCTCAGTCCATCGAAGCCGGACATCCCGATCGGTCGAGAACTCCAGCGCATTGTCCGCCGGCTCGAGTGTCCTGTGCTGTTGGTCCGGCCAAAGCACCTCTCGCCCACTGGGTCCACCCATGGTGTGGCGTCCAACGGTCACGGAGTCTGAGCTCGATGGAGCAGACCCCCGCGCTCAAGGCGATTGGACGCGACGCGGCGAGGCTACTGGGTCAGTTCTCGCCGATCATTCTCAGCAATCGGGCGCCGGTTGAACCCCTGGCCGACGGCCGGCTCGCACCCGGGGCCGGAGGGCTGGTCAAGGCCCTGACTTCACTCGCCAGCGCCACCAAGGCCTCATGGGTCTCGGCTTCCAGGACGGACGTCGAGCGCGACATCGCCAGGTCGGGCGTTCCTCTCAACTCGAGCACGGATCCCGACCAGGGCTTTCCGATCTTTCTCGCGCCGACCGATGCAGAGGGCTACCAGCTTCACTACACGATCATCAGCAATCCGCTGCTCTGGTTCGCGCACCACTATTTGTGGAACATCGCCGTGGAGCCGGTCGTTGACCAAAGTCTTCACAAGGCCTGGTTGGACGGCTACCGGGTGGTCAACGAGGCTGTGGCAAGGACGGCGTTGGCCACAGCTCGCCTGCTCCCTCGCCGCCCGCTGTTCCTGACCCAGGACTACCAGCTTTACCTCGCTCCGGAGCTCATTCGATCCGAGATGCCCGATGCGGCAATGCAGCATTTCGTGCATATTCCCTGGCCTGAGCCCCGCTATCTGAAGGTGCTCCCGGCAACCATGCGGGATCCCATCTTCAAGGGTCTTCTTGCGAACGACATCATCGGATTGCAGACCAGCCTGGACGTGCACAACTTTCTACGGTGTTGCGTCGAGTTGATGGGCCTGCGAGTCGCGGAGGCCGAGGGTGCGGTCTTGTACGGGGGCCGGCTGGTCTGGATTCGAGCGTATCCGGTCTCAATCGATGTGGACGCGATGAGGCAGCTCGGCGAATCGTCGAGGGTCCGGGAGCTTGAGGCCGAGGTCGAAACGTGGCGCACCGAGAAGCTGATCGTCCGCGTGGACCGCACGGATCCATCGAAGAATTTGATCCGTGGTTTCCTTGCTTACGAAAGGCTGCTCGAGGACCACCCGGAATACCACGGTCGGGTCGTGCTGTGGGCGTTTCTGCAACCCTCGCGACTCGACGTCGTGGCGTACCGCAATTATCTCGACGCTGTGCAGGCGACGGTTCACCGCATCAATGCGCGATTCCGATCAGACACGTGGGAACCGACACGACTCGAGCTGGGCGAGGACATGGATCGAGCGGTTGCCGCATACAAGTCGTATGACGTTCTGCTCGTCAATCCGATTCTGGACGGGATGAACCTCGTTGCGAAAGAGGGGCCAGTGGTCAATAAGCGGTCGGGAGTGCTTGTCCTCTCAGAGTCCGCCGGCGCGCATGAGGAGCTTGGCGCGCACGCGCTGAGCATCAATCCCTTTGATGTCGACGTCACCGCACGAGCAATCCACCGAGCGCTGCGGATGGCTCCGCTGGAGCGAGCCGAGCGATCGAATGCGATTGGTCAGATCGTGGCCACCAATGACGTCGCGCGTTGGGTCCGGCTTCAGCTCGAGGACATACGCTCCTTGACTCCACCGCTCCGCGGTCAGTCGCGAGCCCGAGACACGCGGCCGGTGCTCGTCCGCCGATAGGCGCCCGTCACGAGGTAAGCGGGCCGCTCGGCACTTCCGCTTCAGTTCAGGGTCAGGATGACGTTGCCGGTCTTCTGCTCGGTTTCAACGTATCGAGACGCTTCGATGACCTCGTCGAGCGGGTAGGTGCGGTCGACCACAGCGCGGTATCTGCCGGCTTCGATCAGCTGCTTGATGAACAGGACATCCTGCTTTGTGTAGCGAGGCGGGAGCCGGAACACCACTCTCTTGGCTCCTGAACGAGATGGCGACACCGCTCGGATCAGATTTTCGAGACCGTCAGTCGGCAGGAAGGCGCCGCCCGGCTTTAGCGATCCTCTGCTCCGCCGGAATGAGTGCTTGCCGACAGCGTCGAAGATCACGTCGTACTTCTCACCGTTCTGGGTGAAGTCTTCCTTTGTGTAGTCGATCACCCGGTCGGCGCCGAGCGAGCGCATCAGCTCGACGTTCTTCGTGTTGCACACCGCGGTGACATCGGCCTCGAAGTAGCGGGCCAGCTGCACGCCGGCTGTGCCGATTGCACCCGAAGCGCCGTAGATCAGGATGCTCTGGCGCTTCTTGAGATCGGCGCCCCTCAGGCACCAAAGGGAGTTGAGGGCTCCGTCGGGGATCGCCGCCGCGTCCTCGAAGCGCATCCCCGCCGGCATTTGCGCGATCCTCGCGCTCTCCTTCACCCGGAGGTACTCGGCGCAGGCACCAAATCTGAATCCGGTGCTCCCGAATACCCGGTCGCCGACGCGAAACTCGGTGACGGCCGATCCTACCTCGGCCACTTCGCCCGCGAACTCGCTCCCCAGGATCGGCTGTCTTGGGCGCCGGAAGCCCGAGATGGCGCGGCTGATCAGCGAGATAGCTGGGCCGCTGCGCTGGTTGGCTTCGCGCGTCGCGCAGTCCGCCCGGGTCACAGCCACGGCGCGAACCCTGACCAGCACGTCGTCGTCGAGGGGCACCGGCCGTTCGACCTCTTCGATGCGCAAAACGTCGGGCGGCCCGTACCGGTAGTAGACAACCGCTCTCATGACCGAATTCTCGGCGCATCGGTGAGTTCTAGACTGGGCGGCATCGTGACCGCCCCCACCGCGCGGGATGGCTACGCGACCATCTCCGGTCGCGGCCTGGATTGGGAGTCGGTCCCCATGCGTCTCTTCCAGAAGGCCAAGAAGCTCGGCACGTGGGATCCCCAGGCGCTCGACTTCTCGTCCGACGCCGCCGACTGGACCGGCTTCGACGACACCGAGCACGACTTCCTCCTCCGCACTCTCGCCTTGTTTCAGGCCGGTGAGGAAGGGGTGACCAGGGACCTGCTGCCGCTGATCATGGCCGTCGCCGACGAGGGCAGGCTCGAGGAAGAGATCTACCTCACGTCCTTTCTTTGGGAGGAGGCCAAGCATGTCGAGTTCTTCCGACGCTGGCTCGATGAGATCGCAATGGCTCACGGAGACCTCGCGCACTTCATGTCCCCCAGCTACAGGCAGCTGTTCCTTGTCGAGCTGCCTGCCTCGCTCAACGCGCTCAAGACTGATCGCTCGGTTGAGGCGCAGATCAAAGCGTCCGTGACCTACAACATGATCATCGAGGGGGTGCTCGCGGAAACCGGTTACCACGGATTCCGCCAGTCCCTCGAATCAAACCACAAGCTCTCCGGACTGCTCGATGGCATCCGCCTCATCTCTCGCGACGAAAGCCGTCATATCCGCTACGGCGTCTTCCTACTCAACCGCTTGATCAACCAGTCTCCTGACGGGTGGGAGGTCATGAACCAGCGGATGAATGAGCTGCTCGGACCCGCGCTACGGGTCGTCAGCGAATTCTGGGAGCACTACGACGAGGACCACGCCCCCTTCGGTCAGCGCCTGGAAACGTATCTCGATTTCGCGAGCACCCAGTTCGACAAGAGGATGAAGGTTCTCGAACGCGACCGCGGCAAGAGCATCGACGAGATCGTCAAGGCGGCTGTGGCCGACCTGACCGAGGACGAGATGGCCGCCGCGCTTGTCCCCGCCAAGACATAACGAACGCACGAGCCCAAGAGCAACAGGGCCGCGAGGGCAAGTCCGCCGCCGACACGTGGGTTCATCATTTGTCGGCAGGCAAGCCTAATTTGGTGTCAGGTGCCCGCATCAACCTTCAAGCGACCGAGCGCCCTGCTCAGGCTTTAGCCGCTCCACGTGCCGCGCCCAGGACCTCTTTCGCCGTGGCGCTGTAATCGGTGAGGCCGGGTCGCGCCAGCCGCACCACCATGTGGCGCGCGCCTACGGCGGCGTAGGAAGCGAACCACTCCGCGGCCGACTCGAGAGTTCCTGCGTGGCACGCCTGGGCCCGGGCCATCACCTCGGCCGGCACGCCGTAGTAGGCCCGCATGTAGACGTCGAGCTCGCTGGCCGCCTCAGAGGCGCCATCGGCGATCGCCACGGTCAGATAGACGCCGGTCGCGATGCTGTCGGGGTCTCGGCCGGCGCGCTCCGCCGCCTCCTGCACCGCTCGGAGGCCGGTCGCGTATTCGCCAGGGGTTGGGCTGAACGGCAGCCATCCGTCGAAGTTCGTGCCGGTCTCACGAAGCATGCGCGGACCATTCCCTGCCAGCCAGATCGGCGGACCGCCTGCATGGGAAGGTTTCGGCTCGAGATCCATCCCGGGTTCCTCGCCCCGCCACAACCGCCTGCAGCGCCCGATTGTTTCCAGCATGGCGCTGATCCGGCGGTCGCTTGGCACGCCGATGGCGGCCAGCTCGGCATGCGTGCCGGGCAACTCCGCACCGGGACCAATGCCGACGATGACGCGCCCGCGGGAGAGGCGGTCCAGTGTCGACAGTGCATGCGCCAGCGAGACAGGGTGACGTAGCAGCGGCAGCAGGACGGCGGTGCCGAGACTGACTCGTGTCGTCGCGCCCGCAACTGCACTCAGCAGGGAGAGCGGCTCGGCCCGGGGCCGCGCCAGCAAGGAGTCGCCGGCCCACACTGAGTCGTAGCCGGCTTGCTCCGCGCGCCGTGCCGCGTCGACGATGAGCGCCAGGTCGCTGTCCCCCCACAGGAGCGCCTCACGCGAAGGCAGCAGGAGGCCGATTGCTCGCGATTGATTCGTCATCCGATCACCATAGGTCACAGATGCCCGAGGGCGACACCATCTGGCGAACCGCCGCGACGCTGCGCCAAGGCCTCGAAGGCAAGCGAGTCCTCGCCGCTCGTCCCGACGCACTGAAGCGCCTGGCCGGAACGACCATCACCGAGGTCAAGCCAGTAGGCAAGCATCTGCTGATCCGATTTGACAACGGCCTCGCGATCCACTCCCACATGCGGATGCAGGGCTCGTGGCATCTCTACAAACGCGGCGACCGATGGCGCCGGCCGGCGTGGCAGATCAAAGCCCTGCTCGAGACCGATGACGTGGTCGCCGTCTGCTTCGGCGCTCCTGTGGTGGAGCTCGTCCGCGACGAGACGACGAAGGTGGGCCATCTCGGGCCAGACATCCTCTCCGACGATTGGACGGCCAGGGAGGTGGTGGCACGGGCGCGCTCGTTCGGAGCAATGGCGGTTGGCGCGGTGCTCCTCGACCAGCGCGTGACGGCCGGGATCGGCAACGTCTACCGGTGCGAGGCGCTGTGGCACGCGCGCATCAATCCGTGGACGAAGACGACCGACCTCGACGACGCGCAGCTGACCGCGCTCTTCGAGACCGCCCACGAGGCGATGCGCGCCAACCTGAACGGCGGCTTCAAGCGGCGCTTTCCCGGCTACGGCAGGGGCGCGGTGCATGGCCGCGGCGGCAGGCCGTGCCCGCGCTGCGGCACCCGGATTCGGGTCCGCGCCCAAGGCGAGCACGCGAGGCTCACCTATTGGTGTCCAGCCTGCCAGCCCTGATCTGGCGGGGCCGGGATCCCGGGGCCTGTCAGCGGCCCGGACGTTGACCTAACGGCAATGGCAAGCGTCCACGGGGTCGCCCAGAAGGCTAGATCGGCAACCAGGCGAGGTGTCTCCAACCCGTGGTTGGAATTTCTCGAGCGGGTCGGTTACGTGATGCGCGGCGTCATTTATGCCGTGATGGGTGTCCTGGCCCTTGGCCTGGCGCTCGGAATCGGGGGCGGCGCGACTGATCAATCCGGAAGCCTGAAGCTCCTGACCGGAGGGCCGACCGGCAAGGCCTTGCTCCTCGCGGTAGTCTTCGGCCTCGGCGCCTATTCCATATGGGGCTTCGTGCGGGCAATCTTCGACCCGCTCCATCGCGGTCGCGACGCTCCGGGCATCGCCGAGAGGCTTGGCTTTGCCTGGAGTGGGGTCGCCTACGCCGCGATCGTCCTGTTCGCGCTTCGCCTTCTGGCCGGGACCTCGCAAGCCGGGTCTCATGACAGCGCCCAGTCGACGATCGCGAGGATCCTCACCGTTCCGGGCGGCCAGTGGGTGGCGATCGTCATCGGCGTCATCGCCATCGCCGCCGGTTTGGCCCAGCTGGTCGAAGCTGCCAGAGCCACCTTCAAGAAGGACCTGAAGCGATTCGATATGAACAGGGTGGAGAAGCAGATTGTGGACGGCCTCGGGCGATTCGGCATGCTCTCGCGCGCCATCACCTTCGGCCTCGTCGGATGGTTTGTCCTTCAGGGCGGCTTGCACAGGGATCCGAACCAGGTGCACGGATTCGCAGGCGCTTTCATCTTTCTTCTGGACCAGCCTTACGGTCGCCCTCTGCTGGGCATGGTCGCCGCCGGCTTCATCGCCCTCGGTCTCCACTCGTTCGCGTGCGCGCGCTGGATCCGCCTCCTCGGAAGCCGGCCTTGAGCTTCACCAAGGCGGAGACGAAGGCCACGCGCCTGCTGGTCATCAGTCGCGCCGCCGGGTCGATGAACGAGGAGGTCGAGAAAGAGCTGCGCTCGGCCTTCGCCGATCACCTCATCGTCGACTTCGACCCCCACGAGGACATCGAAAAGCTGGTCTCGTCGCGGGCACGAATCATCGTGGCGGGAGGCGACGGCACCGTGGAATTCATGGTGCGGAAGTTCGCCGATTCCCGACATCCGATCGGCGTCATCTCGCTTGGCACATTCAACAATCTCGCTCGCGCACTCGGCCTGCCTCCAAAGATCGAGGACGCGATCGATGTCGCCCGCGATGGTCACGCGCGGCCGATCACGCTGGGCAGGGTCAACGATCACGTTTTCGTAGAGGCCTGCGCGATCGGACTGTTCGGCGAGACAATCGCGCTTGGCGACTCGGCCAAAGACCTCGAGTTCGGTCAGCTCGCGGTCAAGCTGAAGAACGTCATCGCAGCCAAGCGATTTCAGTACGAGCTCGCCGGCGATATCGAGGGCGGCGGCTCCGCGATGTCGCTCGTCTTCAGCAATACCTCTTCCATCGGCAGCCAGCTGCCGATCAGCGACGGCACCCCGATCGACCCTCACCTCGAGTTCTCTGTGCACGCGGGCGAATCGCGGACCGACATCGCCATCCGCGCGTTGAAGTCGGCGCTGCTGATGAAACACACAGAGGATGGAACCGGCCAGGTCTTCAAGTTCAGCGAGCTCGAAGTCAAGACCAGGCCGCGCGTGCGCGTCTATGCCGACAACTTCCAGGTGGGGCGGACGCCGGCGAGGATCAGCGCCTACACCAGCGCGCTCAAGATGCTGTTGCCGAAGTGAGCGCGCAACCCGTCGAAAAGGCCGCCCAGGAGGTTATCGCCGGCGATCCGCGCGAGAGCGCCCGCGCATGGCTTTGGCCACTGACGGTCGCGGTGGCAATCATCTTCGCGATGGACACCTACCTCGTGGCCACCCAGCCTCTGCTGCCCTTCGACGTCCCCGTGGCGACGTTCATCCAGTCGTTCCCCTGGGGCCCGGTTACATACATTTTCGCGGCCATCAACTACACGGCGGGCTACGTGCAGGTCGCCGTCGGCGTAGCGGCCGTATTGACTCTTTTTCTTGTCGAGCGGCGCGCCGGCTACCTGATGGCGATCGGCTCCATCTCCAGCGGGCTCGACAACCTGATCAAGCTCGCCATGGCGCGCCAACGTCCGGCCGCCGACCTGATCCACATCCTCACACCCGCCCCTGGGTACAGCTATCCAAGCGGGCATGCGGTGTTCTTCACGTGGCTCAGCTTCATGCTCGCGTTTTCGCTGGCGCCGCACGTCAGGCCCCGCCGCCGGTGGATGCTCTGGATCGCGGCGGCGATCGTGGTCTTCCTCGCCTGTTGCGCGCGCGTCTGGGCGGGCGCCCACTGGCCCAGCGACGTGGCGGGAGGATTCCTCCTCGGGCTTGGCTGGTCAGCGTTCGTCGTCTGGCTGCCCGAGCGCTGGCTGCCTTCTCCCTCCTGGAAATGGTTCACGGCCAGGCGCCGGCGCGTGACGAGCTGATGCGATAGGGCTCTGCGCTTCATGAACCGTCCTCTACTCGCCATCGCGGTGATCGTCGCGCTCGCAGCGGTCGGGCTGTCGGTTTATGTGGCGAGCCATCCGTTCATACCAGAGGACGCACTGGTCGAGCGGGACATCCAGGCGACCGACTGGGGGCCGCTCGCGGTCACCTTCCGATTCTTCAGCTGGATCGGTGACGCCAAAGGCCTGGCGGTCGAGATCCTCATCTTCTTCGCGATCCTGATCTTCAACCGCCGCGCGTGGATCTTTGCCGGGGGAGCCGCTCTCAGCGGTGGCTGGTATGAGGCCGTCAGTCACCTGATCGTGCGCGCCCGGCCGACGACCGCCGACGTGCTGCGGGTGACGGAGCATCCGGGCGCGTCCAGCTATCCCAGCGGGCACACGATCTTCATCGTCACGGTGACGGTCGTCTTGATGCTTTGCTTCGGCTACCGATTCCTACCGCAGTGGGCGCGAGTCATGGGCTGGGTGGTCGTCGTCCTGATCATCGTCGCCAACGCCATCGCCAGGATCTATACCGGGGCGCACTGGCCGACGGACGTGCTAGGTGGGATCCTGATCGCGGTCGCCTGGCTCACCTTTCTCGTTTCGATCCGGCTGGTCTCCGATGGGGTGCTGGGCGGCGTCAGAAACCCGGCGGCCAGGCGAAGTCCGGCGGCGGGCTGACCGTCGGCGGGCTGATCTCCAGCGTGATCGCCTCGCGCTCCTCGAGCACGATCGAGCGCGGGTCGCCTGGTCGCGAGGGTACTCCACCACGGCCGCAGAAGCCTACACCGGGTTCTGCGACGCGTTGCGGTATGCGCGCAAGGCATTCCGCACCGCGGCCGGTTGGCCCTCCAGGCCGGCCTCGATAGCGTCGGCGAGGCGGTCGGCGGCCTCGAGACGGGCGCGTGTCGCGAGCATGTCCACCTCGACGCGCCGCCGGTAGCAGTTCATCGCGTCGCGAAGCCGACCCTTTTCTTTCATGGCGGCGACCACATCTCGCGAATGGCGGCTTCGCCGCCGTCTGAAGCGGTCATCTTCACCAACGGGCCGTCCAGCTCAAACGTGATCCAGCGGCAGTAGTCCCGCTCGACGTCGATGAGCCGGCGCAGGGCGTCCGCGCTTCCTGGATGGACGATCAACCGAAGCCCGCCCGGAACCTCCTCCCGGGAGACGAGCGAAAGACGAAGCAGCTTGTCCCAGGCCGCCTGCGTTTCCTTCAGATCATCGGGTGTGAGGGCGCAGGCGATCGTGTCCGAAGTCGCACGAAATGTGTCCATTCGCAGGCTCCTTGGGGGGCTTAGATTCGCCAATCGCAGCCTACGACAGGCAGCCGCGATGTCATCCGGTCTGGCGGTTCCGGCTGGCTCATGCTTCTATTTGACGGGAGATCGAAGAAGCAACAAGGAGGTCCGTGCATGGCTATCTCTCTGAAGTACCTGCTGGTCGAGGACGCGCCGCCTGCGGCCATCATCACTCTCAACCGCCCCGACCAGCTCAACGCGCTGTCCACCGGATTGATGGAAGAGCTCACAGCCGAGCTCGAACGCCAGGCATCCAGGCCCGAAGTCCGCGCCATCGTCATCAAAGGCGCCGGCCGCGCGTTTTCGGCGGGCCACGACTTGAAGGAGATGCTCGATAAGACGCTCGACGAGGAGCGTGAGCTGTTCGCGCTCTGCAACAAGCTCATGGCCAAGGTGCAGTCGGTTCCGGTTCCCGTCATCGCCGCGCCCCATGGAATCGCGACGGCCGCGGGCTGTCAGCTTGTCGCGACGTGCGATCTCGCGATCGCAAGCGACGACTGCCGCTTCGCGACGTCTGGCGTGAAGTACGGATTGTTTTGCTCCACGCCCGGCGTCGCGGTGGCGCGGAACCTCAGCCGCAAGCACTCGCTGGAGATGCTGCTCACAGGTCGCTTCATCGATGCCGCCACCGCGGAGCGCTGGGGTCTGATCAACCGAGCGGTGCCGCGCGAGCAGCTCGACGCCGAGGTGATGGCGCTGGTGAAAGAGCTCGCGCAGCTGAGCCGATACGCGCTGCAGATCGGCAAGGAAGGTTTCTACGAGCAGGTCGAGTCGAAGCAGACGGACGCCTACGCGCTGATGGCGGAAGCCATTTCCTGCAACGCGGTCGCTCCCGACGGGCGCGAGGGCATGACCGCTTTCGTCGAGAAACGCAAGCCGATGTGGAGTTCCTAGCGCCGGCCGGCTAACAACTAGGTCGAGGCAATTTGCCCTCCCCGCTCGCCGGGGAGGGTCGGGGTGGGGGCGCAGTCTCGGCACAAACCGCCGAATACAACACGGTGGCTCATCACTTTGAAGCCGGTCAGGTTGTGGACCTGCGCGGTCGCGTCGTCCAGCACGCACCCGGGCACCTCCTCGACGCGCCCGCAGCGCTCACACCGGATGTGCTCGTGGTGGTCTTCGCGGAGCTCGAAGCGCGCGCGCCCGTCCCCGAGGTCGATCTTGTCGACCACGCCCTGCTTCTCCAGGACGCTCACGGCGCGGAAGACCGAAGAGTAGTCGGCGGAGCCAAGGGACGACCGCGTCGCCTGGAACAGCTCGTCCATCGACCACGCGTGGCGCTCCTCGGTGTCGAGCAGCCGGCGCACCTCGTCCGTTACCGGGCTCGGCCTGGGCATCCACGCAATATATCGCAAATCACTTGCGCAAGGTGCTTGTGCAATACTCTTGCGCATCTTGGGAGCGCTCCAACTCGACCACGCGGCCGCCCGTCTGGGCGGACGGCTGATCTGGACCGAGGTCGACCTGGAAGTCCAGGAAGGCGAGTTCGTCGCCATCCTTGGCCCCAACGGGGCCGGCAAGTCGACGCTGCTCAAAGCACTCCTTGGAGTGGTGCCCCTGGCCGAGGGTTCGGTGCGCGTCTTCGGCCGGCCGGTCCGGCGAGGGAGCGACGAGATCGGCTACTTGCCACAGCGACGCCGATTCGATCCGGACCTGCGCATCCGCGCGGTCGACCTTGTGCGGCTGGGTCTCGACGGCGAGCGTTGGGGGATGTCGCTGCCGTCGCCCGCGAAAACAAATCGGGTCGCCGAGATGGTGGAGCTGGTTGGAGCCGCCGCCTACCAGGACCGGCCGATCGGAGAGCTTTCCGGCGGTGAGCAGCAGCGGATCCTGATCGCGCAGGCCCTGGTCAGCGGCGCCAGGATGCTGGCCCTTGATGAGCCACTCGAGAGCCTTGACCTCAACAATCAGCAGGCGATCTCGGAGCTGATTCGGAGCATCTGCCAGACGCGCGGCGTCACCGTCCTGCTCGTCGCGCATGACATCAATCCCATCCTTCCCTTCGTCGATCGTGTTGTCTACGTCGCCGGCGGCCACCTGTTGTCCGGCAAGCCGCAGGAGGTCATCCGCACCGAGACGCTGACCGCGCTTTACGGAACCCCGGTCGAGGTGCTGCACACGAGCGACGGCCGCATCGTCGTGGTTGGCCAGTACGAGCCCGTCACGCATCACCCCGACGACCACTGATGCCTGAGCCGGGACCGTCGTGGGACGTCGTGGCGGACATCCAGCTGCTCCTCCAGTTCCACTTCATGCAGAACGCCTTCCTCGCCGGCACGCTCGTCGCGCTGCTCGCCGGCACGGCGGGCTACTTCGTCGTTCTTCGCGGACAGAGCTTCGCGGCGCACATGCTGTCGCAGGTCGGCTTTCCAGGCGCTGCCGCGGGCGTGCTTGTGCACGTCTCGCCGGTGCTCGGGCTGATCGTTTTTTGCGTGGGGGCGGCGGTGGGCATCGCGGCTATCGGTCGCGAGGTCGATGCCGGTCAGCGGCTTGAATCCGCCGCCATCGGCTCGATCCTCGCGTTCTCGCTGGGCCTGGGCTTTCTCTTCGTCCGCCTGTACGGCGGCAGCGCTCAGGGGATCTACGCGTTTCTGTTCGGAACGATCCTCGGCATCACCGACCGCGATGTGCAGCTGACGTTCGCGGTCGCGCTGGTCACGATCGCATCGCTCGCGGCGATCGGACGCCCGCTGATGTTTGCGTCGGTCGACCCCGACGTCGCTCAGGCCCGTGGCGTTCCCGTGCGGATGCTGTCGCTGGCTTTCTTGCTCATCCTCGCGTTGTCGGTCGCGATCACCGTGCAGATCGTCGGCACGCTGCTGATCTTTGCGCTGCTCGTCGCCCCCGCCGCATCCGCGCTCCAGCTGACCGCGCGACAAGGACGAGGGATCGCGCTCAGCGTCGCCCTGTCGCTTGCCTTCACATGGCTGGGACTTGCCCTGGCGTATTTCACGAACGTCCCCGTTGGCTTTTTCATCACCACGCTGGCGTTTGTGTTCTACCTGGCGGTCCGACTCGTCAAGACGCGCCGCACGGTTGTGGCGCCGGCATGAGCATGCTCGGACTCGAGTTCATGCGGAACGCGTTCATGGCGGGTGGGTGCATCGCGCTGGCGGCCGGGCTCGTCGGTTACTTCGTCGTCCTGCGGAACCAGGTCTTCACCGCCGACGCGCTGGGCCACGTGGCGTTCACGGGCGGTCTGGGCGGCGTGCTTGCCGGGCTCAACCTCCTGGCGGGCGTCTTCGGCAGCTGTATCGCGGTCGCGCTCGCGATCGGCGCGTTGGGAGGCCGAGGCCGCGGCCGCGACATCGCGATCGGCACCGTCTTCGCGTGGGTGCTGGGCGTGGGCGCGCTGTTCTTGAGCCTGTATACGACCGCGCGCAGCGCCGCGTCGGGAACCCTTGGTGTCAGCGTGCTCTTCGGGTCGATCCTGGGCCTGCAGCCGGCGCAGGTTGTCGTCGGTTCGCTGACCGGTATCGCGACCGCCGTCGTTCTGCTCCTCATCGCGCGTCCTCTGCTCTTCCTCAGCGTCGATCCCGAGGTGGCGGTCGCGCGGGGTGTGCCCTCGCGTGCATTGTCGGCGCTCTTCTTCGTCCTGGTCGCGGTCACCGTCGCGGAGTCGGTCCAGGCGGTGGGTGCTCTGCTGATCTTCGGCCTGATGGTCACCCCGGCGGCGGTCGCGCAGAACCTGTCGACGCGTCCATGGGTGGGAATGGCGCTCTCCGCCGGTATCGCCGTCGCCGTCGTCTGGCTCGGGCTCGTCGTCGCCTTCTATATCGCGTTGCCGGCGAGCTTCCTGATCACCGGCCTCGCCTTTGTCCTGTACCTGGCGTCACATCTCGCGCGCCGCATGTCGCGGATTGGACGACTCGCATGAAAGTGTTGGGAAGCCTCGTCGCCTTGGTATTGCTTTCGGGTTGCGGGTTGAGCGCTCAGACCGGCTCGGCTTCTGGCAAGGTGCCGGTCGTGGCCGTGGAGAACTTCTGGGGCAGCATCGCGGCCCAGGTCGGCGGCGAGCACGCAGCCGTGACGAGCATCATCGCCAACCCGGACACCGACCCCCACGACTACGACCCGACGCCTCAGGACGCGAGAACGATCGCGCAGGCGAAGTACGTGATCGTCAACGGCGTGGGCTACGACGCGTGGGCCGCCAAGCTGTTGGACGCGAATCCGGCGCCGGCCCGGATCGTGCTCACTGTCGGCGACCTGGTCGGCAAGAAGGTGGGCGACAACCCGCACCTCTGGTATTCGCCGTCCTATGTCGACCAGGCGGTGGAGCAGGTCGCTTCCGACCTCGGCAAGCTCGACGCCGCCGACGCGGCGTACTTCCAACGCCAGGCGGCGGACTACAAAGGTATCGGCCTGAAGAGCTACCACGACACGATTGGCGCAATCAGGCAGAAGTACGGGGGCACGAAGGTAGGCGCGACCGAGAGCATCTTCGCCTACCTGGCCGAAGGAACCGGACTCAACCTGATCACGCCGCCGGGCTACCTGAACGCGATCAGCGAGGGGGCTGATCCGAGCGCGGCCGATAGGGCCACGGTCGAAAGCCAGATCGCGACGAGGGCAATCAAGGTGTTTGTCTACAACTCGCAGAACTCGACGCCGGAGGTCCAGGGCCTGGTGGCGAAGGCACGGGCCAAGGCCATTCCTGTCGTCAGCCTCACCGAGACGATGCCGCCGGCCCGCGCGACCTTCCAGGACTGGCAGACGGCGCAGTTGAAGGATCTGCTTCAGGCTCTGGGCGGCTGACAGCGACCTCTGCGGCCTTGACGCCAAGAATTCATCAGGCGTAGAATTCAACGCACGTTGAATTCTGGGAGGGGACGCAATGCGTGAAAAGCTGGAGACTCTCGTTCAGCCGGTGGTGGCCGGCCTTCTGGCCCTCGTTACGCTGATCGGCCTGATCGGTCCGGCGATCAAAAGCCCATCTCCTCACGATATCCCCGTTGGTCTGGTCGGCCCGGCTCCCGCGACCCAGCAGATCGCAACCGCCTTCGCGACCAACGCGCCGGGGGCGTTCCACTTCACGACCTATGGGACCGAGACCGACGCACGCGCGGCCATCGATGCGCGCGATATCGATGGAGCGCTGGTCCTCGGAAGCGGCGGTCCTCATCTGATCATTGCCGGCGCCGCGGGGGATGGCGCGACCGGCGTCATCACCGGCGCATTCAGCGGCGTGTTCCAGTCCCAGGGCCAGACGATCGCTGTCGAGACCGTGCATCCCTTTGCCTCCGGCGACCCGCACGGCCTGATCCTGTTCTTCGTCATCCTCGCGGTGCTTGTCTCGACATTGATCGCGCAGGCGCTCGCGGGCTTGCGTCGTGGGGTTTCTTTTGCCGAGCGACTGGCCCTGGTCGTCGTCTACGCGATCGTCGCCGCTCCGGTGGCGATGGGCGTCGCGACGTGGATCGCCGGCGATTACGGCTCCGGATTCTGGACCGCGACCGCGCTCGTCGCGCTCGGGTCGGCCGCGATCGGTGCGGTGGTCGCCGGGGCGGCCGCATTGCTGGGAAGGCCTGGCGTCGCGCTGGCCGCGCTCGTGGCCGTGCTCATCGATCTTGTCTGCTCGGGAGGCCCGATCGGCAGCCAATTGCTGCCCGACGCTTATCGCTGGCTCGCGCCCGGGATGCCCGCCGGACAGCTGTTCAGCGGGATCCGCGGCGCGCTGTACTTCGAGAGCGCGGGCGTCAGCACACCCGTGACGGTGCTCAGCCTGTGGCTCGCCGCAGGCCTCGTGCTGATGCTGCTGGGCGCCCTGGTCACACGTCGCGGCGCGGCGCATGGCGCGGACCGGTAGGAGGCCCGGGCCAGGCCGCACGCGGGAGAAGATCCTCGCCGCCGCGCGGTCCCAGTTCGCCAAATCCGGCTTCGAGAGCACGACCATCCGCGGCATTGCCGCCGGCGCCCACGTCGATCCGAAGCTGGTCCTTCACTATTTCGAGTCGAAAGAAGGGATCTTCCAGGCAGCGATGGACTTTCCCTTCGACCCGGCGCAGGCCATCCCTGAGTTGCTGAGGCCGGGGTTGGACGGGCTCGGCGTCCGGTTGGCCCGTTTCTTCATCGACATCTGGGATTCACCGGCGGGCGTCCGCGCCCACGCCATCGTGCGCTCGATGGTCACCAGCGAAAGCGCCGCGGCGCTGATGCGCGACTTCGTCAGCCGGGAGATCCTGGCCCGGGTTGCCCAGGCGCTCGAGCTCGACCACCCTCAAGTTCGGGCCAGCCTCGCGGCCAGTCAGCTGATCGGGCTGGCCATGCTTCGCTACGTGGTGAAGGTCGAGCCGCTCGCCTCAGCGCCCCCGGCCAAGCTCGCGGCCTGGATCGGACCCACCTTGCAACGCTACTTCACGGACCCGCACGCAACTCGCCCGTGAGCGGGACCGCCCTGGTCCTGCTGGCGGGCACGGGCGTGGTCGCCATCGCGGACTGGGTGGCCGTCGTCGCGTCGACCCGGCGGCTCGAATACGTCGCCAAGCCCGCGGTCATGATCGGCCTGATCGCCGTCGCGCTCGCGCTGCGCCCGACAAGCCCGGCCGAGCGGGCCTTCTTCGTCATCGCCCTCGCGCTCGGCATGGCCAGCGATGTCTTTCTGATGCTGCCGAAGGACATGTTCGTGGCAGGCCTGGTCGCCGCGCTGGTCGAGCACATCGCGTACATCGCGGGCTTTCGCGCCCGCAACGTCAACGTCGCGCTGCTTGCGATCGCGTTCGTTGTAGCGCTGGCCTCGGTCGCCGTCTTCCTGCCGCCGATCTATCGCGCCCTTCGCAACAGCAGTCCGAAGCTTGTCGCTCCCGTCATTGTTTACGTCGCGGTGTTCGTAGTCATGGTCGCGTCGGCGGGCGGCACCGGATCCCTCGTTGCGCTCGGCGGCGCTCTCCTCTTCTTCTATTCGGACGCGATCCTGGCGTGGAATCGATTCGTGAGGCCGGTCCCGAGCAGCCGGATCGTCAACATCGTGCCCTACCACGTGGGCGAGGCTCTGCTCGTGCTTTCGCTGGTCACATGACGATCACGATCGACGACTTCCGCCGGGAGCTTGGAAGCCGGATCACCTAGGATCACGC
>Ga0209160_1000022_pt1 | contig 105366 bp, 98 predicted proteins | sample GraSoiAngelo_153_FD_186167 | JGI IMG/M metagenome (GOLD analysis project Ga0209160, IMG submission 186167) | Grasslands soil microbial communities from the Angelo Coastal Reserve, California, USA - 14_1009_12_40cm (SPAdes) (version 2) | ecosystem: Environmental > Terrestrial > Soil > Grasslands...
GACCGCCGGTCCGCCGGTCCGGCTTGGGAGGAAACAAGATGCTCGGCAGGATCAACACGATGAGCATCAGGATGAATGCAAGAAGGACGCGTCGTTCCACGAGACCTCTCGGCGCCTGTGCGCCTGTACGTCTATGCGCCTGTACGTCTAGTCCTTACGGCACCGGATCGTAGCCGCCCGGATGCAACGGGTGACAGCGGAGGATGCGTTTCATGCCGAGCCAGGTTCCTTTGAGCGCGCCGTAGCGCTCGACCGCCTCGAACGTGTAACGCGAGCACGACGGCGTGAACCGACACTGCGTGATCACCAGATGCGACAGCGACACCTGGTACCCGCGAATCAGTGCCATGACGGCGAGTCGCGGCCAGCGCCCGACGCTCATGTGATGCGCCTCACCACACCGCTCAGCTCGGCGCGCAGCACTGCGAACGGGGCGGCGTAGGCGACGCGCTTCGCGCGCACGACGAGGTCGACCGCGGGGAGCGATGCGAGCGCGTGGCGTCTGAGAATCTCCCGCACGCGGCGCCGCACGCGATTGCGGGCCACGGCAGTGAACTGGAAGCGGGGGACGACGATCGCGGTGCGCGGGTGGCCTGCTCGGTTCGGACGCCAGGCGAGATCGAGATGCGGAGTGCGCAAGCGGTGCCCTTGATCCCAGCAGGCCGTGAGCTCCGAGCCACGCGCGAGGCGCACGCGGCGCGGAAACCGCTCGCCCGTTAGCGACTCCTGTGCTTGGACGGCAGGCGGACGACGAGGCGTTTGCGCCCCTTCTTCCGCCGACGGGACAGGACCGCGCGGCCCCAGACTGTCTTCATCCGCGCGCGAAAACCATGTTTGTTGATGCGCCGCCGATTGCGCGGCCGGTACGACGGATGCATGGAGTCCTCTCGTGTGGCCGGGAAACGTACATCAATTTCGCGGGACCGGTCAAGGTTGACTTTTCCACATGCGACGCGTACTTTCGGGCCGCCCTTGCTGGACGTCCCACCTCTCGTTATTCGCGGATGGAGCAGTCTACTAAAGAAGCCTGGCGACGTCTCCTCGACGAAGCGCGGCGCGAACTCCCCGACGCGACCGTGCGCACGTGGCTCGAGCCGGCGGTGCCGATTGCGCTCGACGACAATCGCCTGATCGTCGGCGCGCCGGATCAATTCGCAGTCGAGTGGAACGAGCAAAAACACGCCACCGTGTTGGCGCGCGCCGCGGAGCGCGTGTTCGGTCGTCCCACGGCGGTCGTCTTCCGGGTCCAGGAGGATCGTCAGCAGCGCCCGCAGATGGACTTCTTCGTCGCGCCGCGGGCCCCGGCAGAGGGCGCCCCGGGCGACAAGAGTGCCGTGCCGACGACACCGCTCAACGAGCGCTACACCTTCCAGACGTTCGTCATCGGGAAATCGAACGAGCTCGCGGCCGCCGCGGCGCACGCGGTGGGGGAGGCCCCGGGCAAGACCTACAACCCGCTGTTCATCTACGGGGCCACCGGGCTGGGCAAGACGCACCTGATGCAAGCCATCGCCCACGCCGTGCTCGGCAAGTTCCCCACGACGCGCGTGCACTACTTCGGCGCCGAGCAGTTCATCAACGAGGTCATCGAGTCGATTCACGCGCGCACGATGTCCGAGTTCCGGCGGCGCTACCGCAACGACGTAGACCTCTTCCTGGTTGACGACGTGCATTTCCTCGAAGGCAAGGAGATGACGCAGGAAGAATTCTTTCACACGTTCAACGCGCTGTTCGAGGGGCACAAGCAAATCGTGCTCACCTCCGACCGGCCGCCCAAGGAGATCCCGGGGCTCGAGGATCGGCTCATCTCACGCTTCGAGTGGGGGCTCGTGGCGGACATCGGGCACCCGGACCTGGAGCACCGGATCGCCATCCTGCGGAAGAAGGCGGAGCAGGACCACCTCGAGCTGACGATCCCGGATGACGTGCTGCGCTTCATCGCCGAGCACGTCCGCTCGAGCGTGCGGGAGCTGGAAGGGTGCATCATCAAGCTGCTGCTGTTCGCTTCGCTCAAGAATCGCGAGGTGACGATCGAGCTCGCCCGCGAGGCGCTCTCGGACAAGATTCGCCAGGGGGAGGACGCGTCGAGTTACGGCGCCCAGCCCACGCCGAGCATCGATCGCGTGCAGGAAGTGGTGGCGCGCCGCTGGGGTGTGACGCCGGAAGGGCTGCGCTCGAAGGCCCGCACCAAGACCCTGACCGTCCCACGGCAAGTCGCGATGTACCTCGCCCGCGACATGCTCGGCATGCAACTCGTGGAGATCGGGCAGGCGTTCGGGGGGCGGGACCATTCGACCGTGATCCACTCTGTGGACAAGGTGGAGCGCCAGCTAATGCGGGACCGCACGTTCAAGGAGCGCGTTGAAATGGCCCGCCAGGAGTTGTCCGCACTCTAGCCCACATGGGCCAGGACGGGTGTTGGAGCGTGTGGGAAGGGGCGCGGGAGGTGGGGAACCCGCCGGATACCAACACTCCCAACATTCGGGTCAGATGCAGACAATGCTGTTACCCTGGCGCGGGCTACACAAGTTAGCCCGATTCCCCAACATTTCCCCACACTCTACTATTACTACTAGTAGTTCTATCTTAGTATAGCAGTAGAGTCTTTACCCACAGAGCGCGAGGCGACAGGCCGGATGAAGTTCACGATCACGCGGGAGCAGTTGCAGGAAGGCTTGAGCGGTGTTGCCGCGGCGATCCCCGCCAAGACGACCTTGCCCGTCCTCGCCAACGTTCTCGTCGAGGCGACGAAGCAGGGAATCCGACTGTCCGGCACCGATCTCGACATCGCCGTGAGCACGACGGTACCGGCGGAGGTGGACGCGGACGGCGCCGTGACCCTGCCAGCCAAGAAGCTCGTGGACATCGCGCGCGAGCTGCCGTCCGGGCCGGTGCGCTTCACGGCCGCCGGCGAGGCACGCGTCGCTATCGAATGCGGCCGGTCGAAGTTCAAGCTGCTGGGGCTCCCGCGAGAGGAGTTTCCCTCCTTCCCCGCGGTGAAGTTCGACGGCGCCTGGACCGCGGAGGCGGGCGTCGTGCACAAGCTGGTCGGGCACGTCGCGTTCGCCGCGTCCACCGAGGAGAGCCGTCCGATTCTGAACGGCGTGCTGTGGGAGCTGCGCCCGGACCGCATGCGCATGGTCGCGACCAACGGCCATCGGCTGGCCAAGATGGATGTGCCGGCAAAGGGAGGCTCGACGGCGGACTTGATCGTTCCGCCCAAGGCGCTCGAGCAGATCCGGCGCCTGTTCGCCGCCGACGAGGCGATCGAGGTCGCCAAGAGCGACAATCACATCGGGTTCCGCGCCGGCGGCACGCTGGTGTTCTCGCGGCTGATCGAGGGACCGTACCCGAATTACGAGCAGGTGATTCCGCGTGAGAACGACAAAGCGGCGACGGTGGACAAGGCCGCGATGGCGGCGGCGCTGCGCCGCATGAGCGTGGTCGCGAGCGACCAGACCCACCGGATTCGGCTCGCCTTCGCGGGCGGCGCCGTCAAGTTCTCCGTCCAGACTCCCGACCTGGGAGAGGCGCAGGACGAGCTCCCGGTCACCTACGAGGGCGAGCCGCTCGAGATCGGCTTCAACGCCATGTACCTGCTGGAGATTCTCAAGTACATGCCGACCGACGAGGTCCGGCTCACCTTCAAGGCGCCCGAGCGCGCCTCGACGGTGGAGCCGGTCGGCTGGGATGACCCCGCCAGCTATATGGCGCTGGTGATGCCGCTGCGGTTGGTGGACTGACAGACGCCGACCGGCCAGCCGTGACACTGTCCTGTGTCGTGTCCACTGGAATCGGTGCCTCGATAGGCAGGGATTCCACCGGCGTCGGAGCGATCGCCGGCACCTGAAGCGTGTCGGTTTCCTCCGCGGGCGGGATGTCCACCTCCACGCCGCGGTAGCGCGCCAGGATCAGATCGCGCCGCGCCGTCATTCGGTCGGGCCGAAACATCGGGTTGGACGTCCGTGGGTGGGGCAGGGTGGCCGCCAGCGCGGCCGCCTGGCTCTCGTCGACCCGCGAGGCGGGCACGCCGAAGTAGGCGCGGCTTGCGGCGTCCGCGCCCCAGACGCCCGGCCCCCACTCGACGACGTTCAGGTAGAGCTCCAGAATCCGATCCTTGGAGAGGGCGCTCTCGAGGCGCAGCGCGGTCACCGCCTCCTTCACCTTCCGTAGTGGGTTGCGCGACGACGAGAGGTACAGGTTCTTCGCGAGCTGCTGGGTGATCGTGCTCGCGCCCCGCAACCGGTCACGGTGCCGCCACGCGGCGACGATCGTCCCCCGCCACCCCTTTGTCTGGTCGATGCCGACCGCGTCCGCGATCTCCGCGGGGTCGATGCCGTGGTGGGTGCGGAAGCGCGAGTCCTCGGCGATGATGACCATGCGCTGGAGCACCGGAGAGATATCTCGCAGGGCAGTCGGATGGACGGCGGGAAGGTTGGAAGACGATCCGGCCTGCCAACCTTCCGCCTCTCTCATCATCGCCGTCGCGCGCGGCCGGTGATCGCGCCACCATAGCGGTGGTGGCCACACGCCGAACAGCCACACCAACGCCAGCGCCGCCGTCCCTAGCGCCACGCGGCGTGCCTTCCTAGGTTTCGCGTCCGCCATGTCCCTCGATATCTCCACCCTGCGTCAGCGACTACAAGAGGCCCTCGGAGCGGAATTTATCGTCGGCGACCTGTTGGGCGAAGGTGGCTTCGCCGCAGTGTTTCGCGTCAGGGAGAAGCGGGCACGTCGCGACGTAGCGGTGAAAGTCGTGGACCTCGGGCTCACTCCTTCCCCGTCGCTGGCCACGCGCTTCGTGCGCGAAGCGCGCACCGTCGCCCGGCTCGAGCATCCGCACATCGTGCCGATCTACAAGGTCGGCGGCTACCAGAACGAGGTGCTGTACATCGTGATGCGGTGCGTCGACGGCCCGTCGCTGCGGCAGCTGCTCGAGAGGAAGAGGCGGCTCTCGGTGCGCAAGGCCGCCACTATCGGCCGGCAGGTCGCCGATGCCCTCGGCTACGCGCATCGCTACGGTGTCGTGCACCGGGATGTGAAGCCCGACAACATTCTGGTCGATACGGGCGGGCACGTCCTGGTCACCGACTTTGGGATCGCCAAGGCCGCGCAGCAGGCGTCCTCGCAGCTCACGACCGAGGGGATGGTGGTGGGGACGCCGCAATACATGAGCCCCGAACAGGCCACCGGAGAAAGCCTCGACGCCCGCTCGGACATCTATTCGCTCGGCATCCTGCTGTATCAGATGCTCACGGGCCTCGCGCCGTTCGACGGCGAGTCGGCGCAGTCCATCCTCATGAAGCAGGCCACGGCGAACCATGCGCCGATCGGGGATCACCGCGACGACGTGCCCGCAGCGCTCGTCGGCGTGGTCGACCGGATGCTCGCCAAGGATCCGGGAGAGCGCTTCCAGACCGCCGAGGAAGCGAGCCGGGCCCTCGTCGCGGCGGTTCCCGCGGCCTCTGGCGAGACGGTGCGGGTGCGCGGTGGCTCCCCCGTGATGGCGGTCAAGGCGCTCATCGGACTCGTCATCCTCGCCGGCGCCGCCCTGGTGGCGCTCACGCTGTTGGGCAAGCCAGCGCGGCTCGCGGTCAGCGCGCCGATTCCAGACGGCGTAGTGCGGGCGCTCCGTCGGCGGGGGGCGTTGACGACCGGGGACGTGGCCCAATTCGTGTTCGCTCCCGCGGGCGCGGAGGACACGACGTTCCTCGTGGTGGGGCGCCACAACGTGGCGATCGTCACGCCGCACCGCGTGCGCTCCTACCCGCGGGACGGCGTGCGCGCGAGGTATGGCGCCCACGTCAGCCGGGGGCTGCAATTTCGCTTGGTGCTGCTGCTACCGCAGTCGCAGCGGGACACGGTGTTTCGGGGGCTCTCGTTCCGCGACCTGTCCGAACTGGTGTGGCGTCTCGAGCGGCTGCTGGGGACATCCCTCGGCGGTAGCTAGCGCGTCAAGCGCCGCGTGGACACACCGTACAGGCTCAGGGCGTCGACGCGACGGAGGTCACCGGGTGCCGTGGCGACGGCGCCGATCAAGTCGTCCGCGCCAACTGAGAGACCCAACGCGAACCCCGCGCGCCTCAGGGTACGGTCCGTATCGACGCGCAACAGGAGCCGGAGCGGCCACGCGGTCCGCTCGCGCAGCCCCATGCGCGCTCCAAACGCGTACCCCGCCACGCCGTCCGACATGATCCGCACATCGGCCGAAATCGCCCCGCTCACTCCCGCCATGCCCACCACGCCTCCCACCCCTCCCAACCCCCCCGCGCCCGGCAGCCGCAGCGTCGCCCCTGCAGTGTACGTGACAGGCTGGGTGGAGTCGCGCACTATCGGGCGGCCGATGTTGGCTATGACCCCACCGATAGTGAGCGCGGGGGCGAGATCGTACACCACCCCAACGTCCCACCCCTTGCTGGACGATGCTCCGCGATACAGCGTCGCGGCGCCGCCCGCGGCCAGGCGGCGCGCGCCGCCTGCGAACCCCAAGCGGTACGTGTGCCCGCGGACACCGCCGTCGAACAGATCTCGCTGATAGCCCAACGAGAAGCCGCGCGAGTTGAAGCCGGCCGTCAACTGGCGCAGGCGTCCGCCCGGCCCCGGCTCGCCGACCGTCACGTCGAGATGGATTGAGGCTTCCTTGATTCGACCAAGCCCGCCGGGGTTGACCCACAGCGCGCGGGCGTCGGTCACGTCGGTCGGATAAAGGTAGCGAGTGGCGCGATTGGAGGCGACCTGCGCGCTGGCAGCGGAGAGGAGCAGCGGCAGCAGCAGCAGGCTCAGTCCGCTCGACCGCCTCACCGTCTCACCGCCCTTCACTACGGCTGCACCGCCACGGTCGTGTGGGTTAGCTGGACCACCGGGATGGCGATTCCCTGCACCGGCAGGCGCACCGTCAGCGCCGCAGAGTCACGGGATTCCCCGCCGAGGTAACGTCCATCGACGGCAATGAAGGAGACGGCCGTCGAGCTGCCGGACCCCGCCAGCTCGAACGGCTGGCCGCCGTTTTGCCCGGCACCCGCGACTTGGTAGGTCGAGCTCGCCTCGAGGCGGACGCTGTGCGCGACAGCGTAGTCTTCCCCCGCCGCGGCGGCGGAGCGGACGATGGCCCGCCGCGAGACCTCGGAGCTGGCCCCTTTCTGGGTCGCCTCGACCGTATCGGTCCAAGCGGCGCCGGGCTTCAATCCATCACGCGGAATGCGTGGTAGGAAGTCTCGGAAGCCCGCGAGCAGTTGGACGAGCGACTGCGCCAGCACGCTGTCGGACGGCACGGCGTTCACGAACTCGCCGCGTGGTAACAGGCGGCCGCTGAAGACCAGCTTGCGAGCCTTACTCACGTTCTCGGCCACTGGGGGCGGCGTCCCGGAATCGGGGACGATCGAGTCCACGGTGAACGTCGCCGGGTAGCCGACCGAGTCGGCAGGCCCCGCGATGGTCGCGGTAACGTAGATGCGCGCGCCCAGGTCCTGGGCCTGTGGCCGCTCCGCCTGTCCCTGCTGGATGTGCAGCCGGCGATGGACCACATAGCGCAGCGCGCTCGGCCCGTAGTGGATCACGTCGGAGCGTCGGCCCGCCGGTTGGGCTATCGGCTGGACCGGCGCCGCAGCCGGTGCCGCGGGAGGGGGTGCGACGGGCGCCGGTGTGGACCCGCCCGCGCCGGTTCGCGAGGCGCAGGCCGCGGCGAGTGCCGCTCCTGTCACCAGCAGCCGACGTGTCATGTGGCCTTCCTATGGGCGGTCGGACGTGGAGGCGCGTTCGGCTTTGGTCCGGCCGAAAATGGCGACCATCTCGGCTCCCTCGCTCGAGACACGCAACAGCTTCCAGCCGCGCTTCCGCATGTCGGCGCGCCAGCCGATCAGCTTCTCCCACTCGTGCGTGGTCGTGCGGAACACCCGCAGGTCCGCAACCTGCTCCCATTGAGGGGGGTACGGCTTCGACGGCAACGTCATGGAGAGGCGGGCGGTAGGGCCATAAGCCGAGTTCTGTTTACCCGCTGTTTGCGGACAGATGGTCATCTCTCTGGGATGGCTGTCGCCAGCCACCTCACGCGGCCTACCCGCAGCTCAGACGACCCGGGCCGGGTCTCGCTGCTTACTTGGCCTTGCTCCGACTGGGGGTTACCGTGCCGTGCCTGTTGCCAGGCCCGCGGTGGGCTCTTACCCCACCTTTTCACCCTTACCCTTGGATAAAGGGCGGTCTGTTTTCTGTGGCCCGTTCCGTCGCCTTACGGCGCCCAGGTGTTACCTGGCAGTCTGCCCTGTGGAGCTCGGACTTTCCTCAGCGCGCCACTACGCCCGGCGCACCGCGACCATCACGCCCTACCGCCACCCGGAGGAAAGGTATCGGCTTCGCAAGGGTGGGGGCAAGCCTCAACGTGCCAGGCGCCGCACCAGCCGCACCAGACTGTCGCCCGGGAGTCGAGGCCCTGGGCCCCTCGCGCCCCCCGGGGCTCCGGAGCCGCGTGCTTCGCCGGCGAGCCAGAAGCCATCGTTATCCTCGAAGACGGTGCGCTTCAAACCGGTCCAGTCGCGCGTCCGGAGGAGCGCCGGCGCAAGCTGCACCGCGTGTACGCCGTTCATCCCCCGCGCGCGGAGCAACGCGAGCACCTCACGCGTCTTGGCCTCGGGCGTGAGCAGTAGCAGCGGGCGGTCCGGGAGCGCGAAACCGCGCAGCAGGCCGAGCGTGAACCAGTCGCCCGGCGCCTGGGGCAGCCGGAAGGCGAAGTACAGATCGCGCCGCTGCCGCAGGACGCGATCGCGCAGCGTGCTGGCCCGCTCGGCCACGTCGTCCTGCAGCGCCCGATAATAGAGCGGCAGCAGTCCCGCCTCCCGCAGCGTGGAGTAGCGCGCCGCGTACGGCAGCGAGTCGAGCACGCCGCGGCGCCCCAGCCGGACGAGGGCACGGTGCCACGCGCCATCGCAGAAGTCTTGGCCCATGCCGTAGCTGCGCCCCCGAGCGCGCGCGTCGCGCAGCGGGTCCCCGAGATCGAGACCCAGCGCGATGACGAGGGTCCGCTGTTCCGCGGCGAGCCGGCCCAGCGCCGCATACGCCGGGGCGAAGCCGGCGGCCCAAAGCGTCGTGTCGAGTGCGCACGGCGCCGGGAGCGCCTCACCCCGGGGTCCGCGCGATGAGTCGCCCGGCGGGAGGCGCGCGGCGGCATAGTCGAATGCCGGCATCCACGCTACGCTGGTGGGTCCGAGCCGCTTCACCGCATCGCTCCAGGCGCGTCGTACGGCGTCGCGCTCCCACCAGCGCGCGTGCGCCGAGTCGCCCCCTTCGGGATAGGCATCGCCCGTGAGCAAGTTGAAGCCGCCGACGTCGAGGAACGTCACCAGCGAGTCGAGCGTGGCGGACGGCCTCGGGACGCGCTGCTCCTCGCGCGTCGCCAGGAGGGGCGTCCACAGTACGCGCAGCCCCTGCTGGCGCAGCCAATCGGGGACGTTGGTGGCGCGCGCGAGCTTTGCGTCCGGGACCAGCGGCAGCCCGGTCGCGTCGGTTCCAGTGGGCGGCGCCAACCGCGGAGGCTGGAGCTCCACGGGCAGGGGGGCCTCCTCAAACGACAGCGCTGAGCCGCGGCGCGCCGGCGGCACGTGCGCCCACTCCGCGGGGCGGCGCGTCCAGCGCGCCACAGCCGCCAGGAAACCGTACGTATCGACGAGCGCGTCCGCGGCGAGGAGCGGCGTCGTCGACGGCCGGTATTGCGGCCCGAGGGCACCGAGGGCGTGGCGACTGATCACGACTACCAGTCCCTCCCCCACGCGCGCGGCGGCAGCGATGCCGGCGTCCGGGCGCTCCGCCGGCTCCCGCGGCGCCCGGACGAAGGCGTGATGGCTCGTGAGCGCGAGCAACTGAGTCGGCTCGCGTGCCACCACGACGTGGTTGCGATCGAGCGGAAACGGCTCGTACACGGAACCGAGCGGCTCGTCGCCCACGGGGCGGGCGACCGCCCACGGTTGTGGCCGCCCGGTCGTCACGGTGCGGGTCGTCGTGTCTTCGAGCACCCGGTCGCCAATCGAGATCCCGGTCCCCTCGTACTCGAGCCAGCGGTTCGCGGTCCAGCGGTCGAGGTAGCCTTCGCCGTCGCCGTCGTAGCCGAGCACGACGACGCCTCCGCCCCGCACCCACTCGGCCAGCAGCGCCACATCGCCGGCGGTGAGGGCGTCCGACGGCGCCTCGGGCTCTCGCCCCAACAGAAACACGAGCGTGCGGTATTGCCCCAGGTCGGCCCGCGTGAGGTGTGGATAGAAGCGTCGGTAGCGCACCGTGTAGCCCGCGTCCTTCCAGGGCCGGGCGGTCCCGTTCAGCGCGACCGGGTCTGACAACGCCAGGTCGAGCAGCAGCAGGCGTCGCGCCTGGGGTTGGCAGCCGCCGAACAGTGCCGCGGCGATCAGCCACACGTGCTTCATCGTGGCGCTAATTCTAACGCGGGGGCCGACTGGTTCGGGGGGCCGTGTCACTTGCGCCGTGCGCACCGGAAACCCGTCTTCCAAACCGCTTGCCGATCCTCGGGGAACCAGCTGCGAGCGGGGATCGCCGCATTCCTGGGCGGCGTGTCGAAGGCGCCTCCCTTGATCGCGTGGAGAACCTGCCCGCTCGACGCCAGGGTCTCCGCCGCAACCCACTCCCACGCGTTGCCGATCAGGTCCAGGGCGCCGACCCCCGACCGCCCGAGAGGGAACGAGCCAACCGGCTTGAAGCTGTCGGTTGCCGCCGCCGCGTTGGCGCGGCCGGGCTCCCAGGAGTTGCCCCAGGGGTACGCCGTCCCGCTTGGGCCCCCGGCGGCCGCTTCCCACTCCGCTTCCGTGGGAAGCCGTGCCGCGGCGTCGCGCCACTGGCAGAACGCTTGCGCCTCCGCCCAGAGGACGCCGGTGACCGGCCAGTTCGCGGCCGGTTGCTCCGTCCATGGCGCTGCGGCATGGGTGGCGGCGAGGAACGGCGCGTAGGCGCCTACCGTGACCTCCGTCGAGTCGATGTAAAAGGAGTCGAGCGGCACGACCGTCGCCGGGCGGCCCGGGCCGGCACTCACCCGATACGCATTGCCGGGCACGAGGACCATCCCGGCCGAGGGCCGCGGGGCGACCGTCGGATGACGGGTCGCCACCCAGATCGCGATGCCGGCAGCGCCGACGAGGAGGGCGGCCCCCGTGATCTTGACCCAGCGAGGCCGCGGCACCGGCCGATCGGCGGTGGGGCGGGTCAGCATGTCCACGAAGACCCGAGCGGTGGGGGGCCGGTCGGCGGGCAGCTTGGCCAGTCCCGCGCCCAGCGCCCGCTCGATGTGGGCGGGCAGATTGGGCCGGACCGTGTGGATCGGGCGGGGGGAATCGGTCAACACCCGAGCGACCACCGCTTGGACGCTCGGGCCTGTGAATGGTGGCTCGCCGGCCAGCATTTCGTACAGCACCGCGGCCAGCCCGTAGACGTCGGAGCGCGCGTCGATCCGCTTCTCCCCGCTCGCCTGCTCGGGGCTCATGTACTCGGCCGTGCCGACGGTGATGCCCGTGCCCGTGATGGACGTGCCGTCCGTGGTGGCGCCGCTCTCAGCCACCACCTTCGCGATCCCGAAGTCGCTCACCACGGCGTGCCCGCGGGACAGCAGGATATTGCCCGGCTTGATGTCGCGGTGAATCACCCCGGTCTCGTGTGCGTACTGGAGGGCATCGCCCACTTCCGCGGTGATCCTGATCGCTTCTTCAACGGGGAGCGGCCCGTCGCGCGTCAGCCGGTCCTTCAGCGACTCCCCCTCCACGTACTCCATCGCGTAGAACAGCAGCCCGTCCGCCTCGTCGGCTTCGAACAACGGCACGATGTGGGGGTGGGAGAGCTGGGCAGCGAACAGCACCTCACGCTGGAACCGCCCGCTGCCGAGATAGGAGCGAGTGGTGGGCGGGAGCACCTTGATCGCCACCCGCCGGCCGAGCTTCACGTCGGCGGCGAGGTAAACCGTCGCCATGCCGCCCCGGCCCAGCTCGCGCACCATGGTGTAGCGGCCCGCGAGAGCGTGGGCCAGGCGGTCGAACAGCGGGTCGGAGGACACGGGTGACTCTAAGTGGCTAGCACAATGCCACTTGAGTCACCCGGTGGCAAGCAGTTTGGACTACTCGAGCGCGCCTGAGCAGCACATGTCGCCACACACGCCCCAGGCAAACACGCTCCCCCGCAGGAAGCGGGCGATGGCGTGTCCCCAGGGAGAGTGGCCGTGGACCCCCGCGTGGCCCTTCAGCCAAGCTTTCATATAGGCACTGGCGGGCTGCCCATTGTTGGGGACGAACCATGACTGGCCCACGGAATCCGGGATTCCCGTCACCAACCAGTACGCCACGCTATCGCCCATGAACGGGGAGACCGTCACTTTTGTGGCGGTCCGCACTCGCGCCAGGACGCAGGTCTTTCCACTCGCCAATTGGCCTCGCACGTTTGGGGAATAGGCGTTCGTCTCCGGTTCGATCCAACTGGCGGTGCCCGTCCCGAGCGTATGATGCACGTAGTCCACGTTCGCTGCATCCGCCGCTCCTAGCACGGGGTCGTATTCCAACCCTTGGAGCTGGGCGAGGGTAGGTTGGCTGTCGAAACACGGCGCCGGTGGCGGTGGTGCCGCCTCCGGCCGCTGGCACGAGTATCCGATCGCGGGCACGCCGAGGAACGGGACCAGCTTCCAAATCGATCTGGTGCGCACGCGCATAACGCCTCCTTTGGAAGACGCCCTTACTGCGCCGGCTGCATGATTTGCCGCATTCGTCCCACTGTGCCTTGGAGCGCCGGCTCGGCGCCGGACCAGAGGGCCACCACCGCGCTCCCCCAGCGCCGCGCTGCGGCGGCCTCGCCTCGAGCGGCGGCGAGACTGGCGCGCAGCGCCATCATGCGGATCAGGCCCCCGGTAAGAGGCACATAGTCGAGGAGCGCCGAGTAGACACGCGCCAGATTCTCGAGCGTGCCGTCGAGGTAGCGTTCCGCTCTCGCGGTGTCGCCCAGGGCGACCAATGTCCGAGCCTTGAGGTACGCGTACTCGTGTGACGACGCCGCTGTATCGAGGTGCGCCCGCACGAACGCCGTGTCGCCGTGCGCCAGTGCCCATTGCGTCTCCATGGTCGCGTCGGGCCCCGGAGGTGTCGACCGATGAGCTGGTCGCAGCCCCATCTCGTCGAACACGAGCTCGGCCGGGAGATCGAGCAGCGCGCTGCGCGCAGAGGCACGTCCTCCGGGAGGCAGGGTGTGGAGCAGGTCGTCTACGCGGCGCTCCAGGGCCTGAATGCTCTCGCGCGGCGCCGCCACCGCCGCATAGGCAAGGAGTCGGAGGCCCGTCATGCCCGCCGCGAGGGGGAGTCTGACCGGGTCGTTGTCGGCGCTGCTGGGGAGCCAGGACGTGTCTTCGACCGCGACCAGTCGCGCGGCCAACGCGGGTCGTCCGAGCAGGACGGCAACTCCGGCGACCCCCGAGGTCGGTGCCCGGATCGTGCGCAAGAGCGAATCCCCTGTTCGACGCGCCGCCTCGAATTCTCCCCCCTTGACGAGCAGCCGCACGATCGTGACCGCGTCGTGCACTCGCTCGGCAGGCCGTTGCTCGAGCCGCCGGGCGGCCGCCATTTCACTGACGGCGGTGCGCGGTTCTCCCACGATAGCTGAGACTTTCCCAATCACCTCGAGCGCATACGAGAGCGCCCGGTGTGCCACCGGATCCTGAGGAAACGCTTCCACCCAGGCAGTGGTGACGTCGACGAGGGTCTGGCGATTCCTCGCCAGCGCCAGAGCGTGGGTCGTCGGCCGGTGGCCGCCCCGGGCCATGACAGCGCCCGAGGCGGGGTAGAACGCCACCGTGTCGGAGTCGAGCTCCGGGAATGCGTAGTACGGCAGTGTGTCGAGCCGACCCGCCCGCCACCAGAACTCCTCCGCCAGCAGGAGGCGCGCCATTCGCTCTCTGGCACGAGTTCCGAAGGCGAAGTTGAACGATGGGGCGAGGAGCAGCGCCTTGCGGTACGCCAGCGCCGCCGTGTGCCAGCTCCCCCGGAACACGAAGCGCGTACTGTCCGCGGGATCTCGGATCACTACCGGGTCCTCGGCGTTGCACTGCGCGAGCCCGTACCAGCCGTCGAAGTTCACTGAATCCTGCTGCAGCACCTCCCGGTAGCGGTTGCATGCGTCCGGCCAGCGCCGTTCGAACATCGCCTGCTGGGCGAGCAGTAGGGGTCGCTCCGTGGCGCCGAGTTGCTCGAGCAAGCCGCCGGTCCGACGGGCGATCGCCGCGCGGTCGCGCATCGCCTCCGGTGTGGAATCGGCCGCCCACAGGAGCACCTGTCCGAGCGATGCATACGCGCGTGCAAAGTCTGAGTCCGCCGCGATCGCCGAGCGCAGGTGCCGCGTGGCGCCCGCGAGATCCCAGGTCCGAATGGACCGCGCCCCCTGGGTGTAGGCGCGCAGGGCGGTGATCGAATGGGTCTGCGCGGCCCCCCTGCCACCGCTGAAGGCCCCGGGATCGGCGGCGAGCAGGGAGTCGGCGAGCGCGTCGAACGCGGTGCCCGCATGGGTGCTGTTCGCCGCAACGCGGGCCTTCGCCTCGCGCAGCGGCGGGCCGCCGCGCGCCGCATCGTAGACGCCCACCGTGAGGCGCAGCGTGTCGGCCGAGCTCCACAGTTGCCCCATCACCAGCCGCCCGGCCCCAAGCTCGCGTGCGATGGCGAGCCCCGTGCCGAAGCCGATCCGGAACGGCGCCCGCGCGCCGCGACGCTCGAGCGCATCGTAGGTCCGCGTCCTGTCGGCGAGCCGCACGTCGCTCCAGCGGCCGAACGACTCGCTCAAGTATTCGGCGCAGTCCGCTCCGTCCAGCAGCGGCGACCGGCTCCCCTCGCGATGTACAAACGGCAGGATCACGTAACGAGCGGTGTCGAGCGCGGGGCGCGCCAGGCGGCAGGGGGGCAGGGAGCCATCGGGACACTGCGCGCTCACCCGGAGCGGCGAACCCGCGGCCAGCAGCGCTGCGAGGACGAGCAACCGGCGGCGTGGTCTCATTCCATCCCGACCCCCTCCGCGAACGGCCGCAGTGCGCTCGCCATCTCCCCCGCCGTCTGCCACCGCTCCTCGCGCTGCTTCGCGAGCGCGCGCGCCAGCACGGGCGAGAGCGCCTTGGGGACGTCGCGTCGCAGGCTGCGGATGTCCGGTGGCTTCTGGTGCTGGTGCATGTCGAGTACCGCGGCGGCGCTGACCGACGAAAACGGCGGCCGGCCCGCCATGGCCTCGAACAGCACCACGCCGAGCGAATAGAGATCCGTGCGGCCGTCCACGTCCGGAACTCCCGCCGCCTGCTCGGGGCTCATGTACTCCTCGGTGCCCACGACGAATCCGCTGCGCGTCACGCGGTCTTCACCCGAGGTCGCGATCGCGCGCGCGATGCCGAGGTCGACCAGTATCGCGCCCTCGGGGGACAGCACGATGTTGTCGGGCTTGATGTCGCGGTGCGCGATGCCGTGTTGATGGGCGTGCTGGAGTGCGTCGAGCGCCTCGCAAGCGACGCGGCACGCTTGGTCGACCGGGAGCCGCTGCTCGCGGCGCAGCACCTGGCGCAGGGTCTCCCCGGGGAGGTACGGCATCGCGAACCACAGGAGGTAGTCGGTCTCGCCCGAATCCAGCAGGCGCGCGATGTGTGGATGGTTGAGCTGCGAGGCGTAGCGGATCTCGCGCAGGAACCGGTCGGCGGCCACCGACACCGCCAGCTCCGGATGGAGCACCTTGATCGCCACCCTCTGACCGGCCTGGTCGTAGGCGCCGAAGATGGACGCGTTGCCGCCCCGCCCGACCGCGGTGATCACGGTGTAGCGGTCACCCAGCGCCTTGCGCACCCGCTCGATCAGGTCGCGGCTCGGCATGGCTCACTCCCCGTCCTACCAGCGGGCCGCGGGCGCTCCGCACGCGGCGCCCCCTGGCGAAACTCAACAATAGGGTCCCCTGCGGAGCGGTGCCAGGCGGTCCGGAAGTCGAGCGGCGGCGACGCTTCCACCGATGATCGGCCGGCGCAGTCAGGCGCGCGTCAAGCCCATTTCAGTAGACAGAGCTAGGATAGGACGCACCATGCCGAAGATCGAAGCCGTCCAGGGCGACATTACGCAGCAGCCGGTCGACGCGATCGTCAACGCGGCCAACTCGAGCCTGCTCGGCGGGGGCGGCGTGGACGGCGCGATTCATCGCGCCGCCGGGCCGGAATTGCTGGAGGAGTGTCGGCGGATCGGCGGCTGCCCCACCGGCGAGGCACGTATCACCCAAGGCTACCGGCTGCTCGCCCAGCACGTGATCCACACGGTGGGCCCGGTGTGGAGCGGGGGCAAGCGGCGCGAGCCGCAGCTATTACGCGGGTGCTACCGCAACTCACTCCGGCTCGCGGCCGATCACGCCCTTCGCTCGATCGCGTTCCCGTCCATCAGCACGGGGGCGTATCGCTACCCGATCGAGCAGGCGGCGTGCATCGCGGTGGAGACGGTGCGACAGCAGCTCGAGCAGCCGACGTCGATCGAGCTGGTGCGGTTCGTGTGCTTCAGCGGCGGGGACTTGGAGGTGTATCGGCAGGCCTTGGGGTGACCCGTTCGAGCCCGGCCCGCGCGGCGGCGACGTAACGGGCGAACGTCGAGTCGCCGCCCGCGCCAACGGCCACCACGAACCGATACGCGACGATGGCGCCCGGTCGGTCGCCGTGAGCCTCGGCGGCGCGGGCCCGCTGCATCACCTTCTCGAGCGTGGCCTGGTCGCGGTACGGGAACCCGGGATCGCGCTGCGAGTGGCTGACGAAGCGCCGAAACGAGAGCGCGCCCCCCACGGCGAGCACGAGGGCCACCAGGGTGAGGACCAGCGCCACACGCCGCGGCGGCTGCGTCACCTTCCCTCCACGTTGACATGCGGTTGAGGTCTCGAGCGCCGGTCGACGCCCGTGGACACGCGAGCCGGCGCAGCTTGACCCGACGTTGATGACGTCACGCTATCGTCTGCCTGCATGGTGACCGTCTGCACCGTCCTCCCCCCGCCGGAGCGCCCGCGTGTCGACGCCGTGGGCGACGGCTGCTTCACGACGCTCCACGCCGACTCCCTGCGGGACGCGCTGCACACCGCCCGCCGGAAGCGCGTGGATGCCCTCGTCCTGTCGGTGCATCGGTGCCGCGGGGAGGAGTTGCCGGTCGTCGCCCGCTTCGTGCGCGAGTTTCCCGCCATCCCCGCCGTCGCCCTCGTCTCGCACCACGATCGCGAAGTCACCGAGACGCTGCTGCGGCTCGGCGCCACCGGGGTGCGCACCGCGGTCGACTGCACCGAGGCCGCCGGCTGGCGGCGGCTGCGCGATCTGCTCGCCCACCCGGCGTCCCCGGTGGCGGCGCGAATCCTGGCGCGCGTGATCCCGGTGCTCGAGGACGCGCCCGGGGATGTCCGCGTGTTCTTCGACGCCCTGGCACGCCTCGCACCGGTGCTGAGCACGGTGCGCGGCCTCGCGCGCCACCTGCGCATCTGCCCCAGCACGCTGATGTCGCGCTTCTACCGGACGAGCCTGCCCTCTCCCAAGACCTACCTCGCCGGGATGCGCCTGTTGCACGCCGCCTATCTCTTCCTCAACCCCGGGCTCTCGGTCTCGGACGTCGCGTACCGGCTTGACTACTCGTCGCCGCAGAGCTTCGGCAGGCACTTGAAAGCCATGCTGGGCGTCACCGCGGGCGAGTTCCGCAGCCGCTTCCCCTTCGACGTCTCGCTGGAGCGCTACGTGGACCTGCTCATCACCCCGTACCGGGAGACCCTGCGCGCTTTTCACCCCCTCAACGCGGGGATCTGGGACCAAGGACCCGAGGCCGCTCGCGTGTCCCGGGCGGGGTGATCAGTCCGCCGCCGCGCGCGTGACGGGGGGCTCCCGTGTCGTCTCCTCCCGCCTGAGGACCGAGAAGCGAGCGATGCTGGCCCGCAACCGCTCGGCGAGTTGGGCCAGCTGTTGCGACGTCGCCGTCAGGTCGCCCATCGAGGTGATCTGGGTCTGGGTGGCGGCCGCGGCGCCGTCGGCGCTCTGTGAGGAGCCGCTCGAGATGGCCGCGACCTGCTGCAGCGACTGCGCCAGTTCGGCGAGCCGCTGCGCCTGGCCGCGCGACACCTCGGCCGTGGCGTTCACGAGGTCCCCCACGAGCTCGATCCCCTGGTGCAGCTCCTGGAGGGCGCCGTCCGCCTCGGCCGCGACGGCTCCGATGTCGCGCACTTGCGCCTCCCCCGACTGCATCGCCCGCGCAGCCGCGTCGATCCCGGCGCGGAGTTCCGAGACGAGCTCGGCGACCTCCCGCGCCGACTTCCCCGCCTCCGCCGCGAGCGAGCGGACCTCGTCCGCGACCACCGCGAACCCCTCGCCGTGCTCCTCGGCGCGAGCCGCCTCGATGGCGGCGTTGAGCGCCAGCAAGTGCGTCTGCCGCGCGATCCGGGCGATGGTCTGCGCGAACCCGCCGATCCGCTCCGACATCCCGGACAGCCCGGCCACCGTGGACGCCGTGGCACGCACTTCGTCGCCGACCGCGCGCAGCGTCTGGCTGGCCCGCGCCACCCGCTCCCGTCCGCGCTGCGCGGCAGCCACGAGCCGCGCCGCGTCCACTTGCATCAGCTCGGCCCGGACCCGCAGCGACTCCGCCTGGTCGGCCGCCTTGGCGCTTTCGCCCCGCGCCGCTTCCGCCAGCTCCCGCTGCTTGGCGAGGTCGCGCGCGAGCTTTTGCGCGGTGTGCGTCACCGTCTCGGACGTGGCGTGCAGCTGCTCCGCTGACGCGGCGAGCTGCTCCGAAAACGCCGCTACCTCATCCGCCTCACGCTGCACCGTCGAGATGGTCGTGCCGATTTCCTCGAGCATGCGGTTGAAGCTCTTCTCGAGAAAGCCCAGCTCATCCGACTCCTCCGCCGCGGCGCGTACCGCGAGGTAGCCGCGCTCCGCCTCGCCCATCACGTCCCGCGTCTGGCGAATCCGTTGGATGAGAACCGCCGGGATCTGCTTCAGCGCCCACGCCACGGTGATGAATCCCACCGTCTCCAGCCCCGCTGCGGTGAGGCCGCCGCTGTCGCCGTACAACATGTCATGGAGGTAGCTCGCCCCCAGGTAGGCCAGCGCCGCGGTCAGCACGAGAAAGTTGCCGACGGTGTGCCCTTGGTCGAACGCGTAGGGCAGGACAGCGATCAGGAACGCCACGACGAAGCCGCCGTGCCCGAACCACACCACGAGCACCGCCACGAGCAGCACATCCAGCAACGCCAGCGCGTAGATGAGCCACCAGCGATACCACCCACGCTCGTTGATGATGCCCAGCAGGGCGTTGAGGATGAGGCCGCCCCCCGCCAGCAACACCATCGTTCCCGGCCGCGCGTGCACCACCCCAAACCCCCACCCGATGATCCCCAATGCGAGTCCGAAGCCCACGAGCCACCAGCGACGGCGCAGGCTGCGCGCGATCGTCTCGAGGTCCTTGAGCCGCTGCTCGAGTCCCGCGGCGTCGTCCTTCCAGCCGCGCATGCGCGAGGCGAGCGAGCCCTGACCTGGCCGGGTGCTGGAGAATGTCACGAGCAACATCTTACATCAGTGGTGAGAGGAGGGGGAGAACGCGGGGCGTGCAGCGGCAGGCGTAGCGCTCAGGGGGCCTGTGAGAGCAGACCGACGAGCTGAAGCAGCGCCGTCACGGGAGCCCGAGCTGGGTGGCGGTCACCAAGACCTGCACCTGGTGGCCGGCCTGCTCTAGTGCAGTGCGCCCCCCCTCCTCTCGATCCACCACGGCGAGCACACCGAACACACGCCCACCCTCGTGCTCGACCGCCCGAATTGCCTCCAACGCCGACTGGCCGGTGGTGATCACGTCTTCCACGATGACGACGCCGGCGCCGGGCGCGAAGCAGCCCTCGATCCGCTTCCCCGTGCCGTGATCCTTCGCCTGCTTGCGCACTGTAAAGGCGTCCACCGTCGGCGGGCGGCTCAGGCTCGCCGCGGCGATCGCGTAGGCCACGGGGTCGGCGCCGAGCGTGAGTCCGCCCACCAGTTGAGGCCGCCACCCGACGGCGGAGAACCGCTCCAAGGCCAGGGCGCCGATCAGCGCGAGGCCCTCGGCTGACATGGTCGTCCGGCGGGCATCGATGTAGAACCCCGAGCGGCGCCCCGAGGCGAGCACGAAGTCGCCGCGCGTGACGGAGCGATCGCGCAGGAGGTCGCGTAGTTGCTCGGAAAGGGGAGTGGTTGTAGCCATCAATTGACTGAGTAGTAGCATCTACTACTACTGTGTGGGATCATTCGACCCACCGACGATGCGCTTGATAGCGCCGAGCAGTCCGCCACCCTTCGTCGCCGGCTTCGCGGCGAGCGCGGCCTCCAGCTCGACGGCGAACTCCGTCACGGTGGGTTGGCGGTTGGCCGGGTCGCGGGCCAGCCCCTTCAGGATGGCGGTCTCCAGCGCCGGCGGGAACGCGAGTCGGGGGGCCGCCCGGTTCAGCGGCACCGGCGTCCCGGTCAGCAGTTGCTGAAACAGCTCCCGTGGGGTGCGTCCGGTGAAGGGGTGTGTGCCGGTGAGCAGCCAGTACGTGATCGTCGCGAGGCTGAAGATGTCGGCGCGGCCGTCCACCAGCTCGCCTGAGAGCGCTTCGGGCGCCACGTACTTGAGCGTCCCCACGAAGAACCCGGTGCGCGTAAGCCGCTCCTCCGCAGGCAGCTCCGCGTCCCGCGCGATCCCGAAATCGAGCAGCTTGACCCGCTCCGTCGCCGGATCGTAGATGATATTCTCGGGCTTCAAATCGCGGTGGATGATACCCGCCTGGTGGGCCGCACTCAGCGCGTCCGCCAGCTGGCGGACCAACCGCACGGCCTGCGCCGGAGCGAGCGGCCCCGCGTGGTGTACGTAGTCGGCGAGGGAATTCCCGTCCGCCCACTCGAGTGCGAGGTAATACAGACCGTCGGCCTCGCCGTAGTCGTAGGTGCGCACGACGCCCGGATGGCGGACCCGCGAGCCGTAGCCTGCCTCTCGCAGAAACCGCTTCACCGCCGTGGGGTCGCCCCGCAGTCGCTGCCGCAATACCTTGAACGCGCAGGGACCGCGTTCTGGGTGCTCGGCGCGATAGACTTCGGCCGTGCCTCCCTCACCGACGCGCTCGAGGAGGCGGTAGCCGGCGATCGTCCGACCGGCGAGGTTCTCGCTGGACATGGGGACGCGCGAAACTAACGCCCGGATTTGAGGTTGAGCAAGTGAGACGACTCGGGGAAGTGGGATTGCTCGCCAGTCTGGCGGTCGCCGGCTGCGGCTCTTGGCAGCGCGTCGGCACGGACCCACACCCGCCGCGGGGGGGAACGCTGCCGTCGCTGGCCGATGCCGGGAGCGTGTACCGCCGGATGGGGTTCCTCGTCGCAGGTGCGCCCCTCCCCTTCGTTGCCGCAGTGCGGTACCTCGCCGATTCCGCGCCCACATCCACCCTCGCCGTCTTCGCCCTGTCGCTCGCGAATCATTCCCTCAGCTTCCAGCGCGACGGCAACACGTTCGTCGCGCAATACCACGTCGAGGTCGCCTTCCGCGCCGATACGACGCAAGCCCGGCAGATCGGGAGCGACGAAACGGTGCGGGTGCGCACGTTTCAGGAAACCCTGCGCGCCGACGAGAGCGTGATCTACCAGCAGTTCGTCGGCCTCCCGCCGGGCGTGTACACCGTGACCGTGACCGTGCGGGACCGCAACGCCCCCGCCTCCACACGCCAAGAGCGGACCGAGACCGTGCCCCGGTTCGCCGGCCGGGCGCTGAGCTCGCCGATTCCCGTCTACGAAGGGCCCGGGCGCACCGGGCGCGCCCAGTTGCCCAAGCTGCTGGTGAACCCGCGGGCGACGCTGCCGTACGGCGGGGACACGCTGCGGTTCTACGTCGAGGCTTATGGGCTGCTGCGCGGCGCGCGTCTCGTGGCACGGGGGTTCGACCTGAGCGGCACCGAGGTCGCGCACGACACGGTCTCGCTCACGGGCGACGAGCGCTTCGGCGCCGCAGAGCTGGCCTTCGCCCCCGGCAACCTGCCCGTGGGGGAGGGCAGCCTGGAAGTCGCCGCGCTCGTGCCGGGCAGCGGGGCGCCCCCGCCCCAACGGGCTCCCTTCGTCGTGAGCTTCTCGGATCAATGGGCGATCACGAATTTCGACGAAATGATCAGCCTGCTGCGGTATTTCGACCGACAGGACTGGGTCGACAGCTTGCGCAAGGCCTCGGTCGCAGACCGTCCTAGCGTCTGGCGGCGGTTCTACAAGGCCACCGACCCGGTGCCCATGACGCCGGAGAACGAGGCGCTCGATCAGTACTTCCGCCGCGTGCAGACCGCGAACCAACGCTTTCAAGAGAGCGGCGACCCGGGTTGGCTGACGGACCGGGGCGAGGTGTTCATCACGCTGGGCGAACCCGATGACGTGTTCGACTTCTCGAGCGACGTGTCCCGCAGCGGCGTGCGGGGCGTGCGCTGGACCTATTCGAGCTTGCGGCTCACGCTCTTCTTTCAGGATCAGACCGGGTTCGGCCGCTTCCGCCTGACGCCGATGTCGCGCGCCGAATACCAGCGCGTCCTCGCGCGCGTCCGCCGCGGGCAGTGAAGCGCATCGCGGCCCTCCTCGCCTTCGGGGCCGCGGCGCCGCTCGCCGTCGCAGCCCAGCACGACGATCACCAGACCGCGGCGCAGCGGGCCGAGTCGCTGCGACTCGCCGGGCGTCCCTGGCACGCGGCCGAAACGCTGCTCGCCGCCGCGGCGCGCGAGTTGCACCTCGAGCCGGCCTTCGTGCTCGCGGGGGCCAAGGCCGAGCTGCGCGCCCGCCGCTACGATCGGGCCCGGGGGCTGCTCGCCGGGCAGCCGTGGCTGGGCGAGTATGCCGATGGCGCGGGGCTCGCGGTGTTGGCGGAAGCCGAAGCGCGGCTGGGGCGCGCCTCGGAAGCGGCGGGGCATTACGCCGCCGCGCGGGCGCATGCGCCGGGGGCGCGGGGGGCCCTGCTGGCGGTGCGTGCCGCGCTCGCCTGGGAGGCGGGGGGAGAGAAGGACAGCGCGGCCGCGGCGTACGGAGCGGCGCGCACTGCCGGGCTCGCGGTCATCGACTCTTGGCTGCGGGTGCGGCAGGCCCGCGTGACGCGCGACACCGCCGTCGCGTTCCGGTTGCTCGCGGACCTGCCACCCCCGGCCGCGCGCGAGGTGCCGGCCGCGCGCGCGCAGGCCCTGCTCGTGGCGGGGGATAGCGCGGCGGCGCTCGAGGCGTTCGCGCAAGCCGGGCGGGCTCTGGAGGTGGCGCGCCTGGCTCTCGCGCGCGGCGATTCGGGCCGGGCGCGCGACGCGCTGTACGGTCTGATGGCGCGCGCGCCCGAGACCGATGACGCCGCGGCGGCCGTGGGGGTGGCGCTCGCGTCCCTGCCGCCGCGCACTCCCCCCGAGCGCGTGGCGCTCGCTCGCGCGATGAAGCCTCACGGCGCCGCGCCCGATGCCCGCATGGAAGTGGAGCGGGCGGTACGCCAGGGCGATTCCAGCGCGGCCACGCTGGTGCTGCTCGGCGAGCTGCTCGCCGGGGCGGGGCGCTCGCGCGATGCCGAGCGGGCGTATCGGGCGGTGGCGAAGGACGCCGCGCTCGGCCCGTTGGCGATCTACCGCCGCGCGCGCATCCTCGTGCGGCTCGGCGATCCCGGCGCCCGCGAAGCCCTCTCCGGGTTTGCCCAGTCGTATCCCGCCGACACCGCGGCACCGACCGCGCTCTACGTCCTCGGCGACATGCTCGCCGACCGGGGCGACTGGGTGGGCGCCGCGCAGTGGTTCGCCGAGCTGGTCGCGCGCTACCCCGCCGATGTGCGAGCGTCACTGGCGCGCTTCCGGCTCGCGGCCCAGGCGACCCAAGAGGGACTGCTGGACAGCGCGGCGGCGCTGTACCAGGCGGAGGTCGCCGCCGCGGCGCCGCAGCGTACGGCCGCGCGGTTCTGGCTCGGCAAGCTCGCCCTCTCGCGCGGCGACACCGCCGACGCGGAGGCGGCCTGGGTCGCGCTCGCCCACGAGGACTCGATCGGGTATTACGGCCTGCGCGCGCGTCGCGAAGTGGCATTGCCGCCGCTCCGGCTCGCCGCGCCTCCGCCGCCTCCACCGCCCCCGGCAGTCGCGGCGTGGCTCGGCCGGCTCGACACGCTGGAGCTCGCCGGCCTCGACAGCGCGGCGGAGGCGGAGGTGCGCATGATGCTCGGTCGCTCGCCGCAGCAGGACGTCGACGCCTTGCTCGCCTGGAGCGAGGGGCTCGCCGTCCGCGGCTTCGGCCCCGCGGCGGTACGCCTCGGCTGGCAGGCGGCCCTCAAGGCGCCGGCCGATCCGCGGGTACTGCGCGCGATCTTCCCGTGGCCCAACCGGCAGGCCGTGGAAGCGGAGGCCGCCGAGTTCGGCGTCGACCCGCTGCTGTTCGTCGCCATCGTGCGTCAGGAAAGCGTGTTCGACGCCGAGGCCCTCTCCCCCGCCGGCGCGCGCGGGCTCGCGCAGCTCACCCCCGGGACGGCGGCCCTCACCGCGCGCGGGCTCGACGTCACCTTCTACCCTGACTGGATCACGGTGCCCGACTTGAACCTCCACCTCGGCGCGGCCCATCTGGACGAGCTGCTGCGACGCTTCGGCGGCCGGGTCGATGCCGCCGTCGCGGCCTACAACGCCGGCGTCGCTCCCGTGAGGCGCTGGCTGGCCCGCGCGGGCACCGCCGATCCCGACGAATTCGTCGAGCTCATCCCGTATCAGGAAACCCGCGGCTACGTGCGCGCCGTGCTGCGCAACCGGGAGGTGTACCGCGCCTTGTATGCCGCGACAAGCAATTGACCGACCGCCCGTTACGACGCCTGCCCGCGGCGACATCGCCGCGACACCGCGCTTTCTTGACAAGCTCCCCGGTGCGCACCATCTCTATCGCGCGCTCGACACGGGGGTCGAGCGGGCGCCAACGCCCGATGTCGGACTCTGCAGGAGGCAGATCGAATGGCCAAGGGAAAGGTGAAGTGGTTCAATGATGCCAAGGGCTACGGCTTCATTGAGCAGGATGGCGGCGAGGACGTGTTCGTGCATTTTTCGGCCATCCAGATGGACGGGTTCAAGACTCTCGCCGAAGGGCAGGCGGTGGAGTTCGAGGTGAAGACCGGGGACAAGGGGCTGCACGCCATGAACGTCGTTCGCGTGTAGCGACCCCACGCCATTCGCGTCGCCCCGCCCGAGAACCACCGGGCGGGGTTTTTGTATGTTTTCGCCCATGACGCAACCGCGACTGACCCTCTATCTCGTCGACGGCTACGCCCTGATCTATCGCGCCTTCTTCGCGATGATCGCGCGCCCCCTCACCACGCGGCGTGGCGAGAACACCTCCGCTGCGTGGGGCATCACCAACTTCCTGATCCGCCTGCTGCAAACCCGTCGACCCGACTATCTCGCCTGGGTGCACGACGTGGGCGAGTCGTTCCGCCACCAGACCTACGAGGCCTACAAGGCGACGCGTGAAAAGCTCACGCATGAGCTGCAGCAAGACTTCGACCGCTCCGTCGAGCGGATCGAGCAGATCCTCGAGGCGTTCCACGTGCCCGTAGTAGGGGTGGAAGGATACGAGGCGGACGACGTCATCGGCACATTGGCCACGGCGGCCGCCGCCCGCGGGCTACAGGCCATCATCGTCTCCGGGGACAAGGATTTCTATCAGCTGATCGGACCCGGTATCGCGCTCTTGAATCCCGGCCGCGGCGGACCGGCAGCGGTCGAAGAGCATTGGGTCGACGACACGAACGCGAGCGAGCGTCTGGGTGTGCCCCCCGAACGGGTGGTCGACTACCTCGCGCTCGTGGGCGACACCTCGGACAATATCCCGGGCGTGAAGGGGGTGGGCGAGAAGACCGCGCGCGAGCTGCTGCAAACCTTCGGAGATCTCGACACAATCCTCGCCAGTGCCGAGCAGATCCGGGGCAAGCGCGCGCGCGAGGCGATACAGCAGTACGCCGAACTCGCGCGCCTGTCGCGTGACCTCGTGACGATCCGCCGCGACGTCCCCTTGCCGCTCGACCTCGATGCGCTGCGCGTCCGTCCGCCCGACACGGCGCGGCTCGCCGAGCTCTTCACGGAGCTCGAGTTTCGCTCCCTGATCCCCAAGCTGGATCAGCTCGCCGTCGCGCCATCGGAGAACTCCGCTCCCCCTCCCCCTCCCCCTCCCCCAGCCCAGCGGGCGCCGCTCGTCGCGGGGTCGACTCCCCTTTCCCCCCTGGCGGCTCCCTCGACACCTCCGCCCGTTTCGGTCCCGTCGCCCGCGCTCGCCCGCCCGGCGGCAGAGCCGACGATCGTGGACGACCCCGCCGCTCTTGCCGTCATGGTCGCCGAATGCCGGCGTGCACCCCTGGTCGCGCTCGAGACCGAAACGTCGTCGCTCGATCCGATGCGGGGGGAGCTGGTCGGGATGTCCCTCGCCGTCGCGCCCGGGCGATCGTGGTACCTGCCGTTCGCGCACGTGGCTCCTGACGGCGAGCTCGCCGGCGGGACGCCGCCGCGCAACCTCCCGGCGCTCGTGAGCGAGGCGCTCGCGCCGCTGCGCGAGTTGCTGGCTGACGCGCGCGTGCCCAAGGCCGGCCACAACATCAAGCACGACTGGCTGGCACTGCGGCGCGCCGGCGTCGAGCTCGTGGGCGTCACCTACGATTCCATGCTCGCGAGCTTCGTGCTCGATCCCGGCCGCCGCTCGCATGCGATCGACGAGCTCGCACGAGAGCGCCTGTCTCTCGAGATGCGCACGTACGCGGACGTGGCGGGGCGGGGCAAGGCCGAGCGCGCGTTCGCTGCCGTGCCGCTGGTCGAGGCCGCGCGCTACTGCGGCGCCGACAGCGAGATGGTGCTGCGGCTGCGCGCCGCGTTCCAGTCCGAGCTCGAGGACCACCAGTTGCTCACCCTGCTCGAGACGATCGAGGTGCCGCTCATCGCCGCCCTCGTCGACATGGAGTGGCACGGGGTGCTCATCGATCTGGGGCGGCTGGGGGAGATCTCGCGCGAATTCGCGAAGGAGCTGGCCGAGCTCGAGCGGGGGATTTATCGCGCCGCCGGCACCGAGTTCAACGTCAACTCGACCCCACAGCTGCGCCACGTGCTGTTCGAAAAACACCAGCTGCCGGTCCTCAAGAAGACGAAGACCGGGGCGTCCACCGACTATGAGGTGCTGGAGCAGCTGGCCGCGATGGGACATGAGGTGCCGCGCCTGCTGATCGAGTACCGCGAGCTCTCCAAGCTCAAGTCGACGTACGTCGACGCCCTGCCGGGATTCATCGATCCCCGCACCGGCCGGATTCACACCAGCTACAACCAAACCGGCGCCGCCACGGGTCGGCTGTCCTCCTCGGACCCGAACCTCCAGAACATCCCTGTGCGGACCCCACGCGGGGAGGCGATCCGTCGGGCGTTCGTGGCCGCACCGGGGTGGTTGCTCCTGACCGCCGACTACTCCCAGATCGAGCTTCGCCTGCTCGCACACCTGTCCGGCGATCCGGCGTTCGTGCGCGCCTTCGAGCAGGGGGGGGACATCCACCGTCAGACGGCGGCGATCATCTTCGGCGTCCCGCAGGAGCAGGTGACGCCCGACATGCGCGCCCGTGCCAAGACGATCAACTTCGCCACGATCTACGGCCAAGGCCCGTTCGCGCTCGCCCGCCAGCTCGGCATCACGCAGGAGCAGGCGAAGGACTTCATCACCCAGTATTTCGATCGGTTCGCCGGTGTGCGGGCCTGGCTCGACCGCACCGTCGCCGAAGCGCGCGAACGGGGGTACGTGCAGACCTTGTTCGGGCGGCGCCGCTACATCCCGGAACTGAAGGACCGCAACTTCAACGTCCGCGCCTTCGGGGAGCGCACCGCCACCAACTCGCCGCTGCAGGGATCAGCCGCCGACCTGATCAAGATCGCCATGGTCCGCATCGGCCAGGGCCTGCGGGAGCGCCGGCTCGCCACGCGCATGCTGCTGCAAGTGCATGACGAGCTTGTGTTTGAGGTCCCGGAAGGTGAGGAGGAGACCGCCACGGAGCTGGTAAAACGCCATATGGAGCAGGCCGCCCAGCTGCACGTGCCGCTCGTTGTAAGTATCGGTCTGGGAAGGAATTGGGTCGATGCCAAGAGCTAAGCATGGCTCTTGCAGGAACGGCCCCTGGTGCCCAGTATAGGTGGCGTCGAGCCCGTCTGTGCGTTCTCGGACTCGGCGCCCTTTGGCGCCCGGAGGGTGGGCAGGTGACGTGTAGACGCGGCTTTACCCTGATTGAGCTGTTGATCGTGGTGGTGATCATCGGGATTCTCGCGGCTATCGCGATCCCGAAGTTCGCCAACACGAAGGAGAAGGCCTACATCGGCGCGATGAAATCCGATCTTCGGAACCTCGCGACGGCGGAGGAGGCCTTCTTCTACGACAGCGCGACCTATACGACCAGCCTCGGCGCCATGAACAACTTCAGCGCCTCTACGGGAGTCAGCCTCACGGTCAATGAGGCCACGCCGCAGGGTTGGTCGGCGACCGCGTCGAGCGCCAATACCCCCCACAAGTGCTACCTGTTTTCGGGCACCGCCACCCCGGTGGGGAGCGCCACGACCGAGGGCCGTATTTCCTGCTCGTAGAGCCGTCCGTTCGGGAATTCACACGCCGCCGCGAGGGGATGTGCTTCGCCCTCGACGGCGGCGTGTGGCTTCACCGACACAGGGTCCGCGGCGAGCGGATGGTCCACCTCGTGAGCGCCGACAAGGATCGCCTCTTGGCGCTGGGGGGGGAGCTGGGGTTGCGACCGGAGTGGCTGCAGTACAAGCCCCTGAAAGATCCGAGAACCGGAATCAGGGTACCGGCCTGGCATTGGGACGTGTGGGGATCGCACCTACAGCGCTTGGACGACACGAGAAGCCGCGTTTAGCGATGGACTGTCCTCGAACCTAGTCGCTGCTCCCTGTCTCCAGCCTGGGTGCCCTTACCCCTGGCCACCAGTTCCATCTCCCCGCGATGTGCATGATCGCCGGCACCAGCACCATGCGGATGAGCGTCGCGTCCAGCAACACCGCCGCCGCGAGACCGAAGCCGACGAGCTGCACCGCCAGCACCCGGGCGAACGCGAACGTGCCGAACACCAGGATCATGATGAGCGCGGCGCTCGTGATCGTCGAGGCGGTGGCGGAGAGCCCCTCCATCGTCGCGTAGTCGTTTCGGCCGGTCTTGTCGAACACTTCCTTGACCCGCGTCAGCAGGAACACCTCGTAGTCCATCGACAGCCCGAACACGATCGCGAACACGAGCACCGGGACCACCACCCAGATCGCCTCGGTCGGCCCTTCCAGCCCGAACAGCCTCCCGCCGTAGCCGTGCTGGAACACTAGGACGGTGAGCCCGAACGACGCGCCCACCGAGAGGCAGTTCAAGAGCACTGCCTTGAGTGGTACGAGGAGCGAGCGAAACGCGCCGAACAGCATGATCGCCGTGATGCCCAGCACCAGCCCGACCGTTTGGGGGAAGCGTCGCAGCAGTTCCTGCTGGGTATCGACGTTGGACGCGGCGAAGCCGCCGACGACGATCTCCGTGCCCGCGAGCCCGCGCACGCCGCGTGCTACTACGGCGCGCACGTGCCGCGCCACGTCCATCATCCCCGCCAGCGACACGGTATCTGCGGGGATCACGTCCAACAGGGTGATGCGCTGGTCGGCGCTCAGGTACGCGCCGAAGAACTTGGGGTTCTTGGCGCGCACGGCCTCGGGGTCGGAGTAGTAGATCGCGAGCTGCAGCGTGGACATGCCCGGCCGGATGCTCGCCACGCCGCGCACCTCGCGCACCCGCGGGTCCTTCCGAAGCGAATCGGTGAGTGCCTTGAGGCCGGGGAGGCGGCGGGCGGCCAGCGCCGCCTCCCCTTCGGGCAGCTGCACCACGACGCGGATCGGCTGGATGACGCCGCTCGCGCCCATGTCGCGCAGCGCCGCGAGCCCCTGCCCCGACTCCGATTGGGGCGGAAACCAGTTGGTGGCGGGGAGGCCCAGGCGGATCTGCGTGAGGGGGAAGCTGAGCAGCGCGATCGCGACGCCGCCGAACGCGACCGCCCGCCAGGGACGGTGCCCGAGCCAGCGCGCCCAACGCTCCCAGCCGGTCGGCGCGTGGAACCGGGCGAGCGGGCGCGCGAGCCACTTGGGTCGGTCGATGTTCCGCCCCAGCACGGCGAGCAGCGCGGGAAGGAACGTCGTCGCGAGCAGCACCGCCACGGCCACCACGAGCAGTCCGCCGACGCCGACGGAGCGGGTGTCCGACAACGGTGTCGTGACGAGCGCGGCGAAGCCCACGACCACCGTGAGCCCGGATGTGATCACCGCCGAGCCGGCCGTTTCGATGGTGCGCACCGCCGCGTCCACCGGCGACAGCCCGCGATTCAGCTCCTCGCGGAAGCGCGTGACGATGAGCAACGAGTAATCGATCCCCACGCCGAGCCCCACCATGGTCGTGATGTTCAGCACGAACACGGACATCGGGAGGTAGCGCGCCGCGACGGTCACCAGGCCCAGCGCGATGGTGATTGCCAGCACGCCCACGATGACCGGCAGCATCGCCGCCACCAGCGCGCCGAATGCCACCACCAGCACGACGAGCGTGGCCGGCACGGCCCGCTCCTCGCCGCGCTTCGTGTCCTCCGCGCTGACGGTCCGGACGTCGTGGTCGAGCGCCGGAAAGCCTGTCACCTTGACATCGAAGCCGTCCGCCTGGGGCGCCCGCGCCAGGGCGTCGTGCACCGCCGCCCGCAGGTCGGGGACGACGCTCTTGCTGATGTCGCTCGTGAACTCCGGCGTGAGCGCCGCGATGAGGAACGTGGTGCGCCGGTCCTTACTGACGAAGCTCGACTCGCCGATCGCGCGGACCGCGATCACCTGGCTGACGTAGGGTCGCCGCTCCGCGGCCGCCTTCAGCGTGTCGAGCACCACGCCGAACCGCTGGTTCGTCCAGCGCACTGGACCGTGGACTACGATGGCGACGTAATCGGCGAAGGGACCGGGGAAGGCCTGCTTCAGCAGCTCGCTGGCGCGCGCGGCTTCGGTTGTCTCGCTGGCGCCGCCGCGCAACGCCAGGACGTCCTGGACGTCGATCGCGCGCGGCGCAAACAGCAGCGCGAGCACCGCCCACGCCGCGATCACCCAGCCGCGCCAGCGGATGAGCGGGGCCGCGGGTAACGCGATCACCTACTGTCCAGTCATAGGGGAGGCCCCAATCATAGAGGCGCCCGCGGGCCAAAGCTAGCGGCGCGCCACCGTGTTCCGACATATTGCGCGCATGATCGAGCGCCGCCTGTCCGTCCTGGTCGCCGGGCTCATCGTGTTCCTCGTGTTCGCGATGCTGTGGAACGGGTTCGTGCGACCGTCACACCGGTCGGCGCGCATCGAATCGGCCGCGCCTTCCTCCACCCTGGTGACGATCATCCCCGATAGCGCCACCGCGAGACGCGACACGACGGCGCGACAGGCCGGCCAGTCCCCGCCGCCCCCGACGGCTGCGCCGGCCCCGGCCGACCCCGGCACCAGCTACATGGTGCTGCTGGCTCGCTCCGAGACCCGCCGCCGCATCCGCGCCAGCGCAGGCTACACCTACCTGAACGAGGTCGTCGCGGAGAGTGGCGATTCGATGCTGCATCGCTGGGATAACCGCATCTTCACGCCGGTGCGGGTGTTCCTCGGCCCCGGGACCGCCGCGAACTTCCAGACGAGCTTCCTCGACGCCGTGCGCGAGGCGTTCGAGCGCTGGCAGCAGGCGGGCGTGCCGGTGCGGTTCAGGCTGGACGCCGACTCCGTGTCCGCCGAGGTGCATTTCGCTTGGAAGGTCCAGTTCGAGATGAAGCGCACCGGTCAGACGGACCTCACCTGGGACCAGGACGGCCACCTCGTGAACGGGGTGGTGACGCTCGCCACGTTCGATCCGGGCGGCCGACCCCTCGCGGCGGACGACGTCCGGGTCGTGGCGCTCCACGAAATCGGCCACCTGATCGGTCTCGATCACTCGTCGGACTCGGCCGACGTCATGTTCGCGAATACCAAGGTCCGGGACCTCTCGCCGCGGGACATCGCTTCCGCGCTGCTGCTCTACCAGCTCTCGCCCGGCACTCTGCGCTAGCACGGCCCCGCGGTATATTCCGGTCGGAGGGCCGGCCATGACTCACCGCAGCATCATCTCCTTCCTCACCCACGACACCCCCGACGGCGGGGCCGCGAGCCTCGCCCAGACGCTGGACGCGCGGGCGCGCCCGGGCGAGCTGGTGGAACGGCTCGAGGGCGACGCCGTGCGCTGCTTCGCCTGCGGCCACCGCTGCCTCGTACGCCCAGGGCGGCGGGGGATCTGCAAGGTCCGTTTCAACCGGGATGGCACCCTGTATGTCCCTGCAGGCTACGTCGCGGCGCTGCAGTGCGACCCCACCGAGAAGAAGCCGTTCTTCCACGTGCTCCCGGGCTCGGACACGCTCACCTTCGGCATGCTGGGTTGCGACTTTCACTGTGGCTACTGTCAGAACTGGCTGACGAGCCAGGCGCTGCGCGACGACGCTGCGGGCGTCATGCCGACCGAGGTGTCCCCGGACGGCTTGGTGCGGCTCGCTCGCCGGCAGGGCGCGAGGTTGCTCGGGTCATCGTACAACGAGCCGCTGATCACGGCCGAATGGGCGGTGGACGTGTTCAAGGTCGCCAAAGCGCATGGGCTCAAGACCGCGTTCATCTCCAACGGGAACGCGACGCCCGAGGTGCTCGACTACATCCGGCCGTGGACCGACTGCTACAAGATCGATTTCAAGGCGATGGACGATAAGCGCTACCGCGAACTCGGCGGGGTCTTGCAGCACGTCCTGGACGCGATCCGGATGGTGTACGAGCGTGGCCTCTGGCTCGAGCTCGTCACGCTGGTCGTGCCCGGGTTCAATGACGACGCGGCGCAGCTCACTCGCGCGGCCGAATACATCGCCTCGATCTCACCCGAGATCCCCTGGCACGTTACCGCGTTCCACAAGGACTACAAGATGACCGACCCCGACGACACGCCGCCAGAGACGCTGTTCCGGGCGTGCGAGATCGGTGCGCGGGCGGGCCTTAAGTTCATCTATGCCGGGAACCTTCCCGGCCGGGTCGGGAGGTGGGAGCACACCTACTGCCCGGACTGCGGCGACCTGCTCGTCGAGCGCTACGGCTACTTGATTAAGCAGCAGCGGGTGGGAGGGGACGGGCGGTGCCCGTCGTGCAGCCGGCGGATCCCGGGCGTGTGGTGCTAGCGCTGGTCCTGGTCCTGCAGACGGGGTCGGCGGCGGCGCCGGGGCGCGGGCCCGGCGTCGGCCCGCCTGGGCGGGCGCCGTTCGACGCGGCGACATTCGATCCCTTGGTGCAGGATGGCATCCGTGCGGGCGCTTACCCGGGCGCTGCGCTGGTGGTCGGCCGCCACGACACGATCCGGTTCGCCCACGGCTACGGTCACCTGACCTGGTCCGTCTCGAGCCCCGCGGTGGACCCCGACAGCACCCTGTACGACCTCGCCTCGCTCACGAAAGTGATCGCCACGACGCCGGCGCTCATGCTGCTGGTGGAGCGCGGCACCGTGAAGCTCGACGCGCCGGTCGCGACCTACATCCCCGAGCTCGCCGGGACCGCTGCGGCGGGGGTCACCGTGGGCCAGCTACTGGCGCACACCTCGGGGCTGCGCGCCGACATCCCGGACCCCGAGCTCAAGGCTCTCCCCGACAGCACAGCATTGATGCGCCGGGTCTTCTCGGAGGCGCCTCGAGTTCCGCCCGGCACGCGCGTCATCTACAGCGACCTGAACGCGATCCTGCTGGGTGAGGTGGTGCGCCGCGCGGCGGGCGAGCCGCTCGACAGGTTCGTCGCGCGGGAGCTGTTCGCGCCGCTCGGTCTCGAGGAGACGTTGTTCCGGCCGCCCGCCCGGCTCAGGTCGCGGATCGCGCCGACGGGGGTGTGGCGCGGCCATGCGGTGGCGGGCGTGGTGAACGACGGCAGCGCCTTCAAACTGCGCGGTGTGTCAGGGAACGCCGGCCTGTTCGCGACCGCGGCCGACGTCGCGCGCTTCGCCCAGTTCATGCTGCGCGGCGGGACGCTTCCGGACGGACGGCGCCTGCTGCGCGCGGAAACCGTGCGGCTCTTCACGAGCAAGGCGGCGGATTTCGGGCATAACACGGAGGCGCGCGCGCTCGGCTGGCAGGCGCTACCCACCGGCGAATCCGTTTCGAGCGCCGGGACGCGGTTTGGGCCGAGGAGCTTCGGCCACACCGGCTGGACCGGGACGTCGCTCTGGATCGATCCGGATCGCGACCTCTTCGTCGTGCTGCTCACCAACCGCGCCTACGCACCGCGCGCGCGGCGCCCGTTCACGGTCCTGAAGGCGGTACGCGGCCGGGTCGCCGACGCCGCCGCGCAGGCGTCCGATGCGCACTGAGCGCCCCACGCTGATTTACGACGGCGAATGCGGCTTCTGCCGGAGCTCCGTCGATCTCGCCCTGAGCTGGGATCGCGAACACCGGCTCGACACGGTTCCATTTCAAGACCAGGAACGGGTCGCGGCCTTCGGTATTCCGCTGCCCGCGCTCGCGGCGGCGATGCACCTGGTGCTCCCCGACGGGCGCGTGTTCGCAGGTGCGGATGCGGTGCCCGAGATCCTGCGCCTCCTGCCGGGGAAGCGCTGGCTGGCTCCGCTGTTCCGGCTGCCGGGTGTACTGCCCGTGGCTCGGCGGCTCTATGGCTGGATCGCGCGGCGACGGCGCTGCCTGGTGCGCGGCTACACGGTCGACTACGTTGCCACGAAGGGCAGGAGCGGTGGGCATGACGCGTGATCCTGGGGAGGAGGCGCCCATGACGGCGCCGGCGGCGCTGACCGCGGAGGTCGTTCGCAGGACCCTGCGGCAGGTGAAGGACCCCGAGCTCGACATGAACATCGTCGACTTGGGCCTCGTGTACGACGTCGAGGTCGACGCCGGGGAAGTGCGCGTCCGCATGACGCTGACGTCGCCTGGCTGCCCCGCCGGCCCGATGATCACGAACGATGCCTACAAGGCGATCCGCGCGCTCGACGGCGTGAAGGACGTGGACATCGAGATCGTGTGGGAGCCCTACTGGACGCCGGAGAAGATGGACCCCAAGGTGCGGGCCCTGATGGGGCTTTAGGCGAGCGCCGCGAGCAGCGCGCTCCCGAGCACGTCGATCTGCCAGCGCCGGAGCTCCGCCACCCGGGTGAGCCCGGCGCGATCGTTTGGCACGGGAGTCGCCCGCGCCACCGCCTCGAGCGTGGACCGGCCGCACAACACCCCCGGATCCAGGCCGAGCTCCGCCGCCACGCGGTTGCGCGCCGCCTTCAGCCGCTCGACGCGCGCGTCGAGCGCCGCATCCTTGGGCGGCCGAGTGCCGCGCTCCACCTGCGGCAGTTCGGTCTCCGGAAGGGCGAGCGCCCGGCCCACGCCGCCCAGCAGGGCGGTCCCGTGCCTGCGCGCGAGCGTGGCTGGAAGTTGGGGAATCTGCGCGAGGTCTGCAGGCGACCGCGGCAGCGCCTTCGCCACGGCGAGCAGCGCGTCGTTTCCGATGATGCGAAATGTGGCGGTATCCTGCTGAGCGGCGAGCGTCTCGCGCCACCGATACAGTTCACGCAGGGCCGCCAGCGCGCGCGGCGGCAGAGCTCGTGCCCCCTTCACCCGCAAGAACGCGTCGCCGCCGTCCGGCGTCCCCGTCCACCGCAGCGACTCGAGCCGGGCGAACTCTTCTTCTGCCCAGGGGAGGCGACCGAGCTGGGTCAGGCGCTCGCGCAGGGCGTCGCGCAGCACCGGGAGGTACTGCGTATCCGCCGCCGCGTACTCGAGCATCGCCGGCGGCAACGGCCGCCGCGACCAGTCCGCCTTCTGGTGCTCCTTGACGAGCTTCACACCCAGGTACTTCTCGAGCAGCGCCGCGAGTCCGACCGCGGGCTCCCCCGCGAGCTGTGCGGCGACCCGCGTGTCGAAGATCCGCGCTCCCCGGAAGCCGTAGTCACGGTCGAGGATGCGGAGGTCGTAGTCGGCGTCGTGGAACACCTTCTCGACCGCGGCGTCCGCCAGCAGCGCCCCGACCGGCGACAGGTCCGCGATGGCGAGGGGGTCGACGACGGCGGTGCGCTCCCGCGTCGAGAGCTGCACGAGGAAGATGCGGTCCCGATAGCGGTGGAAGCTCGCCGCTTCGGTATCAGCCCCGACCAACGGCTCGCGGCGGAACGCCGCGACGATCTCGCCGAGCGCCTCGGGCGTCCGGATATAGCTATGCACGAGGGCGTCCGGTCCGGTTCACTCTTCCTTGCCCAGCTGCTCCAGACCGGCCGCGATCTCCTCGAGCGCCTTCGCGAGGGTCTTGTAGAACTCGGGATCCGGTGGTTCGGGAGCGCCACCCAGCGGATCGCCCGCGCACTTGCGGGCGGCGCGCGCCGCGTGGCGGATGTAGTCGGTGGCAACCCGCATCGCGGCCCTCGGGCTTAGAGGTTGGCTGTGTCCGATCCGGAGCGACTGACCCGAAAGATACGCGAGGCGCTCGCGCCCTGCAGTCTCGGGCGTTGGCCCACGCCGCTGGAACCGGCCCCCGCTTTCCTCGCGTCCCTCGGACTGGACGCGCTGTGGCTCAAGCGCGAAGACCGCTCCGCGCCGCGCTGCGGCGGCAACAAGGTGCGCGGGCTCGAGTTTCTCCTGGCAGATGCTCCGGCGGGGAGCGTGTTCGTGACGGTCGGAGGCACGGGCTCGACCCACTGTCTCGCGACCGCCGTGCACGCGGCGGCCCTCTCCTGCCGCGTCGCGCTCGCCCAATTCCCGCAACCCGAGACCGACGCGAGCCGCGCGGTGGCCGCGGCCTGCGACGCCCACGCCACGCTGGTGGTTCGCGCGCCGACGCGTGCCGCCCTGCCGCTCGCCCTCCTCGCCGCGTGGCACGGCGCGCGGCGGTTCGGGCCCCGACGCTGGATCCCGGGCGGCGGCGCGCACCCGCGGGCGGTGGTCGGACATTTCCTCGCGGCGCTGGAGCTTGCGCAGCAACTCCCCGCACCGCCCGAGGCGATCGTCGCGCCGCTCGGCACCGGTGGCACCGTGGCCGGGTTGCTGCTGGGCGTCGCGCAGCTCGGCTGGCCGACCCGCGTCGTCGGGGTGCGGGTCGCCCCCGCCATCGTCGCCAACCGGTGGCGCACCCGGCGCCTGGCCCTTCGCACGGCGCGCCTCCTCGCCAGCCGCGGAGTCCGCATTGCGGCTCTCACATCGCGCATGCTGTTCCAGCTCGTGGACGGGTTGGGTGGCAAGGGCTACGGCTACCCGACGGCCGACGGCGAAGCGGCGCGCCGCCTGGCGGCCGAGCATGGCCTCACGCTCGATCCGACCTACGGCGCCAAGGCATTCGCCTTTCTCCTGCAACGTGGAACGTGCAACGTGCGACGCGTCGTCTTCTGGCATACGTTTGGCGTCCCCTGTCCCACGCCGGAGCCTGAGCGGTGAGCTCGTTCCCCCCGGTCGAGCTGACGGTCTATCCGGCCGAGTGCGACGCCTTCGGCCACTTGAACCAGGCGGCACTGTTGGCGCTGCTGGAGCGCGCCCGCTGGGACGCGCTCGCGCGCGGCCCAGGGATGGACCTGTTCGACCGCAACGGCGTCTGGCCCGCCGCCCGCAAGGCCGTGATCGAGTACAAGGCGGGTGTGTACCCGCGCGACGTGCTGCGGATCGAAATGACGGTGACGCATCGCGGGACGACCAGTATGACGCTGCGACACGTCGTGCGCCGCGTCTCGGATGACATCGTCGTCGCGGAGGCGGAGATCGTCTTCGTCTGCATCAACCGGCTGGGCCGTCCGACACCCCTTCCGGAGGAGATCGCGCGCTTCCTCGGCCCGCGGACGTTGGGATCGCACCAGCCCGTGCGGGTGACGGTCGGCGAGGTCGACCTCGCCGTCGAGGTCCGGGGCGACGGCGTGCCGGTGCTGTTCGTCCACGGCTTCCCCTTCGACCGCACCATGTGGCGGCACCAGCTCGCCGCGTTGACGCGCTGGAAGCGGATCGCTCCCGACTTGCGCGGTGCGGGTGCCTCAACTCCCGCCGCCGCACAAGACGGCTACTCGATCGCCCGCTACGCCGACGACCTCGTGGCCATCCTGGATGCACTGGGCGTGCGGGAGGCCGTGGTGTGCGGATTGTCGCTGGGCGGGTACGTCGTGTTCGAGCTGGTGCGGCGCCACGCCGACCGCGTGAAGGCTGTGCTGCTGGTCGACACGAAGCCCGACGCCGATGCTCCCGACGCGAAGCGCGAGCGCGACAAGCTCGCCGCGCTGGTCGAGCGCGAAGGCCCGGACCCCCTGGTGAGTCGGCTGCTGCCGACGCTGCTGGGACAACACACCCAGCCGGAGGTCGCTGAGCAGGTTCGCGAGATGGCGCGCCGCTGGTCGGTGCCGGGGCTCGTGGGGGCGCTGCGGGCGTTACGCGATCGGCCCGATTCGACCGCCACCCTGCGCCAGATCCGCGTCCCGGCGCTCGTGCTCGTGGGCAGTGAGGACCAGATCGCGCCCCCTGCCGGCGCACAGGAGATGGCAGCGCGGATCCCCAACGCGCAATTCCAGGTAGTCCCGGCGGCGGGACACTTGGCGCCGCTCGAGCAGCCGCTCGTGACGACCCGACTGATCGCGGATTTCTTGTCCAGCCTGAAGTAGCCGGGGAAACGCGAGGGCCCCGAGCGTGCCCCCGGGGCCCTGCTCGCTTCAGCTGCCCTTACGCTGCGGCTTGCCGGGCGGGGCCGCGCTCTGGAATACGTCGCGGTTCTTCGCGATGTATGACTTCCATTGCGGCGGCGTATCCTCCTCGGGGAAGATCGCGGTGACCGGGCACTCTGGCTCGCACGCGCCGCAATCGATGCACTCGTCGGGGTGAATGTATAGCTGATCCTCGCCCTCGTAGATGCAGTCGACCGGACAGACATCCACGCACGAGCGATCCTTCACGGTGATGCACGGCTCTGCGATAATGTACGGCATCCAGGCTCCAGAGGTCTCGCATCACGGCACACGATCTACGGGACCGAAATGCAAACATAGAGGAGGACCCACCCCGGTCACAAGGACCCGTCAGCGAAGCATTGCGCCGGGCACCGAGATCCGGGTCATCAGCGACAGCACGGCAACCAGCCAGGTGTACTGCAGCAGCGACGCGGCATCGGGCTCTTCGGCCGCGTCTCCGAACCAGGCAGCCGCCGCGGCGGCCACGAGCAGCAGCAGGAGCAGCCCCTCGGCGGTGAGCCACCACGCCACCCCGATCACGCCGGTGGCGATCCAGCGTTGCGGGCGGGTCAGCGCTCGGAAGCCGCGCCCGCCGTCGAGCTGCCACACCGGTACCAGGTTGAAGAGGTTGATGAAGGCGCCCACGTGAGCGATCGCGCCCCAGATCCCGGCGTGTGTCGCGAAATACACCGCGTACGCGGCCGCTGCGGCGCCTGCGCCCCAGATCGGCCCCGCGAGCCCGACGCGCGCGTCCTCGCGGCGGTCAGTCGGGTACTGCTTGAGGCGAATGAAGGCCCCCACACCCGGGATGAACATCGGCGCGGTCGCCTTGATGCCGTAGCGCGTGAGCGCCTGCACGTGACCCATCTCGTGAATGTAGATGGACACGACGAACCCCACCGCGAACTTCCAGCCCCAGATCGTCCAGTACACGCCCATCGAGAGGAGCATCGAGAACAGCGTGCTCGCCTTGGTGAGCCCGAGCAGCAGCAACTTGGCCTTCGTGAGAACGAAGACGAGGGCGAACTTGAGCTTCGACAAGAGCACGCCGATCGCGCCGAGCCCCGCGGCCCCTTTGCCCCAGCGTGAGCCGGTCTTGGCCGGCGTCGGGTGGTTATCCAGCGCGCGGCTCAATGCGGCGACCCGGGCGGATACGGTGCGGTGTTGGGTGGTGTCGGGCGGGAGGAGATCGAGCGCCTGGCGCCAAGCCCCGAGCTCGGCGCTCGAGTCCCCGGCTCGGGTCGCCCGGTCCGCTTCGGCCGCGAGGCGCTTCAGCTGTTCGGCGTGGACCAGGCGATGACACGAGGGACACGCGAGCAGCGCCGGAGCGACGTGGACGCCGCACTCGGGACAACCGAGGGCAGCTTGCCCCGGGTCGGCAGTCTCGATCATCGCCCCGGCCTAGGCCGCCGCGCTCCGCGGGGCGCCGACTTGGTAGGGTCCGGTGACACGGATCGCGACCCCCCGGTTCAGCTTCCAGGCCTCGTACAGCGCGAATCCCGCTATGAGCAGGTGCAAGGGGTTGCTAATGCCGATCATGATGGGTGCGGCGTACGCCAGCGCGGCGAGCACCGCGAGACCCACCAGCAGGGCAAGCGTACCGGGGCGCTCGCGCCGCTGGCCGGCGGCCGCGTCGGGCGTCATCACCGCGCCTGGTGCGCTGGCCTGTTTAAGCGTCGTGTTCGCCGCGGCCTGCGCCGAGTCGCGATGAGCGAGAAGCTGTTGGCCCAGCTCGCGCGCGATCAGTGACGAGTCGGTCACGACCACGGCGGTGTAGGTGAGGAACATGGCCAGAGCCTGGTAGCGCCAGCCGCCGCGCCCGCTCGAGCCTTTGCGCACTGCGCCGCCGACCACGAGCCCAACGACGACGGCCACGAGTCCAAACTCGTATCCGGTGACCGCGGCAATTCCGAAGTAGAGCCCGGCGCCGAATAGGGCCGCGCCCAAGCCCAGGCCGAGGGCACGCGCAAAGCGCCCGGCGGACGAGCCCTGGTTCCGCTCCACCACGAGCCGGCTGCGGCACCGCTGGCACGCCACATGGCCGTTGATCTCGTAGTAAGACGCTGTGATGGCCTGCTTGCAAACGCCGCAGCTCAACGCGGCGGCTGAACTCGTGCGCTCGGCGCGCTCGAACTGGAGATCGTCGCCGGTCGGGGTCCCGGCTTGCTGGTTGCTCACTGGCCTGCTCCTTCCATGAGGAGTGCGTGGGCGCGCGCCAATCTTTTGCAGCCATCACAGGGGACGCAATTAGGAACGTCACACCCCTCCGGCGACCGCTTGCGGCACCGAGACTTGGCGCCAGCTGAGATACCAGTCGGTATCCGAACTCCGTACTTTCAGCCCGCTTGTTGCCAAAGCGATGCTCATACGTATCTTAGATTCCTATGGGTATCGTTCGTGCTAGGCGCAAAGCCGAGACCAGATCACTGTTGATCGAGGCTGGGGTGCGCGTGTTTGCCGAGCGCGGCATCGAGCTGGGCTCCCTCGACGAGGTTGCCCAGTCGGCGGGCTTCACCAAGGGTGCCATCTATCGTCAGTTCCCCTCGAAGAGCGCTTTCCTGCTCGCGCTGTTCGAGCAGTATGCTGCGGTCGCGAGGGCAGGCGCGGGGGCGCGGCAGGCCTCGTGGTTCATCCCCCTCACGCTGCAGTTCGCCGCGCATGCGATGCGGGATCCGCTGCTCCGGCGGCGGTTCGCGATCGTGCTGACCGAGGCCCCGCAGGGGGGCACCGCTGACGGGCAGCTGCTCAAGGCACTGGCACAGGTGCTGCCCGGTACTCAGACGACGGTGCCCTCGTGACAGGGGCGCGGTCCCGTCTCGTCGATCTGAGCCACATCGTAGAGCACGGGATGGTCACCTACCCGGGTCTCCCGGCTCCCGTGATCAGCGATTGGCTCTCGCGCGACGCGTCGCGCGCCCGCTACGCGCCGGGCACGACCTTCCAGATCGGGAAGATCGAGTTGCTCGCGAATACGGGGACGTACATCGATGCTCCGTTCCACCGCTTCGACGGCGGGAAGGACGTCGGGGACTATCCGCTCGAAGCTGTGGCCGATCTGGAGGGAGTCGTCATCCGCGCGAGCGCGCGCGCCCAACGAGGGCTCGACGCCTCCCTGTTTCGCGGGGCTGACGTGCGGGGCAAGGCGGTGCTCGTACACACCGGGTGGGACGCCTACTGGCGGACCGAGCGGTACGGCGCGGGCCACCCGTTCCTCACCCGCGAGGCGGCCGAGCATCTGTTGGCGGCAGGCGCCGCGCTCGTGGGAATCGACTCCCTCAATATCGATGACGATGCGGACGGCGCTCGTCCCGCACACACCACTCTCCTGGGCGCCGGGGTTCCGATCGTCGAGCACCTGTGCCACCTAGGGGCGCTGCCCGACACCGGCTTCCGGTTCTTCGCTGTGCCCGCGAGGGTGAAGGGGATGGGAAGCTTCCCGGTGCGCGCGTTTGCTCGGTTGACCGACTGAATCCTATCTTCGCATCGGCATGGGACCCGTGCGCGAGCTTCTGCCGTTCCTTCTCGTCGTAGCCGGGCTGGCATTCGTTGGCCTGCCGCTGATCATGTGGCGGCTGTTGGGAGAAGATGCGACGCCGCGCTACGAGCCGTTCGACCCATCGCGTCACGCCGCTCCCCCGGAAGTTGGCGCCTTCATCCGCGACAACGTGGCCGCGCTCGCTGCCGACGGCTTCACGCAGGCCGGGGACCTCGTGCGAGACCGCGGGGCCAACATCACGCGCGTCACGTTGCTCGAGCACCCGGAGGGTGAGACCGCCACCGTGGCCGTCGTCTACTCCGCGCGGGGCACCGCCGCGCCGTTGGTCGAGTTCACCGTGGTGCTCACGGACGGGCGCGTGTTCGACGTCAATAACTCGGTCTCAGTCCCTGTGTTCGCGCCCCACCCAGGCCACGAAGTCAAACGTTTCCCCGAGGTGCGTGACCCGGTGCGGTTGCATCGGCTGTTCCGCACGTTGTTGCGCCGTCGGTTCGGCTCGCCCGTTCTGGTTCGCCGAGACATCGCCCGGGATCCCGCCAGGTTCCTCGCCGGCATTTCGGACACCGAGTACCGGGCGCAAGTCGCCGCGGGATACTTCCGGTTCGACGAGCGCGCACGACGTTTCCGCCCGACGCTGAAGGGCGCGTACCTGATGACGTGGAAGATGCTCCCGCCATTCGCAACGCTGCGCAAACGTCGTTTGCGTCGGGAGGCGCGCGAACTGCTCCGAGAGATCGGGATGGAGGGAGTGGACCAGCGTCCCGTGGCCGCGGTGACGGCGGTGACCCCGGTGACGCCGCTAGAGGAGCTGCTGCCGGGTGTGATCGCGGCCCCGCGCGACACGCCACGGCGCTGGGCAGTGAGGATCGGTGGCTTCGCGCTGCTGCTCGCGATGACGGCGTCGGTCGTGTACCAGCGGGTGCAGGCGCGGCGCGCCGTGCGACTTCCGGGGTTGGTGGTGCCCGCGGACTTCCCCGGCGCGATCCGCGCGCTCGAGCAGGTCACGGCGCACGCCGCCACACCCCTCGTCGGGCGGGACAGCGTCGGCGCGGAGCGAGAGTCGGGCGCCTACGTCGTCACCGTTCAGTCCCGTTGGGCGAACCGATTCCTCCAGGCGGCCCACGAGAAGTTCGCCGCCCGGGGGTTTTTTCTCTCCCGCTTCGACCTCAACTTCCGGAATGACTCAAGTTCGGTGCGGCTTCTGCTGGCGCCGACCGCAGACCCCTACGACGTTCTGCTGCTGGTCGGTACGCGCGGCGAGTCCGACGGGCGCGGCACCGCGGATATCGCTGAGTGGCTACGGACGTTCGCCCGAGAGCGGCCGTTCGAGCTGCGCAACGTCGGCGCGGACTGGGTGCGCGGCGTGTTCGCGTCAGACGTGACGGACCCGGACGACGTGGTGCGACGCGTGGAGGCGTTCTGTCCCCGCATCGCCCGCGAGGATTTCCAGGGCAACGTGGCGGCGCTGGCGACCTGGGTACGCCGCTCACGGGCGTTCATCTGTCGCTGGCAGTAGCGGTCGGTCGGGCGATCACGCCAGTGACAGCAACCATACAGTATCCCGACAGTAGTCCGCCCCCGAGGCGGCTCACCCCGCCGGCGCTACCGCTTCCCCCAGCTTCCGCGTGATCTCCCGCGTGATGTGCATCGAGCAGAACTTCGGCCCGCACATCGCGCAGAACTCGGCACTCTTGAAGTACTCGGCTGGCAGCGACTCGTCGTGCAGCTCGCGCGCCCGCGCCGGGTCGAGCGCCAGGCGGAACTGCTCGTTCCAGTCGAACGCGAACCGCGCCCGGGACAGCGCGTCGTCGCGGTCCCGCGCGCCGGCGCGCCCCCGGGCGATGTCCGCCGCGTGCGCGGCGATCTTGTAGGCGATCACGCCCTCGCGCACCTCCTCCGCGTTGGGCAGGCCGAGGTGCTCCTTGCGGGTCACGTAACACAGCATGTCGGCCCCGTACCAGCCGATCATCGCCGCGCCGATTGCCGAGGTGATGTGGTCGTAGCCCGGCGCGACGTCTGTCACCAGAGGCCCGAGCGTGTAGAACGGCGCCTCGTGACAGATTTCCTTCTCCTTGCGGACGTTGATCTCGATCAGCTGCATCGGGATGTGCCCCGGGCCTTCGATCATCACCTGGACGTCCTGCGCCCAGGCGCGCGTGGTGAGCTCGCCTAGAGTCTCCAGCTCGGCGAACTGCGCCCGGTCGTTCGCGTCGGCCAACGAGCCCGGCCGCAGTGCGTCGCCCAGTGAAAGCGTCACGTCGTACTTGCGAGCGATCTCGAGGATGCGGTCGAAGTGGGTGTAGAACGGGTTCTGTTGATTGTGGTGCATCATCCAGTACGCGTGGAGCGACCCGCCCCGCGACACGATCCCCGTCACCCGCCCGAGCGCGAGCCCCACGTACTCGCGCAGGATGCCGCAGTGGACTGTGACGTAGTCCACCCCCTGCTGCGCCTGGTGCTCCACCATGTCGAGCAGGTCGTCTGCGGTGAGGTCCTCAACTTTGCTCACTTCGGTCACCGCCTGGTAGATCGGCACGGTCCCGATCGGGACCGGCGAGGCGTCGAGGATCGCCTGCCGGATGGCGTTGATGTCGCCGCCGGTCGAGAGGTCCATCACGGTGTCCGCGCCGTAGTGGACCGCGTGGTGCAGCTTTTCCAGCTCCTGGTCGATGTTCGACTCGACGGCCGAGTTGCCGATGTTCGCGTTGATCTTGACGTGAGCCACCATGCCGATGGCCATTGGGTCGAGGCGCTTAGCGAGGTGCTCTACGTTCGCGGGTATGATGAGCCTGCCGCGTGCCACTTCGTCGCGCACGACCTCTACCGGGAGCGCTTCTCGCTCCGCGACGCGTCGCATCTGGGGGGTGATCGTGCCCTGGCGGGCGAAACTCTTCTGGGTGACGCAGTCCATGTCGACTCCCTTCGCCGGTACTAGCCGGATCAGGTTCAAAGGGTGTGGTCTCAGCTCGCCGCAGTCGGGCGAGCACCCCTGTCGCCGGGAAATGTAACTGCCGTTCAGGCGCGGTGGCGCGCCTGGTGAATGGATGCTGTCGAGAAGCTGGCGCTCTGCTAGGCCCTGCGGTGTGACGGCGGGTGACCGCACGACTGGCCCGGGTCGGTCCGTCGAGTCAGGGCATCTCGCGTGGCTTCGGTGCCCCGTAACGCTGCGACGCGTCGTGATGCTTCTCCCACTCCGAGCGCAGCGCGAACGGGTCGGGGCCCGCTCCCCGGTCGAGCGCGAGGATGCCGTCCAGATGGTCGATTTCGTGTTGCAGCAACTCGGCCATCGGACCCTCCAGCGGCATCGTATGCTGCTTCCCCTTCAGGTCCGTGTAGCTGAGGGTCGCCGTGTAGGCGCGCGACACGCGGACGTACAGGTTCGGGAAGGAAAAGCAGTCGTCCCACACCAGGAAGTCCTCCGGCCCAACGTCGGTGATCTCAGGGTTGATCATGGTCCAGCGCTGCTTGTCCATCTGGACGAACACGATCCGCACCGGTGCGCCGATCTGCGGCGCCGCCATGGCCCGGCCCATCTTGTACTTCTCCTTCGCCGCGCGCAGCGTATCGCGCAGGTCGTCCGCGATGAGCCGCGTCGCAGCCGACTTCGGATTCTGAACCCGCTCGCAGCGGATCCGGAGGATGGGATCGCCCAGTTGGCGAATGCGACGCACGGCCATGGGGCGCCAATTTGGGGGTTTGGCGCCGGGGTGCAACTCGGCGTAAGGTACCTGTCATGTCCCTCGCCGGCGTCGTCCTCGCGGGCGGGCGTTCCGAGCGCATGGGTACCCCCAAGGCGCTGCTCGACTTCCGGGGCCGGCCCTTCATTATCCGTATCCTGGAGGTGCTAGAAGCGCTCGAACTCAAGCCCCGCATCGTGGTGCTCGGCCCCGACGCCCCCCGGGTGCGGCCCGTACTCGCGCCTCACGAATGCATCATCGTCAAGAACCCGGAGGTCGAAGCCGGCCCGATCGGCTCGCTGCGCGCCGCCCTCGCGGCCCTAAAGCCGTTCCTGCCGGCGGGAGTCCTGGCTTGGCCGGTCGACCTGCCCCACGTGCGGCTGGCGACCGTGGAGCGCCTGGTTGAGGCGTACCGCCGCACCGGCGCGGCGGCTGTCGTGCCTGCCTTCGCCACGCGGCGTGGCCAACCCGTCATCTGGGACCGCTCGCTGTTCGCCGAGCTCGAGGCTAGTGCCGCGGCGACGCGCCATGGTGCCCTCGCCGTACTGCACGCCGAACCGCGGCTGGTCACGGTCCCGGTGGACGACGCCGCTGTGATCGACGATCTCAACACACCGGAGGATTTCGAAAGGCTGGTGCGGGAAGTGAACCGGGATATCTACTGAAGGCGTTCACGGCCGTCGGCTATCAGCGATTTGACAGCTGAAAGCCGATAGCTGACAGCAGCTTACGAATTCACACCAATGTCGCTTTATTTAGTTGACAATCCCGAGTACGTCCCTTAGGATTCGAGGGTCCCATGGGAGCTATCCATCCGCAACTCGCGGCGCACAAAGGACTTCGCGCCGACATCCTACTGGAGTTGAAGCGCGCCCAGCCGCTTACGGCGAAGGACCTTGCCCACAAGCTGGGTGTTTCTCCCAATGGCATCCGCCATCATCTGAAGGAGCTCGAGGCCGAATCGCTGATCGCCTACGGTCGCGAGCAGCGCGGGCTGGGGGCGCCGACCTTCGCCTACCGCCTGAGCGCCGAGGGCGAGGCCCTGTTCCCCCGCGCTTACGAGGAAACCCTGACTCACGTGCTGGACCGCGTAGCCGAAAAGGGCGGTCGCCAGGCCGCGGTCGAGCTGCTCGAAGACCACTATCGCGAACTGACCCGCAAGCTCCAGCGCGAGCTCGAGGGCGCCACCGTGGCGGAGCGGGTGGATGTGGTCGCCCGCCTGATGAACCAGCAGGGCTACATGGCCGAGTGGCAGGAGACGGCCGGCATGTTCCGGCTCTCCGAGCACAACTGCGCGATCCGCGCCGTGGCGGAGCGCTTCCCCGAGGTGTGCGCAGCCGAACAGCGGTTTCTGCAAGACGTGCTCGGGACCGCCGTCGAGCGGCGCACCCATATCACGAGCGGTTGCAACGCCTGCGAGTACGCCGTCAGCGTCGGCGCAGAGCCGCGCCGGGAGTCCGCATGAGTTCCGGGATCGAAGCTCAGGTTCTCCAGCCGTATAAGTACGGCTTCGTGACCGACATCGAGGCCGACGTCGTGCCTCCCGGTCTGAGTGAGGACGTCATCCGGCTGATTTCGGCGAAGAAGGGCGAGCCGGAGTGGATGCTCGAGTGGCGACTCAAGGCGTACCGCAACTGGCTCAAGATGCCGGAGCCCCACTGGTCCAACGTCACGTACGGGCCCATCGACTATCAGGGGATCAGCTACTACGCCGCGCCCAAGCAGCGCCCCAAGCTCGAGAGCCTGGACCAGGTCGATCCCAAGCTGATCGAAACGTTCGAAAAGCTGGGGATCCCGATCGAGGAGCGGAAGCGGCTGGCGGGCGTCGCCGTAGACGCGGTGTTCGATTCGGTATCGGTCGCGACCACGTTTCGGGAGACGCTCGCCCAGCAGGGCATTATTTTCTGTGCGATCTCCGAAGCGATCCGCGAGCACCCCGACCTGGTCCGCAAGTACCTCGGATCGGTGGTTCCGCACAACGACAACTTTTTCGCGGCCCTCAACTCCGCGGTGTTCACGGACGGCTCGTTCGCCTACATCCCCAAAGGCGTGCGCTGCCCGCTCGAGCTCTCCACCTATTTCCGGATCAACGCGTCCTCGACCGGACAGTTCGAGCGCACCCTGATCGTCGCGGAGGAGGGGAGCTACGTGAGCTACCTGGAGGGCTGCTCGGCACCGGTGCGTGACGAGAACCAGCTGCACGCGGCCGTGGTCGAGCTGGTCGCGCTGGACGACGCCACGATCAAGTACTCGACCATCCAGAACTGGTACCCGGGCGACGAGGAAGGCCGCGGCGGGATCTACAACTTCGTGACCAAGCGCGGGGCGTGCCGCGGCAAGAACTCGAAGATCTCGTGGACCCAGGTCGAGACCGGCTCGGCGATCACCTGGAAATACCCCGGCTGCATCCTCCAGGGCGACAACTCGATCGGCGAGTTCTACTCGGTGGCCGTGACCAACCAGCGCCAGCAGGCCGACACGGGCACGAAGATGATCCACCTGGGGAAGAACACGCGCTCGACCATCGTGTCCAAGGGCATCTCGGCGGGCCGCGGGCAGAACACCTACCGCGGTCTGGTAAAGATTCTCAAGGGTGCCGACCACGCCCGCAACTACTCGCAGTGCGATTCGATGCTGATCGGCGACAAGTGCGGCGCACACACCTTCCCGTACATCGACGTGCGCAACAGCACGGCGATCATGGAGCACGAAGCGTCCACGTCAAAGATCGGCGAGGATCAGATCTTCTACGCAAAGCAGCGAGGGGTGTCGGCGGAAGACGCCGTCTCGATGATCGTGAACGGGTTCTGCAAGGAAGTCTTCAAGGAGCTGCCGATGGAGTTCGCCGTCGAAGCGCAGCGGCTGCTCGGTATCAGTCTCGAGGGGAGCGTCGGGTGACGCTGCTACAGATCAAGAACCTCCGCGCCTCGGTCGAGGGTCGCGAGATCCTCCAAGGCGTGGATCTGACGGTGAACACCGGCGAGGTCCATGCCATCATGGGCCCGAACGGCTCGGGCAAGAGCACGCTCGCCCAGGTCCTGGCCGGGCATCCCGCGTACACCGTCACGGCGGGGTCGGCGCTGTACGAGGGGAAGGATCTCTTCGCCATGACCCCGGAGGAGCGCGCTCGCGAGGGGGTGTTCTTGGCGTTCCAATACCCGGTCGCGATCCGCGGCATCACCAACGCGTACTTTCTCCGCTCCGCGGTGAACGCCATCCGCAAGCACCGCGGCACGGAGGAGCTCGGGCCCGTCGAGTTCATGGACGCGCTCGAGGAGAAGCTCAAGGTGATCGGGTGGGACGACAGCTATCTGAGTCGGCCGGTGAACGAAGGGTTCTCGGGAGGCGAGAAGAAGCGCAACGAGATCCTCCAGCTGGCGGTGCTCGAGCCCAAGCTCGCGATCCTGGACGAGACGGATTCCGGTCTCGATATCGACGCGCTCAAGACCGTGGCCCGGACGGTCGAGAAGCTGCGCCGGCCCGACAACGCCACGGTAATGGTGACGCACTACTACCGAATCCTCACCCACATCCAGCCGGATTTCGTGCACGTGCTCGCGGCGGGCCGGATCGTGAAGTCGGGCGGCAAGGAGCTGGCGCAGGAGCTCGAAGAGAAGGGCTACGACTGGATTCGCGAACCGGCGGCAGTGGCATGACGGAGCAGTACGTCGCGGACTTCAAAGCGTTCGCGGGCAACGGCGCGGGCGGGGCACCGGCGTGGCTCAGGAAGATCCGCGAAGGCGCGATCGCGCGCTTCGCCGAGCTCGGCTTCCCGACCACGAAGCAGGAGGAGTGGCGCTTCACCAGCGTCGCCCCGATCAAGGAGACGCGCTTCGCGCTCGCCCATGCGGCCGGCGCACAGCCCCCGTCTGTCGCGGCGATCGAGCCGTTGCTGGTGTGCCCCCCGGGGAGCCCGCGGATGGTCTTCGTCGACGGGCGGTACGCGCCCGAGCTGTCCTCGGTCGGCGGATTGCCGCGCGGTGTGCACGCGGGAAGCCTCGCGGTTGCCCTCACGTCCGGCAGGAACGGCGAGCTGGCACGCCAGCATCTCACTCGCCACGCGCGCTGGCACGAGAGCGCGTTCGCCGCGCTGAACACGGCGTTCCTCGCGGACGGAGCGTTTGTCCACGTTGCGGCGCACACCATCTTGGAGCAGCCGCTCGAGCTGCTCTTCGTCGCGACCGGCGGTCGACAACCCACAGTGTCACACCCGCGTAGCCTCATCGTCGTCGAGCGGGACGCCCAGGCGGCGGTCGTCGAGGGCTACGCCGCGCTCACCGATGACGTCTACTGGACCAACGGGGTCACGGAAGCGGTCGTGGGCGAGGGCGCCCGCGTCGAGTACTACCGCGTACAGCGGGAAGGTCGGCGCGCTTACCATGTCGCCACGACACAATCGCGACAGGAACGCGACAGCTTCTTCGGACTGCACGCCGTGACGCTAGGTGGGGCGCTGGCCCGGCACGACGTACTCACGGCGCTGGACGGCGCGGGCGCCGAACTCATTCTGAACGGCCTGTACGTACTGCGCGACAGCCAGCATGCCGATCACCACACGGTGATCGAGCACGCCCGGCCGCACTGCGCCAGCCACGAGTTCTTCAACGGGGTGCTCGACCAGCGGGCGCATGGTGTGTTCAACGGCCGGATCATCGTGCGGCCGGGCGCGCAGCGCACCGACTCGAAGCAGACGAACAACAACCTGCTCCTATCGACCGACGCGAGGGCCGACAGCCAGCCCCAGCTCGAGATCTACGCCGACGACGTAAAGTGCACCCACGGCTCGACCGTCGGACCGATCGACCAGACGGCGCTGTACTACCTCCGCAGCCGCGGGCTCTCGCCCGAGATGGCGCAGAGCCTTCTGACGTACGGCTTCGCGGCCGAGATCCTCGGCCGTATGGGGCGGGCCGACGTGCGGGACCGCCTCGACCCCTTGGTGCGCGCCGCGCTCGCCTGATGCTCGAGGCCGCCCGTCTCCGCGCTGACTTTCCGCTCCTCCAGCGGCAGGAGAACGGCCGGCGCCTCGTGTACCTCGACAACGCGGCGACGACGCAGAAGCCCGAGGCGGTGCTCGCCGCCATCGCCGACTACTACCGCACCACCAACGCCAACGTCCACCGCGGGGCGTACGGCCTCGCGATCCGCGCCACGGAAGCCTACGAGGCGGCTCGCGCGAAGCTCGCCGGGTTCGTCAACGCCTGGGCGCCGGAAGGCGTCGTGTTCACGCGTGGGACGACCGAGGCGATCAACCTGGTGGCGGGGTCGTACGGTCGGGCAAACCTGCGCCGGGGCGACAGCGTCGTCGTGACCGCGATGGATCACCATTCGAACCTCGTGCCGTGGCAGATCCTCTGCCAGGAGAAGGGCGCGACGCTTCGGATGGTAGAGATCACGGAGGACGGTCGCATCGATCTCTCCGACTTCGGAGCGGCGCTCGAGCGACGGCCGAAGCTCGTCGCTTTCCCCTACGTGTCGAACGCGCTCGGCACGGTCAACCCGGTGGCGCAGCTCGTGAAGCTCGCCCATGCGGTCGAGGCGGTCGTCGTGGTGGACGGCGCGCAGTCCACGCCCCACCTGAAGGTCGACGTGCAGGCGCTCGACTGCGACTTCTACGCACTGTCGGGTCACAAGATGCTCGCGCCGATGGGCTCCGGGGCGCTCGTCGCGAAGCCGGAGCTGCTCGACGCGATGCCGCCCTATCACGGGGGCGGCGAGATGATCTCGCGCGTCTTCGACGATCACTCGACCTACAACAAGATTCCCCACAAGTTCGAAGCCGGGACGCCGAACGTGGAAGCGGCGGTCGGGCTCGCGGCGGCAATCGACTACTTGGAGACGATCGGTCTCGAGCGGATCGCCGCGCACGAGCAAGCGCTCGCCCAGGCGGCGATCGACCAACTGACGCAGATCGACGGCGTGACGGTGTACGGGCCGCGCGGTCACCGCGCCGGCGTCGTGTCATTCACGTACGGCGACATCCACCCGCACGATATCGCGACCATCCTCGACCAGGACGGCGTGTGCATTCGCGCCGGTCATCACTGCACGCAGCCGCTGATGCGTCGGCTCAACGTGCCCGCCACCGCGCGCGCATCGTTCTACCTCTACAACGACCTCGACGACGTCGCCGCGCTCGCCGGCTCGCTCGTCAAAGCCGGAGCCTTGTTTGGATACGTCCCTGCCTGAACCCCGGCTGAGCGCGCTCTACCAGGAGCTGATTCTCGATCACTACCGCCGCCCGCGTAACAAGGGGGCGCTCGAGGGCGCGACGCACTCGGTCTCACTGAACAATCCGCTGTGCGGCGACGAGATCGACCTGCAGCTGCGCGTGGACGGCGCCGTGATAAAAGACGTGCGCTTCGTCGGGCGGGGCTGCTCCATCAGTCAGGCGTCAGCGTCGATGATGACGCAGCTCCTCAAGGATCGTCCGGTCCCGCAAGCGCTCGCCCTCGCCGAGCGGATGAGTGCGATGATGCAGGGGGACGAGGCGGCGGCGAAGGACAAGACGCTCGGGGACCTGCGGGCGCTCGCCGGCGTGTCCAAGTTCCCGGTGCGCATCAAGTGCGCGCTGCTCCCCTGGAACGCGCTGACCGATGCCGTGAAGACGTAAATAGCACTCCGGCGGTCCCCCCTTCCCTCCTCCTCCCACGCCGGCAGATTACTCGCAGCATGACCGCGCCCATCCTCGTGCTCGACCGGGTCACCAAGCGCTTCGCCGGCCATACCGCGGTCGACGGCCTGTCACTCTCGGTCCGGGCCGGTGTGATCTTCGGCCTGCTTGGCCCCAACGGCGCCGGCAAGACCACCTCGATTCGCGTCATCATGGACATCTTCCAGCCGGATGAGGGCAGCGTCCAGCTGTTCGGGGAGCGGGCGGGGAGGGACCACTCGGCGCGCATCGGCTACCTGCCGGAGGAGCGCGGACTATACCCGCGGATGCGAGTGCTCGACGTCCTCGTGTTCCTCGCCGAGGTGAAGGGCGTCCCGCGCCGCGCCGCCCGCCTCAGAGCGCTCGAATGGCTCGACCGGCTCGGGCTGGGCGACTGGCGGCTGCGCCGCGTGAACGAGCTCTCGAAGGGGATGCAACAGAAGGTGCAGTTCATCTCCACGATGCTGCACGATCCCGATCTCGTGATTCTCGACGAGCCGTTTTCGGGGCTCGATCCGGTGAACGCACAGGTGATGAAGGATACGGTGCTGGAACTGCGCCGGCGCGGGAAGACGATCCTCTTCTCGACGCACATCATGGAGCAAGCCGAGAAGCTGTGCGACGAGCTCTGCATCATCGCCCGAGGGAAGAAGCTCGTGGACGGCGCCCTCAGCGACATCAAGCGGACACGTGGCGGACACCATCTCGTCATCGGGTTCGACGGCAGTGCCGGTGGTGCGCAGCAAGTCTTCGCAGACAAGGGGCTTGTGAAGCGGGTCGACGACTATGGGCAATACGCCGAGCTTGAGCTTGCGGCCGGGGCGGACGCCCAGCAGATCCTGCAGCGGCTCGTCGCCTCCGGCGCCCGGCTGTCGCGGTTCGAGCTGATGGAGCCCTCGCTCAACAAAATATTCATCGACCTGGTAGGGCCCGAGGCGGCTCGGGCGGAGGCGCGGCCCGAAGGGCAGGCTGTCCATGCGTAGGGTGTGGGCGGTGGTGCGGCGGGAGTTCGTCGAACGGGTCCGCAAGAAGTCGTTCTGGGTGATGGCGCTGCTCGGCCCCTTGTTCTTCGCGGCCGTCTTCCTGATGCCGCTCCTCATGTCTCGTGGCGGCGGCGTCAAGCGCCTGGCGCTGGTTGACCGGACCACGACCACGCTCGGCGCCGTCGTCGCGGCGCGGCTCGACTCGACCCAGCGGTTTTTCGTCGTGCGCCGCCTGTCGGGCGGAGCGAGCGTGGAAGATTCGCTGGCGCGTGAAGTCGGGCTGAAGAGCATCGATGGGTTTCTCGTCCTGTCGGACTCGCTCACCCAGACGGGCGTCGCGCAATACCGGGCCTCCAACGTTTCGTCGCTCGATGATATCGGGCTGTTGCGGGAGACGCTGGGGCGGCTGGCGGAGCGCGCGCGTTTGGAGCGCGCCGGCGTCGATCCGACCATGGTGGCTCGGGCCCAGATCCGGGTGTCGCTCGACACCAAGAAGATCACCGGCGGGCGCACGACCGAGGAGAGCGCTGGCCAGTCGTTCTCGCTCGCGTATTTCATGATGCTGATCCTCTACATCTCGCTGTTGCTGTACGGCGTGCAGGTCATGGGTTCGGTGATCGAAGAGAAGACGTCGCGCGTCATCGAGGTCCTCGTGAGCTCCCTCAAGCCGTTCCAGCTGCTGCTCGGCAAGCTGCTCGGCGTCGGCGCGGTCTCGCTGGTGCAGTTTGCGATTTGGGGCATGTCGGGCCGACTGCTGCTTGGCCAGCGGGCAGCGCTGGTGAGCCGAATGGGGGGTGTCGACCCGGAGGTCGGCCAGGTCTTCCAGGTTCCTCATGTGTCCGGCGCGACGGCTCTCGTTTTCATAGCGTTCTTCCTGGGCGGCTTCTTCCTGTACTCCGCGATGTTCGCCGCCGTCGCCGCCACCTGCTCCACCGAGCAGGAGGCGCGCCAGAGCCAGGTGCCGGTCACGGTCCTGATCATGATCGCGTTCTTCGGCTCCTTCGCCACGCTCGCCAACCCGGAGTCGCGGCTCGCCGTCACGCTGTCGCTCGTCCCGTTCACCTCGCCGATCGCGACTCCGGCGCGGTGGGCGGCCGGCAATCTCTCGGCCCTGGACGTGATCGCGTCGCTCGCGTTGCTGCTGGCGGGGACCCTCGTGGTCACGTGGATTGCTGCGAGGATCTATCGCGTCGGAATCCTTATGACGGGGAAGCGGCCGAACGCCAGAGAGCTGTTGAGGTGGATCAGGACTGCCTAGGCAAGGCAAAAGCTAGACGCACAGACGCACTGCGGTAAGCAGAGACGGCGAGTAAGCGGGGTACGACCTGCGCCAGAATGATGCCGCACGCTGTCCCTCAATTGGCCATCTTCGTAGCGTGCCAATCCACCACACCCTCAAGGCGTGGCAACACGCGCAGCGACTTGCCGTCGAATGCGCCAAAGCCGCCAACCGGTTCCCGGACTTCGAGCAGCAAGCGCTTGCGGACCAGCTGCGACGAGCCTGCTACAGCATCCCGCTGAACATCGCAGAAGGCACGACCCGGAAGGGGACTCGGGACTATCGCAAGTTCCTTGATACGGCGTGGGGCTCTCTTGCCGAGGTCCAGACAGCGCTCGCCATCGCGCGGGACGTAGGCTATCTCCAGCTCCCCGAATTTGCACGGCTGGAGGCGCTGGCAACGGAGACGAGCAAGACTTTGTTCGGGCTCCTTAGAAAGATCAGTCAGGCTTCCGATCGGCCCAAATCCCACTGACTGTTCGGTGCGGTGCGCCTGCGCGTCTAGCCTTTGCCTTGGGTGTTCACTAAGCTTTTTAGAATGTCCTGTGACTACGATGTTCTGGTCGTTGGCGCCGGTCATGCCGGCACCGAGGCCGCTGTTATGTCCGCGCGCCTCGGCGCGCAGACTCTGCTCCTCACCTCCAACCTCGATACCATCGGCCAGATGAGCTGCAATCCCGCGATCGGGGGGATTGCGAAGGGTACCGTGGTCCGCGAGATCGACGCGCTGGGCGGCGTCATGGGCCGCGCCACCGACCGCGCGACGATTCAGTTCCGCATGCTCAATCGGTCGAAGGGACCGGCGGTGTGGGCGCCGCGGGCGCAGTGCGATCGCACGCTGTACCGGCGGTCGGTGCGACAGTTGCTCGAGACGTTTCCGCGTCTCGAGCTCGCGCAAGGGATGGTGACGCGGCTGCGCATCGACGGTGCGCGTGCCAGCGGGATTGAGACGGCCGACGGGCGTGGCTTCACCGCGCGGGCGGTGATCCTCACGGCGGGTACGTTCTTGCGCGGCCGAATTCACCTCGGCATGGACACGCAGATCGCGGCGGGTCGGGCGGGCGATGCGCCCGCGGTCGATATAGCGCAACACATTGAGTCACTTGGACTTACAGTGTCGCGCTTCAAGACCGGCACGCCGCCCCGCGTGGACGGACGGACGGTCGATTGGTCCCGGGTGGAGCGCCAGGACGGTGACGGGATCGGGTACCGTTTCTCGTTTTACGAGCGGGTCGAGCTGCCGCCTCAGCTACCGTGCTGGATCACGTGGGCCGGTGAAGCGGTGAAGGACATCATTAGCCGCCACCTCAAGGAGTCGGCGCTGTACGGCGGCGCGATCGCCTCGCGCGGTCCGCGCTACTGCCCGTCGGTCGAAGACAAGGTCGTCAAGTTCCCCGACGCGAAGCGGCATCAGGTCTTCCTCGAGCCGGAAGGGCTCGACACCCACGAGCTCTACGTCAACGGGCTGTCCACTTCCCTGCCCGTGGCCGTTCAACTCGAGTTTCTGCACGCGGTCCCTGGTCTCGAGCGGGCGAGGATGACGCGCCCGGGATACGCGATCGAGTACGACTACTACCCGCCCACCCAGCTCACGCCGTGGCTGGAGACGAAGGCGATCGAGCATCTGTTTTTCGCAGGTCAGATCAACGGCACGACCGGGTACGAGGAGGCAGCAGGCCAGGGCGTCGTAGCGGGGATCAACGCGGTGCGTCGCCTGCGGGGCGAGGAGCCCGTGCTGTTCGGTCGAGACGAGGCGTACCTCGGCGTGCTGGTGGACGACCTGGTCACGCGCGGGGTGGATGAGCCCTACCGGCTGTTCACGTCACGATCGGAGTTCCGGCTGCTGCTGCGGCAGGACAATGCGCTGCGCCGCCTCCTCCCACTGGGGGAGCGGCTGGGCCTCCTGACGTCGGCGGAGCTGAGCGTTGCCGAGGGACGCTTGCAAGACGAGGAGCGGCTCCTCGCCACGGCGCGGACCACGAGCATAACTCCCCGCCAAGCCGCGCCCGTGGTTGGGCCATCGGGGACTGAACTGGCGGAGCCCACGCGGGTGGCGAGCGTCGTGCGTCGACCGGGCGTGTCACTGCGGGGGCTGCTGGAGGCGGCGGGCGTGACAGTGACGTGTGACGACGGCATCTTGGCGAGCGCGGAGATCGAGCTCAAATACGACGGTTATCTGGCGCGCGAGCGCCAGGCTGCCGGCCGGCTCGCTGAGCTCGCCTCGTTCGTGCTGCCGGTCGAGCTTCCCTATCTCGAGCTGCAAAGTCTAGCAACCGAGGCCAGGCAAAAGCTGGATCGGGTCCGTCCCACATCGCTCGCCCAGGCGGCGCGGATCCCGGGAGTCTCCCCCAGCGACCTGCACAACCTCGTGGTCGAGACAGCGCGGTGGCGCCGACGAGTAGCGTGAGTCGGTAGTATGTTTCACGTGAAACGTCGCCTGGTTTCACGTGAAACGGACTCTTTACCACAGTTGTCCCGCGACGTATATTTCAGCCCTGATTGCCACCCAACTATATAACTCATTGTGATATAAACAGTTAGATGATGTCCCGCGTGATAGCTGTCGCCAACCAGAAGGGCGGTGTCGGGAAGACCACCACCGCCGTGAACCTCGCTGCGTCCCTCGCGACCGCCGAGCGCAAGACGCTGCTGGTGGACGCCGACCCCCAGGCGAACTCGACCAGCGGTGTCGGGATCGAGCGCGACCGCATCCGACACTCACTGTACGACGCGTTGCTCGACGGCCGGCCCCTCGCGGATACTCGCTTCGCCCACGTGCACTTCCCCTATCTCGACGTGGTACCGGCGACACAGGACTTGGTCGGCGCGGAGCTGGAGCTCGTCAACAAGCAAGCGCGCGAGACGATGATGCGGCGCGCGCTGCGCGACATCCGTGATCAATACCAGTACGTCATCATCGACTGTCCTCCGTCGTTGGGCCTGCTCACCCTTAACATGCTCACGGCGTCGGACAGCGTGCTAATCCCGATTCAGTGCGAGTACTATGCGCTCGAAGGGCTCTCGCAACTGCTCAACACCGTCAAGCTGGTGCAACGGAACTTCAACGCCGCACTCGCGATCGACGGCGTGCTGTTGACCATGTTCGACGCGCGCTTGAATCTCTGCAAGCAGGTGGCCGAGGAGGCGAAGGAGTACTTCGGCTCGCAGATGTTCGGCATCACCATTCCCCGGAACGTGCGGCTCGCAGAAGCCCCGAGCTTCGGTAAGCCGATTCTGTTATACGATGTCCAGTCGGTGGGTGCGAAGAGCTACTTGGCCGTGGCGCAGGAGCTGATCGGCCGTGTCGAGCGCGCCGTCGCGCCCGTCTCCCCTGCCCCGCCCACCGCTGAACCGCTGCCGGAGGTGCCCGCATGACGGAAACCATTGCCGGTCGCCGTCGTCTCGGTCGGGGGCTCGAGGCCCTGCTGGGACCGACTCGCGAGCAAGCCGAGCGCGAAGGGAGCTTGGTCGAGCTGGCGATCGCCGACATTCGCCCCAACCCCTACCAGCCGCGCCGGGACGTCGACCCGACGGCGCTGGACGAGCTCAAGGCCTCGATTCTGAAAGCGGGTCTGCTGCAGCCGGTGGTGGTGCGAGCGGCCCCAGGAAACGGCGGCTACGAACTGATCGCGGGCGAGCGGCGGCTGCGCGCCTGCCAGGCGCTCGGGTGGGAGCGGATCCCCGCGGTGAAGCGCGACGTGGACGACCGCACGGTGCTCACGCTCGCGCTGATCGAGAACCTGCAACGTGACGACCTCTCGCCCGTGGACGAAGCACGCGGCTACGAGCGCCTGATCGCTGAGTTCAGTCTGACCCAGCAGGGCGTGGCGGACGCCGTGGGACGCGACCGCTCCACGGTCGCCAACGCCCTGCGCCTCCTCAAGCTCCCGGCCCTAGTGCTCGGGCTGCTCCACGAAGGACGGCTCTCGGTCGGGCACGCTCGCGCACTGCTCGCGCTGGACGACGCGCGCGCCGTGACGGCACTCGCGAAGGAGGCGGTCGATCTCGGGCTCTCGGTGCGCGACGTCGAGGATCGCGCCCGGGGGGGCCGGGCGCCGGTGCGCCGGCCTCGTCTCAAACAAGGGCTCGGCCAGGCGCCGGAGGTGCGTCGCATCGAGGATGCGTTGCGCCGCCGGCTGGGCACCGACGTGCGGGTGACGCTGCGCGCCAAAGGAAAGGGGCAGATTCATGTCAACTTCTATTCGAACGACGACCTGGCACGCTTGCTCGAGCTGATCCTTGGAGCGCCGTTCGACGGATGAAGCAGAAAAGCGTCACCATCGTCGTCCATAAAGATCGGGAGCTCGAGTCCCATCAGTATCGCGTGCCGCTGTGGGCGTTCGAAATGGGGAAGTGGACGGCCGCTGCCATCGCGGTGCTGGTGGTGCTGTTCTTCTTGTTCGCCGGACCGATCACGCGGAATGCCGTACGAGCCCAGTTGCTCGACCGAGAAGTGGCGCGGTTGCAGCGGGAGAACAGCCGCGTGCAACAACTCGCCGCGGCCCTGAACCGGGCGGAGGCGAACTACCAGGAGCTGCGTCAGTTGCTCGGCGTGAAGGCCCCGCCGGAAAAAGTCGTCGTGACGGCTGACCTGATGCGCGCGCTGCCCGTCCTGGCACGGGCGCCCCGCGCGCCGACGCGGTTCGAGCCCGACTCCGCGACGCCGCTCCATTGGCCGTTAGATGTTGTCGGCTTCGTGACCCGCGGTCAGGTACGGCCGGGCGATCCCGCCGAGTCCCACCCCGGGATCGACATCGCGGTGCCGGCGGGGACGCCAGTACGCGCCGCCGGTGCCGGGCTCGTGGCCCAGGCGGCCACGGATCCCGCCTACGGGCTGTTCGTGCTCTTGCGGCACACCGGCGGATATGAGACGATGTATGGGCACGCCTCGCGCCTACTGGTGCGCGAAGGCGATTCGGTAGCGTCCGGACAAGTGGTGGCTCTCTCCGGCAGCTCCGGGCGGTCGACGGCGCCACACCTCCATTTCGAGATCCGCCGCGCGGGCAAGTCGCTGGACCCCCTCACGGTCGTGAAACAGGAGAATTGATATGGCCATCTTCACCGAGAAGGGACAGGGTGCCCCCGAAGCCGAACCCGGCCTCTCGATCATCGGGACTGGAATGCGGGTCGTCGGCGACATCACCGCCGACGGCGTGGTGAAGATCGAGGGCACGGTCGTCGGTACGGTACGCGCCGGGCGCCAAGTCCTGGTCGGCAAGGGCGGGGAAGTGGAAGGCGACGTGATCTCCCGCGAAGCCATCATCGGCGGCGAGGTGCGGGGCAGTATCCGCGCGGAGGAGCGGGTAGAGATTCAGGCTTCGTGCGTCGTGCACGGGGACATCGCGGCGAAACGCATCCTCGTCCAAGAGGGCGGTGAGATCAACGGCGTCGTGCGGATGGGCGAGACGACACTCGAGCCCGAGAAGGTGGAGAAGGCCAGCTCGCAGCGATCCTTCTGAGTCGTGGCCCGATTATCCACACGCTCAGGTTTCCGGCATGTGGATTGTTTATCTCGTTGCTAAATAGCTCTTTATAAGATTCCCCATGTGGGAATCTCATGTCAGCGTCTCTAAGCTGGCTCGATAATGTCACTATACTGCCACCATCATTGCCCCTGATGCGGCTCGTCGAGCTGGCCGGCTACCTCGATACATACCTCCGAGTTGCCGACGTACCGGACGCCCCGGCGGCGCTCAACGGACTCCAGCTGGCGAACGCGGGGGACGTCACACGCGTCGCGGCAGCGGTCGACCTGTGCGAAGCGACCGTGCGGATGGCGGCGGAGCAGGGGAGCGACCTGCTGCTCGTGCACCACGGCTTGTTTTGGGGCGGGCTCAAACCGCTCACCGGCCCCGCCTACCGCCGGGTGGCGGGACTCATGAAGCAAGACATCGCGCTCTACAGCGCGCACCTGCCGCTCGATCTGCATCCGGAGGTGGGCAACAACCCGCGCCTCGCCCAGCAGCTCGGCGTCGCCGTGCGCGGCGGATTCGGGGAGGAGTACGGGGTGCTGATCGGTGTGTGGGGGGAATGGGATGGCTCACGCGGCGCACTGCAGCAACAGCTCGCCGCCGTGCTGGGCACGCCGCCGCGAGTCATGCCGTTCGGGCCCGAGCAGGTGCGGCGGGTGGGCATCGTCACCGGGGGAGCGGGCTCGTTGATCGCCCAAGCTGAGGCGGCGGGACTCGACACCTACATCACCGGCGAAGGCGCGCACCACACCTTCTTCGACGCCGAGGAGCTGGGACTGAACGTGTTCTACGCCGGGCACTACGCGACTGAGACGCTCGGCGTCAAGGCGCTGGCGGAGCACCTGAGCGCGAAGTTCGGCCTGCCCTGGACGTTCCTCGACCATCCCACCGGCCTGTGAGCGCGCAGCGGGTGCTGGCGGTGCTCGCCCTCGCGGAGCTCCTGGCCATGGCGCCGTGGTTCAGCGCCTCCGCCGTAGCCCCGACGCTCTCCCGTCTGTGGCAGCTCGGGCCCGCTGGCGCGGCTTGGCTCACCATCTCGGTGCAGCTCGGCTTCGTCGTCGGTGCGCTCGTGTCGGCGATGCTCACGCTGAGCGACATCTGGTCGGCGCGGCGGCTCGTCCAAGCGTCGGCGGTGGTCGCCGGGCTGGCCACGCTGGGCGTCGCGATCGCTCCGACACGCGTCGTCGGTATCGCACTCCGCCTGGTCACCGGTGCCGCCCTCGCGGGCGTGTATCCGCCCGGGATGAAGATCGTGGCAGGCTGGTTTCGCGAGGGCCGCGGCTTGGCGATCGGGATCATGGTCGGCGCGCTAACGCTTGGCTCGGCGTTGCCTCATCTAGCGCGTTGGCTCGTGCCCGCAGCCCTGTGGCGCCCGGTGCTCGGTGCGGCGGGCCTCGCTGCGTTCGCGGGGAGTGCGTTGATGGCGGTGGTGCCGCACGACGGTCCCTTCGCGGCATTGGCGCCCAACTTCAGCTGGAACGCCGTACCGCGCATTCTCCGAGAGCGCGCCGTGACCTTGGCCAACCTCGGGTACTGCGGCCACATGTGGGAGCTGTACGCAATGTGGACGTGGATCGCGGTATTCGTCGCGGAGAGCGAGCGCGCTCGCACGCACACCGATCCCGCGGCCGGGCTGCCGGCGCTGGTGACCTTTGCAGTCGTGGGGAGTGGGGCGATCGGCTGCTGGCTCGGAGGGAAGTACGCCGATCGGTGGGGCCGCACGCTCGTCACGAGCGGCGCGATGGCGCTGTCGGGCATCTGTGCGCTCGTGGTCGGGATGCTGTTCGGACACCCGCTCGTCGTGCTGCTGCCGCTGCTGCTCGCGTGGGGTGTGACGGTGGTGGCCGACTCGGCTCAGTTCTCCGCCTCGGTGAGCGAGCTCGCGCCGCGGGAGCTCGTGGGCACGGCGCTCACGCTGCAGACCAGCCTGGGGTTCCTGCTCACCTGTCTGACGATCTATCTGTTGCCGTGGGTCGCGCAGCGCATCGGGTGGCGCTGGAGTATGAGCCTGCTCGCCTTGGGGCCGGCGGGCGGGGTGTGGGCAATGCTGACGTTGCGGCGGCGCCCGGAGGCGACCGCGTTGGCGGGCGGGCGGCGCTAGGGGACTACGAAGATCCCGACGCCGCTGCCGTAGTCGTCCGGCGCCCGCGTCGTTCCGGCCGGCACAATCCACGCCGTGCCGTCGATCCGTACGTTGATGCGGTGCACGCCGCTCACGATCGGTATGACGGCTTCCCACTCGCCGGGGCCCGTGCTGGTGAGCGCGAGTGGCTCCCAATCGGTGAAGTCGCCGGCGAGCTCGACCCGTGTGGCGTCGGCGACGTGCACCACGATGCGCACCGGCCCGCCGCGCACGGCCAGCACCTGGAGACGGGCCGCGGGCAGGGAGGTGCCGTCATCGGCACTGGCGCCGCGAGGCGCAGCGCGCGGGGGGGGGAACGCGACGCGTCGAGGGGTTATCGCGCGAACGCGAACTGCGAGGGTGAGATAGCGACCGGCCACGCTGCCGCGGATCGGGTCGGTGGGGTAGCGACCGCCCCCGATCATGAGGGCCGTGCGGGGGCCGAGGGAGATCGCAGCGCTTGCTTCGCCGTACGAGCCGCGACCGCCACCGCGGCTCCACAACCGCGCGCCCAAGGTGCCTTCGAGCACGACCGGCCCCGGCTCCGCGCGCGCCGAGGATTGGAGATCGGTGTACGTCGTGTCGCCGATGTGAGAATGGTTGACGGATAGCTGCACGGTGAACTGGGCCAGTCGCAGCCACGCGCCGGCGCCGCCGGCTGCCACGGTTCGCGGGCCGGTCCCGTAGGACGTCGTCCCCGCGGTGCCGCTGATCCAGGCGCCGCGGCCCCCCTCCAGCAGGTGCAGCCGCGCCGCCGCGACGGCGTGCCAGAAGCTCGCGAAGTCGACGTAGCGGCTGGCGCCCACACCGGCGGCGAGCTCCCCGCGCCAGCGCGTCGCCGCACGGGGTGCGAAGAGCGAGCCCGTCACATCCCCTTGCAGGCTGCGATGGCCGCTCTCGAACCGAAGGTAGGTGCCGCGAGCGCTGATCCCGACGCCGGGGCGCTCCCATCGTAGGGCGGGCGTGGCCGTGACGGCCCCGGAGGGAAGAAAGCCGTCATAGCGTACGGTTGAAATGCCGACGTCGAGGGTGCCCGCCGTCTGAGCGGGGGCGCTCGCGACGAGGAGAGACCATCCCGCCGCGAGTGACGCGGCCCGAGCGTGCGTCCCGGCCGTCACCGCGGTGCGGTGTTAGGGCCGGCTGGGACGGGACTGACGGGCGCCGGCGTCGAGCTGCAGGCCCTGGGCGCCGTACGCGGCGGACGCGGCGGTCGACACGGCCATCCCGGGCGGCGCGCCGAGCGCGATGTCGCGCTCGACGGCGCGGCGGAACTCGACCAAGTCCGCGTCCCGCGTCGTGCTCGCGAGGGCGAGGACGGCGGCGGCGGCGCTGTCCACCGGCACGCCGCTCGCTACAAGATCGGCGAGGACGGCGAGCGGAACGGTGATGGTCTGGGAACGAGCTCGGCGCAGTTTCGCCAGCACCGCGGGGCCGGCACCCGCCCGGAGGGCCGCGGCCCCAGCCGCGAGCTCGGGGGGCGTGGTGCCCGGTCCGAGGGCGCTGCGGGCCTCCCCCAGATCGGCCACGAGGCGCTGGACCGCGCCCACGATGACCTCGCCCGGCGCCCCTTTGGTTGCTCCCTCGAGCGCTCGCTGCACGAGCGGCTCCGTGGGCAGCCCGGCGGCGCGCGCCGAGTCGATGACACTCGCTACCAACGGACGGACACTTGGGTCGAGTCGGTCGAGCCGTTGGTCTTGTGCGGCGGCCGCCGTCGCGATGAGTGTCGCGCCGAGCAGGCTCGTGGACGTGGTGCGGAGCAGGTGCATCGTTACGAACCGCCCACTGTGACGACGGAGCTCGGCGTTCCGAACTCGTCATCGCGCGCGGCGGGTGCCGCGGGATCCGCCAGCCAACGGGAGCCGTCCACGAGGAAAGCGTAGCGATAGCGCCCCGGGGACAGTGGCACGACCGCGGTCCACACGGGGCCACCGCGTTGGGAAGGTCGCATCGGGGTGCGTGCGGCGTCCCAGTCGTTGAAGTCGCCGACCAGCGCCACCCGCGCGGCGCGTGGAGCGACGACGACGAACTGAAACGCGCGCGTCGCGGTCTCGGCGGGCGGCGCTTCGTGCGGCCGTCGGCCGGGCAGGATCAGGACGAGCGCCCCGAGTCCCGCCGCGATAGCCAGTCCGCCGAGCGGCGAGAGCGCGATGTGCCGAGGGCGGGTCAGCCAGTGCCAAGCGGCGCTGGCCCCGCCGCTCACACGTGGCGTCGGGCCGCCCGCGATCTCCTCCATCACGCGGCTGTCGACCGCCGGATCAATCTGCACCGGCCGGCGTAGGTGAGCGACGATGCGCTCGATCACGTTTTCGGAATGCTCAAACACGCTCCGCCTCCCGGAAAATGAGCTGCAGCTGCTCGCGGGCGCGCTTGACTCGCATCTTCAACGCCGAGATGCCCGCCCCCGTCAGCCGCGCCATTTCGTCGTACTCGAGGTCCTCGATGTGCTTGAGGAGGAACGCCTCGCGGTATTCCGGCGCGAGTCGGGCGAGCGCCCGGCGGACGGTGTCGTCCCACTCCGCGCGCTCGGCCGGGCTGGGAAGCGGAGCGCGGGTGAGGGCCGCGTCGTCCCGCACGAACAGCCGCCCGCGCCGCGCCGCACGCGCGCCGGCGGTCCGGCACCGGTTGACCAGGATACCGTACAGCCACGCGCCGAACCGCTCCGGATCGTCGCAGCGGGCGAGCGAGCGATACCCGCGAACGAAGGCGTCCTGCAATGCCTCCTCCGCGTCTTCGCGATCTCCGAGCATGTGCACGGCGTAGCGGCCCAGACGGTCGCGGTAGCGTGCGACGAGCGCAGTGTACGCACCGGTGTCGCCGGCGCGGACCCGGCGCACCAGCTCTCCGTCGCTCGCCCCCACGTGGTGTATACCCAGCGACTGAGCCATGACGTCACAGTACCCCGATCCTGTGACGCCGGCCAGCGGAGCCGGGGTATTTGGGGCAGAGCCGCCCACGATCGCCCGAGGAGCCAGATGTCGAAACGCCTGATCCCACCCGCCTTGGCGGCGGCCCTGCTGGCCGGCGGGGCCTGCTACCAGGACGATACAGTTCCATCTGCGCCGCAGAGCGTAAAGTCGCTCACCAGAGTGCTGCTTACCGACGCGCCCTTCCCGTACGACTCGGTGGCGAGCGTGACCCTGCACGTGGTGCGGATCGAGGCGAACACGCTGGCCGACACGACTGGGAGCGGCGCTTGGGCCCTCATCGCCGAGCCGAGGAAGAGCTTCGATGTGCTGGCGCTGCAACAGGGCGCGACCGCGCTGGTGGGGCAGGGGGCGCTGTCGGCGGGCGCGTACCACGCCATCCGGATGACGATCGACACGAGCCGGTCCTCGGTCGTCTGGAAGAACGGGAGCCAGGCTCGCGTGAACTGGCAGAACTGGTCGGGCTCGGACGAGGAGCCCCTGTACGCCCTGGTCGAGTATCCGGTCAATGTTTCCACCCAGGGCGCGGAGATCATCATCGATTTCGACGTCGGTCGCAGTTTCCTGTACAACTTTTACGGCGCCAAAGAGTTCATCCTGATGCCGCAGATCCGCGCGATCAACTCCGCGGCCACGGGGACGATCGCGGGCAGTGTGACGAGCGACTACACGGGCGCGACGCGTCCCATCGCGAACGCCAACGTCACGCTGTGCGGCGGCGCTGCGTGCGAGCCACCGAACGCGTACATCGTGGCGACGAGCCGGAGTGATTCGGCGGGGCGCTACGCGGTCGCGTTCGTGCGCGCCGGCTCCTACACCGTCCGGGTCGAGCAGCCCGACTATCCATTCCTCAATCCCGTGATCGTGGCCAATGTGACCGTCAGCGCGGGCGACACGACGCGGCTCGCGGTGTCGCTCCCCAAAGCGGGATCGGGCGGCGGCGCGTACGTGCGTATCTCTGGACCTACGTCGGTCGGCGTCGGCGGCACGATCAGCCTCAAGGCTGCCGTGGGCGATGCGGGCGGCAACCCGGTCGTAAATCCCGCGGTGTCGTGGGCGAGCAGCAACAGCGCCATCGCGCAGGTGACGGGGGTGGGCGACACGGCGTCCGTGATAGGTCGCGCGGCCGGTTACGCCACGATCACCGCGGCGAGCGGCCAGCTGTCCGATACACTCGGGGTCCAGGTATTGGGCTCGGCGGCGCCGGTGGCGTCCGTCACCGTCGTGCCCGCGAGCGCCAGCCTCGCGGTCGGGGACAGCGTCGGCTTCCGCGCGGAGCTTCGCGACGCGGCGGGCGCCTTGCTCACTGATCGCGCGGTGTCGTGGTTCTCCAGCGACAGCACAGTGATCAGCGTTTATCCCTACGGCCCACAGGCGCTCGTGCGGCCGCGGGCCGCCGGAGGCGCCTTGCTGCGCGCCACGAGCGAGGGCAAGACGGGCCAGGCGACGATCACGGTGCACTGACCCTCGGAACGGGCGAGCGGGGCGAGCGCGGTGGCATTGCCGCGCTCTCCACCTTAGCTTTCGCGGCCCGTGACAGCACCGCACCACCGCCCCGGCGGCGGATTTCGCAACCCGTGGGCCAACGCGGGCGCGCCGGCGTTCGGCAGCTTCCTCAAGTGGGTCCTGGTGCAGCGCGCGACGCAGCGGCGGCCGGCGGATCCCCCGCATTCAACATTTCTCAGGCTCGACCCGAAGCTCGCGATGCCCCGCGCCCCGCGGGATGCGCTGCTCGTGACCTGGGTCGGACACTCGAGTTTCTTGATCCAGGTAGGCGGGCTCAACGTCCTCACCGATCCGATGTGGAGCAGCCGCGCGTCTCCCGTCCGGTTCGCGGGCCCGAGGCGCTGGGTCGAGCCCGGAATCGAGTTCGCTGCGCTGCCTCCGGTGGACCTCGTGCTGTTGTCGCACAACCACTACGACCACCTGGACGATCACACGGTGCGCCGGCTCGCCGCGCGGCACCCGCGCGCCACGTGGCTCGTGCCGCTCGGCTTGGCGCGCTTCGTCCGGGCGCGCGGCGCGCGGGACGTGCGGGAGCACGATTGGTGGCAGGAGACCACCGTCCAATCGGCGCTCATCGGCTGCACCCCGGCGCAGCACTTCAGCTCGCGCGGCATCCGCGACCGTGGAGACACACTGTGGTGCGGCTGGTCGGTGCGGACCGATGTGCACCGCGTGTTCTTCGCAGGCGACAGCGGCTACCACCCCGAGTTCGGGCGCATCGCCGAGCGCTACGGGCCCTTCGACGTGGCGCTGCTGCCGATCGGCGGCTACGAGCCCCGCTGGTTCATGCAGCCGGTGCACATGAATCCCGAGGAAGCGGTGCGCGCGTTCCGCGACCTCGGGGGCGGAGCCCATGGGTCGGTGATGATTCCCATGCACTGGGGAACGTTCAAGCTCACCGACGAAGCGATGGACGAGCCCCCGGTCCGGGCCCGCGCCGCCTGGGAAGCGGCGGGGCTCGAGCCCGAGCGGTTCTGGGTGTTGGCGCACGGGGAGACGCGCGCGCTGTGAGGGCGTGGGGACTCGCTGCGCGCGCCGCCGGCCCGTAGTTTCCGCCGTCCTGACGTCTCTTCTCCGGAGGCTTTCGTGCGTCGTCACACGGCGGTGGGTCTCTGCCTGCTGCTTTTCGCGGGCTGCGTGCGGCATCCCCCGCCTTCGCTCATCGGTCCATCCTCCCAGCCTGTCTTTCTTCCCCCGCAGTTGTTCCGCGAGACCGTCCCCAAGGGCGACGCGGAGTGGCGGGCCGTGGGGCAGGAGGCGGCGACGCTGCTGTCGCAGTACATCGCCATCAACACGACGAACCCCCCCGGAAACGAGATCAACGCGGCGCGCTGGCTCAAGACAGTGCTCGCGCGGGAAGGGATCGAGGCGCAGCTGTTCGAGCCCAGGCCCGGCAAGGCAAACCTGTACGCCCGGGTGAGAGGGGACGGGACCGCGCGGCCGCTGATCTTTCTCAACCACATGGACGTGGTGCTCGCCAGTCCCGAGTACTGGAAGGTCGACCCGTTCGGCGGTGTGGTGAAAGACGGCTACGTCTGGGGGCGCGGCGCGCTCGACATGAAGGGTGAGGCGATCGCCCAGCTGATGACGCTGATCATCCTGAAGCGCGCCGCGGTGCCGCTCAAGCGCGACATCATCTTCCTCGCGACATCGGACGAGGAGATCGGCGCGGGCGTGGGGGCGGGGTGGTTTGTGGACACGCACGCCGACCTGATCCGGGACGCCGAGTTCCTGATCACCGAAGGCGGCACGATCCGCGCCGACGCGCGCGGGCGGATCGAGTACTATGGAATCGGTACCACCGAGAAGTCACCGTTCTGGCTCGACGTGACGGCGAGGGGGACGTCGGGGCACGGCTCGCGTCCCACACCGGACAACCCGGTCCACCGGCTGACGCGCGCCCTGTACCGAATTGCCAACTGGCAGACGCCCCTCGCGGTGACGCCGACGGTGGAGCGCTACTTCCGTGACCTGTCGACGATCGAATCCGACGCCACCCGCCGGGCTTGGCTCGCGGATGTGCGCGCGGCACTGCGCGATTCGGGCGCGATCCGTGGGCTCACGGCAGACCTCACCTACAATGCGCTGCTGCGCAATACCATCTCGATCACGGGCCTGAAGGGGAGCGACAAGACGAATGTCATCCCTCCGGTCGCGTCGGCGGCGCTCGACGTTCGGCTCCTGCCAGGGCAGGAGCCGGCGGCGTTCCTCACCGAGCTGCTGCGGGTGGTGAACGACAGCGCCGTCACCATCACACCCCAAGGGCCGAGCTGGCCGGCGACCGAGAGCTCGACCGAGACGGAGCTGTTTCGGGCGATCGCGTCCGCGGCGCACGCGCGCGATCCCGGCGCGCTCGTCACGACGCCGCCGCTCACCGGTTTCACGGACAGCCACTATTTCCGTCGTCTCGGGATCGTGAGCTACGGCCTATCGCCGTTCCCTCTCAACCAGGCCGAGTCGCGTGGCGTGCACGGCAACGACGAGCGAGTGAGCCTCGACGACCTGACCTTCGGTGTCCGTTTCATGTACGACGCCGTGTCACACGTCGTGGCGAGGTGATCGGGCCCCTCTTCCATCCCCGGCGTTACCCGCCCAGCCGCGACAGGCGCGCGCCTACCTTCGAGCGCGCGGTAAAAGTGCCGATCGGCTGGGTGGTGGAGCACCTGTGCGCGCCGCTGGCGCGTTGGAATGGGCGGTTGCTCCTGACGCCCGAGATCGGCGTCCCGATCGCCGGCCTGCTGCCGGAGCTGGACGGCTACCGCATCGCGCTCGCCACGGATCTCCACCGCGGCCCGGTGGTGCCGGCCTCCTGGCTGGCGCGTGTGGCGGACCGCATCAGCGAGCTCGTGCCTGACCTCGTCGCGCTCGGTGGGGATTTCGTGAGCCACGTGAAGCGTGACCTCGACGGACTCGAGTCCGTGCTGTCTCGGTTCCGCGCGCGCGACGGTGTGGTGGCTGTGCTCGGCAATCACGACCACTGGGTGGGGCCGGACGCGGTCAGTGCCGTGCTCGAGCGCGCCAGCGTTACGTTACTCACCAACCGCCACGTCCTCGTGCGGCGCGGCGCGGCTACCCTGGCCGTCGCCGGAGTGGATGACTTCACACACGGCGCGATCCGTCCCGACGAGGCGCTCGCCGGTGTCGCGCCCGAGACCCCCCGCGTCCTGCTGTCTCATAATCCCGATCTCATCGAGTACCTCCCCGCCGGACTGAGGGTGGACGTGATGCTGTCGGGGCACACGCACAACGGTCAGCTCCACCTGCCGTTGCTGGGCCCGCTCCTGGTGCCGTCGCAGTTCGGGGGGCGCTACATACACGGCCTCAAGCGGGTCGGCGAGACGTGGCTGTACGTGTCGGCGGGGGTGGGGACGGCGGCGATCCCGATGAGATGGGGAAATCCACCCGAGTTACCGGTGATCAGGTTGGAGAGAACAGGATAAGCCGCAGCTAGACGCGCAGACGCACAGCGGTGAACAGTTCGAGTGAGCGGGCCCTTCCTGTTCACTACCACTGTTCACCGCTGTGCGTCTGTGCGTTTAGTCTGCCTGTCCTGAAACCGCATTCCTGCTCCCTACCTACTTCAGGGACACCACGAACCTCACCGTCACGCACTCCGCCGTCTGCGGCGACACGCTACAGAACGAGTCGTGCGGCAACAGGCGCTTGACGCCCAGCACTTCCGCTTCGGCGATGCCGGGCACGTCGCGGTAGGTGATCTCGAGACTCGTGCCGTCGATGACCCGATAGTGCACCGGCCGGCCGATCAAGCGGTGGTGGGGATCGATCTTGGCGAGCCCGTCCGCCAGGCAACGCTGGATTTGGTCGATCTCCTGGGTCTCTCGACTCACGTGGTCTTCCCGGCGCGTGCGGCGGCGGCGTTGCGGCGCATGCCCTCACGGCCCGGCCGCTCGAATGGCGTGTCGCCGTAGCGGCGCGCAAACGTTTCCTCGTCCAACGCTAAGAACTCCCGCGCGTCGGGTGCGGCGAGCTCCGACCGCGGCGCGAGCTCTGGATCGGCGGTCGCCTGAGCGAAGCTCACGTTCCACGGGCAGACGTCCTGGCACACGTCGCAGCCGAACAGCCAGTCGCTGACCAGCGATTGCTGGTGAGGCGTGAAGTCGCCGTGGTGCTCGATGGTGAGGTAGGAGATGCAGCGCGGCGCGTCCAGCACGCGCGGCTCGACGAACGCGTTCGTGGGGCAGGCCTCCAGGCAGCGGCGACACGTGCCGCACCGATCCGCTGCGAAGGGGAGATCGGGAGCGAGCGGGGCATCGGTGAGGACGACGCCGATGAAGGTGAACGAGCCCAGCGCCGGGTGGATGAGCATCATGTTCTTGCCGATCCAGCCGAGGCCCGCCCGCTGGGCCAGCTCGCGCTCGGGGACGGGCCCTGCGTCCACGTAGCAGCGCGTCTTCGCTCCGGGCGCAACCTCACGGATCTCCCCGGCGAGCCGCTCCAATCGGCGGCCGAGCACGCGATGATAGTCGGCGGACTGGGCGTATTGGGCGACGCGCGGCTGACCCCGGGCCGGCGGCCCGGGGTCATGGAAATAGTTGGTGAGCGTGACGACCGCGACTTTGGCCCCCGGCATGATCCGAGCCGGCTGCTTCCGCTTGGCCGACTGGCGGTGCAGGTACGTCATCGTGCCGGCGTAGCCCGCGGCCAGCCAGCGGTCGAGTTCGGCGGCGTGCGCGTTCGGCTCGAGCGCAGCCACTCCGACGGCGTCGAACCCCATCTGGAGCGCACGACGCTTCAGCTCGACGGTCTCGCGTGCTGTCTCCGCCGGATGCCTGTGCGCGACTTCGTTCGTGGTCATACGTGCATCGTCTCGCGTCGCCAACGAGCGAACCGCACGACGTCCTCGACCGGCGGCACGGCGGCTTCATCGCCGTACGCGGTGAGCATGCGCCAGCGCAGGTAGTCGCGGGGTGGCAGCGGGAGGAACGGGGGGCGGCGGTACCAGTCACGCGCCCGGAAGCTCCACGTGAGGCGCAGCAGGTCGAGCGCGAGGCGCGGGTGAGCGGCGGCTCGGAGCGCGAGGCGCACGAACAGCGTCGACCAGGTGGCGGGAGGCGACATGCGACTCAATCTACCCCGAGACGTGTCGACCGTGCTTTTCCTCCTGTATATTGACCGCCTATGACGCTCGCAAGCGGCCTGAAGACCGGCCACCAGACCGCGGCGCATCGGCTCGCCCGCTACCGCAGCGAGTTCCCGATCTTCCGGGACCAGATCTACCTCAATACTTGCTCGCTCGGCGCGCTGGGCGACCGCACGCGCAGGAAGGCCACGGAGTTTCTCGACCTGTGGCAGGCCCGGGGGGCAGCCGCGTGGTACGACGTCTGGTGGGCCGCGCTCTCGGAGCTGCGGGAGCGCTACGGCCGGGTGATCGGTGCGGGGCCACAGGAAATCGCGCTCGCGCCCAGCGTCTCGGTGGCCCTGTCGGTCGTCGCGGAGTCGCTCGACTATGCGCGTCGGCCCAAGGTGGTGGTGACGTCGCTCGATTTCCCGACGATCGCCTACCAGTGGCTCGCCAAGCGGCCCCGCGGCATCGAGCTCGTGGTGGTCGAGAGCCCCGACCAGGTGTCCGTGCCGGTCGAGGCGCTCGCTCGCGCCGTGGACGCCCGGACCGCGCTGGTCGCGACCTCTCACGTGTATTTCACGAGTGGCGCGATCCAGGATATCCGCGCGGTGGCGGCCGCGGCCCATGCGCAGGGCGCCCTCTGCCTGATCGACGCCTACCAATCCGTGGGACAGGTACCGGTCGACGTACGGGCGACGGAGGTGGACTTCCTCACCGCCGGCGGGCTCAAGTGGCTGCTGGGCGGCCCCGGCATCGTGCTGCTGTACGCGCGGGCCGAGCTCGCCCGGTCCCTCACGCCGGCGATCGCCGGCTGGTTCGGCCACAAGCGGCAGTTCGCCTTCGAGCCGCGATCGCTCGAGTGGCACGACGACGCCCGGCGCTTCGAACTCGGCACGCCGTCCCTCGCCGCGATCTACGCGCAGCTCGGCGGACTGGACTACATCGAGGAGATCGGCGTGCCCGCGATCCGCGAGGTGACGGCGGCGCTCACCGAGGACCTGATCGCGCGCGCCCGGGCGATGGGGTTGCGGCCCAAGGTGGCGGCCCGGGCGGAGGACCGCTCGGCGATCGTGATGCTCCCCGCCGACGATCCGGCGGATCGGGTGCGCCACCTCACAGCCGCGGCGATCATCGCGGACGCGCGGCCCGGCCACGTCCGCCTCTCCCCATTCTTCTACAACGTGCAGGACGACCATGTCGCAGCACTCGAGCGGCTCGCAGCGCCAAGCGGTCACTGAGGATGAGCGGCTCCTCACGCAGCTCCCGCGCGAGCGCCGCGCGTTCACAAAGACCGACTCCTGGCGCGTGCTCCGCATCATGGGAGAGTTCGTCGAGGGGTTCGACACGCTGTCCGACGTGTACAATGCCGTGACGATCTTTGGCTCGGCACGCACGCCGCCGGACGATCCCTACTATGAGAAAGCCGTCGAAACGGGCCGCCTGCTGGCCGAGGACGGGTTCCCCATCATCACGGGGGGCGGCCCCGGCATCATGGAGGCGGCCAACCGGGGCTGCCAGGAGGGGAACGGTCTGTCGATCGGATGCAACATCGAGCTGCCGTTCGAGCAGGGCCTCAACCCCTACGTCGAGCGCGCGATCAATTTCCGGTATTTCTTCGTACGCAAGACGATGTTCGTGAAGTACTCGACGGCGTTCGTGGTTTTCCCCGGCGGCTTCGGCACGATGGACGAGCTGTTCGAGGCGCTGACCCTGATCCAGACCGGCAAGGTCCGTCATTTTCCTGTGATCCTGTTCGGCGCGGCGTACTGGAAGGGGATGACGGACTGGCTGCGTGAGCGCGTCGTAGGCGAAGGGAAGATCGCCAGCACGGACCTCGCCCTGCTTCACACGACCGACACCGCGCACGAGGCGGTCTCCGTCATCCGGCAGGCGCGGGAGCGCCGTACCCGGGAGCTGCCGGCGCTCGACCGCGACGGGTGACGCCATGACCACACGCAAAGACTTCTTGCGCGGCCCGCGCATCGATCCGAAGCCGCTCACCGGCCGGGAGACGATCCCCGAGCTGGTGGACAACGCCTTTCTGGCCTACAACGCTGGCCGGCTCGCCGAGGGTTGTCGGCTGTTCACCGAGCGGATGCTCGAGGATGACGTGACGGTGGGGATGAGCCTCACCGGCGCGATGACGCCGGCCGGCCTCGGCATGTCCACGATCATCCCCCTGATCGAAGCGGGGTTCATCGACTGGATCGTCTCGACCGGTGCGAATCTCTATCACGACGCGCACTTCGGCCTCGGGCTCTCGATGCACCGCGGCACGCCGTTCGCCGACGACGTGGAGCTGCGCGAGGAAGGCGTCGTTCGGATCTACGACATCTTCTTCGACTACGAAGTGCTGCTCTCCACCGACGCCTACATCCGGGAGGTATCGGCGGGCCCCGAGTTCCAGCGGTCGATGAGCACCGCCGAGTACCATTACCTGCTGGGCGGGTACGTCCTGCAGCGCGAGCAGGCACTCGGGATCTCACGGAAATCGGTGCTGGGCGTGGCGCATCAGTGCGCCGTCCCGATCTACACCTCCTCGCCCGGCGATTCCTCGATTGGCATGAACGTGGCGGAGCAGGCCCTGACGGGTTCGCAGCTGCGGCTCGACTCGAGCGCCGACGTCAACGAGACGTCCGCGGTCGTGTTTCACGCCAAGACGCACGGCGGCAAGAGCGGCGTCCTGATCATCGGTGGCGGCAGTCCCAAGAACTTCGTGCTCCAGACCGAGCCGCAGATCCAGGAGGTGCTCGGCATCAGCGAGAAGGGGCACGACTACTACCTCCAGATGACGGACGCCCGCCCCGACACGGGTGGCCTCTCCGGGGCCACGCCCGCAGAGGCGGTGAGCTGGGGCAAGGTGGACCCCGACAAGCTGCCGGACACGGTGGTCTGCTACCTCGACAACACGGTCGCTTTCCCGATCCTCGCCGCGTACGCGCTCGCCCGGCGAAAGCCACGACGCCTGAAGCGGCTGTATGACCAGCGGCCCGACATGATGCGGGCGTTGACCCAAGCGTACCAGGAGGCGAAGGCGGACCGCGACGCGCGCGCGGAGGCGGCCACTGCCGGGCGCCGGCGCTAGCGGGGCGGCAGCGGCGGCGCGGCGCGCGCCCGACGGCGCCGGGGCGTACGCGGCCTACGCCCTCGGACTGCTCACGCTCATCAATCTCCTCAACTACACCGACCGCAACGTCATCTTCGCGCTGTTCGAGCACATCAAACGCGAGCTCACGCTCTCCGACCAGCAGCTCGGCTGGCTTGGCTCGGCCTACGTCATCGTGCTGTCGCTCGCCGCCCTGCCGCTCGGCGTCATCGGCGATCTGCGCTCGCGCCGCGCGGTGATCGCGTTCGGGGTGGGTCTGTGGAGCGCCTTCACCGCCTTGGGGGCCACGGTCACCCGATTTTGGCAGCTGCTCGTCTGCCGCTCCCTCGTGGGTGTGGGTGAAGCCGGCTACGGGCCGGCGGCGCAAGCGCTGATCGCCGAGGTCTACCAGGGGCGGCGGCGCGCGTTCGCGATCGGGATCTACTCGGTGGGGATGGCGTTTGGTGGTGTGCTGGGCATCTGGCTGGGCGGAGTGCTCGCCGAGCGCTACGGCTGGCGGGTGGCGTTCGTGGTGATGGGTGTGCCCGGTTTCTTTCTCGCGATCCTTGCCTCGCGGCTGCGCGAGCCTCGGCAGCGGCCGCCGGCGCCGATCGCCACGACCGTGCGGCGGTGGCTGGAGCGGGGGTGGCGACAGGCGATGCAGTACGGCAAACCGCTGATCGGGCTCGCGCTCGTCGGGGCGGTGCTGAGCGGCCTACTGGACCTCTTCGCGGGCCTGCCGCCCGGGATCGAAACCGCGGTGTTCGCGGCGTGTGTGAGCGCCGGGATCGTCTGGACGGTCGTGCGCCTCGTGCCCGCCGCCGTGCGGCGTACCACCGAGGCGACGGAGGTGGCGGCGACCGCGTTCGGTGAGTTTCTCCAGGCCGCCGCGACCGTGCTCCGCACCCCGACGCTGATCTGGATGTTCCTGGGCGGCGCGCTCGTGACGTTCGCCGTGAATGGCCTCATCGCCTGGGCGCCCAGTTTCATGCAACGGGCACACGGTCTGTCGGTCGCGGTCGTGGGCCGGCAGTTCGGCATATGGGGGCTGGCGGGCGGTGCGCTCGGGGGGCTGTTCGGGGGCCGGGTCGGGGACGCGCTGCTCGCGCGCTGGAGTGGGGGACGCGTGGTCGTGTCCGGGGCGGGGTTCGTGCTCGGCGGCCCGGTCTGCGCCGCGCTGCTGCTGGTCGACGAGCTACAGCTGTTCGTGCCGCTGCTGTTCGCGACGTTCTTCCTCTATACGTGGTACAACGGACCCCTGTCCGCGGTGATCCTGGACGTGGTGCCGCCGGCCGTGCGGGCGTCGGTCATCGGCGCTTACGTGCTGTTCTCGCACCTCGCGGGCGACGCCATCGCGCCGCCGCTCATCGGCTACCTGTCCGACCACTTCGGCCTCCGGCCGGCGATGCTGCTGCTCCCATCCGCGGGAGCGGTGGGGGGATTGTTGATCCTCATTGCGCTGACCACGGTGGGGCGGGATATGCAGCGGGTGCGGGCGTGATTGCGGATTGCGGATTGCGGATTGCGGATTCTTGCGAGCGACGCTCGTGCCCTCAAGTCCGCAATCCGCAATCCGCAATCCGCAATCGGAGGCGGGGGGTGGTGCGGTGAAAATCGCCGTCCTCTTCGACACCCTCCACCCTGACTGGGAGGACGCCGACTACAAGCAGGCGGTCGAGGCCAAAGTCGAAGAGGCGGAGTACGACGTGGCTCGCGCCTTGATGGCGAAGGGGCACGACGTCCTGATGGTCGGGGTCGCCGAGACGCTCGAGCCGGTGCTCGAGCGGCTCGCGAAGTTCCAGCCGAAGGTCGTCTTCAACGGCTGCGAGGCATTCCGAGGGCACGCGCGGCACGAGTACGGCCTCGCCGCGGTGCTCGAGATGCATGGGTACCGCTACACCGGCTCCTCGCCCACCGCCCTGCTGGTCGCCCGGAACAAGTCGCTCACCAAGAAGATCCTCGCGTACCACGGGATCCGGGTCCCGACGTTCGCCGAGTGCCATCAGGGGGAGAAGCCCATACGCCCCTCGGAGCTCCGGTTCCCGCTGATCGTGAAGCCACTGCTCGAGGATGCGTCGGTGGGGATCGCCCAGGCGTCCGTCGTGGAGAATGACGAGGACCTGGCCGAGCGCGTGAAGTTCGTCCACGAGAAATTCCGCCAGGCGGCGATCGTCGAGGAGCTGATCGAGGGCCGAGAGCTGTACGTGGGCTTAGTCGGGAACGAGAAGGTCCAGCTGCTGCCGATCATCGAAATGACGTTCGGCGAAGCGGAAGATGGGGAGCACCGCATCGCCACCTACAAGGCGAAGTGGGACGAGGAGTACCGCAAGCGCAAGAAGATCAAGAACGTGTTCGCCAAAGGTCTGTCCGACGAGTTGACGGCGAAGATCGGGGACATCTGCACCAGCGCGTTTCACGCGCTGTGGCTGCAAGACTACGGGCGTGTCGACCTGCGTTTGACCCATGACGACGAGGTCTACGTGCTCGAGGTGAATCCCAATCCGTTCGTCGCGTTCGAGCACGAGATGGCCAACGCGGCTGAGAAGGCCGGGATGGGCTACGACGACTTTATCCAGCGGATCGTGGTCGAGGCGCTGGAGCGCGATCATGGCTAAGCCGGCGGCGCGGCGGCGCCGGGAGGTGCCGACACCGGAGCTGCGCTGCCCGACCTGCGCCGCCGAGCTGGAGCGCTTCTGGGCATACTGCTCGAACTGCGGCCGCCGGCTGGAGTGGCGGGACACCACGAAGCAGACGGGGGCCGAGTGCTACTACTGCGGCTGGGTGGTCTCGGGCCGCTTCTCGTTCTGTCCCTGGTGCGGGCGCGACATCGCGGACCGGGAGTCGAGCCCCGAGCCGCTCAAGGCGCCGAAGGGGTTCAGCTATCATCGGCGCTGTCGCTGGGGCTGCGGCGGCGGCGTGATGTATCCCATGCGATTCTGCCCCTGGTGCGGCCGTCCCCAGAAGTGGCGCTACTGGGAATTCCAGAACGTCTGTCCGCACTGCAGCAAAGGTGTCAACGATTGGATGGAGGTCTGTCCGTGGTGCGGGGAGGACGCCACCGGGCGCGACCTGATCCGACAAGCGCTGCGCCGAGTACGCCAGCTCTTGGTGGTGGGGCGCCTCAAGGACTGGAACTACCGCGTGCTGCTGCGGCCCGGCGTGTCCGGTGTGACCCATCGCACGCCCAAGATCATCGAGATCGAGCGGCGCTACGTCACGGGCAAACGGCGGCGCGACGAGATCTCGTGGAACATGCTGACCGGGCTGATCCTGCACGAGCTGGGCCACTCGTTTCTCTATCACAACTGGTCGGTCACGCGCACGGGACGCTTCCGTCGCGCCTTCGGCGAGGTGCGCAAGGCGTACCGCGTGGCGGACTCGAAGTGGGTCGACTTCGAGCGCCGCGGCGTGACCACCACGCTGCCGGATTTCGTGACCGCCTACGCGGCCACGCACCCACAGGAGGACTTCGCGGAAACGTTCCGGTTCTACGTCGCCCGGCGTGGCCGGTTGCGGGAGTTGTTCGCCGAGTTCGGGCGCAAGCGCAAGGGCGTGCCGGTGTTCGAGAAATTTCTGGTGATACACGATTACATCAGGAGCCTGAGGGGGTGGCGCTGACCAGGCCCGCTGCGCCACTGCAACCTTTCGGCCCGCCCATACATCCCACTCCGTAGCGCCCGGTTCTCATCCCTCACTGTTTCCGTCTCCCGAGGTCCCTATGTCCCGCTGGCTGGCCGTCTTCCTTCTCATGGCGACAGGGCTCGCCGCGCAACAGCCGCCGAGCGCCCCGATGGACTCAGGCGCGGTCGCACGCGTTCTCGCCCTCCTCAAGACTTCCGACTCCACTGTCTGCGAGCTTGCGGGACAGGCCATCAGCAACTCGTGGGGCTTCCCCTGGGAGCCGAGACTGTTGCCGACGCCCATGCCGATGCCCATGCCCACACCCATGCCGATGCCGATGGCGAGGCGCGTGGGGATCAGGGTGCCCCACATTCATGTACACGTGCACCACCCAGGGGACTGGCGTCGCGAGGACGCGACTATGTTGGGCGCGTTCCGCGCAGTGCTGCGCGACGACAGCAGGTGCGTGCGGCACATCGCCGCGCGGGTGCTCGGCCGGGCGCGCTCGCCGGGGAGCTACGACGCGTTCCTCGCGCTATTGCGCGAGGCGAGCCCGGGCCTGCGAGAGACCGGAGCGCTCGGCCTCAGCGAGCTCGAGGACCGGCGCGCGCTGAGACCGCTCCAGGAGGCGCTGCGCGACCGGGATCCCGGCGTCCGCGCGATGGCGGCGCGCGGTGTGGGGGAAATCGCGGACTCGAGCTCGATTGCTGCGCTCGGCAAGCTGCTGGCGGACGACGCGATCCCGGTGCGGGAGGCCGCCGCGTGGGCGCTGGGCGAGATCGCAGGCACGCAGGCGATCGCGCCCCTGAGCCAGGCGCTGCGCGACCGCTCGCCGGAGGTGCGAGCGATGGCGGCCTGGGCGCTGGGCCAGATCGAGAGCCCGCGCTCCGTATCCGCGCTGGGCGACGCGCTGCGTGATCCCTCCCCCCGGGTGCGGCGCGCGACCGTCTGGGCGCTGGGACAAATCGCGGACGGGGACGCGGTCGACTTGTTGTTACCGCTGCTGCGTGACTCCGATTCAGACGTCAGAATGGCCGCCACGCACGCCCTGGGAGAAATCGGGAGCCAGCGGGCGGTGCGCGGCCTCGGCACCCTGGTGCACGACGCGTCGCCTGAAGTCAGGCGCGCCGCGATCTGGGCGCTCGGCGACATTGGGGACGGCAGCGCGCTCGAGGCATTGCAGGCCGCCCTCAAGGACGTCGACTCCGAGACCCGACAACTCGCTGCGTGGGCGCTGGGTGAGATCGGCAACGCCGACGCGGTGGATCCCCTGGCGGCAGCCCTCAAGGACCGCGACGCAGAGGTGCGAGTGGCTGCGGCGTGGGGCCTGGGGCAGATCGAGAGCACCCGCGCGCGGGAGCCGCTCCGAGCGGCCCTCAACGACGAGGCCGGTGATGTGCAGGACGCCGCTCGCTGGGCGCTCGACCAGATGGGTGACGATGACGAGCGGCCGCTCGTGAAGACGCGGCCGCGCGTGCGGCTGAAGAGGCGGATCTGAGAGCGCCTCCGCCGTCAGCCGGCGAAGCAGTAGGCGCAACCCTTCTCCTGGGCGCGGTTCACCGCAATTACGCCCGAGGGCACGACCACGACACCAGGGAGCAGGTTCGCCACCCATTCCTTCTTGATGGCATCGGCCTGCATTCCCATGTCCTTCGCCAACCGCATGCTGTTGAAGGTGAGGGCGATGTTGCACACCCCGATGAGCACGCCCTTGGCGAGCAGCTCGTCGGCGCCGATGCCGGGGATCGGCACCTCGCCTGGCTTGAGATGGAGCAGGGGATGGCGCACGGCAGGCCCTTTCGTGGCCCCGTCCGTGATCTTGAACGCCTCCCCGAACCGGTACTTCGACCACATGGTGTTCTCCATCGCGAACGGAATCCCCGAGTGTCGCAGCACGATCACGACGGTGTTGTCTGCATCCGTGGTGCCGTAGGTCTCGTTCGTGGTGTTGAGGAACACGCGCGCCCACCAGAATGCGAAGCCGTCGTTCGGCTCGGGGACGTCGTAGATCATCTTGTGCTTCCCGGTGATCTTGTTTAGCCACGCTTCGAACTCGGGGTTTCCGGCCGCGCCGGAAGTCGCGGACCGCGGCGTTGCCACAGCGGCGGATGGGGCTGCGAGGCCGCCTAGACCGAAGGCGGCGGCCCCGGCGGCGAGGCGTCCCAGGAATCCGCGGCGATGCGTCGTGTCGTTGGTCAGGTCTAACATGATCTGCCTCCTGTCGATGAGGTTAGCCGTAACGGCCTACGGCGATGTCTTGCGCCGGGCCGCTTGTGTCGGGTACGCCACGTCCGGCGGCGCGTCGCCGTTCGGCCAGTCGTGGATCTTGTCGGGGAAATCGGGCCGGGGGTGCCCGTTGACGTAAGCAGCCACGTCGAACGCCTGCTGGTCCGTGAGCGTGCCGGGCTGGTCGAAGGGCATGTTCTCTCGGATGAACGCCGCGGCCGTGCGGACGCGCGTCATACCCGCACCCACGTTGTACGATTGACGTCCCCACAACGGCGGCCCGACCGCCGTCCCCTGACCGTCCGGGCCGTGGCACTTCGCGCAGGTGGCGGTATACACCGCAGTGCCCGCCGCGGTGTCGGCCCTGAACGCCGCCCACTTCTGGAGGCGATTCCCCCCTTGCGGGGGCGCGATCGGCACGTCGCGCGACAAGAACCAGAGGTACGCCACCATGTCCCGCATCTCGACTCCATCGACCGCGAGCGGCTTCCCGTTCATGCTGCGCCGGAAGCAATCGTTGATACGGTATTCGATGGTCTCGACCGTCGCGCTGCGTGGGCGGTACTGCGGGTAGCGCGCGTATACGCCTACCCACGAGCCGGTCGCCTGACGGCGCCCCTCCTCGAGATGGCAGCTCACGCAGCGCAGGCCGTTGCCTACGTGGCCCGGCAGGCTGTCGCGCGTCGCGACGAGCAGGGCGCGGCCGCGGCGGATCGCAGCGCCGAGCGGGCCGGCTGGGATGAGGGAGTCAGTGGGGCCCGGCCGGGTGACGGAGGGCGCACCCGGCGGGTCGCGCGGCGGGGAGGCCGCGCGTTCGCGCGCGCAACCTCCCAGCAGCCAGAGGCCGACGCTCACAATCCGCACGACCGGGGAGCCGCGACGCCGCACCACGTGCCCGAAACCCATCTCTGGGCGGGAGATAGTACCGGAGGTAGCGGGGGTTGGCAAGCATCACCCGATCTGTGTGTTCGGCCGCAGGGGTTCGGCGAGGAACGCCCGCGAGCGCTCAGCCAGCGTCTGGTAGTCCGTGAGCTCATGGGCGAGGCGCGCCGCGTCCCATCCGAGCAGCCCTGCCATCTTCTCGGCGACGGGCCGCGCCGCGCCGGTGGCGTGAGCGTTCGCCTCGTAGAACAGGTGCAACCTTCGCACGAGCAGATCGGTGAGCCGCAGCGCCATCTCACGCTCGACGGCGTGCACCACTTCGGCCCAGATCTCGGGGCGCCCGCCAATTATGGGTCCGCCCAGGGCGTGGTCGCGGTCCACCAGATTCATGACGGCCGCCCACTCGCTTCCATAGCTCCTGACGAGGTGCCGAGCCGTCGACTCGAGCGCCCCGCGCGCTTTCCCAGCCTCGACCAACACTTCCAGGTCGGCGGTCTCGCCACCGGGGAGTGGCAGGCGATCGGTCGGGGGTGCCCCAGCCCGGGGCCGGCCGTCGAGCTGGCTTAGCCGGGCGGCAACCCGGTTCGCCACGTCCCGACCCATCACCCGGTACGTGGTAAGCTTGCCGCCCGCGATCGTGATCAGACCGCTCGGGCTCTCGATCACGCGGTGCTCGCGTGAGGCATCGGACGCCGAGACGTTGCGCGCCGGAGCGAGCAGCGGCCGGAGCCCGGCCCAGGTGGCGACGACGTCCTGGGGCGCGAGGCGGGCCTGGGGAAACAGCGCGTTCGCCGAGCGCAGCAGATAGGTCACGTCGGCGGCGGTGGCGTACACGTCGTCGGGCGAGACGTCCTCGTCGGTGTCGGTGGTTCCGATGTAGCTCAGGTCCTCCCACGGCAGGACGAACATCACGCGCCCGTCCACCGCTGAGGTGAGCGTCACCGCGTGCGCGTGGCCGAGACGCTGGCGGGGCACCACCACGTGCGCACCTTTGGTGAGGCGCAGCAGCGGCTCGGCGCGGGGGTCGTCGAGCTGCCGCACGCGGTCGACCCACGGTCCTGTGGCGTTCACGACAACGAGCGCGCGTACGGTGTACGTCACCCCGGTCAGCATGTCCCGCAGCGTCGCCCCGCGCACCAGGCCGTCCGGCTTGAGGAGACTCGACACCTCGGCGTAGCTCGCGACCCGTGCCCCCGCCAGCGCGGCGCTCCGCATGGTGGCGAGGACCAACCGCGCGTCGTCGGTCTGGGCGTCGTAATACAACCCCGCGCCCCGTAGGTCTCGCTCGCGCAAGCCAGGCTCGATCCGCAGCACGGCCTTCCGCCCGAGCCAGCGGTGCCCCCGGGCGTTTTGGAAGGCAGCGAGCAGGTCGTACAGCCACAGGCCTGCCCGGAGCTGCCACGCCGGAACGCGGGCACCGCGATACGCGGGGAAGAGAAACGGCAGCGGGCGGACGAGGTGCGGGGCGATCGTGAGCAGCACGCGCCGCTCGCGGCTCGCTTCGCGCACCAGTCGGAAGGCGCCTTGCTCGAGATACCGCAATCCCCCGTGCACCAAGCGCGAGGAGTGGGAGGACGTCCCACTGCCGAAGTCGCCTTTGTCCACCAGGGCCGTGCGGATGCCACGTAGGGCCGCATCGCGCGCGATGCCGGCGCCCGTGATGCCGCCGCCGATGACGAGCAGATCCACCGGCTCCGCGGCCATCGACTGGAGCGCCGCCGCCCGAGCGCGGTGCGAGAATTCGGTTTCCATTGACACGCAGTGTCTTGGCCGGCCGGCGGAGCCTGTGGTAGGTTTCGTCCGTATTGTCCCAGCTTCAGCGTGTGGATCTCGGGAGGAAAATGTAATGCCTGGTGGAAACGGACGGCGGGTCGCGATCGTCGCCGGATGTCGCACGCCGTTCTGCAAGTCAGGGACTGCGCTGAAGGACATACGCGCCGTCGATCTCGCCCGCCATGTCGCCCGCGAGCTGCTCGAGCGTACCAACCTGGACGGTGCGGAGGTGAACGAGGTGGTCTTCGGGCAGGTAGTCCCGTCGGCGCTGGTGCCGAACGTCGCTCGCGAAGTGAGCCTCCTCCCTCAGTTTCCGAAAGAGGTCCCCGCCTACTCCCTCAATCGCGCCTGCGCCTCCAGCGGTCAGGCGGTCTCGAACGCGTGCGATCAAATCACGCTTGGCAACGCGAACGTCGTGATGGCCGGCGGGGTGGAGTCGCTCTCCGACATCCCGATCCTCGCGTCCCGCCGCCTCGCCGACATCCTGGTCGAGGCCAGCCGGGCGCGCACGCTCCCCGCGAGGCTCAGAACCTTCACCCGCATCCGCCCGCGCGACCTCGTTCCGGTCTCCCCGGCGATCGCCGAGCCCTCGACCGGGGAGAGCATGGGCCAGTCGGCCGAGAAGATGGCGAAGGAAAACCACATCACGCGCGCGGCGCAGGACGCCTGGGCGCTGCGGAGCCACCAGCGTGCCGCCGCGGGCACCGACGATGGCCGGGTCACCGCCGAAATCGTGCCGTGGTTCCCGGCCCGGTCGCAGGAGCCCGTCATCACTCAGGACAACGGCATCCGGCGCGACACGTCGCTCGAGCAGATGGCGAAGCTCAAGCCCGTGTTCGACCGTCGCTACGGCACGGTGACGGCCGCGAATTCCTCGCCGCTCACCGATGGTGCCTCGGCGGTCCTGCTCATGAGCGACGCCGCGGCGCGGGCGCTCGGGTACACGCCGCTGGCGTACATCCGGGCGTACGCGGTCGCGGCGGTCGATCCCGGCTGGCAACTGCTGCAAGCCCCGATCTTCGCGGTGCCGAAGGCGCTCGAGCGCGCCGGGATCGAGTGGCGGGATCTCGGTCTCGTGGAGGTGCACGAAGCGTTCGCGGCCCAGGTGCTCTCGAACTTCCAGGGTTGGGCCGCCAAGGGCTGGGAGGTCAACGAGGAAGTCATCAACGTGATGGGCGGCTCGATAGCGATCGGGCATCCGTTCGGCGCAACCGGCGGCCGCGTCGTCACCACGCTCGCCAACGAGATGGCCCGCCGCGATGTGCAGTTCGGGTTGCTGTCGATCTGCGCGCAGGGCGGCATGGGCTTCGCGATGGTGCTGGAGCGCCGCTGATGCCGGGGTCCGCCCTCACCTGGGAGCTGGTCGACGGGATCGCGGTCGTCGCGCTCGACTTGAAAGGCGAGCCGGTCAACAAGATCTCGCGTGCGGTGAAGAACGACTTTCTCGGCACGTTCGAGTCGCTCGAGCGGGAGCGCGCGGTGCAGGCCGTCGCGTTCTTTTCCGGGAAACCCGACAACTTCATTGCGGGCGCGGATATCGAGGAATTCGTCGCGCTCACGACCGCCGCCGAGGCGGAGCGCCTGGTGGCAGACGGTCAGGAGCTGCTCGAGCGCGTGGCGCGCTTCCCCAAGCCCGTCGCCGTCGGGATCCACGGCGCCTGCCTGGGTGGCGGCCTCGAGTTCGCGCTGGCGTGCCACTATCGCGTCGCCTCCGACCACCCCAAGACCCAGCTGGGTCTGCCCGAAGTGCAACTCGGCATCTTGCCGGCCGCGGGCGGGTGCCAGCGGCTGCCACGGTTGATCGGCGCCCGGGCGGCGCTCGACATCATCCTCGCAGGCAAGGTGGAGCGGGCGCAAAAGGCCTTCCGGCTGGGGATCGTGGACGAACTGGTGCACCCCGCCATCCTTCGAGACATCACCCTCGCCGCCGCCACTCGGATGGCCGGTGGGTGGCGCCCCAAGCACCGCCGGCCGGGCGGCTTCGTGACGTTCCTGCTGGACGGGAATCCACTGGGGCGGCGGCTCGTCTTCCGTACGGCGCGGAAGCAGGTACTCAAGCAGACGAAGGGCAACTATCCGGCGCCGCTGGCCGCGCTCGAGGCGGTCGAGTACGGCTTTCGGCGCGGCCTCACGGCAGGACTGAAGCGCGAGGCCCAGCTGTTCGGCCAGCTGGCCGTCACCGACGTCTCCCGTAAGCTCGTCCAGATCTTCTTCGCCACGACCCAGCTCAAGAAGGACTTCGGCGTCCCGAATGCTCCGCCTCCCGCCGACGTACGGCGGCTCGGCATCGTGGGCTCCGGGTTCATGGGATCGGGCATCGCGGGTACGGCGGTCGTGCAGGCCGGCGTGGATGTGCGGATGAAGGACGCCGACCTGCCGCGCGTGGCGAAGGGGCTCGCGGCCGCCCGGGAGATCCTGGACGACCGGCTGAAGCGCCGCCGGATCACCAAGTACGAGCACGCCCGGCTCGTCGCGTTGCTCTCCGGCGGCGACACCTACGCGGGGTTCGGCCGTGCCGACTTGGTCATCGAAGCGGTGTTCGAGGACCTGGCCGTCAAGCAGCAGGTGCTGCGCGAGGTGGAGTCGGCCACGCCCGATCGGACCGTGTTCGCATCCAACACGTCCACTATCCCCATTGGGAGCATCACCGAAGCGTCCCGACGGCCCGAGCAGGTGATCGGGATGCATTTCTTCTCGCCCGTCGCACGCATGCCCCTGCTCGAGGTGATCCCGTCCCGGCGGACCGCGCCGGGCGTCGTCAGCACGGCGGTGGCGTTCGGACGCCGTATGGGGAAGACCGCCGTCGTGGTGAAAGACAGCCCCGGGTTCTGGGTCAACCGGATCCTCACGCCGTACATGAACGAAGCGGGCCACCTGCTGGCGGAAGGGATGGCGATCGAGGAGCTGGACGACCTGATGGTGCAGTTCGGCTTTCCGGTGGGGCCGATCACGCTGTTGGACGAGGTCGGCATGGACGTCGCGGAGAAGGTCGCAGGCGTGATGCACGCGGCCTTCGGTGACCGGTTTGCCCCGTCGCCGGGCTTCGCCGAGCTGGTGAAAGCCGGGCGGCTCGGCCGCAAGGCCGGAAAGGGGTTCTATACGTACGCACGGGGGAAAAAGGGAGGCGTGGACGCCACCGTGTACCAGCTCATCGGGACGCAGCCCAACGGGGGCCCGCGTCCGGCGGAGGCCATCCAGCGGCTGGTCCTAACGATGCTCAACGAGGCGGCGCGCGCCGTGGGAGAGGGCATCGTCTCCCGCCCGCGCGACGGCGACATCGCCGCCGTGTTCGGCTTCGGGTTTCCGCCGTTCCGCGGCGGCCCGCTCCGCCACGCCGACGACCTCGGCGCGGCGCGCGTGGTCGGGGAGCTCGAGCGCCTCGCCGAGCGGCTCGGTCCCCGCTTCGCGCCCTGCGAGCTGCTGCGGGCGCAGGCCGTGAGCGGCGCCCAGTTCTACACCTGATGGTGCTGCGCGCCGCTCTCCTGTGGCTGAGCGAGCAGCGAGGAATCTTCAGCTTCATTCGGGGGAACCGACTCGCCCGGCGCTTCGCCGCGCGCTTCGTCGCGGGCGAGACGGTCGAGGCCGCCGTGGCCGCTCTCGCGGAGCTGAACGCCGCGGGCATCTCCGCGAGCCTCGATCTGCTGGGCGAGTCGGTGACGAGCGCCGCGGAGGCAGGCGCCGCCCGGGACACGTACCGGGAGACGTTGGACCGGATCCGCCAGACTGGCGCCGACTCGAACGTCTCGGTGAAGCTCACCCAGATGGGGCTCGACCTCGACGAGCGACTGTGCGTCGAAAACATGCGGGCGATCATCGCCAAGGCGCGGAGTTACGGGTCGTTCGTGCGGATCGACATGGAGCAGTCGGCCTACACGGACACGACGCTGCGGCTGTTTCGGCGGACGTTCCATCCGGAGTTCGGAAGCACGGTGGGCGTCGTGCTGCAATCGTACCTGCGGCGCACACAGCAGGACCTCGAGGAGATGATCGCGCTCGGGGCCCGCGTGCGGCTCTGCAAGGGTGCCTACAAAGAGCCGCCCGACGTCGCATTCCCGGACAAACGCGACGTGGATGCGAATTACGTCCGCTGCATGGAGCGGCTGCTCGAACGCGGCAATTATCCTGGGATCGCCACGCACGACACCAAGATCATCGCGCACGCGAAGGACTTCGCCCGCCGTGGGGGCGTGGCACCGCAACGCTTCGAATTCCAGATGCTGTACGGTGTACGGCGCGACCTGCAGCAGGGGCTGCGCCGGGCAGGCTACAACGTGCGCGTCTACGTCCCGTTCGGCAGCCACTGGTATCCGTACCTCATGCGCCGGCTCGCCGAGCGGCCTGCGAACATCGCATTCCTGCTCGGCAACGTCGTGAGGGAGTCGTTACGTCGGAGCTGAACGACGGCACGCTGGGCGGTTACCAGCGGGTGCACGAGCGGGCGCCGGCGTTCAGCGGCAAGGACGGTCAGGCGTACTCCGTCGCCACGTTCGTGGACGATGCGCCGGATCCGACCGGACGCTACGGCGCGGCTCTCCTCTTCGTGCGCTGGTCCGAGGCGGGCGATCGCCCGGTGGGCCACGTCGAGACCGAGTACCTCGCCTGGGGGAAGACGCCCGCTGAGGCGTTGGCTCAGGTGCTCGCGCTGACGCTCCAGGTGGTGAAGCAGCACCTCGACCGCTGCATCGACGCGACCGGCGCGGCAGGTGGGGGGGAGGACGGGCGATGGCCCTGACCACCGGGGTCGTGCTCGCGCGGGTCGGCTCCACCTACCGCGTGCACGCGGACCGGGGCGAGGTGACGGCCGTGCTGCGCGGCAGACTGAAGCGGCGGGACGACGACCGGGTGGTCGCCGGGGACGTGGTCGAGCTCGAGCTGCAGCCGGACGGTCCGGCGACGATATCGGCGGTGCGCCCGCGGCGCTCGGTGCTCGCGCGCCGGGCCGCGGGCGAACGCAGCCCGCGGGCGCAGCCGCTCGCCGCGAACGTGGACCAGGTCGTGGTGGTCGCCGCGGCGCGCGATCCCGAGCCCAACCTCCGCATGCTGGACCGCTTCCTGGTCGTCGCCGAAGGGAACGGCATCCCACCGGTCATCGTCCTCAACAAGATCGAGCTGGAGCGGAGCGCCGAGCAGGCGTTTCAGCGGCGGTTCGGGCCCGCGGGCTATCAGGTGCTGGCGACCTCCGTGAAGGCGGTGACCGGGTTACCCGCGCTGCGCGATCTGCTGCGCGGCCGGGCGTCGGTGCTCACGGGTGGATCGGGAGTGGGGAAGTCGAGCCTCATGAACGCGCTCCACCCCGGGTTGAATCTTCGCATCGGCGAGATCAGCGCGTACTGGGGGAAGGGAACGCACACGACGCGCGCCGCTTTGCTCGTGCCCCTCCCGGAGCGCGGCTACGTCGTGGATACGCCGGGGTTGCGCGAGATCGGGACATGGGGCGTGGACCCGGACGCGCTCGGCGGCTGCTTCCCCGAGTTCCGCCCCTTCCTCGACGGATGCCGCTTCGACAACTGTCGGCATCTCACGGAGCCGGGCTGCGCGGTCCGGCGGGCGGCGCAGGCAGGGAGCTTCGACCCCGACCGGCTGGTCTCCTACGAGCGCATCTACGCGGAGGTCAGCGTTCCTTCTTGGTCCAGCGCTCGGCGTCGCGGGCGCTGACCTTCTGCATCATCGCCCCGAAGGCCTGATCGAGATCTATGCCCTGTGAGTTAGCGATGCACACCACGACGAACAGAATATCCGCGAGCTCCAGCGCCAGCGAGCCCTCGGCCTCATCCTTCCTTTTGGTCTTTTCTCCGAACCGGTGGTTGATCTCACGCGCCAGCTCGCCGACTTCTTCCGCCAGCCGGGCCAGGTTCGTGAGCGGCGAGAAGTATCCTTCTTTATATTGGCCGATCCAGCGATCGACCATCAGTTGGGTTTCGCGCAAGGACAAGAGAGGCTCCGGGCAATCGTGAGTGTCGACCTGCCGCCGCTCGTGCTCCCGTTCCGCGGCGAGCGGTATGCCGCGACGGATCGGCTGAATGCGCTCATCGCACCGCCGTACGACGTGATCTCACGGGCGGAGCGCGTGGGCTACGGCGCTCGGGACCCCCACAATATCGTCCACCTCATCCTGCCGGAAGCGTCGGCCGCCCTGGATCCGTACGCCAGCGCCGCCGAGCGACTGGCCGCGTGGCGGCGCGAGGGCGTGCTCCGGCCGGACCCGGCGGACGGCGTATACGTCGTCGCGCAGGACTACGCGCTGCCTTCTGGCGAGCGCCGCACTCGACTGGGGATGTTCGCCGCGGTGCGGGCGGAGCCGTTCGCGACGCGCCGGGTGCGACCCCACGAGCAGACGCACTCCGCCCCCAAGGCCGACCGGCTCGCGCTCCTACGGGCGACGCGCACCAGTCTCGAGTCCATCTTTCTGCTCGCTCCCGACGCCGACCGCGCGCTCGCGCAGGCGCTCGCGCAGGCGGCGCGTGGAGTGCCGGCCGCGCGCGCCGAGCTCGATGGCGTGGGCCTCCGGCTGTGGCACGTGGGCGGAGCCAAGGCGGGCGAGCTCGCGGCCCTGGCGGGCCGGGCGCAGCTCTACATCGCAGACGGCCATCACCGCTACGAGACCGCGGTCGCATTCGCGCAGGAGGACCCCCGGGCCGACCGGGTGCTCTCGTTCATCGTCTCCCGCGCCGACGCCGGGCTGGCGATCCTCCCCACGCACCGCATCGTGTTCGGAGCCGGTCGGGACGCCGCGAAGCTGATCGAGCTGTGGCGCGAGTGGTTCGAGGTAGGGCGCGTGGCGCCCTGTATGGACCGGATCGAGCGACTCGCCGAGTTGGGCCGCGATCGCACCGCGTGCATCGTCGCGTTCCCCGAGGACTACGACGTCACCCTCGTCTTGAGAAAAGACGTGGCGCTCGACCGCATCCCGACGTTGGGCCGGACGCCTGCGGTGCGCACGCTCGATGTGGCCCGGATCGAGACGCTCGTGGTGCAATACATCCTGGGCGCGGGGACCGCCACCCCGTCGCTGGCGTACACGCCGGACCCGCGGGCCGCCTTCGAGGCAGTGCGTCACGGGAAGGCGGCGGCCGCGGTCTTGCTCAACCCGCCGAAGGTGGAGCAGGTGTTCGCGGTGGCGGATGCGGGCGACGTCATGCCCCCCAAGTCCACCTACTTCGTGCCGAAGGTGCCTGCCGGACTAGTCTTGCGGCCGCTGGCGTAAGGCAGCGATGAGGGCCCGGCAGAAGTGCGGCAGGTCGGCCGGCGTGCGCGACGAGATCAGGTTGCCGTCCACGACCACGGGTGAGTCCTCCCATATCACGCCGGCATTCTCCATGTCGTCCTTGATGGCTCGCACGCTCGTCGCGCGCTTCCCTTTGAGGATCTTCGCCGAAATCGGCACCCACCCGGCGTGACAGATGAACGCGAGCGGCTTGCCCGCCCGGTAGATCTCCCGCGTGATCTGTAACACCTTGTCGTAACGACGCAATTGGTCGGGTGCGAAACCGCCGGGGATGACGAGCGCATCGAAGCGTCCGGCATCCACCTGATCGACGTCCGTGTCCACCGTGACGGGATAGCCTCGCTTTCCCTGGTAGGTCCTCTCGCCCAATCCGGCGACTGTTGCCGCGGCGCCTTCTTCTTCCAGCCGGATCTTCGGGTACCACAGCTCGAGGTCCTCGTACAGCGGGCCGGCGAAGAACAGCACGTGCTTGCCTTTGAGGCTCACGTCGCCAAGCTATATCTTTCCCGACCATGAGTCCACGCCCCCGCGAGCGCGTCCTCGCCAATCTCGAGTCGATCTATCGCGAAGCCTACGAGCGCGCCAAGGCGGCGGGCGACCAGGCGCGCATGGCCGACCTCGACGCGGCCTATCAACGCGAGCAGCTCCTCCTCGAAGTGCTGCTCGACGTTCGCGACGCGCTGGCGGCGCGGCCCGCGGATGTTGCGGCGGGCCCAGAGAAGAGCTCCGGGGCAGACGCGGTCGCCGCGCTCGAGACCATCCACCGCATCACCAAACTGCGCTGAGAGAATCGTATGAGCCGATGCCTCGGGGTGGGACTGTTGTGTCTCTCGCTCACCGCCTGCGGCCAGACCGCCGACCTCGTCATCCAGGGGGGCGCGGTGTGGACCGGACTCTCGTCCGGCGCCCCGCAACCCGGTGCCGTGGCGATCGGCGGGGGCAAGATCCTGGCCGTGGGTGACTCGGCGGCGGTCGCCCGCTATCTCGGCGCGCGCACCCGCGTGATGCGTGCGGACGGCGGCCTCGTGATGCCGGGATTCGCGGACGGCCACACGCATTTCATCGGCGGTGGCTTCCAGCTCGCCTCCGTCGACCTGCGTGGCGCCGCCACCCCCCAGGAGTTCATTCGCCGCCTCAAGGAATACGCGCGAGCTCACAAGCCCGGGGAATGGATCACGGGCGGGGATTGGGACCACACCCGCTGGGCCGGGCAGCCGCTGCCCCGACACGAGTGGATCGATTCCGTGACCCCCGACAACCCCGTGTTCGTCAGCCGACTCGACGGGCACGAGGCGCTTGCGAACGCGGCCGCCATGAGGGCCGCCGGCATCACCAAGGACACGCCTACGCCGCCGGGCGGCGAGGTCCTGCGCGATGCCAGGACCGGCGAGCCGATCGGGATCTTCAAGGACCAGGCGCTCGACCTGATCGGCCGGGTCGAGCCCGAGCCATCGGCGGAGCAGCGCGACTCGGCGCTGGCGCGGGCCCTGGCGCACGCCGCGTCGTTGGGCGTCACCGCCACGGCGCACATGTCGGCGTCCTGGGCCGACCTCGCGAGCTATCGTCGTCTCGAGCATGCCGGCCGGCTGACGCTGCGCGCGACGCTGTACCTGCCGCTCGAGCACTGGCGCGACGTGGCTGACACGCTCCGGCGAGCGGGGCGGGGGGACGACTGGGTGAAGATCGGCGGGCTCAAGGGCTACATGGATGGGTCGGCCGGCTCGCGCACCGCGTATTTCGTCGATCCGTACGCCGATTCGGCGGGTTATCGCGGCCTGATGCAGAATCCCGAGCGCGACATGCGTAGCTGGGTCGGGAACGCCGACTCGGCGGGCCTGCAGGTGACGGTGCACGCGATCGGCGACCACGCCAACGCGCTGCTCCTCTCGATCTACGACAGCGTGATGCGTGCTCACGGGCCGCGCGACCGGCGCTTCCGCGTGGAGCACGCCCAGCACCTCCGGCCGCAGGACATTCCGCTGTTTGGCAAGCTCGGCGTGATTCCATCGATGCAGCCCTACCACGCCATCGACGACGGCCGCTGGGTCGAGCAACGCATCGGTCCGGTGCGCATCAAGACGACCTACGCCTTCCGCACACTGCTCGACACCGGGGCAAAGCTCGCCTTCGGGTCAGACTGGACCGTCGCGCCGCTCGATCCTATCTCGGGGGTGTACGCGGCCGTCACACGCCGTACCCTCGACGGCAAGAACCCGAATGGCTGGGTGCCCGAGCAGAAGATCAGTGTGGGGGAAGCGCTGCGCGCCTACACCGCCGGCAACGCCTATGCGACGTTCGACCAGCAAAAGTGGGGCGCGCTCGCTCCCGGATACTACGCGGATGTGGTCGTGATCGACCGTAACCTCTTCACGATGGCGCCCGACTCGCTCGACCAGGCGAAGGTGCGCGTCACGATCGTGGACGGGAAAGTCGTCTACGAGCGGCCCTAGCCCGAGTACTTGAACCCCGCCTCCGCGAGCGTGAGCGGCTGGCCGTCGTGCTCCACACCGGCTTCGATCACTTCGCCGAGCACGAGCGTGTGATCGCCTGCCGGGAGGGTTGCCACGACGCGGCACTCCACCCAGCCCAGGGCATCGGTGAGGATCGGCGCTCCGGAGACCGGCGCCGGCTTCGTCTTGATCCCCTTGAGCTTCTGCGGGGTGCTGGCGGACGAGCGACCCAGCTTGCCGGCGAGCTCACGCTGGCCTTCCAGGAACACGTTGACGGCGAAGTGGTGGGCGTCGCGGATCATACTGATCGTCTTCGACGTGTTCTCCACGGCCACGGCGACCATCGGTGGGTCGAATGAGGTTTGGGTGACCCAGTTTGCGGTCATGCCGTGCTCTTCCCCCCCGTGCTTGACCGTGAGGGCGTAGAGCCCGTAAGGGAAGTGCCGAAGCACAGTCTTCTTGGCGGCTTCGTCCATCGCGCTGCGCTCACGTCAGGTTCGGAGCTGAAATATCGAGCCGGGGTGGACCCGTCGCCAACCTCTTCCCGAGCTTCTGGCCGGTCCAAAGTGAGCTATCTTTGTCCCAGAGACATGGCGACCCGGACTCAAGCCCGCTCCAAGGCCGCTAAGGCCCTCACGAAGTCCGATCTCCTCGACATCTACCGGGTGATGCTGCTGTCGCGCCGGATCGACGACAAGGAGATCCAGCTTAAACGGCAGAACCGGATCTTTTTCCAGATCTCGGGCGCCGGCCACGAAGCCGTCCTCGCCGCCGCGGGACGGGTGCTCCGCCCCGCGTATGACTGGTTCTACCCCTACTATCGCGACCGCGCGCTCTGCCTCACGCTCGGCATGACGCCCACCGAGATGCTGCTCGCGGCGGTGGGGGCGGCGGAGGATCCCAACTCGGGCGGCCGGCAGATGCCGTCTCACTGGGGTCACAAGGCGCTCAACATCGTCAGCCAGTCGAGCCCCACCGGGACCCAGCTGCTGCAGGCGGTCGGTTGCGCCGAGGCGTTGCTGCGCTACGCGCGCATCGACGCCATCACCGACAAGCCGATCAAGGGTGACGAGCTCGTCTACGTCTCGGCCGGCGACGGCACGACAAGCGAGGGCGAGTTTTGGGAGGCGCTCAACAGCGCCAGCAACCTCAAGCTGCCGGTGCTGTTCCTCATCGAGGACAACAAGTACGCGATCTCGGTGCCGGTCGAGGTGCAGACCGCGGGCGGCTCGGTGTCGAAGCTGGTCCGCAACTTCCCCGACCTCCTGGTCGAAGAGGTGGACGGCTGTGATCCGGTCGCATCCTACGAAGTGCTGCTCCGGGCGTCCGAATACTGTCGCCAGCGCAAGGGGCCCGCCCTCGTGCATGCGCACGTCACTCGGCCCTACTCGCACTCGCTGTCGGACGATGAGGTGTTGTACAAGCCGCCCACGGAGCGGGAGGAGGAGGCAAAGCGGGATTCCACGCTCACCTTCCCCAAGCGGCTGATCGCCGAGGGCGTCGCCACCGCGGCGGAGATCGAGCAGATCCGGGGGCAGGTGGAGGAGGAAGTGGGTGTCGCGGCCGACATGGCGCTGGCCTCTCCCCAGCCGCGGCCCGAGACAGCGCTGTTGTACGTCTACTCGCCGGACGTCGACCCGACCTCCGAGCAGTTCGACACCGAGGACGACCCCCAGTTTTCGGGCGATCCCACGACCATGGTGGATCTGTTGAACGCGTGCCTCAAGGACGAGATGGCACGCGACCCGCGCATCGTGGTGTTCGGCGAAGACGTGGCCGACGTGAGCCGTGCGCAGTACATCAAGGAGGTGAAGGGGAAGGGCGGCGTCTTCAAGGTCACCTGGGGGCTGCAGCGCCAGTTCGGCAGCGACCGCGTGTACAACTCCCCGCTCGCCGAGGCGAATATCGTCGGACGCGCCATCGGCCTGGCGACTCGCGGGCTCAAGCCGGTCGTGGAGATCCAGTTCTTCGATTACATCTGGCCTGCCTATCACCAACTCCGTAACGAGCTGGCCACGATCCGCTGGCGCTCGAGCAATGCGTTCAGCGCCCCGGCCGTGGTGCGGGTCACCTACGGCGGCTATCTGAAGGGCGGCTCGATCTACCACTCGCAAACCGGCGCCGTGGTGTTCACCGCGATTCCTGGGCTGCGCGTCGTGTGCCCCAGCACCGCCCTCGACGCGAACGGCCTGTTGCGCACGGCGATCCGCTGCGACGACCCCGTCCTCTTCCTCGAGCACAAGCACCTCTACCGCCAGACGTACAACAAGGCGCCGAACCCCGGCCCCAACTTCATGATCCCGTTCGGCAAGGCGCGCGTCGTGAAGCAGGGCACGGACCTGACCGTGGTGACGTACGGCGCCGTCGTGCAGCGCTCCCTCGTCGCGGCCAAGGAGCTCGAGGAGAAGGAGGGCGTGAGCGTGGAGGTGATCGACCTCCGCAGCCTCTCGCCGGTCGACTGGGATACGATCAGCGCATCGGTGAAGCGGACCAACAAGGTGCTCGTGGCCTACGAGGATGCGCTGTCCTGGGGTTACGGCGCCGAGATCGCGGCGCGGTTAGGGGACGAATGCTTCCCCTGGCTCGACGCGCCGGTGAAGCGCGTGGCGTCGACCGACACGTTCGTAGGCTACGCTCCCTCGCTCGAAGACTTCATCCTGCCCCAGGTGGACGATCTCGCCCAGGCGATGCGCGAGCTGCATGCGCTCTAGCGCCGCCCGCGCCTACAGCCTTCTCTTCTTTTTGTCAGGGGCGACAGGGCTCATCTACGAGCTCCTTTGGGTGCGCCTCCTCTATCAAGCGTTCGGGTCCACCATCCAGTCCGTCACGACCGTGGTGGCTGCGTACATGGGCGGGCTCGGCCTGGGCGCGTGGTTGCTGGGCCGTCGCGCCGACCGGCATCCACGCCCGGCCGCGCTGTACGGCTGGCTTGAGTTGGCGGTCGGCGGCTTCGCGCTGCTTTCGCCGCTCCTGCTCGCGCTGGTGCACCGGGCCTACGTCAGCGCCGCGGGCGCATGGCAATTAGGCGGCGGGGCGAGCGTCGCGCTCCGGTTCGCATTGGCGGCGCTCGTGTTGCTTGTGCCCACCACGCTTATGGGGGGCACCCTCCCCGTCCTCACGCGGGCATTCATGGGAGCGGATCGCGGTGAATTGCCGGCGTCGCTGGGTCGGCTGTACGGTCTGAACACCTTGGGCGCCGTGCTGGGAACTGCACTCGCCGGCTTCTTCCTGATCGAGTATGTAGGCGTCCGGGCGAGCCTCTGGACCACCGCCGCCGTCAACGTCGGGCTCGGTGCCGCGGCGCTCGCGCTGGCGCGGCGGCTCGAGCCCCTATCCGCATCGCCCGCATCCCCTGCCTCCCCCGCCGTGCCGCCCGTCCCCCCCTCCGAGCCAGTGCCCGGGTCGCTGCGGGGGCTGGCCATCGCGCTGCTCGCGCTCACCGCGTTCGCGTCGCTGCTCGACGAGATCGCCTGGACCCGCGTGCTCGCGATGATTGTCGGCGGCTCGACCTACGCCTTCACCCTGGTGCTGCTCGTCTTCTTGCTCGGGATCGGCGTGGGCAGCGCCGTCGTGGCGCGGCGCAGCGCCGCCGCGTCCGAGACCGCGGCGGACGCCGCGTTCGCGCAGGCGGTGACGGCGGCCGGTGCCGGAGCGCTGTTCGTTTTGTTCGGGCTGTTGCCGCGCTACATCATCAGCATCTTCCAGATGCAGTCGCTCGGCGCGGTCGAGCGGCTCCTCGCGATGGGCTTCGGCGTCGGCGCCGTGGTGCTGATCCCGGCGCTCGGTATGGGAATGACGTTCCCCCTCCTCACGGACCTCGTCGCGCCCCGGGATAGCGCGCGCGGCGCCGCCGTGGGCCGCGCCTACGCGCTCAATACGCTCGGCAGCATCGTTGGTGCGGTCCTCACGGGATTCGTGCTGGTGGTCACGCTCGGTACCGACCTCACGCTGCGCCTGGGCGTGGCGATCAATGCTGCCGCGGCCCTGGCGCTGGCTGTGGTGGCCGCGCAGGGCGTCACCGAAGGCTCCGAGACCCACCGCCGATTGCGACTGCGGGTGCTCGGCGCCGGGGCCCTGGCGAGCGTGGGGCTCGCCTTCGCGCTCGCGGCCCCGCGCTGGAGCACCCGGCTCATCGACCTGGGCCCCAGTATCTACGCCCGCCAGCCGATGAGCGCCGTGGCGGTGCAGCAATTCCTCGAGCACCGCGGTGTGCGGCAGCTGGCTTACCGAGAGGGCTGGAACGCTACGGTCTCGGTGTGGGAGAGCGGGCCGGGTCGCACGCTCAAGGTCAACGGGAAGGCCGACGCCTCTGACCACGGCGACATGGACACGGAGATCCTGCTGGGCCTCGCCCCCGTCGCAGCGCGCCCGGGCGCCGCCACGGCGCTGGTGATCGGCTACGGCAGCGGTGTGACCACCCGCACGCTCGCCGACGTCCCCGGAATGCGGGGCGTGCGCGTGGTCGAGATCGAGCCCGCCGTGCTGCAGATGAGCCGGTTCTTCCAGCACGTGAACGACACCGTCCTCGCCCGTCCCAACGTCTCCGTGGTGGTGGACGACGCGCGCAGCGCGCTCCAGATCGACCGGGCGCGTTACGACGTGATCGTCTCCGAGCCCTCCAATCCCTGGCTCGCGGGCGTCGCCACGCTCTACACGCCGGAGTTCTTCCGGATCGTCCGCGACCGCCTCACCGACGGCGGCGTCTTCTCTCAATGGGTGCAGCTGTACCAGTTGCCGACGCCCGTCGTGGCGGGCATCGTGCGTAACCTCGCAGCCGTGTTCCCGCACGTGCAGATCTGGTTCAGCTCGCCGGGCGACGTGATCGTGCTCGGCTCCACCCAACCGCTACGGTATGACCGGACGTGGCTCGAGCGACTGGTGGGCCCGCGGGGTGCGCTGGGTGAGCTCGGCCGGGAATACCTCGGCGTGGACCAGCTCGACGATTACTTCGGGCACCTGCTCCTCGGGACGGCGGGCGTCGGCCAGCTCTTGGCGCGGCCGAGCGTGGTGCACCGCGACGACCGGCCACGGCTCGAGTTCGTGGCCGCCCGACGCTTCATCGACAGCCGCGGCACCGAGGGAACGTTCGATTCCCTCGCCGCCATCCGTGCGGCCACGGAGCAGCGGGACAATCTCTCGCCTTTCCTGTTCGCGAAGGCGCTCACGGTCCGTCGCGGGGACCCCGCCGCGCTGCGCTACATCGACCGTGCGCGGCGTGCGCGCCCCGGCGAGCCGACGTGGGCGGCCCACACCGCGGCGATCCTGCTCTCGCTCGGCGACACCGCCTTCGCGGACTCCGCGCTCCCCCGCCTCGTCAGAGGGGGGCGGGATCCGGTAGCGTGGACCCTGAGCGGGCTCTTGGCCTTGCGGCGCGGCGACACCGCGCGGGCCCGCCCGCTTCTCTCCGGGGCGTTGGCCGCGGGCGCGGATACCTCGGAGGTCCGCGCCGCTCTCGCGGCGGTTGCCGCCCGTGAAAAACGGTGGGCGGACGCCGCGGCGCAGGTGCGAGCGGCCGTCGCCGCCTCGCGGGCCACGCTGCGCCACCCTTACCCGCGCGAGGAGTTATCCGATGCGCTCACGCGGTTCGCGCTGGAAGGTCCGCGGCAGGTGGCGGACACGCTCATGCAGGAGGCGACGGAGCGGCGCGACGGCTGGTCGAAGCTGCACGAGCTCAGCGCCATCGCGGCCCTGCGGGCGGGCCGCTGCGAGGAAGCGGTGCGGCAGTTCATCCTGCTGCTCGAGTTCGGGATCGAGCGTGACGACGGCCCGCCGCTCGTCGCGCGGTGCCGCCGCGGCGAGGCGCTCTAGGCGCCCGCCTCCCCCAGCAGTTCCTTGATCTCCCCCGCCGCCGCGATCGCGTGATCGACGTCGCGTGACAGGGCGCGGGCCTGCTGGGTGGCGTGGGTGAGATCGTCCAGCACCGCCGCCACGCCTGCCGAGCGGAGCCGCAACAGGTCGAACCGTACGTTCTGCATCGCGAGCACGCACGATTCGATCTGATCCTCGACGAGCTGGCGGCGCGTCACCAGGTCGGTCAACGCCTGGCGCTGCCGCTGCAGCAGGTTGAGCTGGCGCTCTCGCTCGGGACTCTCCGGCTCGCGTTTGATCACTTCGATCTTGTCCTCGAGCCGAGCGAGTGCCCGCGGGTCGACATCGCCGCTCATCGCATGCGACGTCCGCGCCAGGTTCTCGGCGCGTTTCAGCAGCCCGTCGACCGTGGCGATCACGTCGGGAAGCAGCTTTCGCTCGGACTTCGGCACTCGCTCCATGATCTTCAGGATGGCCTTGCGGTCGTTCCGGGCTTGCTGTACCTCCGTCGCCTGGCGCCCGAACTCTTCCGCGGTGGCGGGTGGGAGGTCGAGCGGTCGGGACCCCGCCGCCGCGAGCTGCGCTTCGGCGGACTCGGGCGCCGCCGGTCGGCGCAGCACATCACGCCACGAGTAGCCCGCGCTCCACAGCTTCATGTACAGCGGCAGTAGCCCGAACGCGCCCCACGGCACGGCCACGAACAGCGACCACCCGTGCCACCCGGTCGCCGCGTCGAACAGCAGACACCCCCCCGCCACCGATGCCCACGACACGAAGCTCGAGCGCATCTTGCGGACGATGTCGGCCTCGCCCCCGGGCGCGAGTTGCGGCAGCTCGCGCGGTCGCCGGGTCGGGCGACGGCTGACGACGTCGGGGCTTCGGGGGACCGAGAGTGCGGGCGGGGCGGGCGCCCGCGGCGCACGTGGCCCCGGCCCGGGGGACGGGCGCCGCGATCGGTACATCGTGGCGCTGCGGGCCTCGAGCGCGCGCCGCAGCGCGTCCGCGGTGGGCCAGCGGTCCTCCGGGTCCTTTTCCAGGGATCGCATCACGCACGCCGCCAGGTCCTCGGGACACTCGCGACACTTGTCCGTGACGAGCGGTGCCCGCTCCGTGATGTGCTTCATCAGAATCCCCGGCACGGTCGGCGCGTGGAACGGCAGCTCCCCCGTCAGCATCTGGTAGCTCACGACGCCCAGGCTGTAGATGTCGGAGCGCCCATCGATCTCGCGATCGCCGGCCGCCTGCTCGGGGCTCATGTAATGCGGTGTGCCGATCGCGACGCCCGTCGCGGTAAGCGTGGCCGGCCCGGTGGTCGAGGAGAGCGCTTTCGCGATCCCGAAGTCCGTCACGACGACGCGGCCACGGCTGCCCTCTAGCAGGATGTTGTCCGGCTTCACGTCCCGGTGGATGATGCCGAGCGCGTGCGCGGCGCCGAGCGCGTCCGCCGTCTCCAGCATGACACGGCGCGCCTCTTCGGGGGGCAGCCGGCCGCGGCGCGACAGCTTGCCCGCGACCGACTCGCCGTCCACGAAAGCCATGACAAAGTAGACGAGCCCGTCGGGCGCTTCGCCCACGGAGTGAATCGGCACGATATGCGGGTGCGACAGCCGCGCCGCGGTCTCTGCTTCGCGCAGGAAGCGGATGCGGATCTCTTCTCGGAAGCCGAGCTCGGGCGGCAGCACCTTGATCGCCACCTGGCGCTTCAACCGCTCGTCACGGGCTTTGTACACGACGCCCATCCCACCGCGACCGAGCTCCCCCTCGACGGTGTAGGAGCTTCCCAGCGCCTTGACCAGGCGCGCGGCGAGTGACTTATCGGCCTCGTTCATCGGGGTGCGATGGGTGTACGCGCCTAGATTTAGCCGTGTCGGTGCGGCGGTGCAACCAGCCAATCGGTTTGAACTTAGGGGCTGCAGCGGGACCTCCAGGCGCCAAGCTGACGGACCAGCGGCGAAACGCGGTGGCTAATCGGCAGTTGCTGCCTTATTGGCCGCTACCGGTCGGAACGCGCATGGCGGCGGAGGCGTTTTCTTGTGGCACGGTCGATGCTTAGGCCTCCCAGGACCATGTTGCCTCTAGTTCCTCTTAGCAGGATGAGACTATGTCTGAGCGATTGACGCTTCCGGTGCTCCCACTGCGGGAGATCGTGTTGTTTCCTGGCGTCTCCACGCCGATCGGCGCGGGTCGCCCGTCCACCTTGCGCGCCATCGAGGCGGCGTTGAAGAGCGAGTCCCGCCTGATCTTCGCTGTTTCTCAGCGCGATAACGTCGAGCACGTCACCCCGGCTGCGCTGTATACGACCGGGACACTCGCCAAGATCAGCCAGATCCAGCGCGGCCTGGGCGGGGTGCAGCTGTTATTGCACGGCGAGAAGCGAGGTGCCGCGCTCCATTACCTCGAGATCCAGGGGCACCTCCAGGCGGTCGTGCGGGAGGTGGAGGATCTGCCGCCGCTTCGTCCGGAGGATCCTGCCTTCGTCGCCCTGCACCGTGAAGCGCGCGAGCGCGCTGCGGAGCTGGGCCAGAAGGCCGGGCTGCCCGAAGAGGTTGTCCGGCAGGTGCTCGAGGGGGTGCCCGAGCCGGGGCGGCTCGCCGACCTCGTGGCCGGTTACCTCGAGATCGAGCCTGCCGAGCGCCAGGCGCTGCTGGAAACGCTCGCGGTCGAGGACCGGTTGCGCCGTGTGCTGGTTCACGTCCAGCGGCAGATCGGCGTGCTCGACGCCCAGGAGCAGATCAAGTCCCAGGTCCAGGAGGAGCTGGGGGAGCGGCAGCGCGAGCTGTTCCTGCGGGAGCAAATGAAGGCGATTCGCAAGGAGCTGGGCGAGGGAGACGAAGCGACGGAGGTGGAGGAGCTGCGCAAGCGCTTCGCGGCGCTCGAGCTCCCCGAGGCCGCGCGGAAGGAAGTGGACCGCGAGCTGTCGCGCCTGGAGCGCGCCAGCAAGGACTCGACCGAAGCTCAGGTGATCCGCACCTATCTCGAGACGATGGCCGAGCTCCCGTGGAACAAGCGGGCGGAGGAGTCGCTCGACCTGAAGCGCGCGGCCACCATCCTCGAGGAGGACCACTACGGCCTGAAGGACGTCAAGGACGAAGTGCTCGAGTTTCTCTCGGTGCGCCAGCTGCGGCAACGCACGCCGCCGAGCGAAGCCCCGGGCAATGAGGACGACAAGCAGTCGAAAGGCTCGATCCTGCTGTTCGTCGGGCCGCCGGGTGTGGGCAAGACCTCGATCGCCCAGTCGATCGCCCGGGCGATGGGCCGGCCGTACGTGCGCATCTCGTTGGGCGGCGCGCGCGACGAGGCGGACATCCGCGGCCATCGCCGCACCTATGTGGGTGCGATGCCGGGTCGCATCATCCAGGGGATGAAGCAGGCCGGGGCGAAGAACCCGGTGTTCCTGCTCGATGAGGTCGACAAGCTGGGCGTCTCGTTCCAGGGCGACCCCGCGGCCGCGCTGCTCGAGGTGCTCGACCCGGCGCAAAACGACTCGTTCACCGACCACTACCTCGGCGTCCCGTTCGACCTGTCCGAGGTGCTGTTCATCGCGACCGCCAACTTCATCCAGAGCATCCCGGCGCCGTTGCTCGACCGGCTCGAGACCGTGACCTTCGCGGGCTACACTGAGCGCGAGAAGCTCGAGATCGCAAAGCGCTACCTCGTACCGCGCCAAGTGCGCGCGAACGGGCTGGCGCCTGAGCAGCTTACGGTCACCGACGCGGCTCTGAGCGAGATCATCACGAGCTACACGCGCGAGGCGGGCGTGCGGCAGCTCGAGCGCGAGATCGGCAAGCTGGCGCGCAAGGTCGCGCGCAAGGTCGCCGTGAGTGAGGTGGAGCGCCTGACCGTCGACGCGCGGGAGATCAACGATCTCATCGGCCGTCCCAAGGTCCACCCGGAGCGCAAGGCGGGCGAAGATCAGATCGGCGTCGCCACCGGGATGTACTACACCCCGGTCGGCGGTGACATCATGTTCGTAGAGGCAAGCGTGATGCAGGGCAAAGGCGAGCTGGTTCTCACCGGCCAGTTGGGCGACGTGATGAAGGAGTCGGCGCGCGCCGCGCTCACCTACGCGAAGAGCCACGCCGACCAGCTCGGCATCCCGGAGGAGGAGGCGTTGGCCGAGACCGACGTGCACATCCACGTCCCGGCCGGCGCCATCCCGAAGGACGGTCCCTCGGCGGGGGTGACGATGGCCACCGCGCTGGTGTCCGCGCTGTCCCGGCGGCCGGCGCGCCACGACCTCGCCATGACCGGCGAGATCACGCTGCGGGGCAGGGTGTTGCCGATCGGTGGCGTCAAGGAGAAGGTGCTCGGCGCGGTACGCGCGGGGATCCGCACCATTGTGCTCCCCAAGGAGAACGCGCGTGACCTGGAAGATCTCCCGGCGGACGTGCGCCAGTCACTCGAGGTGCATCTCGTCGAGGAGCTGGGCGAGGTGCTGAGCCTGGCGCTCCGCGGCGCTCGCTTCGAGGCGGGCCACCTCGTGTTCGAAGGCGAGGTGCCGCTCGAGCCGAGCCTCGTGGCGAAGCAGAACTAGCGGCGTCGACTGCTCGAACAAGGCCCCTGGGGCGTGTCCCCAGGGGCCTCTGTTTTTTGAGTGCAACCTTTTCGGGCGCGTGTGCGTCTAACTCGCGGTACCCCTCACAAGGTCGGGTATGCCAGCCGTCCCCATGCTCGCCGTCATGGTCGTCGTCCAGGCGTACAGCGGCCCCCCCGCGCAGGCCGGCAAGGCTCCATCGCCCACCGCTACCACGGTGGTGGCCCGGCGAGCGGTCCACGCCGTGATCATCGACGGCAAGGACGACGACGAGGTGTGGCGTGAGGCGGCCGCGGTCACGGCTTTCCGCGAGTTTTCACCGCGGGAGGACGGCGACCCCCGCTTCCCTACGGAAGCCAAGGTGGCCTACGACGATCACAACTTCTACGTGTTCATCCGGGCCTTCGATCCCCATCCAGACAGCATCCTGAAAATCCTCGCGCGCCGTGACGTGCGCGCGCCCACCGACCAGCTCAAGATCGTCATCGACTCCTATCACGACCGGCGTACCGGTTTCGAGTTCGCGGTGAACCCTGCCGGCGTGAAGCGTGACTATGCGATCTACGACGACAACCGCGAGGACGACGCCTGGGATGGGGTGTGGGAGGTGGCGACGACGGTCGACACGCTCGGCTGGACCGCCGAGTTTCGGATTCCACTCTCCCAGCTGCGGTACGCCCACGCCGACAGCAACACCTTCGGCTTCGCCGTGTGGCGCGACATCCAGCGCTACACCGAACGGGTCAGCTGGCCCGTGTACCGGCAATCGCAGTCCGGGTTCGCCTCGCAGCTCGGGGACGTGACCGGTCTGGTCGGGCTGCCGGCGCCGCGGCGACTGGAAGTCGCGCCGTATATGGTGACGAAGAACGTTTCGGTTCCCGCCGGCCCCAGCTTCGATCGTTCGCAGAAGCTCACCGCGGGCGCCGATTTGAAGTACGGGCTCACGTCCAATCTGACACTCGACGCCACGGTCAACCCCGACTTCGGTCAGGTGGAGGCGGATCCCGCGGTCTTGAACCTCACGGCTTTCGAGACCTTCTTCCAGGAGCGTCGCCCCTTCTTCGTGGCGGGAACCGGGGTCTTCCGCTTCGCCGTGAACTGCAGCCAGGTGAATTGCAACGGCGAGCGGCTGTTCTACTCGCGTCGCATCGGGCGGGCGCCGCAGCTCCCCGGGAACGACGCGGGCTCGCCCATCGCCACCACGATCTACAGCGCGGCCAAGTTGACCGGCCGGCTCCCGGGCGGTCAGACCGTTGGTCTGCTCGACGCCATTACGCAGCGCGCCACAGGCAGCGCGGACCGCACGACCGAGCCCGCCACCAACTATGCGGCGCTGCGCGGGCAGCAAGACTTCCGCAAGGGTGAGAGCGGCATCGGCGTGATGTTCACCGCGGTGAACCGGAGCCTCGACCCGTTGACCGACGCCGCGCTGCGCCAGAGCGCCTACGTAGGCGCGCTCGATTTTCGGCACCGGTTCCTGGGGAGCCGCTATCAGCTCTCCGGCTCGCTCGACGTGAGCCGGGTGGCTGGCACGGCGGCGGCCATCGCGGCCACCCAGCGGGATCCCGTGCACTACTACCAGCGGCCCGACGCGGGGCTTCCGTTGGACCCGACGCGAACATCGCTCTCGGGCGACGCGGAAGAGCTGCTGTTCGGCAAGGTGGGCGGAGGGATCACGCGGTTCGAGACGAGCTACCAGCGCCGCTCCCCGGGCTTCGAGGTGAACGATCTCGGCTTCCTGCTACGCGCCGACCAGCAGAGCTGGAACAACTGGTTCGGGGTGCAGTCACTGCACCCGTCTCGGGTGTATCAAACCGCGTTCTGGAACTTCAACT
>Ga0209160_1000023_pt1 | contig 103816 bp, 100 predicted proteins | sample GraSoiAngelo_153_FD_186167 | JGI IMG/M metagenome (GOLD analysis project Ga0209160, IMG submission 186167) | Grasslands soil microbial communities from the Angelo Coastal Reserve, California, USA - 14_1009_12_40cm (SPAdes) (version 2) | ecosystem: Environmental > Terrestrial > Soil >...
GCTCAGGTCACGCGGTCCGACGATTCAACAAAGCGCGGCGGCCTACGCTTCGTGGACCTGTCCGAAGAGGCGCGGCAGCGAGTAAGAACCTGGATTTGCCGAGAGACCGAGGTGACGGGGCTGTCCAGCACCGTCCAGACGGAAGTGGATTGGCACCCTGCCTCTGCTGCAATCGACGAGCCCGAATCGTCCGCTGCCGATAGCGCCGCCACGGAACAAGCCCGCATCTTAGTGGCCGGCGGAATTGCCGGAGGGCCGGAACCGAAGCCAGATGAAGCGCCGCCCGTGGTCTCCTACGCACCGGGCCGGGCGGGCGATGAATCAGTTGAGCCCGCCGCACCACCAAAGCAAGTCGCGGCAGCCGCAGGCATCGATGAAGGCGGCATCGTCGATCAAACTACCGTTGATCAGTTTACTCCGATCAAGACTCCGCCACCCGATGAAGTGGCCATCGCGATGACCCTGGCTGCCGCGCCTTCCTCACCTGACGCGAGTGCGGAAGCCCCAGAGACAGCACTGCCCGCCGAACCGCGCAAGCTTTTGCCACCGCCCGAGCGCGCTGTGGCGGAGAGGGCTTCTACGTTTGCGCCGGACACACCGGCTCCTGGGCAACACGGCGAAGACCTGTCTGACACGAAGGAGAAATTGCCCACAAGGCAACAAATCGAACGGCGGGCATACGAGATCTACGCGAACCGGGGCGGCCAGAGTGGCAACGAGATGGCTGATTGGCTCGCCGCTGAAAAAGAACTAACCTCACATTACCAACGTGAAGCTACTGAGCCTTCGTCTTTGGATCATCAACAGGATAACAGGGCCACGCGGATGCTTCTGGATTTCTACGGTCTGCGAGAGCAACCGTTTGGCATGACTCCAGACCCTGCCTACCTATACACCAGCCGAACTCACGGCGGGGCCCTCGCGTCGCTTTCGTTTGGAATCCAAGACAACAGGGGATTCTTGGCGCTGATCGCTGAGCCGGGGATGGGTAAGACTACCCTGCTCTATCAGCTACTAGAAGAATTGCGCGATTCCGCGCGCACCGTGTTTGTGTTCCAGACCCAGTGTGACTCCCGTGAATTTTTCCAATACATCCTTCACGACTTGAACATCGATGCCGATGGAATGGGTCTCGTCGCGATGCACAATAAGTTGAACGAGGTCTTGTTTGAGACCATGTTCGCCAGGAAACGTTTTGTTTTGGTCGTGGACGAAGCGCAAAATCTTGACGATTCCGTGCTTGAAACGGTGCGGATGCTTTCCAATTTCGAGACGCACCACACCAAATTGTTGCAAATTGTCCTAGCCGGCCAGCCTGGACTGGCTGCAAAGCTGGCGCAGCCCCAATTGTCGCAACTACGTCAACGCATTGCCGTTCTCAGCCGTCTGGAGCCCTTCACCGCGGCGGAAACAGCGTGCTATATCGACCACCGACTCAAGGTGGCAGGCTATTGCGGCAAACCACTCTTCGAACCAAGCGCCGTCAGTCTGATTGTACAACGAAGCCGGGGCATCCCAAGAAACATCAATAACATCTGCTATAACTCGCTGTTGATAGCCTATGTCCGAGGGGACGGGACGGTGACTGAGGGGCCAGTCTGGCGCGCCATCGAGGCTGCTGCATTTGCAAGGCGGCGATAGACTCGAGTCGCTTATCTGAGAACAGCCAAACGGCGACGGCGGGAAAAGAATCGCTCACCTAAGCGCCGTCAACGCGCAGCGTGATCGCGGCGAAGTCCAGAGCGCGCCAGCGGATCACTACGCTTTTAGAAGGACAACCGGATTCTTTTTCGCAATCGTGAGCAAACGGAGCGCCGTGTTTTGCGGGCGGCGAGTGCCCTGTTCCCAGCTTTCCACGGTGTTGGTGCTGACACACAGATATTGAGCGAACCGCGCCTGACTTACGTTCAAGGTCAGCCGAATCTTGCGAATTTCTTCCGGCTTCATGGGCTTTGGGGGTGATGGCATCTCTGTCACGCGCAGGTCAACCCTCTCGCCGCGCTCATAAGCCAGTGCATCGGCAAGGGACTGCCGCATATCGTCGTGAATGTTCACCTTGATCTTCTTTGCCATTCGAGCCTCCTACAATCGTTTCAATTCCGCGACCATCCGGCGAAGCGTCTTCCGCTGCTCCGTGCTCAGGTCTTCTTGCTCGTTCTTATCCAGCAAAAAGAGCAGGTGAATGTGCGCTCGGTGCTCCAAATACAGGTGCAGGTAGCGGTAGCCACTCTTACCCTTCCCACGGGCCGGATTGGACATCCTAGCTTTCCGTATCCCGCCTAAGCCTTTGACGATGCTCCCACGGTCAGGATTTTGGAGCAGGTCGTCCTGAATCTCTCGCAGCACATCATCTGCCGAGTCCCCCGCCAATTCCATCAGACGCCGCGTAAATGGCCGGGATTCGATGAATACCACACTGTAGGATATACCACGCTGTAGGACATGCCGTCAACCTAAAAATGCGGGTCGCGTTTCTTGGCTCGGGAGGAGAGACTCAAACTGCACGCCGCCTCGGATGCAATTGCGTCAAAAGCGTTGACCGAGCCTCCGCGTTTCGGCGCCTTCAGCTTTGGGCATCTTTCTAGAGATACAAAGCGCTTCACCGATCTTTGTTTCTTCAATTCTTCACACACTATCAACAATTCCTTCACAACGGTTTTTTTAGCGTAAATGTGCAAGTGCCTTGTTTTCAATGGGTCTAGTTTGGAAGGAGAATTGCCGAGCTGAAGAGCTGGAGTTGCAACTTCATCGAAACGCTCAAGGGTACGAAGGCAGCTCAGATATCTCGGTGTGGCACGGTGCGTAATTGGACCAAATAGGCCTCGAGCAACGCTTCATGCAGCGGGGGTCCGCGACAATCGTTGACCAAGCCTCCGCGTTCCGGCGCCTTCAGCATCGGGCATCCTTCTAAAGGTACAAAGCGCTTCATCGCATCCCCTGCAAAATGTCCCTTTCGTCCATTCGAGAGCACCCGCCGACACTTTAAGACAACTGCCCACCTCTGAGAGGACATTCCGCTTCTTGCGTCCGCAAAATAAGCGTGCGTAGATTGCTTGCGAAATTCGCATAACGCATCGGATGGATTTGCAATCTCTGAGAGCCATGATTCAGTCCAGGCGACAGTGCGCACTCGTGAGCCGTGAAGCGATGCGTTTCCCTCTGGATGCACCGGTCGTCTTCTGGTGGAGGGATGCCAACGGTGTTCACCAACAAGGTGAAGGACGCAGTTATGACCTTAGCGAGCTGGGGGCCTTTGTGTTTGCGAGTGCCTGTCCGCCAGAAGGAGCGCAAGTCGGCCTCAGGATCCCCATTACACAATTTCCTGACGTGGCGCGACCTTTGCGAATGGAAATGGAGGGGCGCGTTCTACGGATCGAACAGGTCCGAAGCGGTGAGGGGCGCGATGGCTTTGCGATTCTGAGTGTGCAAACCGTCTTGTGCGAATTGGACAACCGCACTCGGCAAAGGAACTCAGACCTTCCTCCCAAGGCCAGGGCACCCGTGGCTCTTCATTTCTCGTGCCAAGTTCATTAGGTCGGTCAGAGCGCAGCAGGTTCGGCTTTCTTGGTGGCGGGAAAAATTCTGCTAGGCGGGTGTGATTTGTTGGGGACGCGATTCAAGGGATGCACGGCAACTAAAGGGCTCGAGGTGTCGGCGGTTTTGGGCTTACCCCCCGAAGAGGTGATCTTTGGAAACTCTTCGGTCATGGGCAAGATCCGTCAAAAATTGGAAAAAGCCGCAGGTGCCAATCTCGCGGTCTTGCTGCGCGGACAGAGCGGGACGGGTAAGGAGGTGCTCGCGAAGCTGATCCATACGCAGTCTCCGTGGAGAGGCGGACCCTTCGTCAAGGTCAGCTGTCCAGCCATTCCGGGCACTCTTCTGGAGAGCGAACTTTTCGGCTACGAGAGAGGCGCTTTCACCGGCGCCTATGGCGTCAAGCCAGGTCGCGTGGAGTTTGCCCACGGCGGCACGCTCTTTCTGGACGAGATCGGTGAGCTAGACCCCTCCCTACAAGCGAAACTACTCCAGCTGCTTCAGGATGGTGAGTTCAGTCGGATTGGCGCTTCTGACGACAGAAGAATCGACGTTCGCTTTGTTTGCGCTACCAATCGCTCTCTCGAACGGGAGATGGAGTCTGGTCATTTTCGTGAAGATCTTTTCTACCGGATCAACGTCCTAGCGATTCAACTACCGCTCCTGCGGGACCGAAGAGACGATATTCCGACCTTGGTTGATTACTTCCTGAATACCTATAGCCGGCAGCTGGAACGTCCTGTCCCCGCTCTGTCGAGTCACCTTTTGGCGGACTTCGCAAGATACTCCTGGCCTGGAAACATTCGGGAGCTTGAGAACTTGATGAAGAGCTACGTCATCTTTGGGTCAGAAGAAGATCTGCGTGCCGCGATGCAACCCTATCAAGAGGATTTTCTTGATTTTGAGATTCCCTCGAACGGGGTGATATCCCTGAAAAAGGTTGTCCGCGCAGCCACCAGGCAGCTCGAGCGAAAGGCGATTCTCAGAGCGCTTGAGACACATCAGTGGAACCGACGAAGCGCCGCTCGTGCCTTGAGTATTAGTTACGCGGGGCTTCTTTGCAAAATGAGAGAGGCGGGTATGCCTCCGACTAGAGGACCAAGAGCTTGCCTCGACGTCGGCGTGCAAGGCGCGAGCTGAACTAGATTCAGATGGTTTCCGTACGACGAAGGTGTCAGGGCAATGCAAATTTCTCAGAACATCGCGTTGACTATCCTAGCGCTTGCGACCGTGTTTGCTCCGGCATGGGCAGATGACCGGGGAACCAAGCCCGCGCCTCGCCAACTAGCGGTGAAGGCGGCCCCGGAAAAGCCGGAGAGTCCGAAAAGACCGCTGGAACCCCCTTCCGTTTTGATCGAGCAAGTGCAGGCAACCGATGTCGATCAACATGTCCAAGTGCGCATCACGGGCAGCGGTGTTCTTTCCTGCACCCCGTCTCCTCTGGGTCACCCAGATCGTTTGGTCTTGGATTGCGCAGGGGCCCGCTTGCAGAGCCAACAGGGATCGATCCATGTTGACCTAGGTCCAGTTCGTTCTGTTCACGTCGGTCAATTCAGGGCCGATGTGGTCAGAGTGGTCATCGACCTCGTCGAACAGTCACCTTACACAATTCGCGCTGACGGAAACACAGTCACCGCCGTGTTTAACTCGACGCGTCAGCAACCTTCGAGCTTGGAGTCCACCAGCACGGAAGTAGAACCTGCTACCCACATAGCTGCAGGAGTGGGCGAACAGGCTTTGAGGGATGCTCCGGCGGTCACCGACAGCTTGCCAAGGTCTTTGGAAGCTACCTCACCACCTCTTGCCCGTGGTGAGGCGTCTCTGGTAGATCAGTCGGCATCGGCACCACTCGTTCCTCCTTCACCCCCCGTGGCGTCGAGCGATCTACCGAAGGTCCAAGAAACCGCATCAGGGGCGAGCACCCCAGCCGAGAAGCTCGACTCGGCTCTTGCTGATCAGGACTATGTCATCGGCCCTCAAGATGTGCTCGCCATTAACGTTTGGCACGAACCAGAACTTTCCCAGTCCGTTCCTGTGCGGCCTGACGGGAAAATTTCGTTGCCACTGCTTGGCGATTTGAAAGCTAGCGGCCTCACTCCCCGCTTGCTCCAGAACCTCCTGGCCAAGGAGTTGGAGGCTTACATCCGCAAACCGCAGGTCACCGTGATCGTCCGAGAGGTCAACAGCCAAAAGTTTTACGTTATCGGTGAAGTGGGGCGACCCGGCGAGTATTCTCTGGCGACCAGCATGACGGTGCTCGATGCACTGGCGGAGGCTGGCGGGTTCCGGGACTTCGCCAACGTACAAAAGATCTATTTACTTCGGCTGATGCCCGACGGCTCTCGCAAGCGCCTCCCCTTCGATTACAAAGCAGCGGTGAATGGGAAGAACTCGTATCACGATATCGAACTTCAGAGTGGTGACACTCTGGTTGTGCCCTAGTCGAGGTTGAAAAGACAGGTGAAGGACAGAAGCCTCCAAATCGAAAATCGCAAAGCGGCTAAGCCGCTGTCGGCCGCCGCCGCGCGAGCGGCACGCCGGCAGTTTGTCCTGCTGTGGGCGATCGCCACGTGGCTCATCTTACCTCTCCTGGAAGCTCCACTCCGCGCCTCAGATTCATCGCGCAGTTCCAATGTAACGACGGTTCAGGTGCTGGGAGTGCGCTCTTCTTCCGAAGCTGACTACAGTCGGGTGATCATCGATTTGTCAGCTGACGTCCGATATACGGTCGGGCATCAGTCTAATCCAGAGCGCGTGTACTTAGATCTGTCGCAGGCTGAGATCAGCCCCCGACTCGCCAACCGGCGGATCGCTCTGAAGGACGCACTAGTTGAGCAGATTCGAATGGCGACCGACCAAGGCTCGGTGACGCGAATCGTCCTCGATTTACGCACGCCAGTTCGGTTCCGGGTATCGAAGCTTGTCGACCCGGAGCGGATGCTCGTCGAATTGAGTCGACCGCCCGATGGAGTGGCGTCGGTGGAGCCCACCCCAGGTGGGACGGTCCGTGGAGCGCCTCGACAGATTCCAAGAAGCGAAAGGCCAAGTTCCACAAGTGCGTCGCCTCAGGACACTCAATCTTCGGGCACTGGAGGGTCGCGCGCCGCAACTACACCGGGACCACACACTTACGGAGACGCGGAAAAAGTCGGCCTGAACTATGCGGGCACCTCTCCTCCTCGAAACGTCCTTTTGCTCGGACTCAGCGCTGGGAGCAGCTACGACGACAACGTCTTTGGCAACAACCTGCATCGCGTTGGCGATGTGGACTTTCTGTTTGGCCCGAGCCTCAGCCTGCACCGCGACGGAAGGCTCCTCCGCTTGGCGCTGAGCTATCAGCCATATTTCCGCATTTACAGGAGGGCGTCCGAACCAAATGCAGTAGACCAGACGCTTGGACTCGACGCGGCCTATCAAACGACTTCACGCATCTCATTTCGCGCCCGTGGGACAGCGTACTATACGACGGGCCTATTTCAGCCGGGTCAGAACGGGGAGTTTGTTCCCGGCCTAAGTTCCCCTTCCAGCTTGAATAACATACTGTACACGCCCACCGTCCGGCAACTTACATGGAGCTCGCGAATCGATGCCAGCTATCAGGCTAGGGCGCATGACTCGGTCAGCCTGTTTGTCGGTGACTCCCGACTCGACTTCATACAGCAAGGTTCCAACCTAAGGAACCTGCAAAACATGGAAGAGAGACAAGCCGGCCTGCTCTATGAACATCGGCTTAGTCCTCACACCACTGTAGGGACTAACTACTTGTTCGAGGATATTCGTTTCGGGTTGGACTCGCGGACTCTCGTGCACAGCGCCTTCCTATCCTATGCGCAGCAAGTCTCTCGCAGCCTGACGCTGAGTGTCTTTGGCGGGCCGCAGTATTCGCGCCTGCACGAGGTCGTCATCTTCTCGGTTGGCCCCTTCAGGTTCCAGGTTCCAATCTTTCAAGTGGGTTGGAATTGGGCCATCGGCGCCACGCTAGCGAAGCGGTTGGACAAGACTGTGCTCGAATTGACCGCACAGCGGCAGGTGTCCAACGGAGGGGGATTCACTGGTGCTGTGGTCGGTTTCTCTGTAGGGGCAAGCGTGAGACGCCAGCTGCCGGGACGTTGGGATGCCATTTGGAGCGGAGGTTATGCGAAGAACAGCAGCGTTGCGTCTGGGTTTTCCGCTAGTGAATTTCAAAGCGAGACGGCGGGACTTGGCTTGGAGCGGTCGCTGACAGAAAGACTCAGTTTCCGCCTAGGGTATGACTTCCTCCGCCAACGCGCTACTGGACAATCCCCGTTGTTCGCAAGCTTTGACCGCGACCTTTGGTCTGCCCAGCTGTCTTACCGGTTTCACCAGATAGGGTTAGGGCGCTGACGACGATGGAAGATACATTCGAAAGTAACCCGGTACGTTGGCAGGATTACTGGGCAATGGTGTTGCGCCGGCGCTGGTGGTTGATGGGGCCACTGTTTTTTTGTGGCTTTGTTGCCTTCGGGGTAGCGCACTTCTGGCCGGAGCAGTATCGCTCGGAGGCTTTGATCTTAGTCGAGCAGCAGAAGGTACCTGAACTCTACGTCACACCCAACGTGGTGACCGACCTCCAGGACCGTTTGCAAAGCATGACCCAGCAGATTCTCAGCCGCACGCGACTCGAGAAGCTCATCGAACAGTTCAATCTGTATCCCAACCAGCGCCAGCACGTGAACAACGACGAAGTCGTCGATGGGATGCGGAAAGACATCCGCATCGAACTGGTACAGGCACCCAGGCGCGAGGATGAGCTCACCGCCTTTCGTATCAATTTCTCGTATAACAGCGCACGAGTTGCCCAGCAAATCACCAATGAGCTGACTTCGCTATTCATTGACGAGAATCTCCAAGCGCGGGGCCAACAATCCGTCAGTACGACCACCTTCCTCGAAAACCAACTGGAACAGGCGCGGCAAGATCTCGCTCAGCAAGAGGAGCGCCTGCGCGAATACAAGATCCGCTTCATTGGTGAACTCCCCGAACAGCAACAAAGCATGCTCCAGATGCTCGGGAGTCTTCAGGCTCAGCTCGACGCCAATACGGCGGCCACCGAGCGAGCCGAGCAACAGAGGATTTATCTGGAATCGATGCAGAGCCAGTACAGGGCGATGCAAGAGTCCCCTGGAAGCGCCGATGGGAACGCTGCGACCTCTCCGATCGCCGTTGCGGACGCAACGATCCGCGATCTTCAGAAGCAACTCACCGAACTCGAGGCGAAATACACGTCCAGGCACCCCGATGTCGACAAGCTCAAAGATCAAATAGCCGGTTGGGAGGAGACACGGAACCAGTCGGAGCAGAAACTAGAAAACAGTCCGTCGACCGAAGCTTCCGCAACCACAACTCCGTTACGTGGAGCCCCTGCTCTTGCAGAAGTCGAGAGCCGGCTCAAAGCCACGAAAGCGGAGATCGACAGCTACCAGACGGAAGCAATGAAGTTGCGGGCGCGAATGGACGACCTTGAGTCTCGGCTGAACCTGACTCCCCTGCGAGAACAGCAACTGGCCGAGGTCACGCGCAATTACGACAATTCCAAACAGAACTATCAGTCTCTGTTGCAGAAGAAATTGCAGTCTGAGCTGGCGACGAATCTCGAGAAGAGGCAGCAAGGGGAACAGTTCCGCATCATCGATCCCCCGAACCTCCCACTCAAACCGTCGGAGCCCAATCGCCTCGCGATCATCACGATCGGATGGACTCTGGGGCTCTGTCTGGGCCTTGGTCTGATGGCGTTGCTGGAGATAACCGATGAGACCATCCATAACGAGCGAGGCCTCCTTGAGTCGGTTCGGGCGCCTGTCCTGATCCATGTCCCGGTTATCCGCTCACGCTGGGAGCGAATACGCGCGCGGCTATACCAAGTCTCCGAGGCGACTGCGGCAGTGTTTCTTCTGGCGGCGTCGGTGGGAATGGGAATTTACACGTATCTGGTGGGTTGAGCATGTACAACGCCTTCTTCCAATTGACGCGCTGCCCCTTCGAGGTCAGCCCGGATCCTTCTTTGTTCTACGCGACCGCCCAACACCAGGAGGCATTGGCAGGGCTGTATTACGGGATCAGAACCGGGAAGGGGTTCATGGTTTTGACCGGGGAGGTCGGAACGGGGAAGACTCTGGTCCTGAGGTGTCTACAGGAACTGCTAGACAAGAACCGTGTCGCTTACGCTTACGTGTTTAATCCCCGCCTCTCGAGCCAGCAGTTCCTTGCTTACGTGGCTGAGGACCTGGGGCTGTCTCCACATCCTGCCGCCAAGAATGACCTTTTGATCGGGCTCAGTCGGCTGCTGATCGAGCGCCATCGACAAGGGGTTACAACGGTGATGGTGGTTGAGGAAGCGCAGCACCTCACCCCCATTGTGCTCGAAGAGATCCGGCTGCTCACAAACCTCGAAACTGCCCGGGGCAAACTGCTGCAAATCTTGTTGGCAGGGCAACCAGAGCTAGAGGAAAAACTGAACTCACCCGCCCTGAGACAGTTGAAACAGCGCGTCACACTCTGGTTCCGGTTGCGCCTGCTTACGGAGCAGGAGACTTCGGATTATGTCCGGTGTCGCTTGAGACTCGCCGGTGACAAGAGCGGTCAGATTTTTAGTCCCGCGAGCCTCGAGTGGGTCTATCGCTATTCACAAGGGACTCCTCGGTTGATCAACACCCTGTGCGACAACGCCATGATGAGCGCCTTTGCCCTCCGCAAGGGCCAGGTCACGCCCGAGCTAATCGAGGAAGCCGCCTTAGACCTGGGTATGAAGCGAGCAAGCGCGAACGGACGCTCCGTTGCCTCGGGCGTTCGCTGGCAAGTCGGCGGGGAAGCACACGAGGAGGAAGGGGCCGGTTTCGCTGCCGTTCTTGAAGTTAGAGATCCGGGCACTCACGGCTACCGAGAGCCGGATTCTCCCGCGAAAGAAGACAACGAATGAGTCGAATCTTTCAAGCGATGCGCGAGTCCGAGAAGGCGAGCGGGAAAGAGGCGCCGAATCCACCCACGAGCAACGGCGGACAGTTGCCGGACCTGGTGGCCTCTCTCGAATCTTGGTCGGCAGGCCTCGAAGGCCCGAGCGCAGGGACACTTCAGTCGGCTCCTCGAACGAGCGCGAACGTTAGTCCGAGGGCGGGAGTCCTCGGAGCTCTCGGCGACCTGGACAATCCGCAGAAGACTGTTGAGCAACCTGTTGAGCCGGGCGAACAGTGGCAGGAGTTGGCCGCGCGAATCCGGTTGCGGCCCGAGATCCTCGAGCGAGCGGAGCAGGTTATTTGCCAGCCTCGAGCGGAGGAGCGCGTTCTTACCTCTGGGCAGTTCCCGACCTCAGCGCAAGAGAGTTTCAGGGTTTTGTGCCAACGGCTCCTGCAAGTTCGGAAACAACGACGATTGCAGAGCCTCCTCATCACCAGCCCGGTCCCGCGCGAGGGAAAGACCGTCACTGCGATCAACCTCGCTGCCACGCTTGCGCGCAGTTCGCCGGCAGTCCTTCTCGTAGACGCCGATCTCCGCCACCCAGGGCTCCCTGTCCTCGGGATAGCTCCCGGAAGCGGACTTGCTGACTATCTTGCTGGTCGGATTGAACTCACGAAGGCTATTCGCCGAGTGGACCCCCTTGGTTTCTATTATTTGGCTGCGGGATTTGCGACCACGAATCCCTCTGAACTGCTGCAGAAACCGGCCCTGCAGGAATTCATTAACCAAGCCGCCGCAGCGTTTGATTGGGTAATTTTCGACTCCCCATCGATCAACCTTTTTGCGGACCCACGACACTTGGCGATGCTGGTCGATGGGGTGCTGCTGGTGGTTCGCGAGAATATGACGCCAAAGGAATTAGCAGAAAAAAGCTTGGTCGCGCTCGAAAAAGCCTTTGTCGTCGGGCTGGTGCTCAACGCCAGCACTGGTTCTCCCTACGCCCATTACGATCTGTCAGAGCGGTCGCGAGCGGTAGAAAAGGCCGAGACGGCTTCGGTACCGAAGCAATCGAAAGAAAAACTGGCGGGCAACGATTCGATTGTTCCACGTGTATTTTCCGATCAGGGAGGGAGGCGTCCTTGATAATGGAAGCGGCTATCGTGGGACAGCAGGCGTCGCAATCAAAGCACGCGGTTGCGGCAGCGGTTTGAGTTTGTGACGGGGGGAGTGGGCTCCGTCTGACAGCCCGCGTTCTTGGGTTCCTTAAGACATTGGGACTCTGAGGGCGGTAGCTTGGTCATAAGACAACTCTTGGGGAATAAAAGGATGCTGCGGAACAGTTTAGAGAGGACGACGGACATCGCAAGATGAGCTACCCGTGGTTTGCGCTACAGGTCAGAAGTCGGTACGAGAACATCGTCACGGCACACTTGGGCGGCAAGGGCTACGAATGGTTCCTGCCTCTGTATAAGTGCCGACGCCGGTGGTCTGACCGGTTCAAGGAAATCGAGTGCCCACTTTTCGCGGGTTATATTTTTTGCCGGCTCAACCCACTGGATCGACTCCCAATTCTTACAACCCCCGGCGTTGTTCGCATCGCCGGAGTGGGCAGAACTCCGATCCCCATTGACGAGCCCGAAATCGCTGCGATACGGGCGGCGGTCAAGTCAGGGCTCCCAAGCCAACCCTGGCCGTTCCTGCAAATTGGACAGAGGGTGAGAATCGAGCATGGTCCTCTTTGTGGGCTCGAGGGAATCTTGTTGGACTGCAGAGGACATCACCGCCTGGTGTTGTCGGTCACACTTCTCCAACGCTCCATTGCTGTCCAAGTTGAAGATGCCTGGGTGACACCAATCCCCCAATCCCACCGGGCTTACACCGGTCCGACGATCAGGCCCGCGGTCGCATTTTGATCCGCCTTCTAAACGCCTATTTTCCGGCACGCACGCTCTTCCTGGGTATTTCGGAGGCGTGCCTGGTGGCCCTCGCCTTCGTGACTGGCACCATTGCGCGGTTAGGTCCGAACGATGCCACGCTAGTGCTCGGTTACGAACGGGGAGCCGTCAAGATCTTGGTGGTTTCGGCGGCCTTTATTACTTGCATGTACTATTTCGATCTCTACGATTCTTCGGTCTTGAGCAATCGGCGCGAGGTGCTTGCTCGTTTGATGAGCGCATTGGGCACAGTGTGTATCTTCTTGGCCTTGCTTTACTACGTTTATCCGGCCTTAGAGTTGGGTCGAGGGATTTTTCTGATTGGTTTCTTACTGGTTGCCGTAGCGCTGTGGCTAGGGCGGCAGGTGTTCTCAGCCATTAATAGTCAGCCGCAGTTTGCCGAACGTGCGCTGATCTTCGGAGATGGCCCATTGGCTGCGCCCCTCCTGCGTGAACTGGAATCGCGTCCGGAGCTGGGGCTCCGCGTCGTGGGTCGTGTCTTGGCAGCCGGGAATGGAACTAGTGAGCCCAATTCCAATGGTCCTGAACCATCAGGCGATCTTCTCAAGAGGGTTGCAGGCGAGGATCTTTCGCACGCAGTTAAATTTCATCGCGCGGACCGGATTGTCGTAGCGATGGGCGACCGTCGTGGGAAGCTGCCCGTCGAACTTTTGCTATCGCTCAAGAGCCGTGGCGTGCTTGTCCAAGACGGGGCTGACGTCTATGAAACCATTACTGGCAAAGTCCCCATCGAATCACTCCGCCTGGGCTGGCTTCTTTTTTCGCCGGGCTTTCGCGTCTCCCGCTTCCTCTTGATTTATAAGCGGGTCGCCTCGATGCTGGTTTCGATTCCAGGCTTGCTGCTAAGTCTGCCCCTACTTCCTATCGTCGCACTAGCGATCAAGCTGACATCTCCGGGACCAGTCTTTTATAGGCAGAAGCGTGTCGGGCGCGGCGGCACTGTTTTCAACTGCTACAAGTTCCGAACCATGTGCGCCAACGCAGAGGCAGATAGTGGACCTACGTGGGTAGGCGACGACGATCCAAGGATCACGCTTGTCGGACGCCTCCTACGTGTCTCACGACTTGACGAGATTCCCCAACTCTGGAATGTGCTCAAGGGCGATATGAGCATTGTCGGCCCGCGCCCAGAGCGGCCTGAATTCGTGGAATGGCTAACTCGAGAAATTCCCTTCTATCATTTGCGACATACTGTTCGGCCGGGAATTACCGGGTGGGCCCAGGTCCGCTACAAATACGGAAGCTCGGTCGAGGATGCCAAGGAAAAGCTTCGGTACGACCTCTTTTACATTAAGAATGTGTCTCCAGGACTTGATTTTCTGATCTTCTTCGACACCACTAAGACGATACTTTTTGGACGGGGCGCAAAATGAAGCTGTTGTTCTGGTTATCCTTTGCCTTCATCTTCGTTGCTTATGCTGGCTTAAGCCCCACATCCGGCGTTGGGAGGGAGCGACCTGGTCTCTAATCGGAGCGGCAGGCTGTCTCGACGCCGTGAGGAGAAACTCGGTCGTGCCATTTCTCGTTGAGACGATCCTAGACGATGTTTACCTCCCGCTTCACGTTGCGTGGCAGGGAAGCAGTTGATTTGTGAATGCCAGGCGCGTGGTTGGGATCCCCCCCAGCGGTCAGGATCCACACTTTACGCCAAAACTCACGTCGGCGGTTATGCATCCTGGCCCTCTTGGCGGTACTTCCCCCGGTTCTGCGTTGCGTCCCGAGCGGCGGACGCTTCCTGGGCATTTCTTTTGCTTAATAGCCGCGATTGTTGCTCCGTTCTATTACGTGACAGGCAAGAAGAAGGTCTGGGCAAGATGCAAGAACTTCTGCCAAATAAACTTGCGGCGTGGTGGCTTACGAGGGCCTACTCGAACGGGAGCAGCCCCGGATCAGAGGGGATCGAAGTAGTGGGGAGATCTCGAGATGCGAATTAAAAACGGGCTCTCGGTTGATGTCGAAGACTATTTCCACGCCGAGGCGATCACGGGGCACATTGGAAGAAATGATTGGGGTACTTTGCAGAGCCGCGTCGTCAAGAACACGTATCGGGTTCTCGATCTTCTTAGTGAGCACAACGTTCAAGCCACTTTTTTTGTTTTGGGTTGGGTCGCAGATCACTTCCCCCATCTGGTCACGGAAATCCATTCTCGTGGACACGAGATTGGCTGCCACAGCTATTGGCACCGGCTGATCTACGAGTTGACTTCCGAGGAGTTTCGGGAAGATACGCGCCGGGCAAAAGACGCAATCGAATCGGCCGTTGGTGTTGAGATCATCGGGTATCGAGCGCCTTCTTTTTCTCTAACTGAGCGTTCGTTGTGGGCATTGGAAATTCTGCAAGAGCTGGGGTTCCAATACGATTCGAGCATTTTCCCAACCTATCATGATCTTTATGGGTTTCCGGGTCATCCGCGGTTCCTTTGCCATCATGGGAGAGACTCGAAATGGAATATCGTAGAATTTCCGATCTCGACCTGGCGCGTGGGTTTGCTAAATTTGCCGTTTGGGGGTGGAGGTTACCTGAGAATTTTGCCTCTTACCTACACACACCTGGCATTTCGAAGAGTTAACGAACACGACCGGCAACCCGTGATTGTGTATTTTCACCCCTGGGAAATTGATCCTGAGCAGCCTCGATTCGAGATCCCGTTCCGCTCGCGATTTCGACACTATACCAACCTCGACAAAATGAGAATGCGCGTTGAAGCTCTCTTGCAAAGCTACGAATTTGTATCCCTTTGTGAGCTTTTGGAACTCGATCAACATAGAATTCCGATGGAATATTCTAAATGACGGACAGCTTCCGTCATATGTCGGACGTTGCCATGTTCATTTTTGGGGTCGCCTCGGCGATGCTGTTCTACGTTTACTTAGGATATCCTTTCTTGCTTGCTATCATCGCCTTGTTTTGCCGGCGCTCGGAACAAGAGCTCGGCTGTTGCCCGACAATTTCGGTGCTGATTGCCGCCCGTAATGAACAGGCCGAAATCGGACGAAAGATTGAAGAAACCCTTGCCTCGGACTATCCAGCGGAAAACCTCGAGGTTGTGGTCGCTTCTGACGCCTCCACGGATCGAACTGATTCAATCGTGAAACGCTGCCGCGATCCCCGCGTGCGTTTGGTGCGCATTCCCAAGCACAGAGGAAAGACGGTTGCCCAAAACGTTGGTGTTGAGGCGTGCCGCGGTGACGTGATTGTATTCTCTGATGCGACGACCGTTTATCACCCAAAGGCTTTTCGCTACCTCGCGTGTAATTACGAGGATCCCACTGTGGGTGGAGTCAGCGGGCGCTATGACTATTTCGACCTAGAGAAAGCGTCACCCGCAGGCTTCGGCTCGATCGCCTATTGGAACTACGAGAATGTCATAAAAATGCTGCAGTCGCGCATCCACAGCCTTACTGGGTCTTCGGGGTGCATCTATTCAGTCCGCAGAAAGCTTTACACGCCGCTTCCCAATGACGCATGTAGCGACTTGGTGGAACCGCTATGCATTGTTCGGCAAGGATATCGCGTAGTTTTTGAAGGCAGAGCTCTAGCGCGTGAGGAAACAACGAAAACTGTGAACGAAGAATTCCGCATGAGGGTGCGAGTGATTACGAATGGCTTGCTGGGGATCTTGATGATGCGGGAACTGCTGAAATTCTGGAAATATCCCTGGGTATCATTTCAACTGCTGTCGCACAAGGTTTTGCGCTGGATGATTCCCATTTTCTTGGTGTTGTTGTTCCTCGCCGATGCAGTTCTTGCGGGTCGTCCTTTGTTTCAGTTTCTGTTTCTATTACAGGTCCTATTCTACGGCTTCGCCATCGCCTCGATGCTGATACCCTTCCACCGCCTATGGAAGCCCCTTGGCATTCCGTTCTATTTTTGTAGTATGAATGCGGCAGTATTATTCAGCGGGCTCGAACTTTGCAAGGGGAACAAGCACGCGACGTGGGAAACAGTCCGAACTTAGAAGTCATGCGAATAGAATTCCTTACGCAAAATGATCCGCTGTATATGTGTCCATTCTTCGATGAGTTCTTGCAGCATTACGGATCGGAGTTCGAGGTCATACAAATATCCTGTTGCCGGGCCATGGGCAGCCGACCGCGCCTAAAACTTCTGAGAGAACTGCTGTCTCTATATGGCCCTGTGGGGGTTCTTTATCTATCGGCCCGTGTTGTGAGTGGCCGCGTGCTCGGGATGGTGCCAGCGAAACGGGGCACTTCCCGATTTTATTCGATAGCCCAACTGTGCCGCGCGTACGGAATTCCATTCGGGATCATTGGAAGTCCGAACTCGACGGAGGTCGTCAACGCCTTAAATGGACGCGCCCCAGATTTGATCGCTTCAGTAGCATGCCCCTACGTTCTCAAGGAACCGGTGCGGAAGATTCCACCGTTAGGTTGCATCAACATTCACCACGCACCCCTCCCAAAATATAGAGGCATGATGCCCACCTTCTGGCAGATGTACCACGGTGAAAGCAAGGTCGGACTGACCATTCACTACATGGGCGCTAAGGTTGATGAGGGCGCTGTGCTACTTCAGGAGGCCCTCGATATCGAACCGGACGAGTCATTGCACCACCTCATTCAACGATCAAAGCGGCACGGGGCACACGCTATGGCCCAAGTACTGCGAAAGATAGCATCTGGGATCGAGTTGAAGCCCCGAGTGGTCTCCACGCAGGGAAGCTATTTCACGTTTCCGACAATCGAACAGATTCGAGAATTTCGGCGTAGAGGATTTAGGGCGGTTTAGCTGTCCCGATATCTGGCTGAGGATTTCAAGCGCCTCTACGCATCCTTCCTAATCGGGCTCACATGGACTGGCTGAACCATGAGTGTCAGCAGCAGGGCTTCGGGCCGAGAAGGGCCCAGAGACTGTATTCGTCGATTGCATTTCCTGCCTTAGTGTTGTCTCGATGAGTAAAACAAGGGCAGTGTATCGTTTGATTCCCAGCGTGCCGTTCAGCATTGAATTGGAAGGTGGGCAACAGCTGCCACCGGCTGAATATGGCAATTGCGTATCCGTCCATTTACTCGTTAAGTAGGAAAATGGACCGTGGACACCGTAAAATATCTAGACGCAATGGTTTCAGATTCTACGCCGGCGCGGCGACCGACCTCACGGCAGAATCAACTCTTGGGGCCGTACGTGGCTCTGCTGCTGTTGATCCTCATCTACTTTTCTCGACCCGGGGAGTGGATTCCCGGCCTTACGAATGTACCCCTCGTGAAATTGACTGCGATTTGGGCGTTGTTCGCTCTCGTCTTTTCCCTTAGGCATATCCGCCAGCGCTTACCTCGCGAGGTCATTTACCTGGGGCTTCTTATTGGACAATTGTTTCTTGCCGCCGTGATGTCTCCGGTCTGGCGAGGTGGAGCGTTTCAGACGACACTCGGTTTCGCAAAGGTCCTAGTCGTTGTGATCATATTGACTGTGACAGTCAACACGCCAAAACGATTGCGCCTGCTCATCACCATCCAGGCGGCGTCAGTTGCGGTGATCGCCGCAGTTACTGCATGGTATGGACATCTGCGCGTAGGACGATTGGAGGGAATGCGCGGTGGAAGCTATTCCAATCCCAATGACCTAGCGCTCGCAATTGTTATCTCGCTACCCCTATGCTTCGCGTTACTGTTCCTTTGCAGGCGCAGACTGTGGAAAGCTGTCTGGGCAATAGCCATGCTAGCAATGGCCTACGCGGTGCTCCTGACGGGATCAAGAGGTGGATTCCTTTCTCTCATAGTTGTTGTAGCCTTTTGCCTCTGGGAATTCGGCATTCGAGGACGCCAGCGCTATCTCTTCGTACTCGTAGGGTTGGCAGGTGCGATCCTTTGGTTGTCCTCGAGCGGGATGTTGGCTGGGCGTCTCAAGGGGACGTTTAACTCCGAGGAGGACGTTGCGTCAGCTTACGGTTCGGCGCAGGCGCGGCAAGATTTGTTCTGGCACAGCGTCGATGTCACGAAACGACATCCGCTTTTTGGGGTAGGACCTGGAAACTTTCAAGTACTTTCTGGCGATTGGCATGTGACTCACAACGCCTTCACAGAGATGAGCTCAGAAGGCGGAGTGCCGGCATTTATTTTGTATGTGTCGATTCTCTGGCTTGGCTTCAAGAACGTAAGGGCCGCTAAACTTGCGGGCATGCAAAAAGAGATAGCCACTCTGGCTGGGGGCCTCCAAGCCAGTCTGGCCGGTTACGTGGTTGGGTCCATATTCGCCAGCACGGCATATGAGTTTTTCCCATACTTTTTGGTCGCATATTCAACGTCACTTTTCCTCATCAGCAAGAAGTCTGCCTTTCGTATGAAGTTACGGAAGTCAGGGGAACAAACGACGACGGAAGAAGAATTGCTCCCCAATGCAGTGAAATCGGAATTGGCTTGGCACTCCTACTGAAATCGTCCTGAGCATATCTTGGCCCAGATCGTTAGCCTTCACTAGATTTTTAAACTAAAGGAGAAACGGTCGTGTGTGGAATCGCTGGCATTGTAGGAAGTGCGTCGGGCGCTGGCGTTAGCCCGGCAGTGGTCCATCAGATGTGCCAGACGATAATCCATCGCGGCCCGGACGATGAGGGAATTTATACCAAGGGTCCCGTTGGGCTGGGTATGCGGCGTCTCAGCATCATTGACCTGGCGACCGGTCAGCAACCAATCTCCAACGAAGATAGGACGGTTTCAGTTGTTTTCAACGGTGAGATCTATAACTACCGCCAGCTGAGGGCGGAGTTGCGATCAGCTGGGCACCAGCTTTATACCACTGGCGACACGGAAGTCATTCCACACCTTTACGAGGAACTCGGAACAGAATTTGTTCACAAGTTGCGCGGCATGTTTGCCATCGCTCTTTATGACGAGCACCAACGCCGACTGATCCTGGCCAGAGACCGCCTCGGGAAGAAACCGCTTTTCTACGCGGTGCATAAGGACCGTCTGCTATTCGCCTCGGAGCCGAGAGCCATCCTCGCCGTTGCTCCGGAACTCGCCAAAGTCGATCACAGGACGTTGATGCACTTCTTCTACTTTGGGTACATTCCGGATCCAAAATCCGTGTACAGCGCAATCCAGAAACTACCTCCCGGCCACATCCTAGTTTACCAGGACGGGAACGTGCGGGTTTCTCAATATTGGGATATCCCACAATTTGCAGAAGACGAATCCAAGTCCGAAAGCGAATGGCTAGAACAAGTGGAGCATGAGTTGGGCGAATCGGTGCGGATGCGATTAATCAGCGATGTTCCTTTGGGCGTACTACTCAGCGGTGGAGTTGATTCCTCGACCGTGGTGGCCCTTATGGCCAGTGCTAGCTCTGCGCCAGTCAAGACATTTTCGATCGCGTTTGATAAGCAAGACTTCGACGAACGCCACCATGCACGCATGGTCGCGCGGCGATTTGGAACTGAACACTATGAACTTACTATGCAGCCAGATTTCTGGAGGACCCTCAACAAGTTGACTGAGCTGCTAGAGGAGCCCTTGGGAGACGCCTCGCTGTTGCCGACCTATTACATCTGCCAACTGGTCCGGCAACACGTCAAAGTCGCCCTCTCCGGCGACGGTGGCGACGAGCTGTTTGCCGGCTATGATCGTTACGCAATCAACTTCCAGCGCGAGATCTTTCGCTTTATTCCACATTGGGCTGGGCAATTTTACCGAGGGGTCCTATTTCCACTGTTGCCGCGGAGTATGCGAGGACGAAGGTTCCTCTACAACGTTTCCTTACCTTTCCGGGATCGTTATCTTGACAGTATTTCCCATTTGGCTGGCAATGATCGAGATCGCAATATCTTTTCCCACGAATTCTTGGGCTTGGTGGAAGAGGCCGAATCACCGCGAGAAATTTTCGAAACATACTACGATCACGCACCCTCCGCGCACCCTTTGGGCAAGTTGCAGTATCTCGACATGAAAACCAATCTGGCGGCAGACATCCTGACGAAAGTAGATCGTATGAGCATGGCGGCCTCGTTAGAAACGAGAGCGCCCTTGCTGGACCAGATCTTCGTTGAACTGGCTGCACGAATTCCGGCAAGATGGAAGCTGAACGGCCGTGAGGGCAAGTATCTGCTCAAGAAGCTAGCTGGGCGCCTTGGGGTTCCGGCGGAGGTAATCTACCGGCCAAAACAGGGATTCGGAGTTCCCTTGGTGCACTGGTTCAGGAAGGAACTGAAATCTGGACTGCATGACATCCTGACTGAACCCCGGACAGCACAGCGCGGTTACTTCGACCCCGTATCCGTTCGTCGTTTGCTTGATGAGCACGGACGTGGGGAACGAGACCGGTCCGCCGAACTTTGGCTGTTGTTGATGTTTGAGCTTTGGCATCGCAATTTCCTCGAGCCCGCGAGGAGCGGTAAGCTTTTCACCCGTCCGTGGTCAGACTCGGGACCTCCGCGAGGCCGTGATGTCGACGAATCTAACAGGCGAGCGGTTTGTATTTCGTCGAATTGAGTGTCAGTCGTGCCCGACCAACCAATTGTCTTGCACCTGATTGACAGCTTCAACCAGGGTGGCTCTGAGAGCCAAGCCGTGCAATTGGTGCGATTGCTCCGGGGCATCGGCCGTTATCGGATCCTGATGGCCTGTCTTAATAGGGATGGCCCGTTGCGCGCCGAGATCGATTGCCTCGATCTGGGTGAGATTCCAGAATACAAGTTGACTAGCCTTTACAATGTTCGAGCACTGCGCCAGCTAAGACGGTTTACGGCACACCTGAAAAGGCAACAGGTGGATATCCTGCACACGCATGACTTTTACACCAACGTGTTTGGCATGTGGGCCGGAGCCGTGACAGGGGTTCCTGTCCGCATCGCTGCTCGCCGCGAATCCACCGAGATACGTTCCAACACCAGGCGGGCGCTGGAGCGCGCTTCGTACCGTGTGGCAAGCCGGGTACTGGCCAATTGCGAAGAAGTAAGACGCCAGTTAACTGAAGAGGGCGTCTCCCCTTGGAGGATCGAAGTTATCTACAACGGCGTCGACGCGAGCCGTTTGTGCCATCCCCCCTCGGCCAATCGGAGTGAAATGGCGGCTTCGTTTGGCCTACCGACAGATCGCAGACGACTCTTCATTACTATTGTCGCCAATTTGCATCTCCCGGTAAAAGATCACATCACCTTCTTGCGCGCGGCGCGGACAGTATCGGAAGTGGTTCCGCAGGCGACGTTCGTGGTAGCGGGAGAGGGTGAGCTGATGAATTCCATGCGCTTGCTCGCGAAGGAACTCGGGATCACAAAGCAGACCTTTTTTCTTGGCAGGTGCAGCCGTGTCGCTGAGCTGCTTTCAATCACCGAGATTGGAGTGTTGAGTTCTCTCTACGAGGGTTTTCCTAACTCAGTCCTGGAATATATGGCCGCCGGCTGTCCCGTAGTAGCCACTGACGTCGGTGGTATCCGCGAAGCGGTAGTTGAGGGTGAGACAGGATACCTGGTTGAAGCACGTGATCACGAAGCCATGGCGAGGCAGATTCTCCGCCTACTCGCTGCACCTCAACGGGCACGTGCGATGGGAATCCTGGGCCAGCAGATCGTGAAGCAAAAATTCTCGTTGGAAGCGCAGGTGAAAGCGATCACTCGTCTGTATGAGCATCTGCTTGGGATGGCAGGAGAAACAAAGCTTTACGCACCGGGATCCGTGGTATCGGCAAGGATGCGCAACCTTTGAGACCCAAGGAGCTGGACAACTCAACTTTCGATGCTCGGGACCTGAATTATGCAGGTGGAGGGAACCGTGTTAACTAACACTGCCAGTGATGTGCTGACGAGTTTGGAGCGGGACGGCATCGCGGTCATCCAAAACTTCCTCACCACCAACCAACTCCAGAGGATGCAGACAGCGTTTGAAGCTCGCCTCCAACACGGGCGCTGGGACGATATAGACGGTTACGAGAAGGAGCGTTATCGGCATGTTATCGAGGATGTCCTAACTTTAGGTCAAGGGTTTGTTGATGCTGCACTCCATCCCCTGCTGAAAGAGACTTTGCGCGAATATGTGGGCGAGCGATATCAACTGGCCGAGGCTAAAGGCTGGAGATCTCTCCCGACGCGCAGGAACTTTCACGGATGGCACGGTGATGCATGGTATGACCAGACAAAGCTGAACTTCATTCCTCGTGAGGTGAAGCTAGGTCTCTATTTGACTGATGTTCAGACTGGTTTTTTTGAATATATCAGAGACAGTCATCAGAAACGAGCGCCGCGTCCCGTGCCCGACTGGCAGCTAGGGGACATCCCAGCGTCTATGATTGTGCAAGTGAAGGGACCCGCAGGAACCGGTTTCCTTTTCGATACTTCGGGAATTCATCGCCAAACTGTGCCTATTCTCGAAGCACGATCTGCGGTGTTCTATGCGTATCACGACCCTTCCGTGCCGTTACAAAAGGAGGATTTGGATTATTATCGCTACCATCCTTTGCTTCTCAATGCCGCTTTCTTGGGGAATCTCAGCGACGAAGACTGTAGAATTTTGGGTTTTGGGGACCAGCAGAATTATTTCCATGCATTTTCGCGTCGACAGAGACACCCTCGGCTACAGGGAATCTTCGAAACGCTTCTGGGGGCGGCAGTCGTGTGGAATTCAGTGCGCGTGCGGGTCGAAGCCAGACTCAGAAGCGTACTGAAATTAGCAAGACATGTTGGATAACAGCGGCCGTATAATCCAGTGCAAGTCGCCAAAATTGCGTGCCTTATCAAGATGAAGGACAAACGAGGTCAGCGGCATCACCAAACTACCGTTGACTCGGTCGGATCCGCTGCTGAGTGCAGAGCATTAGCAAAACACCGCGCTTTGATCCCTTCCGAGCACGACAAGACTGTGCGCGTTTCGAGAACCGGGCTGCGCTGTAAGTACTTGCGTGGATTCTCAGCAGCGACACTCGATGGCAGAAGAACTTGCCGTACAAGTACCTGGATTTTTCGACGTGATCGCGGCAATTGTAGCAGTCGGAGGAACGGGGCATCTCTGAACAGCTGGCGCGTCTTTCTGAACTAGGTGAGGAGCGCCAGCGGTTAAAATTCATTTCCACGAAAAACGGGCGCAGAAGTCGGCAAAACCAAGCAGGACAAGGCAACGCAGCGCATAGTGGCGGTTCCCTTAAGGCACCTGCACTCTGCGTCCTCAGGTCCGGTTGGCAGAGACGGCGTTCGAGGCCCACATGGTATTGACAGGTTCCCTGTCCCTATTGACAGGTTCCCTCCTGTCCATGAGTGTCCATGAGGCCAGTAGCTCGAAAGGAGTTCTCCATCTTATGTTTACCGTAGGAGTGGAGACATGTTGGATCACATTCTGGTATGGGGGCGGATTCATCAAAGGACACGCGCGCTCTCGTTCAGTATCGTGCCGTGTTTGCTCGCTCTGCTCATGACTTCCTGCACCGGGACCGCTAATGTTCGAAGCGCTAGTCCTGGAGGCAGTACATTGGCGATCAATACCACTTTGCTACCTTTAACCGCGACTCCTGGCGCAACCACAACGCAGTACGTGATATCCTATAAGGCCGCCAATCGCAGCCAGTGCACGATCGAGGTTAGCACCAGCCCGACATTCACCCCGCTGGTTCACGCCATCGATCCCACGATCTTTGCGAACGCGAATCTCGACGGCCAGACCAACGCCGGGTCCAGAGCTTTCGTCGCGGGGCAAAAGTGGATCGCGCAGGAAAACGTGGCGCCACCGTCTATCATCGTGGGAGCGGCCAGCCGGCCGAGCGGCAGCAAACTTGTGACAGTAAGCTATCCGAACCAACCGTTTGTGGTCGGAGACAACATCACGATCTTGGGAATGTCGAACTCGGCCTACAACGATCCTTGGGCACGCGTCGAAGTAGCTTCGACCAACAGTTTCAGTTATGGGGTGCTGACGGCTGCTCCTGCGGGCGGCGACGCTTCTGGAGGCGGCATCATCATCCGGGCCGACCGCTATTCCTTGGCCCTGGCGGCAGACACGACCTATTACTATCGCATCGGTGGTGCGTCGAACACCTGTGGCGCTAGTCCAGCGACTGGATCGTTCACCACTATGAACATCCCGAACGGCAATACTTGGGCCGAGGGTCCTGTCCGGGACAACAACGGAAACCAGATTGTGCCAACCGTTCCCGAGAGCAGAACGGCTACCCTAGTCGATCCGCTGACTGGCGCTTTGATTCATCGCCTTACTCTCCGTGCTGATGTGGGCGTAGGTGCAGCCGGTTGGACAAGCTCCTATTTTCGCGTCTGTACATTAACTACCTCGGCCAATGGTTTCTATTACTGTTGGCCTGGAATGGGCTCTTCTGGGACTGCGGGACTCTACTCAATCAAGAGCACCGGTGAGACTCATTGGCTCGGACTTATGCGCTTCAACTATACAGATAGCATGGGATTTCATTGCTGCAACGCGACATCGGCGTACTTCACCGGTAACTCCTCGCCTTCTAGTACGACCGATGCAAACACGTTTTATGCAATAGCCCAGACCAATGCTGGCAATCCACCATCTAAGAATGTCCTGATAAGTGCTTCATTCACGGGCAACGACGCCGTGGATGCGGCTGCTGGGGCCGACTGGTCGACTAGCGCTGCTACGGCATTGACTCCTGATCCATCGAACACTCTGGACGATAAATTGACGGCATTCAACGCGACTTTCATTCCTGCGCACTTTCATGGATGTAGCGTAGGAGAAGTTTATGGGGATTTTATACTTGGACAGTGCGGTTCGTTCGATCAAGGGAGTCCCGCGTGGGCATGGACTTTCAGAATCTCCAGCAGTTCAGTAATTGCACTTGGTCCTATTTATGCCGCAAAGGCTTGCCGGTGGTGCGGTTCACACGGAGACAATGTTGACGAATCTAGTAAGTGGACCGTCTTTGGGCTGGCCTCCACAATTGGTACTCAAACCGGGGAATGGCATGTCCAGCTAGCATCCGCAATCGGCACAGGTAACACGAGTTTATCCGTCGCTGCTCCAGCATGGAGAGCATCAACGGCCTATTCCAATAGCGCAGCAGCCGGTTTTGCCATCGTGGACACAAATGGCAATCTACAAATCGCCACGACTACAGGGACTTCCGGCACATCGCAACCGACCTGGAACACATTGGTAGGGGGCACGACCGCTGACGGTACAGTTACCTGGACGAACAAAGGCGTCGCGTCCAACGCTGGTGAACCGTTCAATATCTACGCCTTCGCAGACCAGGGTGGCAATTATTGGACCTACTTGCAAAATGCCGCTGGAGCCACAGGAGGAGGAGGACAGTACAACGGCGACTTATTTCACTTTGAGGATGGCACTAACGAATGTGTACGGATCGTTACTAAAGGCAGTGGAGGATCGTGGACGCTGGTAACTAGGGCTGTGAATGGCAATGGGTTAGTCACCTGTGGATCTACTGCGCAGACCCATTCGATCGGTGCTGATCTGCGTGCTTTGTGTGAACCTTATAATGAAACACAAGCACAACTGACTCGTTGGTGGGATTTTATTGATGACGCACGCATGACAGACACCACGAATACATTATTTGTTAGAGATGTTCACAGCGCCGCACACGGGTACTTTAGGGGGCCCGCTCCGCATGGAGGCATTTTCAGGACATTCTCTGTAACGAACAGTCACATTCCATTTGTGGCGGCTGACTTCACCACTGTCATTGCCTCTTTAGGTCTACCTACTGGTCACACTTTCGCCGGACATACAACCGATGCCATAGGAATCACCCATCAGGATTACACCAATTGGGATTCCGAAGCTGCAAGTTTCCAGGACAGCGCAATAGGTAGCTTGTTCTTCGTCACGGGAGGTGGTTCGGGAGGATACGGAACTTTCAGCAAGGTTGGAGGGACAACCTCGATCTACAAGTACACCTTGGGAATTGTCCCATTCAGCTACGCATTGCCATTCGCAGCAACCTCTGGCGGCAATACTCTTCAAGACATCAGCGGCCCTAGTTCCCTCCTCACTGACGCCGGAGCTACGCCGCAATCTTGCGTAGTAGTTGTTGCGGGCGAGTGCTGGGCTGCCGGGTCATCGCCTGGCGACATGTATGCGAATCTGCCTGTGGTTGACGCTGGTTCTTCCAACATCTGCAACAATGGAAACGAGAACACATCGTATGCTGGTCACGACTGGTGCATGATGAACACTTCCACCTATGGAAATGCCATCAACCAGTACGGCCTGCTCCCGGCGAATTTCCTCGGTAACGACCCCCTCGGAACGCCGGGATACGGCGCCGGCTTGAGCCGCAGATTGGTCCAGAATATAGCTGGGGGATGGCGGCTTCAGGGTAGTGCGCCGCACACTGTGACTGATGGTTCAGGGGCTTTATTTGAGTCCTGCATAGCAGACCCACATCTCACGATTAATGGATTGATTGCTGTTAATCCTTATGATTGTGAGGTATTTCTCGCGACAATTCCCGCCCAGCCCAGCGCAGACAGCATCGACCGCACCGATTATGAGACCGTTGCCATCACCATCGGTGCAGGCTCCGGCGGGGCCACTCATGCCCGAGTGAAGTATGGCTACGAAGAGAATGAGCCCGTGAGGGGAACCACGTGGCCGCCTGCCATCAATTTCTACTGCACGCAGTACCAGGGGGCGTGCTATTCCTCGGACCAGAACTTCTCACTCAATTCCCAGCCAGCTCTACCAATTGGCGTGCCGCAGCGCACGCTCTTCTACCAGGTAGAATACCTGAACAGCTCAAACCAGGTGGTCGTGTCGGATCCGCTGACAGCGGTAGCGGTACCTTAGAAATCACGCTTAATCCTTAGGAGTTTCTCGCGGATCGGTTTTGGACAGCACCTGATGGGTTCATCGCGGCTACGACCGTTCTTCGAAACGCCTTTCGGCCCATAGAATCCTTTTTTAACCCATTTCAATGATCCACAGTGCTCGAACGCCCGCCCTCGGTAATTTGGACAGCATTCGGCTGCGGAGGAGAAGTTGTTTTTCGCGATTCTTTGATCAATGGAATCAGTGACTTAACTCGTTACGAAGGTTTTTCACTGCTAATTTTTGACTGCAGTATTGCAAAGTATTTCGAGGTCGATGACAGCCGAGAGCTTATCCCAATTGAGCGCCGCCCACCAAACATCTGGTTTCTTGAAAGTCTTGGTAATTGCGGTCAATTTTCCGCCAGACGCGGAAGTTGGGGCCAAAAGAGTAGCCGGGTTCTGCCGCTATCTACGCGAATTTGGGATTCAGCCTGTCGTACTCACCGTAGAGGACCGCTTCCATAGAGTTCTGGACGAGACCGTTCCAGTACCGCAGGGGGTTCCGGTCGTGCGGACCTCGTTCCCAAATCCTTTGCATTGGTATCGGCGACTAAGGGTTCAGCTTCGCCGAAATCCCAAGGTTTCTGTCGCGCCGGAGGAAGTACCGCCAGCTGTCCCGAAAGGTGGGTTTTTTCGCCATCAACTCCTGGCCCTCTTGGAAACCCCGGATGAGTATTGGGGATGGTACTTCCCCGCGATCAGGGCGGCGGAGGAGTTGATTCACACCGAACCTATCGCTGCCGTTTTGTCGAGCGGGCCGCCGTGGACCTCCCACTTGATAGCGCGTCATCTCAAGAAGAAGTATCGTATTCCATGGTTAGCCGATTTTCGTGATCCTTGGACTTCGAATCCATGGCGTCGCCGCCTACCGCAATGGCGGCAGCACATCGACCGTTGGTTGGAAGCGAGCTGCCTCCGTTGGGCTGATCTTGTGGCTTGTGTTACAGATGGTATGCGGACCCTGTTTGCAGAGCAGTATCCGGTTTCCGCTGCCAAATTCGTTACCCTGACCAATGGGTTTGACGGTTCCAATTCCACCAAACCCAGAACAACCTTCCAAAGCTCCCAACTGCTGTTTCTGCATCTCGGCGAACTCTATGGGGGCCGCCGAATCGACACTTTCTGTAAGGCCCTCGTCGATCTGACACATGCTGGAATAATCAATCCTGCAAATACTAAAGTTCTGTTTGTCGGCCCAAACGATGCAGCGATTGTCGCTGCCGCACAGCAAGTGGCTCCAGAGCTCTTCCGGAATAACTGCATTGAATTTAAGCCGAGAGTACCCTGGGATGAGGGCCAGCGGCTTCTAGACAGGGCAGACGTTCTACTGATTTTTCAAGGGGACCACAGCTGTGGTGTAACCGCAAAATTCTACGAATATTTGCGGACGGGCAAGCCCATCTTTGCGATCGTCACGCACGGCGACCTGAGTGCGATATTGAAGACCACGCGTTCCGGCGTATGGGCGGACCCCAAAGACCCAGAGGATATCGCTAGTAAGTTCGTGGATGTCCTGAATCTGCCAGTGCGCTCGTCAGAGGAGGTCGAGCGTTTAGCGCAGCTTTATCATTTTCGTTCCCTTACCAAAAGGCTGGCAGGTTGGATTCGCATTCTTGCGGTCCCCTGACGAGAATCGCATACTGTGGGTCACTGCGCTCTCTTCGCTGACCCATCCATTGATTTTTGGGCTCCCTTCTTGCACTTACCTCAAGGTCTGCTACGTCGACCGCGAGCGTTTTCGGATGTGCCGCTAACTTTTGTCATTAGCGAATCCTAGTCTTTATAGGAGGACGCCGTCGTGTCCAGACCAGAAAGCGGAAAACCGCAGGTCGCTGTTGTCGGTAGTGGATACTGGGGGAAGAACCTGGTGCGCAACTTCTTTGAACTCGGTGCCCTGGCTTGTGTTTGCGATACCCGTGAAGAGGCCCTGCGGGAAGTCTCCGCCAAGTACAACGTTAAGACCACGTTGCATTATCAAGAGGTCCTCGACGATCCGGACTTGCACGCCGTGGTGATCGCTGCTCAAGCTGCACAGCATTATGAGCTCGCTAAACGAGCGCTACTACAGGGCAAGGATACATACGTGGAAAAGCCGTTGGCGTTGTGCAGTTCTGAAGGCCAAGAACTCGTCGAATTGGCTGGCGAGCGCGATCGGATCTTGATGGTGGGGCACATCCTCGAGTATCACCCCGCCATTCTGGAACTCAGACGGCTTATCCGGGAAGGCGATCTAGGTAAAATTCGGTACATTTACTCGTCCCGACTGAATCTTGGCAAGCTGAGAACTGAAGAGAACATACTGTGGAGTTTTGCCCCTCACGACATATCGGCGATCCTATTCCTTCTCGGCGAGGTTCCTACCACCGTTGCCACCCATGGCGGTACGTACGTGAATCAAAAGATTCCGGATACCACCCTCACCACGTGTAATTTTCAAAGCGGCGTGAAAGCCCACATTTTTGTGAGTTGGCTGCACCCCGTCAAAGAGCAGAAACTGACTCTCGTCGGGGACAAAAAAATGGCAGTGTTCGATGACATGGAGCCGGAGCATAAGCTAGTTCTTTACTCGCACAGCATTGACTGGCTGGATCGAGTCCCGGTCGCACGGAAACAGCCGGGACAAGTTGTACCCCTGCCCAAGACTGAACCCCTGCGCTCGGAATGCGAACACTTCCTCCAATGTGTGGTCAAGAGGGAGCGTCCCCGCACTCACGGCGAAAGTGCATTGCGCGTCCTTCGAATCCTGGAAGCTTGCGAGGAATCGCTAAGTCGAAATGGGCAGCCTCTCGATATGGTCGTCATCCCTCCCAACTACTTCGCTCATCCTACCGCAGTGATTGACCAGCCATGTGAGATCGGCAAAGGTACGAAAATTTGGCACTTCTCACATATTATGGCGCGCTCCAAGATGGGTAAGGGCTGCAATCTCGGGCAGAATGTCGTGATCAGCCCGGGCGTAGTCATTGGCAACAACGTTAAGATCCAAAACAACGTTTCAGTTTATACAGGCGTACAGTTGGAGGACCATGTTTTCTGCGGACCTTCCATGGTTTTCACAAACGTCGTCAATCCACGAAGTCACATTGTGAGGCGACACGAGTATAAGAAGACTGTAGTGAAGCAGGGAGCCAGCTTAGGCGCAAACTCGACCATAATTTGCGGAGTCACCATTGGACGCTATGCATTCGTTGCTGCCGGAGCGGTGGTCAACCGCGATATCCCTGACTATGGCCTGGTTGCCGGTGTCCCGGCGAGGCAGATCGGTTGGATGTGCTACTGCGGAGATCGCCTGACGGAGTCGGGATCAAAGCCTTATTGCGCTTCATGCCACAGGAGCTACTTTGTCGAGGACGGCCTCTGCCGAGAGATAAAACCGGAGAAGGTCGCTACAAAGGTTACCGTCTCCGCTATGGATAGGAAAACGGCCTGATCCCATGCCTGTATCTTTCTTTTGACTCGACGTCGCCAACGGGATCGGGTGGCATTTTATTTAGTAACTGTCTTCTGAATTCGAGTACCACTAGTGAAGATTGCGTCGATTGTTGGGGCCCGCCCACAGTTTGTCAAGGCCGCTATGGTTTCACGAGCATTGCGTTCCGCGGGAGTCACGGAGACTTTGGTGCATACTGGCCAGCATTACGACGACAACATGTCGAAAGTTTTCTTTGAGGAGCTTCGAATTCCCAAACCGGATTACAACTTGGGAATTGGTTCTGGCGATCATGGCTCGCAGACGGGGCGCATGCTGGAAGCACTCGAAAATGTGCTCCAGCGGGAGAAGCCGAACTGGGCCTTGGTATATGGTGATACAAACTCCACTCTGGCTGGGGCACTGGCGGCCGCCAAACTCCACATTCCCGTGGCGCACGTCGAGGCGGGTCTGCGCTCCTTCAATCGGCAAATGCCGGAAGAGATTAATCGAATCGTTACTGATCAGCTATCGACATTGTTGTTCGCCCCCACTGAAACCGCGGTTCGGAATCTGCAGCGAGAGGGGATCGCGGATGGCATCCATAATTTTGGCGACGTGATGTACGACGCTGTGCTCACGCATCGAGAGTTGGCAACGATCCAGTCGCGGATTTTGGGAGGTCTCAATCTCCACCCAAAGACTTACGCGCTTGCAACCGTCCACCGCGCCGAGAATACGGAGGACTTGCGGCGGCTCCTAGAGATATTCGAGGCCCTGCGTATCCTTTCCAGGGAACTCCCCATTGTCCTACCCCTTCACCCTAGGACGCGCCACGCGTTGGAGAGTATCCCAATCTTGGTAAATGCGCAGTTGATTCTGATCGAGCCGGTCTCATATCTCGATATCCTTCTCCTGGAATCTCAGGCCCGTTTCATATTGACCGATTCGGGAGGTGTACAAAAAGAAGCGTTTTTCTTCCGAGTACCATGCATCACGTTGCGCGATGAAACAGAATGGGTCGAGACAGTCGATGCCGGATGGAACGTGGTCGCGGGGACCCGGCGCGAGAGCATAATACAGGCGGCACGTAGCGCGCAGGCAGGTCGCTGCGACGCTTATCCATTTGGCGACGGAAATGCAGCTCAAAATATCGCCAGGGTGATAGGTCAGCTCGCCGAGTAAAGACTTGAAAGATGGCATCGCCCAGCGCATCCGATTTGCAGCGATTAGATGTTTCCCTTGTCCGAGGTATTGCCTGGACAGGAGCCGCCAAGTGGTCCAGTCAAGTGCTGGCATGGGCCTCTACCCTTGTGGTTGCGCGCATTCTGACACCTGATGATTATGGCTTGGTCAGCATGGCGACTGTATATCTGGGAGTACTCACGCTAGTGAGTGAATTTGGACTGGGGAGCGCCGTAGTCACGCTGCGCAACCTGACCGAAGAACAGATCGCGCAGCTGAATGGGCTATCAGTGTGCCTCGGTTTGGTCGGGTTCGCCATCTCCTGTGCGGTTGCGGTTCCGTTGGGTCGCTTCTTCGCATCTCCGGGCTTGCCTCGCGTGATCGTCGTGATGAGCGCGGGCTTCATGGCTACGTCCTTTCAATCTATTCCTTACTCTCTTCTTCAGAAGGAACTCCGCTTCAGACTGCTGTCTGGAATCGAGGCAATCAGATGCTTTGCCCTTTCGGGCGCGCTGGTCCTTTTTGCATTGCTGGGTCTCCGATATTGGGCGCTCGTTTTTGGAGCTCTGTTGAGCAGCATATTGGGAACTTTGTTGACGCTGGCAAAGCGGCGACATCGGCTAGCATGGCCGTGTCCGTCTTCCCTCAAGCATGCAATTCGGTTCAGTCGGCAAGTCCTGGTCGGACGCTTGGCGTGGTACGGGTATTCGAACGCCGATTTCGTTGTAGCCGGACGTATGCTGGGCCAGACCGTCTTAGGCACCTACACAGTTGCTTGGAATCTTGCCAATTCGCCGCTCGAAAAAATTACAACGCTCGTTGGCGGTGTAACTCCAGCCTACTATTCGGCCGTCCAAGAAGACCGTGGCGCCCTCCGTCGTTATCTTCTGAAACCCACAGAGGCGATCTCATTGATTATGTTCCCAGTGATGGTTGGCATGGCACTTGTATCGCGAGATGTGGTGCTGTCAGTCCTCGGGCAGAAGTGGCAGGGAGCTATTGCTCCCCTGCAGCTGCTGGCGTTTTACGTCTGTGTGCGGTCGATTATGCCTTTGATAGCTCAGGTGCTAATGGTGACGGGTGACTCTGGTTTCGTTATGTGGAACGGAATCATTTCCGCAGTTGCTCTTCCTATCGCGTTTCTGATTGGGAGTCACTGGGGGCCGCAGGGCATTGCAGCGGCCTGGGTCGTTGCTTATCCGATTAATGCGGTACCACTCTATTTACGAGCTTCTCGAAGAATTTCCCTGAGCATAGCGGAATTTTGGCATGTGCTGTTGCCAGCAACCCAAGGAACTCTGCTTATGGCGCTTGTGGTGTTGGTGGTACAGGTGCTCTTATCTGGACACTTCACAATGGTAACTAGGCTCGCCATTCAAGTCTTGACGGGAGCCATCGCATACATCGCGGTGGTTCTCTTATTTCATCATGACCGGCTCTCTATGTTTCGGCGTGGCATTGGCCTCTTGGCAGGAAAGGCCGATCCTAAGCCATCTACATGCGTAGATCCCAAAGGATAGTCCAATTGGAGTCCGGCGAGTGTTGCGTAGTCGAAATGAGACAGAACGTTGAAGGACTCGGAATCGCGGTTCTGATTGTGGTCGGCTTCTACTGCGGCATTCCCCGCCTTTCGGGCGGATTCGTTGGAGTCGACGTCTTCTTGGTCCTGTCCGGGTACCTCATCACCCGGCTCCTGGTCGCCGAGATTCAGAAGGCGTCCGCCTTAGTTTGTTACACTTCTACGCTCGCCGTGCGCGCCGCCTGCTGCCAGTATCCGCTTTGGCCCTGTCGGTTACCATGGTGATCGGGGCATTCATCATGGCTCCTCATGAACTGATCTTTTCCGGCCGCGCCGCCAGGGCGACCGCGCTCTACATGAGCAACATCTTCTTTTCCATTAATGCGGCGGATTACTTCGCCCCTGATGTGGAAACAAACCCAATGCTGCAAACCTGATTGCTGGCCGTGGAGGAGCAGTTCTACATGGTGCTGGACGGAAGAGCGGGCGCGAAGAGTCAGGCTATGCGCGATCTCGTCGCGTCAGATGGTTTACAGGGCAAAGTGCTGGTGTTCGAAGACGTACCTCATGCTCGTGTTGCCGCGTGGATGGCTTCTACGCAACTGTTCGTCGTGCCTCGCGCGCGGAGGGCTTACCAATCGTAATTCTAGGTGCGGGTGCTCGCGGCAAGCCGATGGTAGCGACTCGGTAGGCGACATTCCCGAGTTAATCTCCGATTGCGAAACAGGTCGAGTTGTTCCCGCGAAGCACCCCGACGCTTTTGCTCAAACGGTTGTCGAGTTGCTCGATGACCTGGAGCCTCGCATGTCACCAACAGCCCCTCAAGATAGATACCACTCAACTGGCACAGAACAAGATCGAGAAGCAGATCTGAGGCGCCTAATCCCGAACGGGTATGGTTCAGCTATCGATGCTGGTGCGCGCGATGGCTTCTACTCGCTGATCCTAGCCGACCAATTTGAATCCGTCATCGCGCTGGACCTTTCGAAACCGCCTGTGGAGCATCCACGCGTCACCGCCGTGACTGGCGATCTGACCCGCCTGCCGTACCCCGACGGTAGTTTCGATGTCGTATTCTGCACTGAGGTGCTTGAGCACATTCCTCAGCTTGAAAATGCCTGCAGTGAGATTGTCCGCGTTTGTCGTTACGAAGCCATTATCGGTGTTCCTTACCGTCAGGACGTTCGAATCGGGCGCACAACGTGCCCTTCCTGCGGAGCAAAGAGCCCGCCGTGGGGTCATGTCAACTCCTTCGATGAAGGTCGGCTGAAGCGGTTGTTCCGTCCTATGGTTGCGGCAGAGTTCTCGTACGTGGGATCGGTCGAAGAGCGGACGAGCGTGTTAACGTCGTGGCTGATGGACATAGGCGGAAATCCATGGGGAACATACAATCAGGAGACTCCGTGTTCGCGATGTGGCGCAAAGCTGGTTGCGCCACATCACCGCTCGTTCACCCAGCGTGTTTGCTCCGCTGTTGCTCTTCGGATTGATACACTTCAGAGCGTCGCCAGTCGCCCCCACGCAAACTGGGTACATGCGCTCTTTCGTAAGGGATGACAGTCGTCGGCTTGTGTGTAATAACAAAGGAACTATCAGCTGATACCTATGGGCCGGCTTTCCCTTGACGATGACTCTGCGCGCCGAGCACGCTGGAAGTGACAGCTGGCTGGGAAAGTGTGTAGGACCCCCTGGTCAGGGCAATCATGTTGAACGGAAACGCTAACCGGTGCCAGGTACCCGGCCGGCTTGCTTGTCCGAGCGCTGTCCCATCTCGTCCAACCAGTCGTTTTGTACCTGGTTTTGTCGCACCTACTATCAAATAGTTGTGCGTTCCCGCTTTATCGATGCTCAAAATGGGAATCTTGGCTGAAATGGGAAAATCTACGTCTCTGACTCCCGTTCTATTCGAGGCCGAAAAAACCAGCGCGCGTGGTTTGTCGAATGTTCAACTCCCCGACGTAACGGACCGTAATCACCTCACTGGAAGCTTTGCCGAGAGCTTGATTCCGGCATTGGAGATGTGGGTGCTTCCGATTCTGAATCCTCATATTGCAGCCCGGGACTCGAAGGTGTTGAATCCGGACCTTGAGCGCGTATCGTCGGCTCGGGATGCGCAGTGATTCTGACCCGTAACGCAGCAGTGTTAAGATCCGGCCGCGCTTTCCATGGGCGGGAGTGCTAAGGAATCCCGGAGAGTGCGTTTTCTCGTATGCTCCTCGATCGCGTTTCCAGAACAATAATGCTAAGTGGCGCGAGTAGCTCATGGTGAGAAGGGCCTTCTCGGTAATCTCGCATCTTTCGATGGCTTCTATTTGGATGCATCTTTCACGACCGAGAATGATCCCTGTGCACTTAGGCGCCCCGCAAGACGCCGCTCCCATACCCGCTACCCTCGCACTCTTTCCGGGTGTGACTAAGGAACAAGTCGAAGTGACTAGCGCAGAGTGGCAGGGCAATCACCATTTCTTCTGGGAACTCAACAGCAACTTCTTCGCGCGCCGTTCTCGACGGCTTCAATTTTCGCCAAAGGGTGAGTTCTTGTATTTGATTGTGCGCTTACAGAAACCCGCAGTCATGGTTGAGACGGGGGTATTCGATGGGATCTCAAGCACCATCATTTTACAAGCCATGGAGGACAATGGCACGGGAAGCCTAGTTTCTATCGACCTACCAGCACACCAGCCGATCGCCGAGTCAACCGATGCGATGAAGGAGCGTGAACTGCCTGATGGCCGCGACCCCGGCTGGCTCATTCCCGAATACCTTCGCCATCGCCATCGATTGGAGTTGGGAGATTCCAGGAAGATCTTGCCGGAAATTCTCCAGCAACAATCTGCGATCGACATCTTTTTGCACGATAGTCTGCATTCGGCCGAGCACATGTGGTTTGAATACGAGACAGCGTGGCCCTGCCTGAGAAGTGGCGGTTTGCTGCTCAGCGATGACGCGACGTGGACTCCAGCATTTCATAGGTTCAGTCGGGTTCGCCGTAGAAGCTATGTGCGAGTCGATGACCTCGCTGCACTGAGGAAATAATTGACTGCGCGACCTTTGCGATTCCGCGTGCTTCAAGTGGCGGGTCTTCTCGGCATCTTTGAATGGCTTCTATTTGGATGCACCTTTCAGGACCGAGAACGATCCCCGTGCACTTAGCCGCCCCACTGGGCGCTGCCTCCATCTGGCCTCGTCATACGGTAGTTCATCTTTGCGGGAACCGGGGCTCTACTGTAAGACCCGATAGTTCCCCCGACTCGCCTGTTCGCGCGTGTGCTATGCCATTGATGCTGCTGGGTTTTGCGCAGATCGCCTCTGTCTATGGTTGAGTTTCATTTTATGTCCATGATTACGCGCACACTTGTTTCCGGCTCTTTGACACGAGTCATCGACACCATCTGGACAGCTCTCGTGTCGTTGCTGATCATGCCCTTTGTAGTGCATGCCCTCGGGGACCGGATGTATGGCATCTGGACGCTGGTTGCGACGTTCGCTGGCTACTACGGCCTAGTTGAGCTGGGTCTTTCCCAGGCAATCACCCAATATCTTTCGCGCTCGCTCGGGTCACTGGATACGGAAGAGTTCACGTACTATCGATGCGCGAGCGTCATGCCCGACAGAGCGCATAACACTCGCAGGTTAGCCCCTTGACGGCGCGGTAAGCCGTCATGTCTGCCAAGCAACACGATGTGTATCGGTAATGCAATCCTGGCACAACGCATGAGTATCCGGCCCGATCCAGCAGCTGCCGCGACAATCCGTAAGGACCGATTGTGAGTTGTTGAGTTCTCTTCAGATTACAACCAAAATGCAGGCGCAGTTACACAAAATCTGCTCCAACATCGGCTGGCTGCCGGCATACATTTGGCAGAGGGCTACCCGCAATTGGATGATGCCCACAAGCCCACTTCACCTGATCATTGCGATTGCAGATCATTTCGAGCCTTCGATGACACATGAGTTTCGGTACGCCGATCTACGGGAACAAGAAAGACGCTTGATCGCTTGGTGCCGGGATTATCCGAGGATGGCAGGCCCTTGGGTCGATTCCGATGGCTGCTGCTTGCGTCATACCTACTTCTATCCCGCGGAACAATACAACGGCGATCTGGTCGAATTGCTGGCCGAGCATTGTCGTGAGGGATGGGGCGAGATCGAGATCCACCTGCATCACGGAGTCGACGAGCGCGATACCGCGGAGAACACGGAACGTGTATTGCTCGAGTTTCGGGATTATCTGGCAGCCCACGGATGCCTTGCCCGCCTTGATGGTGAGGAACGGCCACGTTATGCCTTTGTCCATGGTAACTGGGCATTAGCGAACTCTGCAGGAGGACAATTCTGTGGAGTCGATAAGGAAATGGAGATTCTCGCGCAGACGGGGTGTTACGCGGACTTCACCTTGCCATCGGCACCGCACCCGGCGCAAGTAGCGAAAATCAATTCCCTGTACGAATGTGCCCTGCCATTGCACGAGCCGATACCTCATCGGCGCGGCCGACATCTCATTGTCGGACGGCGTCCGGAAGTCTTCCCGCTAATTGTTCAGGGGCCGCTAATGCTTGACTTCTCCCGTGTGTCGAGAGAGGCGTATTTCCCACATATCGAGAATTCCGAAATCACGGCGAAGAATCCGCCCACAATGGATCGGTTGCAACTTTGGAAACGAGCGGCGATCACGGTGGCTGGGCGCCCGGACTGGCTCTTTATAAAGCTGCATTGCCATGGACTTGACCCCCGTGAACAAGCGGCCATGACTGGCGCATCGATTTCCAACTTTCTGCGCCATCTATTAATGAGCGCTAAGAATCGCAACTACCAAGTACACTTTGTCACGGCGCGCGAAATGGTCAATATTATTCTTGCTGCTTGCGAAGGATACAACGGAGATCCCGGACAATATCGCAACCACCGACTCAAGGCGATTCGAAGTGGGATGAAAACGCATCGGAACCATTCCGTAGGCAGCTCTCCGACCAGGCAAGAACCATGAGAGCGTAGTCAACGAGGGGCGACCTGCTGGAACAGAGCGGTTGCTGCCTGCAAGAGCAAACCATTAACCTTCGCGGACCTTCGTTAAGTCTTGCCGCATAAATCAGTACTTTCGGTAATCGGGCTGGATCCAGTAAGAATTGGCGCTGGTGAGATCTGGTTCCGTGCGCTGTCCAAACAGCTCGAAGGTCACGCCTGTCGTAGTGTCCTCTGTTTTGTAAATGAGCCGTCGACAGAGATCCGCGACCGGCTTGATGCAGGATCCGCTTTTCGAGGGAGTCTATGCCGCGGCCGACGTTGTTTGCTTGATGTCACGTTGGGAAGAGCTATTCGGCTTGGTCATCGCCGAGGCTATGGCAAGCGGAAAACCAGTGATAGGAACGCGGGTCGGCGGGATCCCTGAGTCGATAAAAGATGGTGACACTGGATTTCTGGTCGAGCGCGGCGATGAGGTGGCAATGGCCGAAAAAATCCTCTTTTTGTTGGATGATCCCGCCCTGCGGGCAAACATGGGAAAGAAGGCCAGGCAGACCGTGGAGGCAAAGTTCGATCACAGAAAGAGCGTGGCCAAGTTGATTGAACTGTACGGGTTGGGAGCGTCCGCCAATCGGGAGAGTAAGTCTTTACCGAGGGGAGAAGCCATTTCTGCCTCAATTTACTAGAGAGGACATCGAAATGCGATTGCGCGGGGAAGCTCAATGTACACCAATAAAACAGTGGTTTCAGTAATCGGCCTGGATCCCGTCAAGATCAGTGCGGCCGAGATCTGGTTTCGTGAATTGTCCGAACAGCTCGGGTTTCATGGCTTTCAGAGCGTCCTGTGTTATCTGAATGCGCCACCGGAACCCATTCGTCAATTTTTGCAAGCGCCAAACGTAAACCTTGAAGTACTAAAGGACTCCTACGAGCTCGGCTACGAGCCGACAAGGGGATTCCAGCAACTGCTGCGTCGCTATAAACCCAGAATCGTGCATTGCCACTACACCGGGTTTGTAAGCCCATACCCGTGGTTGTCTAAACTGTATTCTGTCGGGAAAGTTTTCTTCACTGACCAAACCTCCCGGCCTGAAGGCCATGTCGCACACGCGGCGCCTTTGTGGAAACGCGCAATCGTATCCATGATCAACTATCCTCTCACCAGCGTCCAGTGTGTCAGCAACTACGGGTACGAGTGCAATGTAGCATCACGTCTGCTGCCGCAGAACCGTTATACGGTTATCTACAATGGAGTGGATATCGCCCGGGCATCAGCAGGGCTACAGATGACCGAAGCTTTCCGCAGAAGGCATTCGATTCCTGATCAACGGGCTGTCGTAGTGCAGGTTAGCTGGATTATTCCGGGAAAAGGCATCCACGATCTGCTCAGGGCTGCTAGCTTGGTCCTATCCCACAATTCTGACGTGCAGTTCGTGATTGTAGGCGACGGACCGTGTCGAAGCGAGTATCAGAAGCTCGCGGCAGAACTTAGAATTTCTGAACATGTCACATGGACCGGAGTAGTACAGGACCCCCTTTCAGAGGGCGTCTATGGTGCGGCTCATGTCGTTTGTCAGATGTCACGTTGGGAAGAAGTATTCGGGCAAGTCATCGCTGAAGCCATGGCGAGTAGGAAACCAGTCATAGGTACTCGGGTCGGTGGCATCCCCGAGCTCATAGAGGATGGCGAAACTGGATTCTTAGTGGAGCGCGGCGATGTCCGAGCAATGGCCGAGAGGATTCTTCACTTATTGAATGACCCGGCGCGGAGTACAAAGATGGGAAATAAGGGACGGGAAGCCGTCGAGACCAAGTTCGATCACAGAAAGAATGTGAGCAAGCTGCTTAAGCTGTACGGGCTGTCAGCGCCCGATGTCACTGCTCATGAGAGAGAACGCTTACATGGAGAAGAGCCTGTCTCTGCCTCAATACATTCGTAGACTCATTGCATTTAATTTGATGGGGAGGAATATCAGGTGAGATTAAGCGTTTTCGGATTGGGGTACGTCGGATCAGTCACGGCAGCTTGCATGGCCAGCCTTGGGCACCATGTCATCGGGGTGGATATAAACCCCTTGAAGACGGAAACGCTCAGCGTCGGTCGCAGTCCCGTCCTTGAAGCCCGTATGGATGAATTGGTTGCCGATGCGTATCAAGTCGGCCGGCTTAGCGCTACTTCCGACGCCCATGACGCGATACGCGAATCAGAACTCTCTTTCGTTTGTGTCGCGACACCGAGTCTGCGCAACGGCAAACTGGATTTAAGCAGTTTAATACGGGTCTGTCGCGAAATCGGTCAGGCACTTCGACACAAATCAGCATTTCACACGATCGTCGTCCGCAGCACCGTCCTGCCAGGAACGGCAGACTCACTCGTTGTCCCTACTTTGCAAGCGGCCAGCTGTAAGCAGCTCGGCGCGGACTTTACCGTATGTATGAATCCGGAATTCATGCGCGAGGGTAGCGCAGTATTCGACTTTTTCAACCCGCCGTTCGTCGTCATCGGATCGGTGCGGCAAGAGCATGCTCGTCCGCTACGAGAACTCTACTCTTTCGCTCCCGGGGAGATCTTTGAGACGTCGCTCACTGCCGCCGAGATGGTTAAATACGCCTGTAACGCATTCCATGCGGTAAAAATCAGTTTTGCCAACGAGATCGGCACCCTATGCCAATACCTGGGTCTCGATCCAACCGCTGTTGTCGACATCTTTACGCGCGATACAAAGCTAAACATATCCAAAGCCTATCTCACACCTGGTTTCGCCTTCGGCGGTTCTTGTCTCCCCAAAGATCTTCGCGCTCTCACTTATCGGGCCAAAGAATTAGATTTACGTTTGCCTTTACTGGAATCGATATTACTCAGCAACTCCGAACACATCGAGCGTGCCGTGCAGGCTGTTTTGGAGACCGGGAAAAGAAAAATCGGAGTGCTCGGCCTGAGTTTCAAAGCGGGGACCGACGACCTGCGCGAGAGCCCTTCAGTGCAGCTGATTAAACGTTTGTTAGGCGAGGGCTGTCAGATCGATGTTTGGGACGAAAACGTTTCACTAGGGTCCCTGGTGGGATCGAACCGGCAGTTCATTGAAGCGGTAATCCCGCACATTGGCTCCTTGTTGCGCGGTAATATGCAGGCTGTGATTGCTGCAGCCGACCTCGTACTGATCGGAACCAAAGAAGTTGAAAAAGAGCATGTCGCATCCCTACTGCGTCCGGACCAGATACTGATTAACTTGACGCGGTTAGAAGAATCTCAACCTGTGGTCAAGGCTACAGCAGCTTCCTGAAAGATCCAGCTCTTGAAATAATGATACCTCGTCTCGGGTTTGATCTTGTCGAGGACGCACGCGAGCTTAAATTGTTAAGAGTGGTGGGTCCGGGATTTGAGTGCATCTACGACATAGGCCGTAACATTGGCCTGCACACAAATCTACTACTCTTATGTGGCGAAGCAAGTAGTAGCCTTCGAGCCCCATCCAGAAAATTATGCCCGGCTTTGCGCGAACATCGCGTTAAAGGGCAGGAACAACATCGACGCTCGCCCTGTCGCAGTTTCGGACAGGAATGGGGAGTTGCCATTCTTTACCTTGCCCGGAGCGGCCTCACAGGTAAACATTCCGACCGACCACCTCGATCCCCGCCTCGGTACCTTTCACTTTCAACGTGCAGACGGTGCGGCTGGATGATCTTCGACTACCAACGCCCGATCTAATCAAGATCGACGTGGAAGGTGCGGAGATGAATGTGCTACGTGGTGCCCGGGCCTGCATCCAGAAATACACGCCCGTGGTTCATGTTGAAGTACATCAAGCCCTCTTGCATCTGTTCAACACGTCAGCAAGGCAGATCCGTGATTTTCTTACGGAACTCGGCTATTCGATTGAGGTTAGGAGAAAGGGCACCTATATTTGCCGCGTGGTTTCAAAGCGGCCTACGTCGCAAAACGTGTATCACCCAGTGTGTCTAGGTTGAGACACAATTAATGATCGGCTCTCTAAGAGTCCAGGGGCATACTTACCCGCTGCGTAATGTCATGTAGCCGCTTAGCGTAGCGGTTGGCAGATGGAATGTCCGAACTTCCCATGCTCGCTGCTTGCCTTTCAACCGGAAATCGACAATACGGGCGGATTCCTTCCACCGCGAGTGCAAAATAAGGTCTACCCAATCTTCGAAAGACGTCATCTGCATGAAAATTCTTTGGGTTAAAGCTGGAGGATTGGTCCCTGCGGATTCAGGCGGTAGAATCCGGAGTTACCAGATTCTTCGTGAACTGGCCAAAAGACATTCGATCACGTTTTTCGGCTTCTATGCTGAACATCCGGACGATATTCACCAGCAGCTGACTCAGGTGTTCGACCGCGTAGTTTGCATTCCTTTACGCATTCCGGTTCCCCGTGGTCGGGGCGAAGCCCTGAATTTCGCGCGGCACCTACTTTCACCCTTGCCTTACTCGGTCGCGAAGCACTCACGGCCGGAAGTTGTAACTGCGCTGCGCAATCTACTGGAGACCGAGTCCTTTGATGTCCTCGTCTGCGATTTTGTTTTTGCCGGCGCGGCAATTCCAGGGGGGATCAGCTGTCCTAAGATCTTATTTACGCACAATGTAGAAGCTCAGATCTGGCGGCGCCATATTCAGACGACGTCTAATCCTATTTGGAAAGCGCTTGCTTGGAGCGAATACCAGAAGATGTTGCGGTACGAACGCTTTTGCCTCAGAAGCGCCCAACACGTATTGACAGTCTCGGAAGTTGATCAGCAAGTGTTCGCAAGGTATATCGACCGGAATCGAATCACCGTGATCCCGACCGGAGTTGACCCAGAATATTTTCGGCCCGACGACAATGAAGAGCAACCGAGCGAACTCGTTTTCACTGGCCTCATGGACTGGATTCCAAACGTAGATGGAATGATCTATTTTGTTCGAGAGGTCCTTCCCCTGATTCGGAAAGAGGTTCCAGGAGTTACCCTCACCGTCGCGGGACGATCCCCTTCTCAAAGTCTGCTTGCCTTGGCCAACGCGGACAAACACATCCGGGTAACGGGGCGGGTGGAGGACATACGTCCTTACATAGCTCGGGGATGTGTGTATGTTGTGCCCTTGCGTGTCGGCAGTGGTACTCGATTGAAGATTTTTGAAGCAATGGCCATGGGCAAAGCGATTGTGTCCACGACCATTGGGGCAGAGGGTCTGCCTGTGACGAATGGGAGGGATATTCTGATTGCCGATACTGCCGAGAGCTTTGCCTGCGCCGTAGTCGGGCTCTTACGCCAACCGCAACAACGCAAACGTTTCGGTTTGATGGCACGGCAACTCGTGGAAAGAAAATACAGTTGGAGCGCTGTATCGGATCTTTTCGATGATGTGCTCGGTCGGGTGATCCGCGAGTTTGGAGGGGCGGTCAGGTCCCAGATGGCTCCGACAGTTCAATTTCCTTCAAGCGGAGTTGGTGGCTTATCGTGAAAAGGGCGCTCGCGCTAGTCTCCCATTTTCGTTGGCGTCTATTTGGATATACTTGTCAAGATCGACAATGCTCCGGATGCGCTCTGGTGCTCCGCAGTACGCGGCTCCATTCCGCACTGCAACCGGTCCAGAAAACTCAAGGCTCGGTGTATAGACACCTCGCACACGCTTTTTGAGGGGCAATAGCTTTCGTGAAACAGGTCAACAGTCCGTGATGCAGCTTTAAGGCAGAAACGTGCGGATTATTTCGAATCGCTGGGTCCGCGTCGCAGCCAAGCTCACCTTAGCAGCGGCCCTCCTGATGTGGATGATGACCAGTGGCAGACTCGATCTGTCCCGCCTTGCTCAGGCGACCGCACACTGGCCGCTACTACTGGCCATCGTAACCATTTACTATGTGGAAATATATGTCATGGCATGGCGCTGGAACCTTCTGCTCGGTGCACAGGGCCTCCAACTAAGTTTGCAGCAAGCTTTCTCTTTAACGATGATTGGTTCCCTGTTCAACGTGATGATTCCAGGAATGGTAGGGGGTGACGTTGTCAGAGGATACTACATAGGCCGCCGAGCGGCTGGAAGAATGCCGGAAGCGCTCGCTACCATCCTGATGGATCGAGTGGTGGGTCTGTTAGGACTAGCGGTCCTAGCCGCTGGGGCTGCCATATGGAACTTTAGGATGATAACTGAAAGTCGGATTCTCGAACTACTGTGCTTGTTTGCAATCGTAGTGGCGGCGGCTGGAGCCATCGGATTAGTGCTGACGGTGGCTGCTGGTGGAAGGGCCACAATTCTTGACAGATGGGGAGCGAGCCGCTGGGTTACCTCATTGATGAAGGCCATCGGCACCCTTACTCCTTATAGGCAAAATCCTCGCTTGTTGACGACTGCGCTGTCCGCTAGTGTTTTCAACCAGGTACTTTCTTGTCTCGCTTTCTACCTCGCGATGCAGGCTCTCGAGCAACCTCTGATTCCATGGGGATATTTCTTTCTTCTCGTCCCTTTGGGACTGATGATGACCGCGTTGCCGATCTCGCCGGCTGGGGTAGGGGTGGGCCAGGCTACGTTCTTCACCCTATTCGGAATTATCCCTGGCAGCAGCGGCAAAATGGGAGCGAATGCGTTCACGGTGCTCCAGTTGCTGTTGATCGTCGTCTATCTGACGGGTTTGTATTCATATCTCACCTACAAGCACACAATGGGCGAAGAGATTCCCACTACGCCTTCCTGACGAGCGTTACAAATCTTAAGAATCAAGAAATTTTTCCTTCCACCAAAGCCCTAAATCGGACGACAGCGCTTTTCGGACCTTGAGGAAGACTCCCCATTGGTCAGTCGACTTCTCAGTGGGGAAAGCGAGCTACCGGGAGTTCAAGACACGAAAGTTCCCCTTTTAAATCTTAAGGAACAGAACGCTGCCTTGCGGACAGAACTGGACGCCGCCTACGCCCGCGTCATGCAATCGGGCCAGTTCATCATGGGACCTGAAGTGACCGAGTTAGAGACCGCGTGCGCACAGTTAGTCCAGGTCAAGCACGCGATTGGGGTTTCGTCAGGCACGGACGCAATCCTGCTGGCACTTATGGCTTTGGGGATTGGGTCTGGCGATGAGGTGATCTGCCCTTCCTTCACGTTCTTTGCGACTGCTGGATGTATAGCACGCGTGGGTGCTAAGCCGGTCTTTGCTGACTCTTGCGAAGCGTGCTTTAACATCGACGTAGCGAATGCTGCCACCAAGGTGACCCGACGTACGAAGGCAATCATCCCAGTGCACCTGTTCGGGCAGGCGGCACAGATGGACGAGGTTATGGCACTGGCAGAGAGATATAGCCTCGCCGTGATTGAAGATGCCGCACAGGCCTTAGGCGCTGGGTACAATGGCCATAGTGTCGGTACGATGGGGACTTTCGGAACTTACAGTTTCTTCCCTTCGAAGAACCTCGGAGGATTCGGCGATGCAGGCATGTTGGTAACGAATGATGACCAACTTGCTGAAAAAGCCCGGTTGCTACGTACGCATGGTGCCAAGCCAAAGTATTTTCACAAGATGGTTGGAGCAAACTTTCGGATGGATCCGATTCAAGCCGCTCTGTTACGCGTGAAGCTGCCGCACCTGCGTGAGTATTCTGCGAAGCGGGCTGCCAACGCAGCCTATTATCAGCAAAGATTATGCGCGCTACCTGGGGTGGCCTTGTCGGACGGACATCATTGTAACAAGCGGAATGCGCCAAATCAGTTTCGTGGGAAAGTCGCGCTGCCGACCGTTCATGGTGATCGTTGTCATATTTGGAACCAGTACACGCTTCGTGTGCAGAAGACTGGAGATTGGAAGAGACCGGAGAGCCCGCGCGACGCGTTGAGGAATCACCTGGGCAACAAAGGGATCGGGTCCGAAATCTACTACCCGCGCCCCATGCATATGCAGGAGTGCTTCGCGCAGCCAGGACCGAATCCCATATTACCTATATGTGAAAACTTGGCGGATGAGGCACTAAGCATCCCTGTTTTTCCGGAATTACAACGTGAACAACAGGACTACGTACTGGAAACCATCAAAGAGTTCTTGAATGGCTGATGCAAACTCGGAGGGCAAATGATCTCCAATCGCAAGATCTTCATCACTGGTGGCGCGGGATTCATCGGCTCGACACTCGTCGGACGGCTCGTCGAAGACAACGAAATAGTCATTTACGACAATTTCAGTCGCAATGCGTTGAAGGACAAGCCATTTCACAACCACCGGAACCTAAAGCAAATCCAGGGCGATGTCCTGGACTTTGACTCCCTCAAGCAGGCTATGCAGGGGGCTGAATATGTAATCCACTGCGCGGCAATCGCCGGCATCGACACGGTGATTAAGAGCCCTGTGACGACAATGCGCGTGAACATGATCGGCTCCGCGAATACGCTCGAGGTGGCGGCATCACTTCATAAGTGCGAGCGGGTAGTTTGTTTTTCAACGAGCGAGGTGTTCGGCCAATACGGTTTCCGCTCAAAAGAGCTCGATAGCACCGTAATGGGCAAGGTTGGCGAGACACGTTGGACGTACGCAGTCTCGAAACTCGCGGAAGAGCACTTAGCAATTTCCTACCACAAGGAAAAGGGACTTAGGACCACGGTCGTGCGGCCATTTAATATCTACGGGCCAGGGCAGGTCGGCGAAGGAGCTCTTCGAAAATTCATCCAACTAGCGCTCAACGACGAGCCAATTGAAATCCACGGCGACGGGACGCAGATCCGGGCCTGGTGCTACGTGGACGACATGGTTGACGGAGTCTTGATGGCGCTAACGCATCCTAACGCTGTGGGCGAGTCATTCAATATCGGAAACTCGCGCGCTGTCACAACGATTTTCGGCCTTGCGAATACGGTAGTGCGGATTCTCCGCTCCCGATCGCAGATCCTGTTCTCACGTAAGGACTATGCCGACGTTGAACTGCGGGTCCCGTCTGTGGAGAAGTCGCGGAAACTGTTAGGGTTTGAGGCCAAGGTCGACCTCGATGAAGGTATTTTGCGTACGGCTGATTTCTACCGGAAGTATCCGTCAGAGCATTCACTCACAATCGCCCTTACACCAAGAAGACCGAGGCAAGCACATCCCGAACCGAGCGCAAGCGGTCTTCATCGATCTAGGGGAAACCTGGTTGGATGAGCGAAATGTTTTTACGTTGCAGCGTTTCGTTGCAAGAGACCGATCGGTCGGCGCTGGGGTCCCGGAAAGCAACCTGCACTTAGCCGGTTAGCAGCTTGGCGAGGAACAGCTCGCTATGGACTATTTCCAATAAATAGCTCCCTACAACGGTCCTGCAGCCATTCAATGTGTATAGAGCCGGGAGGCCAGGATGGTGAGGGCTCCCAACATCCAACGAGCAATCAGGAATCAGCCGAGGACGTACCGCAGAGCATTACCGGAAGGTGTGCGCTTGATTCGTTTAACGATGCCATCAATCGAAGAAGACGACTTGCGGGCAGTGCGCGAGGTCCTTCTTTCCGGCCTTCTCGTACAGGGGGCAAGGGTAGAGACCTTCGAGCGAGCGGTGGCGCGATATGTGGGGGTCGACCACGCCGTAGCGGTTAGTAACTGCACCGCCGCGCTACATTTAGCTCTCCTTGCGCTCGGCGTTGGGCGAGGCGATCGAGTGGCGGTGGCCGCTTATTCGTGGCCGGCAACGGCGAACGTGATCGTGTTGGTTGGCGCCGAACCTGTGTTCGTCGATATCGAACCCGACACGTTCAACATGTCACCCCTAGCTCTCAAAGAGGTCCTTGGGCGGACGGCCGTGAGGGCGGTCATGCCGGTTCACACCTTCGGCGGGCCGGCGGACATGCCGCGCATCCTTGAAATCGCCGGGCGCTTCGGGGTCCCCGTCATCGAAGATGCAGCCTGTGCACTCGGGACAGAGCTGAATGGGCGAAAAGCAGGTACCTGGGGAGTCATAGGGTGCTTCAGTTTCCACCCCAGGAAGGCGATTACCACCGGCGAGGGGGGTATGGTCGTCACCAACGACCCGAAACTCGGCCGCAAGTTGCGCATTTTGCGCAACCACGGACTCGATCCAGCAGCGACTTTCCCCGATTTTATCGAAGCCGGCTATAACCTACGCCTGACGGAATTTCAAGCAGCCCTGGGCACATGCCAGTTGAACAAACTGGGGCGGATAATCTCAAAGCGCCGCGTCGATGCAGCACGATACGACGGTCTTCTGAAGGATACGCGCGTCAACCCGCCGGTCGCGCTGAGGGACTCACGGCATGTGTACCAATCATATGTGAGTCTCTTGCCTGCGGAAGTCGCTCCGCGAAGGAGCAAAATGATTGCTGAATTGAAATCTCAGGGTATAGAAACGAGCATAGGCACCTACCATCTGCCGCTAACTACCTTCTACCGTGCTCGCGGCGGCTATCGTGCGGGCGATTTTCCGGTGACTGACGATATCGCACCGCGTGCAATATCGCTGCCTATCTCTGAGGCGTTGACAAGAGAAGAACAAGACGAAGTGATATTCATGCTGTCACGCCAGATTGAATAAGAATGCTCCCTAAGTTCCGCTCGTCGCGTTACCGCCGTCTGATCAACGACGCTATTCATGCGGTTAAACTCGACTTGAGCGGTCTGACCGTACTCACCGAAGCCGCCACAGGATATTTTGTCTTTACTCCCCTCATCGCGGCGCTAGCAGGTGCCGATCTTGTCTTAGCTTTTCCTCGAGATTCAAGCTACGCGACGCGTGCCGATGTCTGTGAAATCACGGAATCTCTTGCCAGTGCCTGCGGAGTGGCAGATCGTGTCGTCCTGCTTCCGTCCCTTGCAGATTCGCGTGTGGCGCAGGCGGACATCGTTACCAATAGTGGCTTTTTGAGACCCCTCCACGCAGATTTCCTTCGCCGCCTAAAACCTACTGTGGCGATACCATTGATGTTTGAAACATGGGAGTTTCGCTCAGAGGACCTGGATCTGGCAGAGTGTCGACGGCTCGGTATACCGATCTTGGGCACCAACGAACACTGTCCAGAATTGCGCATCTTCGGATACATCGGGCACATCGCGCTCAAGCTACTCTACGAACTTCATTTTGAAGTTTTTCGTTCGCGGATTGCAGTGTTGGGAAGCGGTGATTTTGGCGATACCGCCGAAGTCACTCTCCGGCGTGCAGGTGCTGAGGTATCGCGCATCATTCCAGTTCCACACCTAGACTGGCACGAGGCAAAACGCTTTCTCTCGGAAGCAGAGGTCGTGGTGGTGGTCGAGTATCACACCCGTAGAATGCTCCTTGGACCGGGTGGAGAAATCGAAGTGGAAGCGTTGCGGGCCGTTAATCCTGACCTCGCCGTGGCGCATATCTGCGGCGGTGTGGATCGCGCCGCACTGGAAGCCGCTGGGTTCTGCTGCTGGCCGGAACGATTTGCAGCGAGTGGTTACATGAGCGTGGCTACCGATTACGTGGGTCCACGCCCGCTCGTGGACCTTCAATCGGGCGGCCTCAAGGTAGGCGAGTGCATGGCCCGGGCGCGGATGCGGGGGCTGACTGGGGCCGAGGCCGAAGCCGCGGCGCTGGCCGAAACCGGCTTGGCACAACCGTTCCCCAAGGACTTAAGGGTGGAGGGACTGTGAAGGTTGCGGCGTTTGGACGCACCCAGTGGCTTCGCGACGCCATCCTTGCGAGTCAACGGCGAGGTCACGAAATAGTACTAATCGGCACGTGTCCGGCGTCGCCAGAATACACTATCAAAGAGGCCGATTTCGAGCGCTTGGCGTACGCCATTGGCTGCCCTTTTTTCTGCGATACCTCCATTAATCGTCCGGAATATATTGCCACGGCGCAGGAGTCCGGCGCCGACATCGCCATCTCGGTCAATTGGGCGACGCTCGTCGGACGAGAGATGATAGAGCAATTCCGGTTCGGCGTGGTCAACGCGCATGCTGGTGACTTGCCACGGTTTCGTGGAAACGCACCGGCGAACTGGGCGATCCTGTTAGGGGAAAAGCGGGCAGTACTCACCCTCCACCAGATGGACGCCGAGTTAGACAGCGGCCCAATCCTCTTGCAGCGAGAGTTTGCTCTGGACGATCGCACGTATATCTCTGACGTGTATGACTTCTTGGCTCGTAGCATCCCAGAAATGTTCGCGGCGCTGCTGGATGGCCTGGCTGCCGGCACAGTGGTTCCGCACCCGCAACATGCGGATCCAGCTGCTTCGTTGCGCTGCCTCGCGCGGTTGCCACACGATGGCGAATTGGACTGGAGCTTGCCCGCCCTGAAACTCGCGCGCTTGGTGCGAGCCAGCGCCGAGCCGTTTGCGGGAGCCTACAGTTTCCGCGATACGGAAAAGGTAATTGTCTGGCGGGCTCACGCTGAAGAACCGAAGCACCCATACGTCGGTACACCAGGTCAGGTTGCGCATGTGCGTCGTGACACGGGAGAAGTGGCAGTGTTGACTAAAGAAGGGTTCCTCGTGCTGGAGACAGTAGAGACTGCCTCGGCTGGACGCGTGCCGGCGGCCGAGGCTTTTAAGTCGGCGCGCATCCGTTTCGGTTTGAATGTAACCCAGGAAATTGCCTGTTTGAAGGCGCGCATAGCCGAACTGGAAAGGCAATTCCCGAGATGAGTGCACCATTCCTCAGCATTATCATTCCCGCTTACAACGAAGAGGCGGTAATTGAGCAGGTCGCAAAGGACGCCATTGACACGTTGCAGAAGACAGGTCTCAATTCCTTCGAGCTCGTGCTAGTAAACGACGGAAGCACAGACCAAACTGGATTTCGGATGGACCAGATGCGCCAGCAGTTGGAGTGCGTTCAAGTCGCCTCACACCAACGCAATCGCGGTCTGGGCGCGGCGCTAAGAACGGGATTCGGGACAGCAAAAGGCCGAATCGTAACCTGGATTCCAGGAGATGGTCAGTTCGATCTCGGTGAAATATTGGACGGACTATCTCTACTAGAGGAGAGTGATATCGTATTAGTCCTTCGCCGGGGACGGAAGGAAGCCAGCCGCAACGTTATCTCTCTTTGCTTCCACACGCTGATCCGACTGTTGTTTCATTTTGATGCAACGGATGCCAGTGGCATCTATTTGTTGCCTCGGGAACTGCTGGTAACATTGGACCCAAAAGCGGACAACGTTTTCTACAACTTGGAAGTGCCGCTGTTGTGCATTAAACACCGGAAACGTATGCGCCAGATTACTGTGGGGATTCGGCCCCGCCGTTCGGGAGCATCCAAGGTCACAAACTTTCAGACGATAGCAAGGAATCTAGGGGAAGTGTTGAAGTACAGAATGAGGGCTTGATGGTTTGGCCGTCGCGCTTGCTACGATCGTTGGGGATTGTGCTGCTTATCCTTTTAGGCGCGGCGCGCGTCTATACCAAACGTCCTTGGGTCGATGAGGGCTGGTTTGCGGCCAGCGCCATAAATATCCTGCAGAACCACCACACCGGCATTCAGGTAGCCGATCCCCTAGAAAACGCGGTCTTGGTGGATCAACCACTGCCGGGAATCGATCAGCACTTTTACGCCTGGATGCCGATGCAAGAGTTACTCATGGCGGGGTGGTATTGGCTGTTTGGATTTAGCATATTTGTGATGCGCGCCAACGCTCTCTTGTGGGGGCTCATCGCACTGCTGGCGTGGTGGCGCGTGGCCCGGTTTCTTAGCGGTGATCACATTTGCGCCGCGCTAGCGACGCTGCTGATCGGAACCGATTACGTGTTCATAAACGCGGCATCTGATGGGCGCATGGATATGATGTGTTTAGCGCTTTGGGCGGCGGCACTGGCCGTCTATTTGGAACTGCGAGCGTCTCGACTTAACGCAGCTATCTTACTGAGTCAATCGCTTGTGGTGGTTTCCTGCCTGACGCACCCAATCGGCGCTGTCGGTTTTGTGTGCCTACTGGTGCTAGCGTTGAACCTGGACCTAAAGCGGTTGAGGCCTTTTCACCTGGGCCTGGCAGCCTTGCCGTACCTCGTTGCCGTGCTGACGGTAGCGGCCTACGTCGGGTCAGACTTTGGAGCGTTTTGGGATCAGTTCTCAGTGGGCATCAGAAAGCGCGTGGGTTCGTCTGGCACCTTCCTTGGGTCCGAGGCAGGTGAAATTGGACGGTATATCGGCGTGTATTTCCCGCCATATGCCCGTCATGGAGTGGGCGCGCTGCGGCTAGCGGTACCACTGATTTTTGTTGGCGGAATCTTGTTTGTATTGACCAGCGCCACACTACGAAGGACCACAAAGCTGCTGGTCCTGCTGACCGCCGTAGCTGCGATCGGACTCTGCGTGATTGACCCTGGCAAGTTACCATATTATCTAGTCGACGTAACACCTTTGTACTGTCTCGTTCTTGCAACTTCTCTGGCGTCGTGCTTCAGAGATAGTCCAACCCGATGCTGGGCAGCCTTGGTGGTGTGTGCTGTATTCCTTGTGTTACAGATTAGTTGGAATGTAGGAGCTGTCACTCGCGATCCACTCCACAAGAGCTTTTTGCCCATGACAAATTTCCTCCAAAAGCGGTTGACCCCGGACTCAACTGTTACAGCGAGTCCAGAACTATGTTTCGTCTTAGGATTCGATCCGAAAAGGCTTCGCGACAATGCGCTACTGGGGTACGCCAGCGGTCGGCACGCGAGCTTCATCGTTATTTCCCAAAATGCCTATGGGACAGCTTTCGAGGGTTTCCGTAAGAATAGACCAGAATTGGCTGCATATGTTTACTTTATATTAAATACACGTTACGAACGTATTTATCATTCAGATTTCTATGAAATATATAGGCAGGGCATTCGACCGTGAGAAGCTTGTTTGCGATATGTCGACAAGATGCGCCTCGAAGTTATTCTAGCTCTAAGAGTATTTCAAACGATTGGTCCATACCGGATATGAAATCCGATGGACGATAACGTTGCGGGAAGCCTGATCTCCGTTACCTGCATTCCAGCCGACGCTAAGTCCAGCGACGCGATTGCAATTCTTCAACGGCAGTCAGCGATCGGGCATCTTCGTACACCATAGCCTGCATTCGGCCGAGCATGTGGGTTTGAGCGATGATGCGATGTGGACTCCGGCAGTTCATGCGTTAAGTCCAGGGTTCTCAAGAGAGACTACGTGCCATGCGGTGACTTCTCGGCACACAGGAAATGACGACCAATTTTAAGTCGGAGAGACGTCGACGGCGATCTGTGGTTTTCGTTTTGTGGCGGCACGAAATGGGAGCGGTTGGCACTGTCAGAGTTTGATGCTGCCAGTTATCAAACAGCGGCGTGGGAAGGATTGTTGTCGGGATTTCAGCACGACGCGGAGGCATGCGCTCGTTTTGGACGGGCACAGCCGTGCAGCTGTTGAAACTCTCCAGGCGTTGGGCAGACACGGAATTGAGGTGGACGTTGCCTCGGAGTGCGATTGTCCTGGATTTCACTCGAGGTACCCGCGCCGCAGATTTCGTCAGCCTCCCGCGAGTTGTCAGCAGAAGCTGGTTGAGTGGATTAGCAGACTCGACGCGGACCATAATTACCAGCTTATCGTAGCTTCGACCGAGTTTTCGCTCCGACCACTCCAGTTCCTTCCGACCGACCATCCGGTGCGTACCAAAGCGTTGCTACCTGAAAATGAATCTTTGAGCATCGCGCTCGATAAACGAAGAACATGCGAGTTTGCATCAAAGCTCGGAATTCCAATACCGCGAACCGTGATAATCGAATCTCTTTTGAGCCTGCCGGCGGTCAAGCAGTACCCAGTCGTGCTCAAGCCTAAACAAAGTGCGATGGTCGTCCAGGGAAACATGGTTACCGTCGCTCCGAAGATCGTGAAGGACGAGGTCGAGCGTCTGGCCGTGCTCCAGAAGTGGCTGCCTTACATGCCCGTACTGGAACAGGAATACGTTGGCGGTTTCGGCGTTGGAGTAGAACTCTTATTCGACCATGGTCACAAGGTCTGGCACTTCATGCATGAACGGATTCACGAGTATCCACTTACTGGTGGTGCCAGCACATACAGGCGTTCTATTCAACCTAAAAAGGAGCTGCTGGATGTGGCTGAAAGGCTTTTCACGGCTCTCCAGTGGCATGGGGTGGCGATGGTCGAGTTCAAGATAGTGCGAGACGGCTCCTTCTATCTGATCGAAATTAACCCTAGGCTTTGGGGATCGTTAGCATTGTCGATTGATGCGGGCGTGAATTTCCCACTCGGGTTATGGATGAGCGCGAACAACGAACCGTTGCCACCACAACCCTCATATAAGGTGCCCTACTACACGCGGGATTTGATGGATGATTTGCAATGGACATTTGAGAACTTAAGAGCAGATCACGAGGACCCACTACTACTGACGCGCCCCCGACTGCGCGCCTTCGCGGAGTATATACGTCCATTGCTTGGAAGAGAAAGCTGGGATCACTTTGACCTGCGTGACCCCAAAGTGACTCTAGCGATCCTCGGCGCGATTGGTCGGCGATACTCGAAGGCTCTTTGGCGCAGGGTGATGGCGAAGTCAACAGAATCGAAACTCGTAGCCTTGCATCGACGTACTATGCGCAACTTGGCGCGCCGGACTACTCCGCTCAGAAGGGTGCTGTTTCTCTGTTATGGCAATATCTGTCGGAGTCCTGTGGCTGAGGAACTCGGCAAGCGGGCCCTAGCGAACGTGGAGATCGAATCGGCTGGATTCCACCAACTGGAGGGCAGGCGCTCCCCGCAGAACATCATATCTGCGGCGAGCAGAATGGGCATAGATCTGGCACATTCCAGCTCGCGTTGCGTTACAAAACAACAAATCGAACGCGCGGATCTCATCGTTGTCATGGACGCTAACAACTATGACGATCTGATCCGCAGGTATCCTAAAGCTGCAAATCGAACGCTCCTCTTAGGACTGTTCTTGGAAAGACCGACTATCAATATTCCTGACCCGTACGGGGCCTCTGAAGAAAAAGCCTGGGATGTAGTGAGTCAGATTAATCACGCAATTAATGCGTTCGCGCACCGACTGCGCAAAGAAGTAGCAGACGAATCGCACGTTTGAAGTGGAACGGATACTAAAATCGGCAGCCCGGCGGTTGTTCCACTGCGCCGGAGGACTCCATCTAGTACGGGTAAAGAACCGCAACGCAGCCCGTATTCTCATGTATCATCGGTTCAGCGATCCGACGTCGCTCAAAGCGCAGTGTACTTACCTCAAGCACCACTACGAACTGCTCTCAATGCTAGAACTGTCCGAATGCCTGCGATCTGGGCGGCCGTTTCCTCCTAATGCGGTGGTCATCACAATCGACGATGGCTATCGTGACTTCCTGAAGATCGCATTTCCGATCTTTTCAACGTATAGCATTCGGGTTACTGTCTTTCTGGTTACGGATTTTCTCGACAGGAAGCTGTGGTTGTGGCCGGATGTCGTGAAGTACGCTTTCGGGCATACGCCTTACACTGCAGCCGAGGTTGACATTCCGAATGGACGGCGCCTTTCGTTGCCCCTTGACTCCTCTACCCTTCGACTCCAGGCGGCCCGAGTGACAATTGAGGAAGCGAAAACGCTGACTAATCAGGACCGATTATTTCTTTTGGAGTGCCTCATGGAGCGGCTACAGGTGAAACTACCTCGGGAAATACCCGAGCACTGCCAGCCGCTACGCTGGGACGAGGTGCGCAGTTTGGCGCAATCGGGGGTCGAATTCGGGGCTCACACTAAAACACATTCGATTTTATCGAGATTATCGGACAACCAAGAGCTGAGCAACGAGATAGTGGGTTCTAAGAAGCGAATCGAAGAGCAGCTCAATGCTCCTGTGTTGCATTTTTGCTATCCAAATGGCCGAGCTGCGGATATAAGCGACTCTGCGGTTGCAACGGTTCGAGCCGCAGATTTCCGGACTGCCGTCACCACAGAGCACGGTCTGAACCTAAAATCGAGCAACAGATTTCTGCTTCGAAGGATAGGCGTGGAGCCGAACCTCCCAGACTTATATTTTCGTCAATGCGTAGCAGGTTTTCGCGTGTGACTGCTGCATTACTCGCCATGCTGCCACCCAAGCCAACGATAAGGAAGATTCTTCAGATCGGGAACTACCCGCCGCCGATGTGCGGTTGGGCCGTTCAAACTGTGCTACTGAACAAGGAGCTACGCCGCCGCGGGCACATTTCCGAAGTGCTTAACGTCAATGAAAGCCGAAAGAAGAAGTCGTCCCAGTACGTCGATGTGCAAAACGGCTTTGACTTCGTCTGGAAGGTGTTATGGTTTTCGGCGCGTGGATATCATATTCACGCCCATTTGAATGCAGAGTCACTCAAGTTGTATCTGTTAGACCTTATGGCGCTGCTGTGGGCAAGAGTCATCGGTCACCCGGCGATACTCACCTTTCACGGTGGCATCCCACAAAAGTTTTTTCCCAAACAACGCCCGCGGTGGACACGGTATGCATTTCAGCTGATATTTCGCTTAGCTGGTCGAATGACTTGCGATAACGAGGAGATCAAAGAAGCCATCGTCTCCTACGGAATCCAACAGAGGCGAATCGCGGCTATTCCGTGCTTCTCGGCTGAACTGCTCGAATTTCATTCGAGACCACTACTCGAAGAGGCAGGGGCCTTCCTAGCCTTTCATCATCCTGTATTTCTATGCTACATATCATTCCGGCCGGAATACCGCCTGCCGGTGTTGCGACGAGCAATGGCACAGTTTCGTGAAAGGTTTTCCGAAGCGGGTTTTATCTGGCTGGGCTTCCCCGTGAAGGAGATGGCTCCGGCCCACGCTTATATCGAAGATTGGCAGCCGAATGAAAAAAGCGGACTGTTGCTGTTAGGTAATCTGGCACACGACGACTTCCTGAGTCTCCTGTCGCGTTGTTACGGTTACTTGCGTACACCAGCCTGTGACGGTGTCAGTGCGTCTGTCCTGGAGTCGCTGGCACTTGGCGTACCAGTGGTAGCGAGCGAAAATGGGCGTCGTCCGCCAGGGGTAGTCACCTATGCTGAGGACGATTCGGCAGATCTCTGCGATAAGCTCAGTTACGTAGTACGTAATTACCTCGAAGTTAAACGGTATACGCGTCTGGAGCTACCTGCCAAGAACACGGAACGGATGGCGGACTGGGTTCTCGGTGAATACAGTTCATGTTAGTTAGTCTGAACCAGTACAGGGATCGGCTGCGTCATGTAACTTGGGACGAGTGCCGTGTCCGAGTGGGCCAGGAACTTGCCAAGCGCTGGGACGCTCTGCTTTTCAGCCGACTGCCGCGCACAATTGGTTTTCAGGCCGAAAGCTCCGGCAATTTTTTCTTTTCAGCCGAACAATTAAGTCCGATCGTCACTTTTCTTCGGCAGCGGATGCCCGAAGCGATAGAAGCGACGATCGTCCAGGCAGAGCGCATTTGCCGACACGAATTCGATCTCTTGGGTTATGAGGGGTTGCACTACGGCCCGGAGATCGACTGGCACTTGGATGCGGTCAGCGGTAAGAGTGCTCCACGTAAGCTGTGGTTCAAGATCCATTATTTGGATTACTCCGAGGTGGGAGACGTAAAAGTTACTTGGGAACTCAACCGGCACCAGCACCTGGTGACATTAGCGAAAGCATATTGCTTTACCGGCGATGATCGATATGTTCTGGAATTGATCCGCCAATGGTACGCCTGGCAACAGAACAACCCCTACCCAATTGGCGTCAACTGGGCAAGTAGCCTGGAAGTGGCCTTCCGTTCTTTGTCTTGGCTTTGGATTCTTCATTTGCTGCAGAGGTGCCCACTGGCCACATCCCAGTTCAGATGTGATTTGCAGCGTGGCTTAGCGCTGGGGGGGCGCCACATCGCACGTTATCTTTCAACTTACTTCTCACCCAACACGCATCTGCTCGGTGAAGGCGTAGCTCTTTTTTTTCTTGGTGTGTTGTGCAACAGCAAGTCAAGCGCCCAATGGCAACAGCGGGGGTGGGATATCGTGCTCGCTCAGGCGAAACGTCAGGTGCAGCTCGACGGAATGCACTTCGAGCAATCTACGTACTACCACGTGTACGCTTTGGACCTGTTTTTGCACGCGCGTATTTTGGCGACCAGGAACCGAATTTACGCTCCGGAGAAATTCGATCGTGTGCTACGGAGCATGCTGGAGGCGCTTTGTTTCATGAGCCGTGGCGGCATGCCACCATGCTTCGGCGATGACGATGGCGGCCGGCTATTCGACCCTCGTCGCAACAGAGTTGAACAGCTTCTTGATCCGCTCGTTACAGGGTCCCTTCTGTTTGGTTGCTCGGACTTCAAAGCTGCCAAACCAGACTTGGTGGAGGAAACGGTTTGGCTGCTCGGCCCTCAAAAGGCACTGGGATTCGATGCCACGTCCATCTCGGCGCCGCCGCAACTCGAGTCGGTCGCATTCCGCTCAAGCGGACTATACCTGATGATGTTCTCAGGCAAACCGACAGCTCGGTTAACCATTGATGCGGGACCTCAAGGTGCTGGTGGTGGCGGGCACAGCCATGCCGACGCACTCAGCATTCAAGTCGCAGTTGAGGGCCGGGACGTGCTCGTAGATCCGGGAACGTTTGTGTATGCCGGCGCTGGTCCTGAACGGCAAGTGTTTCGCGGAACCGCATATCATAATACACTTCAAGTTGACGGTATTGATCAGGCCGAACCGGCTGGCCCTTTTCCTTGGCGGAGTCTCCCTGATGTCCACGTCGAGAAGTGGACAGCGGGCAGTTCTTTCGACCTTCTCGTCGCAAGGCATCGCGGGTATGCGCGCTTGCCGGATCCCGTCATACATCGCCGCTACGTATTTGGCCTTAAATCCCACTTTTGGCTTGTACTGGACGAGCCTGAAGGAAAAGGAAACCACCGTGCCGATGTGCTCTGGCATTTGGCATCGAATCTCCACTGGCGGCTTCAGTTAGGTTCAGCGCTGGCTACTTGGGATGAAGGAGGACTGGCCCTCCTGTTTGCAGACACTAAAGGTTGGGTTCCTCACATTGAAGAAGGCTGGTACTCTCCGGTTTATGGGAATCGGAAGAGAAGCGAAGTGCTGGTTTTTCGCCACGAAGGTAAGCTGCAGGAAAGTTTCGCCACGGTTCTGCTACCGCTCGGATCCTCCAGTCACAATCTAGGTATCCTGACGCGCGTTCATCAGAGCTCATCAAACAATCGCTTGCGCGTGTACCGATATGACCGCTCGGCAGAATCGCATTTTTTCTTTTTTCCCCTACATCAACCATGGCGGTATCGGGAATTGGGCAGTGATGGCGAGTTCCTCTACTATTCAATATCCGAGTCTGGCAACAAGAGATTGATCGTCTGTGGGGCAACTTACGTAAAGTTTGCGGGAGAGACGGTAATGTCCAGTTCCCGCGCGCTCTCCAGTCTCGAATGGTCGGCGAAAAATGGTGACGCCTCGTTTTCTTGCTCGGATGAAAGCGCAATTTGTTCCACTTCCTGGCATCACTTGACGAGTCTGGAACGCTTGGAGGCAGAAGTATCGACAGTCTAGGCTCACTATGTGCGGAATCTGCGGCGTGTTCAATTTTGATAGGAAGCGTGAGGTCCAGCGTTCATGGCTGGACAGCATGAACCGTCAAATTGTGCACCGCGGTCCGGACGACGATGGATTCTTCGTTTCCGAGAACGTGGGCCTGGCTATGCGCCGCTTGAGCATCATTGACCTCGAGACCGGGCATCAGCCGCTCAGCAACGAGGACGGGGCTATCTGGGTAGTGTACAACGGCGAGATCTATAACTATAAGGATCTGCGAAGCAAACTGCTGAATCGTGGCCACACCTTTCGCAGCAACACTGATACGGAGGTGATCGTTCACCTCTACGAGGAGTATGGCCGGAATTGTGTCGAACACCTGAGGGGCATGTTCGCTTTCGTGGTCTGGGATAAAGGGCGCCGACGCTTGTTCGCCGCCCGGGACCGCCTTGGTATTAAGCCGTTCTATTATCGCCTTACCGATCGAGAGTTTATTTTTGCCTCAGAGATTAAGTCCTTGCTGGAATTTCCTGGGGTCAAGCACGAACTTAACCGCGCCTCACTTCCCGAATATCTGGCGTTCGGTTATCTCACGAGTCAAGAGACGCTCTTTAGTGGGATCAACAGCCTTCCGCCGGCACGCTGGCTTGAGCTGGACGAGTCCGGCAACGCATCGCTACAGGAATATTGGGACTTGCACTTCGAAGTGGAAAGGGAGCACCCCGAAAAGTGCTATGTCGAGACCTACCGTACACTGTTCGAGGAATGCGTTGCCTCGCACCTCATGAGCGATGTGCCCGTGGGTGTATTCCTGAGTGGCGGCCTCGACTCCAGTGCGGTAGCTGCCATGACGGCGAAGCACAGTCGCGAACCGCTCCAGACTTTTTCGGTTGGTTACGATGAATCCTGCTTTTCTGAACTGCCGTATGCACGTGCGGTGGCTGAACATATCGGTTCTCAGCATCACCAAGTGGTGGTTCGTTGTGAAGACTTCTTTGCCGCTTTGCCTCGGCTCATCTGGCACGAGGACAAGCCCATCGCCTGGCCCTCAAGTGTTGCTCTGTACTCCGTGGCTCGGTTGGCGCGTGAGCATGTCGTCGTGGTGCTAACCGGAGAAGGGAGCGACGAAACCCTAGCTGGTTATTCACGCTATGTCTGGACACTATGGAACGCCCGCTTCGATTCTGTGTATCGGTGGGTTCTGCCTCGGTCGCTCCGCTCGTTCGCACACGACTTTATTTCGAACACTGCATTACTGAACGCGGACACGCGCCGCAGACTCCAACATACGTTTGTGGGCCGCAACGGCGATTCCTGGAATTCGTTGTATTTGGAGACTTTTCTCTGCGCCTTTGGGCGACGCGAGCGGGATGAATTGTTGCTCGAAGCGGGAGGCGACTTTTCGCGGGATCCTTACCGCAACTATACTTCTTTTTGGGAATCCAAGTCAGGCGATTTGCTCAGCCGCATGCTATATGCGGACATCAAAACCTACCTGGTTGAGTTGCTCATGAAGCAGGATCGCATGAGCATGGCAGCTTCTGTGGAAAGTCGCGTACCGTTTCTGGATCACGTCTTGGTGGAGTTCGCTGCCCGCGTCCCGTCTCGCTACCGAATCCATAGATTAGGGGGAAAGAACATTCTCAGGTCCGCCGTCCGTGATCTATTACCGTCCTCCATCATCGACCGCCGTAAGATGGGATTCCCCACGCCATGGTCCGCTTGGCTCTCGGGACCCAAGGCGATATGGATCGAGCAGCTCTTGACTGAACCTCGCAGTCGCGCACGAGGGTTGTTCAAGCCGGAAACTGTACGCCAGATCCTGCACGAACACAATGCCGGCCGACGCGACCACACGGACCACCTCTGGAGGCTGCTGAACCTGGAGTTGTGGCACAGGATATTTGTCGATGCCGATCCTGATTATCTCGTACAAATCGAATCAGTATCTGCTCCTGTGCGGAGCTGACGAAATAAATATATACCTAGGCTGGTATTAACAGATGAGCACATTTTTTCCATCGATCGAGGTTGGCACAAGCCGGAATTTGGGCGGACCCTGCGGACCCCGCCGGCATTGCTGCGGGCTTATTGCGGGTATGGAGCTGCCGGGTGTCTCTCCGGAAGAGGCGGAGCGGCGCTGGAGCAGCCAGTTCCACTTCCGGTCCCTGACTGCGCAGTTGGCAGGATGGATTCGTCGACTGGCGGCCCAGCGCTCGACAGGCACCCAGTCCACCGGCGCTCGGACATAGCGTTCTCCGCGCAGCCTCGGCATTCGGAACTTTTTGAGCACTAGCACTATGTGCGAGCGCGGGTGGTTTCCTCCATTCTCACCATCACCCCCTTTCCCCGCTCTCGAACGGCGGTCGCGTGCGCAACCGCGGGTTGGCGACCGGCCTTGCCCGGGCCGGGGGCAACGGTTCACGTGCTTTTTCCCTGGCAAACGGAGTACCGCAGAAGGACTTCCAACACGGCGGCATCACCTGCCGTCCGCATAGCTGGGCGGCGAACGTCACGCCTGCGAACTTGGGAGACCGACTCCTTCTGCCGATCGAAGTTAAGAGGGAATTCCTTCGACACGCTCGGTGAAACAACACGCGCAACAAATCACTGAAGCTCGGCCTGCTGTAGCCAAAAGCACATCAGCCTGCACCAAATTCGCGGAAGAACCCAAATCAAGTTGTTAAACGCATCGAACTCTTGTGCAGAGCCGAAACAACCCCCAAATGACATGAAAAGCTGTTCGAAACATAAACGGTTAATAACGCTAATAGCCGTAATACTGGTTGTAAGTTGTGCCACCGTCTCTTCTCCTTTGGCCGGTGCCGAGGCTGTTCCGCTTGGTGCGCCCTCTATTACTGCAACGGTCAAAGGGCCCGATCAAATTGATCTTGTGTGGTCCGCTGTCTCGAATCCGGGCTACGGTTACTTAGTCGAGATCCAGTCGGCCGGTGACAGCCGCTATTCTTCTTGGACAGGGCTGCAACCCGTCCCAACGGCAGGAGGCTACAGTTGCGACAACACTATCGTTTGGAACGGCGGTTCCTGCAACATTAGCGACCCCTCGGGCATTCACGTCTACAACCCTCGTAAGCACGGTATTCCCTACTGGGTGACCGATGCTAACTACATCGATCCTCAAGACGGATCGGCGGTTCAATTCATTGTTTGGGGGCTGAGACCGAATACTACCTACCGCTTCCGTGTCAGAAGCTACTCCGGGGACTCGTCATCTATTTTCGGCGTCTACTCCAACACCACGACTGCGATGACTGCAAACTATATCTTGCGCTACGTTTCGCCGACCGGCAACGACTCAAATGACGGCACCGGCCCGGAGAATTCCCATGCCTGGCGCACGCTATCTCACGCCTCCAGTGCCATCCGTTGTGGCCAGGAGCTGATCGTGATGGAAGGCAGCTACGCCAGCGACAACATCAGTATGGGGCAAACCTGTTCCGCGGAAAAGAAAGCTGTGGTAATGGTCAATCCTGGTGACATAGCGATCATTACTTCTTTGCCCGCCCGGGCTAACCAATCGCTTCTTCTAAGCGGCACTTATATTGTAATTGACGGCCTCGTTTCGGCAGCATCATCGAGCGAGATAGGAGAATATGCCGGTGTGATCACTGGCAATCACGATGCACTTCTCGATGTGGAATTTCACCCCCCGGTCGTTCCGACGTTTGTTGGCGGTCTGATAGTGTACGGCGATCACAACCTTTTGTATCGTTCCTACATACATGACTACGGGAGCCCGGATGCGACACAGAACCCGGGCGGAAACAGCGGTTTTGTCCTTGCGGTCTACGGTAGGGGCGCCACGAACAATGTTATTTGGAGCAATCACCTAACACGCGGTGGTCACGATGAAAGCCTCTGCAAAGCCGGGTGCAGCTACAACCGTTGGTTGAACAATGTCATGGATGGCGGCTGGGGACAGGGCTGGAACGTCATTTATGGCGACAATGCCGTCTCCGAGCACAATTTGGTCGAGGGCAATTTCATATACGATGTCGGCCAGTTGGTGACCTTCTACAAACCTTCCATCCAACTGTCTCAAGGCAACAACACAGTGAGGCGCAATATAGCCGTGAACGGGAAGAGCTACGCTTTAGAGGAGAGCTATCTATACGGCGGAACGGCGGCCAACAACCTGGTCTACAACAACGTCTTCTATGACCATGCGATGTGTTTTTTCCAATCAGCTAACGGCGGACCTTCTGCTTATAACAACGACATCTTTGCCAACAACATCTGCTACAAACTGCACGCTAGAGCCACCAATATCTACCTTAACGACACGACCAATCAGATCGGCTACAATGACATGCTGTACGTTGACGCTAACGACAGGCCGCGGCCGAATCAGGCCATAATTATTTGGAACCACGCTGCCCAAGGTTCTTACCAATATCCACAGACGCTTTCGTATGCAGATAGAAACTATAGCCCCCCCTTTTCCCACAACAAAGGTCTGGACGTGAATCCGAAGTTCGTGGACGAAACAAACTTCGATTTCCATCTGACTGTAAATGGCTCGCTCATCGCTGCTGGCATCGATGTAGCGGACGCTCAGTGGGGTCCAACGGATGGAACAGTCGGTCTGGGAGCTTTTGGGATCAATGTGTCTCAGCACCGCTCCTCCTCGCCTAGCCCGGCAGGAAGCGGATACTCCCAAACTCGTCGCTACCAAACGGGGACGATTTCACATTGAAGCGGTTGGCGGAGTGCTGGCATTCTCCGAGCGGAGCGCTAGCGACACACCGACCTGTGAGGTACAGCGGGTCATATCCATCCAAGTAACTGAACGAGAGCATCTTGTTGCAAAACACGATAGCAGGACGGTTGGTTCGTGGTCTCAGTGCAGCCCTGGCGAGCTTGGGTGCGCTGCTCCTGATCGTGACGGTTACTCCGCTAGTTTCCTGGTGTGCAAGAACATTAGCAGGTCCCTGGGACGACCCGCGTGGAGAAGTTCTAATAGTATTGGCGGGCTCTTCGACGAACGACGGAGTTATTGGAGGGAGTTCATACTGGCGCAGCGCCTACGCGGTGTTCGCCTATCACGAAGGTGGAGTTCGGCAGATCATCGTCACCGGCGGTAGTAACACACCGACTCCGACGGCAGTTTCCATGGGCACGTTTCTGGAGTGTGAAGGCGTCCCCGCCAGAGTTATTTCTCTGGAAACTCGATCGACGAGCACACGGGAAAACGCACTCTACACGCAGCCTCTTCTGTCCGCTGGTATCGGTCGCCCGGTTCTTCTGACAAGCGACTTCCACATGTTTCGGGCGCGACGCGTGTTCCAAAGACTGGGAATCAACGTATCGCCGAGGCCAATTCCGGACGTGGCTAAGCGTGCCTCAACGTGGACAGGGCGTTGGCCCGCTTTCCTGGATCTGATTTCGGAGGGCGTAAAAATCGTGTACTACTCCGCGCGCGGCTGGATTTGAGATCGCCGAAGCATTAGTCCAATCGTCCATTAAAGCCCTTGACCTGACCAGTGTTCCTCTCAGGTGGATTCTCTCACTCTCCCTGGTCCAAAAACTCGGTCTGGTCCCTTAATGGAGCGCGGATGGGAAGATGGGAAGATTACATCTTTCGACCATTGGGAAAAGAGGTCTAACGAACAATAGGCGACATTAGAAAAACATCGTTAACAAACAGAAGTCTTACCACCGGAGTCCCGGAGCACGCCCTGCTCCTACTGCTACAAGGCAGTGCAACTTGTCCGCTGATCTCTAACCTGGTTTAGCTTTTGTCCCTGCATAAAATGTGTCGACCGTCGCATGGGAAGACACGTCAATCCAACTCGTTTCATCGCTTTCACGATCCTGCCGACCGTCTGGAAGGTTTCTTTGCGACCAAGAAATGAAATCTGGATTCCAAGGCAGTTAAACAACGTTCCGTTCAGCAGAACATAGCTACAAAATACGACATCCTTCAGTTGCCACCCCAGGCTGAGCGCTTGGCCCTTGAGAATACCATTGATGCGGGATGAAGCGCCAACCAAAGATCTCCACCACCCTTTAGAACACGAGAGATTTCCCGCAACGCCTTGTTTATATCCATGTAGGGAAGCGCTACTCGAGAAAACACGAGGTCGAAATACTCATCCTCGAAGGGAAGGTCTTCCCCTCTAGCGGACACCAGCCCAATGTTGGGAGGAGCAAGGCGACGCCCGGCCTCAATCGCTTCTATGTCGCAATCCACTCCATATCCTTGGACATCGCTTGGGAGCTGAGCGGCGAGCAATGACTGGCCGATGCCGCAGCTACATCCAGTATCCGCTTGTGCTTAGTGGGAAGAATTGGAGGGAGGAAACGGCCGGAGCCGAAGATGCGGAAGAAGAGTCATACCCAGGAGCAAATTCTGCAGGCGCTCCGGCAGGCAGAAGGCGCATCATCTTTTTCTCTAGATAGATCAAGCCCTATGCAGCCTGTTCAAGAGAATACGGGCAGTTCGATGATGCAAGACCTGTGTGCGCTGTTGCCAAAAGAGGAGGATCTTCTCGAAAGACTGGAGCAGCGCGTCGGGCGAGTGCATGCACACCAGCGACTCGGTATGGAGAAGGATTACGAGGACAGATTCAATGGCCGCATCAACTTCCTGCACCCTGACAAATGGTATTCCGTACATTCTGTTTTCACCCATGCATCTAAGTGACTTGCACGTGGATATGAACCCCGGTGCCATGCATCGAATGACGGAGCTCATTGCCACGCTGGAATACGATATTTGCGTGTTGACCGGTGACTTTCGCGGAAAGGTATTTGGCCCGTTCGACACAACTCTACTGGGAATGACGCGCGTGCGCTCACAATTAAGCGAATCAGTTTACGGCGTGCTTGGCAATTACGATACTGTGCGCATGCTTCCCGAGTTGGAAGCTATGGGCATCCGCATGTTGCTCAACGAATCGGAAACGATTGTGCGCGGCAACCAACGTATTCATTTGGCAGGCGTCGATGATGCCCACTATTACGGGGCAGCTAACCTCGAAAAGGCTGCATCCAGAATCCCGCGCGGCGAATTTTCGATTCTGCTTTCACATACACCAGAGATCTACAAGCAAGCGGCGTATGCTGGCTTTAAACTGTTCCTGAGCGGCCACACACACGGAGGCCAAATCTGTTTGCCAGGATCGATTCCTGTGACTCTATCTTCATCTTCGAATCTGCCAAGACATATGGGAGCTGGTCCATGGAGCTACCGCACGATGACTGGTTACACGTCTGTTGGGGTCGGATCGTCCGTAGTTCCCGTAAGGTTTAACTGCCCTCCGGAGATTACTCTCCATCATTTGCAATGCATCTGAAGCACGCGGCCGGGAGCCACGCATTATAAAACCGTGCCCCTTATGGAGTAGGTGTTGAGCGCTGGTATGCCGATGAAAAGGTTCAAACCGGAGCAAATCGTAATGCTGCTGCGGCAGATTGAATGGAGATCGCAAACGGGGAAACCACTTGAAACCTCCGAATATCTTGGTGCCTCGAGACGGATCCAAAAACCTAGTTGTTTCCATGATAAGGGAGCCAAGAGGCACACCAAGCACTTATCCGTGCGTTAGGGAGTCTTGCTCGGCGTCTTTCCCTTGTCGGTGAGCTTTCTCGTGACACGTGGCACAAAGGGCTATCAGATTCTCGGCTGTGTCATCGCCCAGTAAGCTCCGCGGCTGAATGTGATGTACTTGAAGACTCTCCGTTCGCCCACAGATTTGGCAACGCCAACCATCCCGCTCTAGAACCTTGCGGCACAGCTGACCGTAAGCTTCCGGATCAAGCATTAAGCGTGGCCGTTTCGTGCGAATCCGCGTCAACGGGCTACCTGAACGCTTTCAAGTAATTGCTTCCTCTGCGGCATCGGAAGACCGAGGACCAGCCGAATGAGGGAGGGCAGCAGACCATCTTGGTTACCGGTCGCTAGTGTCGCACCGCCAAGGAAATCTGTGCAGATCATCTCCAGACAGTAGCATTGGGATTTGTCGCCTAACATCAGCTCCGCTAGTGAAATGACCTCGAGATCAGATTGAAGAAAATGTTTCACGGCACTCTTTCGTAAGCGTCAAGACCGTCCGGGCGGGACACGCGACCGGTTGGTGAAGCTGCGCACACGCTGACGAACAAGGTGAACGACCCGCTGTGGGGCCCCGCAGCATCGAGGACAGACGTCATAAGATTCGTAGGGCGTAAAAGTGTTTCAGGTTACTTCTACCAAGACTTCTCGACCTTTTACGATGTGTATTTTCCTGATCACCCTCCCAAGTGGAGATTGGCATGATTGCGGAGCATTTTCTGGTTTCAGCTTCAAAGCGCGCGGTTAGGTGGTGGACGTCTGAATCGTCAGCCCTCGCCCTGCGCGCAAAACAGATGACAGCTGCCGTGCTTCCGGAGTCTCTTCTGATTGCTATCAAGAAGCGCTATTACACAATGCTTCTCCGGACGTCACGACTCGATTCAGTAGAAGGAGACACGGATGCGCTCCCTCACATCGTGAAACGGGGCGATTTCGTGATTGATATCGGCGCGTTTGTTGGGTTCTATACGAAATCGCTATCCTCTCTCGTTGGACCCTGCGGTAAAGTCTGGAGCATTGAGCCAGTCCCTCAAACCTTCCAAATTCTTTCATATACGACCCACAAGCTGCGTCTGAAGAATGTCGAGCTGTTCAACTGTGCCATTAGCGATTCAGAGGGGCTAGTCACAATGGAGGTTCCTCGCTACCGCGGAGGCGGAGAAACATGGTACGATGCTCGGATTGTCCGTGGGCGAAAGAGCACTCAACACACGGTCTTTAACGCATCGGCAAGAACTCTTGACTCGCTCACCGGTGGCGTAAATCGCTCCGTTACCTTTATTAAATGTGATGCCGAATTCCACGAGCTGTTCTGTGTGCGCGGAGCCTTAAAAACGATTCGTCGTTGGAAACCCGCGCTGCTGATCGAGATGCTGGAGAGTCCTGATCATGGTGCCGACCAGCGGAAGCTTGTAGAGCTTCTCCCCGATCTCGGCTATATGCCTTACTGGTTTGATGGCAGTCCCTTTCATCTGCGGCAGTCCGGACAAAACAGCCAAAACTACTTTTTCTTTTCGAACGATCATCGCACGATCCTGGAAAACAGCCATCGTCTGGCAGCTTATTCCGGATAGAAAAAGTTGAATGCTATCGTGTTTAGCCAATATCTCAACGATGCCACTCTAATTTTCTAGGTCTTGATGGCAAGTGATGAAGTTACGAACCAACCGCTGATACGTGCTCGGATGCAATCGCAGGATTCGTGGAAGCATGCCACCCTCCTGGAGAGAGTATGGCATGTTGGAGGATTTATGTCCCTTTAATTATGCGCGTATGTATAGCTCGTTGGGCAAAGCACAAGAAAGATCAGCAGAAGAGAGAATAAGCTACAAACGGAAACGGTTTTCGTCAAGGCGCCGGATTTCCACTGCTAGGACAGCTATTATAAGAATCATGCTCACGTTCGCGTTAGAACTCCGACAAGATCGAGCGGCAATAATTCCGTTGAGATTTGCCACTCAAGCCTACTTGAATGGCGCGAGCGAGATGAGATCACGCTGGCAATGCCATAGAGATTATGTTAGTGAGTCAAGCATAGAGTGAAATCGGTGCGAAGCATTCTTATTTGCCACCATGACGAGCCACTGAACAGATTCGGCCTCGCACGATGGCTTGCGTCCTTTACCGAGTTAACCGCTATAGTCGTTGTGCACGAGCCGCCAGCTCGTCTCTTGCGACGCGTCCGTCGCGAGATCCGGCGAGTGGGGATGCTGCGGTTCTTCGACGTCCTTGCCTTCCGCATATACTACAGGTTAGCGCTTGCCGGGTCTGACGGCGCTTGGACAAACGCAATGCTGAAGGAACTGCTCCTGCGATATGCCGACATACCCATAACGTGCCGCGTCCTTGACACCTCCAGTCCAAATAGTGCCGAGGTTTTGAGGCTGCTGCAGGAGGTTCAGCCGGACCTCGTTCTGGCGCGATGCAAGAACATACTGCGGGAAGAGGTGTTCAGAATTGCGTTGAGCGGTACGTTTGTTATGCACCCAGGTGTGTGCCCAGAATACCGTAATGCGCACGGCTGCTTCTGGGCGCTCGTGCGCAGGGACCTGAAAAAGGTAGGGATGACGCTCCTGCGGGTTGATGCCGGCGTAGACACCGGCCCCGTGTACGGCTACTATTCCTGCTCTTTTGACGAGTTGCAGGAGTCACACGTCGTGATTCAGAATCGAGTTGTGTTCGACAACCTGGACTCGTTACGTGCCAAATTTGAAGAGATTATGAGAGGGAGGGCCCCGACGATCGAAGTGTCGGATCGAAGGTCGCAGGCCTGGGGCCAGCCTTGGCTCACAAGCTACGTGCGTTGGAAGCGCGCGGCCCGCCGGATGGTTTGAGCGAATATGCGTGCAGTTACACTCCTATTTCATGATGTGGTGCCGGCAGGCCGCTGGGAATTGAGCGGCTTCCGAGGTGCGGACGCGGACCTGTACAAATTGGATTGCGCCAAGTTCCGTCAACACTTTATGGCGATCTCCCAGAGCCTCCGCAGCCAACCGACCACTGGACCTGAGGTGCTCGTCGGGCCGTCAGATGACCACCCAGTCCTGCTGACGTTTGACGACGGCGGCGTGAGCGCGTTGCTATACGTTGCGGACATACTCGACGAGTTTGGGTGGAAGGCGCACTTCCTGATTACGGTCGGCCTTATAGGCACCGCCGGGTTCCTCAATCGCAGCCAAATACAAGAACTGCGACGACGCGGCCACGTAATCGGAAGTCATTCCTACTCACACCCGACACGCATGGCTCATTGTTCGAAGGCGGAACTAAATATCGAATGGAAACGAAGCGTGCTCTCGTTGACCGAAATCCTCGGCGAACCGATACAAGTGGCCTCTGTGCCCGGTGGGTACTATTCGCGCCCTGTTGCCTTCGCTGCGGCAACGGCTGGCATCAAACTGCTGTTCAACTCGGAGCCAGTGACCAGGTCGCACGCCGTTGATGGTTGCTTGGTCCTAGGGCGCTTCATCGCGAAACAGTGCACTCCCCCAAGCTGGTCGGGGGCCATAGTTGCAGGCCACCGGCGGCCGCGGATCCGGGAGTACTTTTTCTGGAACGGCAAGAAAGTGGCCAAGGCGCTCTTAGGAAAGATGTGGTTACGAGCAAGAGTCTTTCTCTTGGCGCGCCGTGCACAAACTACCTCGCAGTGGCCTGGAGCAGATTCGCGCTAGTGACTTGTGCAGTCGACCGTTGCCGGCTTGCTGGTTAGATCACTACCAACCACGACTGTAAGCATTATCCCGGATACGAATATTGCTTTAAGCGTGAACCAAAGCGGATTCGAAAAGAAGTGGAAGAGATCGTTAGTGGCGGGGGAAAAAGGGGCCAGATCCCTCCACTCGGGGCGGCCACGCTGCCGAGTGGATCGCGCCTCAGCCGTGCCTCAGAGAATCCATCTCAGGATCTTGGCTTCGCCGGTGAGCTTTCTGGTGACAAAGGAGACAAAGAGCGATCAGATTCTCGGCCCTGTCATGGCCGAGGCGGCTCCGCCGCTGGATATGATGGACTTGAAGACTCTCCGTTCCCCCACAGATTTGGCAACGCCAACCATCGCGCTTTAGAACCTTGCGGCACAGCTGGCCGTAAGTTTCAGGATCAAGCATTAAGCGTGGCCGTTTCGTGCGCATCCGCGTCAAGGGGCTATCTGAACGCTTTCAAATAATTGCTTCCGCTGCGGCATCGGAAGCACCCAGGACCAGCCGAATCAGGGAGGGCAGCAGACCATTCTTGGTTACCGGTCTCCAGTGTCGCACCCGCCAGGAAATCCGCACAGATCATCTCCAAGCAATAGCCTCTGGATTTATCACTTCCCAGCATTAGGGCCGCTGTCTCCAGCGCCTGTTCGATCACCGGCAGTTGACTCTTGTACACCTTGAAATAGACGATCTCCCACGGCTCGGTCTCCCGCCCCGTCAGGTGTTTCTCCACCTCTCTTTTGAACTCTTCCTTCGGGAGCTCCCTAGCTTTGTGCAACCAGGTTGCACAGTCAAACTGTTCCCGATCTCTGCGGGCCACCTTCACCAGTTCCGTCGCTTTGCTCCATCCCACCAGCTTTAGATCGGGCTTGGGGATCTTTGGTAGATGTTCGTGAATGGCCATCAGGTAGTAAGCCTTACGCCTTGATTCCGGGAACTTCCTTTCCAGGTATTCATCAAACGACCTCAGGTTATCCAGCCGCCAATATTGCCCTGCCCGCACTTCACAGAGGTAACGGCCCAGTTCCACGAATTGCGTGTCGCGCTCCCGGTCTGAGCTCTTCTCCCAGCCCAGGATCTCATCGATTTTCGACAGCACGAGTGAGGCTCGTTTGGAGTTGAGCTTTGGCGGCACGAGAGGCCTCTTAATCCACAAGGTCGTTAAGCCAATCAAAGTCGCTGGCTCCAGGACGGCGAATGAGCTTTGATTCAATGAGCTGCTGGTTACCAAGACAGAGCCCGAGATGTGGGCAGCTGATGCAGCCGTTCTGCGGGAACCGGATGCCGCTGTGCGGCAGGAACTCGCCACTTTCGATATGGCTGGCCGTCGCCTCGACCATACGGCCAAACTCTTCCCTCTGTTGGTCGGTGATGGTGGTCTTGAGGTATTGAACCTCGCAGAAACGCTTCCTAACAAACGCGACCAAGGCCACCTCCGAGATTCCGCTGATCCAGGAGTAACAGACGAGCTGAGGATCAAGAGCCAGCAGGCCTTTAGGTTCTTCTGGATAGCGAGAGGTCGTGGTCTTCCATTCCAATAAGCAACGATTGCCATCCAGTCTGCCAATGCCGTCAATATAGGCGACGAAATCGCTTCCGTTTGGAAGCGAACGCACTAGCTTGGTCTGCATGTTGCGGCTGGGTCGGCTGATCTCGATGCGATCGTCCTGTGCCAGCCTCTCCGGTAGCTGAACGCCTTGGCGAAACATGCGTTCCCAACTGTCTCCATGTCTTGAGTGAAGAAAAGAAACAACAAGTCATCGCACTGGGGAAGCTCGGATGGCCCTTGCGGCGCATTGAGCAAGCCACTGGTGTCCGTCGAGAAACAGCGAGCGCTTACCTGAAGGCAGCCGGGATCGCGGTGCGACCGCCAGGTTCGTGGGGACGGCGAGGGCCGGCAAAACCGGCCAATGAGGTGACCACCGACCCTGATCCATCAAAACCGGCCAACGAGGTGACCACCGACCCGGGTGCGTCACCTTCCGGAAACCAAGGACCACCTGCGGACCGTCCCGACCGGTCCGCCAGTTCATGTGAACCGTATCGCGAGCTAATCGAGCAGGGACTGGGTCGTGGCCGGAATGCCATGGCCATCTGGCAGGACCTAGTTTCGGATCACGGCTTTGCGGGCGGCTATCAGGCGGTGAAGCGTTTTGTTCGCAAGCTTCGGGGATCGGAGCTGCCAGCCGCGGCGGGCATCATCCTCACCGCCGCGGGAGAAGAAGCGCAGGTCGACTACGGCAGTGGCCCGATGGTACGCGACCCGCAGAGCGGCAAGTACCGAGCGCACGCATCTGGGCCGAGCTCCATGAGAAAGCTTTTCGCCGACTCGGAGGGTGTCCCCGGGTCGTGGTTCTCGACAATCTGAAAGAGGGAGTGGCGGCTCCCGATATCTACGATCCCACCCTCAATCCCCTGTTTCGGGATGTGCTCGCGCACTACGGCGTGGTGGCGCTGCCTTGCCGGATCAAAGATCCCGATCGCAAAGGGAAAGTGGAGTCCAGCATCGGACACACGCAGAAAACACCGCTCAAAGGGCTGCGCTTCGAGAGCCTGGAAGAAGCACAGACTTATCTGGATCGCTGGGAACAGCGGTGGGCCGATACGCGCATCCATGGCACGACAAAACGGCAGGTCGGGGCCATGTTCGCCGAAGAAAAACCGCACTTACTCCCACTGCCCATCGAACCCTTCCGGTATTACCAATACGGAGAGCGCGTCGTCCATCTGGACGGTTGCGTGGAGGTCGAGGCCGCCTATTACAGCTTGCCACCAGGATGGATCGGGCGACCGGTGAAGGTGCAATGGGATGCGCTGCACGTGCGTATCCTGCATCCGAACACGAACCAACTTCTTCGCGAGCACCTCCGCCGGAAACGCGGCGGGTATCGCATCAAGGAAGAAGATCACCCGAAGAAAATGCCGCTGAGCACGGCTCAGCTCTTGCGGCGTGCCGGCCACGCCGGAACCCAGATCGGCAAACTCTGCGAGTTCATCTATCACCAGCAGGGACAGACTGGCATCCGTCGCATCCTGGGGATCCTCTCCCTGGCGAAGAAATACGGTACGGCAGCGGTCGAAGATGCCTGCACGACCGCTCTCGACATCGGCGTGCATGAATACCGCTTCGTTCGCCGTTATCTCGAGCGCCGCCCGCAACTGTTTCTACGACAAATCGATCCCCTGATTCGTGAACTCACCGAGTATCGCGATCTCATCAATCTCAAAATCAAGGAGCAACCGGAATGAATCTGATCGAGTTAAATCGCGCCTTACGACAACTGCGTCTCGGCGGCATCGCTGCCGTGCTCGAGACGCGTCTGCACCAAGCGCAAGCGGAACCGATGGCGCCCATCGATTTCCTCTCCTGTCTGGTGTCCGACGAACTGACTCGTCGCGGCGAGCGGCTGCTGGAACGACGACGGAAGCAAGCGCAATTTCGCGACCCGCAGAAAACGCTCGATAACTTCGATTTCAACTTCAACAAGAAAATGAATCGGAGCCTGGTCTTCGACCTGGCCACGGCCACGTTCGTTGCCCGCCATGAGGACGCTCTGTTTTTAGGTCCGCCCGGCACCGGGAAAAGTCACTTGGCCCAGGCCATCGGACAGGCGGTCATCGGGCAGGGCTATCGTGTGATTTACCGCGAGGCCCACATCTTGCTCGAGGAAATCTCCGAAGCGGCTCTCGACGGAAAACGAAAAGAGCACATGGAACTGCTGGCCACCGTGCCCCTGCTCATCATCGATGACTTGGGCATGCGCAAGTTAGCGCCCACAGCAGCAGAGGAGCTGCTGGAGATCGTCATGCGCCGTTACGAACGTGCCAGCACGCTGCTAACCTCCAACCGCCCTGTGGAAGATTGGGGCAAACTGCTGGGCGACAGTGCGGCCGTCACCGCCATGCTCGACCGCCTTCTCCACCATGGCCACATCCTCAAGTACGGGCCGCGGAGCTGGAGGACAAAAACAGACTTGCCCGATCAGGTGAAAACGGGATAAAAGAACCAGGTTCCGGGCCATCTCCGTTGGCCGGTTTTGCCCTGACCACCGTTGGCCGGTTTTGAAGTGACCACTGAGGGCGCCGCACTACTGTCTTCCCTGCGGAAGTAAGCACCGAGAGCCTGCTCGAAGCAACGGCCGAACAGGAGGGTTGCCCGACTATCCTTCTCTTTCCAGCCATCGAGATACCGATAGCGATAGCTTCTCGGGCAGCGCAGGTACTGAGCGATTTGGGTATAGCTATAGGTCATGGCTAACTTCCTGGTTCGTTGAAGGGGCAAACTCTTCCCAATCATCAGCAGGAGCGAATCCGTCGAAATTGAGGAAGCAATGCCCGTTCAGTACGGTGTGTGAGACGCGGACGATGCCCTGCAGGCCAAGCAGGGCTTTTTCATCCAGTTCATCTCGGCCTAGCAGATCGTTGTTATAAGCGAAATCTCGAAGGAACCAACTCAGCCGCCAGAGTGCTTTGGGTGTGCAGTAGATCCGGCCAGCCAGTGAATGGCCACGGTGCTGTTTAGGCTCGAGAACCGCGAAGCGCAGGAGGTAAAAAGGTCTCGTTGGATGCCAGCGATAGAAGGCTCGATCCACACGGACGAGGAAGACACCTTCAAGTTCATCGGAGCCATTTCCGCTTTCGCGATGCAGGCCGGGAATGTGGCGTGTCATGAGCTGACCTCGTGCGGTGCGCCATAGCTGTTGAGCTTGCAGAGAAGGGCTGGACGGTCTTTCGTCGCCCAGTCAGTCAGGTTCGTAATGAAGTTTTCGATCTGTTCTCGAGAGGCATCTCGCAAGTTAGGGGTACCGCAGAAATCGGCGGCATAAGCTTTGACCAGATTGGCATCGAGTTGATGCTGGCGGATCAAGAGGCAAAGGCGATCGCGGAGTCGGGTGTGACCGTTCTGATGACCAGCGTTGATTGCGGAGGCAGTGGGTCTCTGCGGATCGGATGGACCATAGGGCTTCGGTTCCCAGCCGAGTTCCTCGACCGAACAGAGGCCGATACCGTAAGCTTTCCGAAGAGCGCGATTGACGGCTCGGGTTTCAGCCATGCGCATTTCGGCACCCCGAACGAGAGGAGAAACATTAGAAGGATCAGCATCACCATAACCCGTGAATCCACGGGAACGTGGCGATTTGTAGACTGTAGCCCTAAAAACCCAGCGGCTCTCTGACGCTTCGGAAACTTTGTGCTGCAAGGTCGTGTGAATACCGCAGCACCGGTTCTCGCAAGCGATGCGTAGAAGACCTCGATGCGTTATGTACCATGCGCCATTTAAAAAGATGAGGTCACCAGCCTCGACCCCGAGCAAGTAGTCCTGTGTTAGAGTTTTCAGGGTCTGTCTCGTCGCACGTGAGAGATGACCCCATCTCGCCTGTGCCGCTGAAAGACTCCGGCGAAATACACGGTCTGTTGACTTGGAAGGCTTCATAATGTGGCGCTCCCGGCTCTCGTTCCACTCAGTAGGTCACGAAAGAGCGTTTTGGGGCCCGAGGCCTATATCCATATAGAGCTATAGTATCTATATACGGATTACTTTGTCAAGAACAACTACAGTTCGGAAATCTGACTCGGTCGACTGGAAGGCAGTAGGCCGGCGGATTCGAGAACTACGAGGTATAGATTTAACTCAACGCGAATTCGGCGCCCGAATCGGAGTGAGTCAGAATTATTTGTCAACGATGGAACATGGCAAGGTTCAAGTGGGAGCAGAGATTCTCTTGAAAATTGGCAGAGAATTCGGCCGATCAATAGAGTGGCTCCTTACCGGAAAAGAGTAGAAGGCACGAAGCCTCACCGATCTCTCGGGTAAAAACAAGGCTCTGCGGAGCAGCGTCGCGAAATCGCCCGCAAGGCTGTTCTAGCTCGTTGGGCAAAGCACAGGAAAGATCAGCAGAAGCCAGAATAGACTACGAAATCGCAAAGACCTCTAATCACAGCACCGTTGCGATTCCGTCGCACCTTCCTTAAGTCTCAGGTAGCAGGTTAATGAGAAGAGATAGAAGGAAAATTACAAAACGAACTCGGATACTTTTCGGCCGCCCCTTCCAATCAGGGCAACTCCACGTCGCAAGTGCGAACCTTCGTCGACGACAAGTTGCTGCGCTCACTCTCGAACCGGTCCAACAGTCCAAGAGTCATGGCCAGTATGAGGGCGAGCAAAGGATCAGTGATCTCGGCCACCCTGCCCGGAAGGTGAATTTGAATCACCTCGATTGCGCCGAGCAACACCGCCACGGCAACAGCGGCATGGATTAGCCGCCAGCCGGCCGCGCGCAACAGCCAGACGGCCGATCCATACCAAAAGCACTTCTGAAGAAGGGTCAGTAGGCCAAAATCCCACTCAGCTCGAAGAAATCCACCGAACGGCACCCAAGAAAATGGATTTGCAATACGGCTCCAATGATACGGAACGAGTCCGCGCACGATCAGCAACGAGACGATCAGGCCGCCCACAACCGCCGTGCGCCTTCGATCTCCGCTTAAGAAGTACCAGCAGATGCATGCGAGCACTGCACCGGCGAGCTCGGACCAGGTGACGATCCTACCGGCCACTAGGAGCTTGGCCGCCAACACCAGCAGCAGCAGCGGCGGCGGGAGCAATCGGCGGGTGCGATTTGCGCCGAGCACATTTTCTAGCAGTTGGGCCACGACCAACCACTCGACGAAATAGCTGAATGTCTCGAGCGGAGAGATCGACACGGCCACGAAGAGGTAACGAAATTTGTCGTCCAGCCTGGTGCGGCTGAGTACCGTGAAGAGAGGAAATCCTTGGTATGCAAGCCAGGTATAGAAGAGCAGCACTGCGCCGGACGGATACAGAACCTTGGCACTTTCCGTTCGGGCGAAGAAGCGCTTTAACCATTGCTGATGGACGTAGCCAAGTGCTACACCCAGCACCGTGCCACTCACATTGCAGAGCACGTCAAAAGCGTTGCATTCGCGTGCATCGTCGAATAATTGAGCCGTCTCGATGCTGCTCGACAATGCCAATGCGAGCAACACCGTCACAGTCACAGCAAATGGCGTATGAAACTTCTGGCGGAGTGCGAGCAAGCCAAAGACGCCAACCGGAATGTAGATCACTACGTTGACCGCGATATCGCGGAACAGGAATCGGTCAATGTGGTCCGGCCAAGAATGAATCAGAACCCAGAGTGGGCTCGCGGCTAGTTGTGTGGAGTGGAAATCCCAGGGATACAGGGATCCGTACACGATTAGCACAATCACGATTATGAGAATGCGATACAAGTTAGACCTGACTCGCTCCGCATGGGAACCAGCAGCGGTTGTTCGATTGCCGGTGACATCATAATACGCAGCTGCAAACTCCTCTGCACTTCGAGTTTGCTTGTGACCTCCGCCCGGCCGCTTTGAACGCGTCAGAGAGTTCCGTTCGGTGTCTTGTCGTTGCCGGAGCTTCTTGGTGGCACATTACACAAAGAGCTACCGGATTCTCGACCGCGTCATCGCCCAAGCGGCTCCGCGGCTAAATGTGATGGATCTGCAGACTTTCCATTCGCCCACGGGCTTGGCACGACCGGCCGTCTCGCTCTAGGACCCCACGGCAGAGTTGGCGATAGGCTTCCGAGTCAGCTAAATCGCGGACGTTTGGCGTAGACCCAAAGCGCCACCTGGCCGCCTTTGAGGAGCTGCTTCCTCTGCGGAGGCGGCTGGCACGCCCAAGTCGTTGAAAACCCGGGTGTGTATAGCTCATCGCGCTAGAACCGGAGTAAGTGTAAAAGAATCTATAGACTCGTCGCGAGGCAGGGATCTGCCGACAGAACACCGAGGGCCAAGTAACCATCTATCGCTTCATGAGGTTGTGTTCTTGAGCATCGGTTTCAAACACTTGGAACTCTAATTGCGACATTGATCCGGGATTGATCGTGCCGACGCCTTGGTGTGGTCATAGGTTCTGGGAGATTTCGCACATGAACAAAAGCGGATTCACCGCGGTCGATGGGAGCAAAGATTGCCTTAGTCGCGGGCTAATCTTTCTGGCGTTCTTTGCGATGATCTTCGAATGCAGCGCGACCTACGCGAGCAGCTTTGTTATCGTCCCAACCTACGACAGCACAATCACCAGCGATTCCAACGCCGCTACCATTGAGGCGACAATCAACTCGACGATTGGAGTCTACGAAGCAACCTTCACCGATCCGATCACTGTCAATATCACGTTCCAGGAGATGAACAGCGGGCTCGGGCAAAGCTCGACGTTCTTCGATACCATATTGTACTCTTCGTACCTCACGGCACTCACGGCCGATAAGAAAAGCAGCAACGACGCAATCGCCCTCGCTCATCTCGGGGCAGGCCCGAACAACCCTGTAAATAACAATCCGAACATAAACGTCAAGCTCCCCAACCTCAGGGCTGTAGGAATCATGGAGAGTCCGCTCCTAGGACAACCCGACGGCACGATCGGGTTAAATACGTCAATTATGAATCTTTCGCGCGCGGGTCAACAGAACCCCAGCAAATACGATCTCATGGCGGTGGTCTCGCATGAAATTAACGAGGTCCTCGGCCTCGGCTCGGCCCTCCCCAACCCTCCATCGCGGACCATATTCCCGGAGGATCTCTTCCGCTATGCCTCAAACGGCGCCCGAACGTTTACTACCAGCGGTGACAACGCCTACTTTTCCATCGATGGCACCAACGACTTGGCCCGATTCAACCAAGACAGCGGCGGCGACTACGGCGATTGGTGGTCCACAGGTGCCCACACGCCTCAAGTCCAGGACGCGTTCGGCACTGCCGGTGCGCAACCGAACCTGGGGGTTGAGGTGACGGCCCTCGATGTCATCGGTTATGATGTCGCGCCGGAGCCCGGGACGGTGATCCTCCTTGGCACGGGGCTTGTGATCGCCGGGTTACGGCGACGGAGAGGCCGGCAGGCACGCTAGGCTCTTCCGCAACCGACAGGGGCGCCATCCTCCCTAGAATCCAAGGCAAGTCATATTGTGCCCATCGCCCGAGGAACTAGAGAGGCCAGATCTATATGGGCCTGCAGCAATTCTAGAGAACGTTAGACATTCTAGATCACGTAAGCCCTACGCTACGTGGTAGGCGCCCACGTTTTTTCTAACACACTTGTTTTCAGTTCCTTGGAAGAGATCTCGGGTACCTTTCAAGATGCCCTTCGGCCCCGTGCTTGCTAGAAATGCACTCAGTGCGTGGTCTGCTTAAACGCGGGCCGGTGCACGGGACTACTTTTTCATGAGCACGATGGCGCAAACAGCGGCGAGAGCAGATCGGCTGGAACTATCTCTTCCCAAGGGTTTAGTGATAGCTGGTTTGGTCGCCGGGCTATACGGACCAGTGCTGATCCGGATGATCGTGCAATGGTGGCAAGACCCAGACTACAGCCACGGGTTCGTCGTACCTCTGTTCGTTGGTTACGTACTCTATCAGCAGAGGCACCAGCTGCGGCAGGTTGCGCTTGAGCCGAGCAACCTGGGCCTGCCTGTGATGGTTGGGGCAATCGGACTCTTGCTCGCCGGGTCGCTTGGCGCGGAATTGTTCGTTGCTCGTTTCTCGTTGCTCTTTTTGCTAGGTGGAATGCTTCTCTTTTTCTCTGGTTGGAAGGTGTTGCGCACCGTGGCGTTTCCGCTGGCTTTTCTCGCGCTGATGATTCCGCTGCCGGCGATCATCTACAACCAGGTAACATTCCCACTCCAGCTCTTGGCGTCGCGACTCTCTTCGAGTTGGTTAGAGTTACTTGGAGTTCCTGTCTTGCGGGAAGGAAACGTTCTCGTCCTTCCGAACTACTCCCTTGAAGTCGTGGAAGCATGCAGTGGCATCCGCTCGCTCATGTCCCTGATCGCGTTGGCTGTCGCGTATGGTTACTTTGCTGAGAAGCGCCATTGGGTACGAATCACCTTGGTCGTGCTGATGCTGCCCATCGCTGTCGCGAGCAACGCGATGCGCGTGGTGGGCGCTGGCGTGCTCACGTACTGGTTTGGGCCACACGCAGCGGAAGGTTTTTTCCATTTGTTTCAGGGCTGGCTGATTTTTGTGTCCGCTGTGGCGTGCATGCTGCTCGTGCACTGGTTGCTGTCCCACTTAACCCCACTGAGGAGGAAGGTGATCGCGTAGTCATATGTGTGGGGTTCGATTCCTAATCACCGTAGGCACTCTGGTGGCCGGCATTGTGCTTCTTCACAGCGTGAGCCATGGAGAACCCGTGCCGTTGCGTCAACCGCTGGGGCAGCTCCCGCTGCTTATGGATGGTTGGCTGGGCCACGATGACCCAATGGAGGGGCAGATCGTAAGTGCGCTGGGCGTTAGCGACTACGTGAACCGCTCCTATGTGAACCTTGGGGGAGAGCGAGTCAATCTGTACGTCGGTTATTACCAAAGCCAGCGCTCTGGCGAAACCATTCACTCGCCCAAGAACTGTCTGCCCGGGGCTGGTTGGGAGGCCGTGCGCGCGGGTCATCTGGTGATCCCCATGACCGCTATGCCAGCGATTGCTGTGAATGAGTATTTGGTGGAGAAGGGGCTTACGCAGTACTTGGTTCTCTACTGGTATCAAGCTCACGGACGGGTGATCGCAAGCGAGTACAGCGGAAAGGCATGGCTCGTGTTTGATGCAATTACTCGAAACAGGACGGATGAGGCCCTTGTGCGAGTATTGACTTCAACAAGAGACGGGGAGGATCAAGCCAGGGCTCGCGCCGCGCAGTTCGTGCAAGGGCTTTATCCACGCTTGAGTAGCTTCATTCCGGATTGAGCCAGACCATCGGGTCAGGGAGGAAAACATGTTCGTCGGAAGTGGACGATTGAAAGTAGCCGCAGCATTGCTGGTTTTCTCACTGGCCGCCATGCTGGGTGGTTGTTCACTTGACCCGCAGAAGGGGAAGGTGAAATACCTCGAGAGCGGGAAGCGTTATCTGAAGGCGGGCAAGTACCAGGAAGCCAGCATTCAATTTCGGAACGCCCTCAAGCTGGATCCGCGTTTCGCAGAAGCCTATTACCAACTGGCCCAAGCCGATTTGTCGCTCAAGCAGTGGAATGGTGCCGTTGCCGCGCTTCGTCAGACGATCGACCTAGATCCGCAACGAGTGGATGCCCGCGTCGATATGGGACGCCTCTACCTTGCATCCAAGGACTACCAAAAGGCTGATGATGAAGCCTCCTTTATCCTGGAGCGTGAACCTGACAACGCATCGGCCTACCAATTACGCGGCGCGGCGATGCTGGCTCGTCAGGAGCCAGAGAAGGCATTGCAGGCGTACATCAAACTCACCCAGTTGCTGCCGCAGGACCCCATGCCTTATACCGACTTGGCACTTGTGGAGTCCAATCTAAAGCGCTTCCCAGAAGCAGAACAGCATTTGCGGAAAGCAATCGAAGTGGCCCCTCTTGCGGTCCCAAGCTACATCAACTTGGCAAATTTCTACCGCCTGCGGCAGCAACTCCCCGAAGCCGAGCAAGTTCTGAAAGACGGAGTAGACCGCATTCCCGACGCAGCCCCCCTTTACATCAACTGGGCGGATCTACTCTACGCGCAACAAAAAACGGAGGCTGTTACGGGGGTTCTCGACAAACTGCGAAGCCGGCAGCGGAATTCGGCGGAGGTCGCAATCGCTATCGGTGACTTCTATTTCCAGAGGGGGCAAACCGAGCCAGCCTTGACCGAATACCGACGCGGGTTGGAAGCGGCTCCGAAGAATGCGGAGATCCAGAAGCGCATGGTGGAGCTGTTTCTGATCACCGGACGCTATGACGAAGCAGCCAAGTTGAATGACGGGGTATTGCGTCAAGGGCCGAAGGATCTCGCTGCCCACATCGCTCGCGGCCGCATTTTGCTAGGGCAAGGCAAGCGTGATGAAGCCATTTCTGAGCTGCGTCAGCAGGCGACTGAGGCGCCTGACTCGCCTCAGGCCCACTATTATCTGGCCCTTGCTCATTGGCAGAACGGCAATACTGCTCAAGCCAAGAGTGAATTACAAGAAGCCTTGCGCGTCGCTCCGACCATGATTCTAGCGTTGAACAGCTTGGCTGAACTGAATTTGTCGCTCGGAGATCTTACTGTGGCGCAGGAATATGTTCAGCGCAGCGTGCAGCAAAACCAGGCGAACCCCGCGAGTCGACTTCTGTCGGGCAGGGTTCTGGCCCAAGGGGCTCAATGGAAGGCTGCCGAAGAGCAGTTCCGCATTGCCCAACGGCTGTCACCTGGCGACCCGGCTCCGCATGTGAACATGGGTGTGACCTACGCCCGCCAGCGGCAATGGCCCAAGGCGGAAGAGGAGCTCGAAACAGCCCTGCGTTTGGCCCCTCGATCTGCTGAGGCACTGGCCCAGCTTGCGGGTCTCTCGCTGGCGAGAAACGAGCGACCAAAGGCCGTCGCGCGCGTTCAGCAGTATTTGACGACCTACCCGGAAGACGCGCTTGGCCACCTCATCTTGGGAGGAACCCAGTTCAGTGGGAAAGAATACGACGCTGCCCAGTCGGAATTCGAGCGGGCCATAGAACTGAACCCGAGTCTAACACAAGCCCACCTCCAATTGGCGCGGGTATATCACGCAAAGGGACTAACCCAGGCCGCCATCGCCCAATATGAAGCGGCGCTATCGGTTCAACCGCGGTCTGCGAATCTAATCACGGTAATTGCCTCTCTTTATGAGGCGATAGGAAATTTGGATGCCGCGCGAAAGTACTACGAACAAGCGCTGGCCATTGATCCGAGCAGTGCGGTCGCGGCGAACAACCTCTCTTTTCTCTATGTCAAGCAAGGTGGCAATCTTGACGTGGCTTTGGGTTTGGCCCAGAAAGCCAAGCAGCTCATGCCGGAAATCAACACCATAACCGATACGCTGGGCTGGGTGCTGTACAAGAAGGGAGATTACGCCGGCGCGCTGCCTTTGTTGCAGGAATGCGTCGAGAAAGAACCCAACTCGCCTGCGTACCGCTACCACTTGGGCATGGTCCTTGCGGCGGTTGGGCAAAAGGAGAAAGCAAAGGACGAATTGGAGTCTGCCTTGCGCATGCGTTTGGTGGGTGAGGACGCAGAACAGGCCAAGCAGGTGATTGCGCGCAATTAACTTCAGATCAGAGGTCCACCGCCTCACACGACGGCTCTGACAGGTTTGTTGTAGAGAGTGTATACGAACCTATAGATCGTAAGGCTGATTCCGAGAGGACCGCAATGAGATCTTCTTTATCTCCTTTAGTCTCAGTTCGATTTAGCCATCACCGAATCTCGGCCGAGTGGCATGTCAATTGCAACTTGCTAGCGAGACGAGGGGCGGGTCGAAGCGGCCCTAAGAGGTAGGGACTGTTTGCAGAGATTGAGTCCGAGCTTGGATCGCTCGCGGTACTTTAAGGAGAAAATGACATGAGATTGCGGAACTTTGCGTTGGCTGTTAGTTTGTTGCAGGTGTGTTTCATGTTAGCAGTTCGGTCTGCTAAGGCGGACACTATCACAATTGTTGACACCACCGACACCACCACGGTAACGTTGACGGGAGGCAACGACACGTTCTTGGGGGGCGGCACCGTTTTCACTTGCGCTGAAACCGCCCCTTGCATAATTGACATACGTAGAGCGGGGGCTACACAAGTAAGAACATCTCTTAACTTCTTATTAAGTTACACTTTGGCCGAGCCCTCGACCCCAACCCAAGAGAGTGACACTCTCGATACATCTACAGTAGGGGCAGGACCTGAGTTTACCTTTAATTCCGACCGTCCACCTGTGGGTGGGACGGAGGCGACTCTAGGACCTTGTCCTAGCGTCGCTGGCGTCCCCACGTGCAGTGCTACAGAGGCCGCAAACGGAAACCTGGTTCCCGGCTTCATTCTTTGGGAGGACTCCAACGGTATTCCCGTCGGACCTTCTGATACTGTTATCGTCCAGTCGGATATCGAGGCAGGCGGGCAGGTTCCAGAGCCGTCGAGCCTGATTTTGTTGGGTTCTGGTCTTGCCATCGCAGGGGGATTCCTCCGGCGGCGTCGGAGAGTGGTGATGCCTTCGGTCGTTGCGTGAAAGCGTGAAGGCACCGAGAGCGTAACATTTGCTTGGGCCAGCCGCGTGGGTTTTGTGAGGGCTCCTTGCGACGTAGGCTATTGCGGGGTGACCGACTACTTCAACCAGAACTGGGAGGAGCGGTCTCAATGACCAAAAGTCCAGAAAACTCCTTGCATTACCCGAGAGGCAGCGCTTTTCTCATCGACAGGTTTGACAAAGAGTAGATGAGTCTGCGATCTTGCGGCGCTTTCGCGAGCCCCGCTTAGAAATCAAGAATTGCTCCTCCCTTGAGGATACCCATCCGCACATGTTTTAGCTTTTCGTCCCGCCCGGAGGAAGTCGAGTAATGTCCAGTTTTTCCAGGCCCGCGCCCAGAGGAGCTGGGACTCTGGAAGCTGGCAGCGAAGGCGACTCGGTCGCCCGTGCGGCGAGGGGCGCAAGGAACAACGCCCCTGCCGACATAGGAAGGGCCGCACGGGGCGGCGCGTAGTCAACCTCGTAGGGAGTTAGTCTAGGTACCCGGCATGATTGTGGTGCACCGATCAGCAGACTTCAAATGCCCGGCATCGACGTAAATGGCACGCTGTCTAGGAACACGAAGCTGGCACCGCTCACGCCGAGGGGACATGCACGGCGGGGAAATCGCCACTTAACAGCAGATCGAGCAACAACTGCGCGTCGCGTCGGTCGTTCTTCTGTCGCCGCCGGGCGAACTGACGGATCGCTTGGGCATCTCCGACGACCAACTGATGGCCGGTCTCTCCTGTGAATCAGACGCTCCAGAGCACTAAGGGAAACACCTGTCCCGATATTACGGTGTTCCGTGGGTTGTCAAGTAAGCGGGTCAATTATATGCAATTGCTGAGATGCGCCGGTTACAGGACTTCTAGGACGGAGACCCATTCCAGTGAGTAAAATCTTCCGTACTTGAAGGCAGACGCTATGCCATTCGACCCCAGCCCAAAGAAGCAAAGCCAGATCCCTGCCCAAGACCTCCGGTCAGAAGAGCGGATTTCAGCGAACGAACCGGTGCAGCTGTCCAGCGTGGATCAGTCGGTCACTGAATCTACTCGCACGCAAGACATCAGTCCTCATGGCGCTCGCGTGATCACCCACCGGATTTGGCGGCCGGGAGGCCGCCTGCTGATCCGCTCTCTCAGAAGCGACTTCTGGGCTGAGGCGCGTGTGGTTTACTGGCGGTCCTTCGCAAGCAGCACATTTGCGATTGGAGTGGAGTTCCTCAAACAGGCAGGTAATTGGCAGACGCAGTATTAGCGGCCGGCCAGGGAGACGAAGAAACTGACGCGCCAGACGGCACTTCCACAATTCGGTTGTGTCCGGATGATGACATAACGACGCCGGCCTCGCGACGGTCCGAGTAGGTGCCCAACATCGCCAACGTTTGCTGGCGAGTGTGCAAGTCACATTATAATTTGCATCTCGGCCTCCTTCGGTCCGAGCGCTGACTCACGCGCCTGTGCATCTCAGTCTAATTCGATTTTCACCAAGCCTTCCAAACCAAGGTCGCGGAGGGCTTGGCGTAATTCCATCTCAACGTGGCGGACATCTTGTGAACGCACCATCAATGAGGCATTCAGACCAAGTATTAGGTCCTGGCCAGACGAACGCAGCTTCGGTAGCAGCTTGGTGCCGAGTTTGTTCCACTGCTCTGGCGGGATAGATCCTCGCAACGAAAGACGAACGAGTCGCAGGAAGGATGTTTGATCTCAGGGGTCGGTGTCTGAGGTCAGGACGCGGTTCACTTGTGCTGGCTAACGGCGCCACAGCGTTCACAGATAAAAGACCGATCCCACTGCGCGTATTGTCGCGGGTAGCTAGAGTGGTTGTGCTTCCAATAGACAAGAAAAAGGACAACAAAAACACCAGCAGAGAGCAAAGAATAGATCGTCAAAGGAACTGAAGAAACAGACGAAGCATTCCTCGTAATGGTATTTACATAAAACACTATCCAACCGACCAATAAGAACACCAAGACCGACCAACCAAAAAGCCTTAGATAGGACCATTTCTTCGGGGGAGTAAGCGCTCTCGAGATCTCCGTCTGCTGTGTCCCTTTCGTTGTCGCTCTGCCCACAACCACATCAGGCCCCTCAGTCCCGACCACGACGCCGCGTACTCGCGTGCGCGTGCTCACGCGCTGAAGTCCCTCTTGGTAAGCCAGAGATACTTTCTTGAGGTCAGTGCTATTGCAATTCGGGCAGTGCAAGTCCATCTTGTCACCCCTTGCTGCCCCATTCCGATATGGGTCTATACCCATTCTGATTACTTCTCTGCGCACGCGGTTGCCCGTATACTCCGCGCTCTTAGACAAGGTCCGCATTACAGCTTTCCTCCTTGGCGACCAGCAACGTGTCGGGACATTTTCTGAGCCATGAAGAGGAGTAGCCGCCGGTCCCCCTCATCCATACGGCTGAGCTGTCGGCGGAGTTGGTTGAAGAGGCGAGCATCTTTGCCGGAGCTGCCCCAGGCAATGTGATCTGCCGTCCGCCGCTTCGGAAGATTTGGGAGCGGCGGCGGCTCCTCGCCGTCGTAGAACAGTTGATAAAGGGGAACTTCGAGCGCCCGCGCCATCTTTTCCAAGGTCTCGATGGCCGGAACCGTGTGGCCGTTTTCAACACGAGAAATGTAGCAACGAAGCAAGCCCGTCCGCTTTTCGATGTCCCCTTGGGAGAGTTTCTTCTCTTCACGTACAGCACGTAAGCGGTCACCGATAATCATCTTGACCCTACTTTCTTGCTCCGACCACTCCACGGAAGATGACTGTAACTCTGCTCGAAACATCTCTCAACAAATTTCGGCTGACCATCAGGCGACGCTTTGGTTCGTCCTCCTCTTCTCGTCGCTTCGAGATTGCCGCGTCCCGGCGTGAAAGACGCCCGCCTCCGGTCTCCACTAGCACGCTTCGCACCACGAAAAACCTGTGTCACTCACGCGTGCGGCTCGTTCCGCCCTGGACGCGCCAATCTCTCCGCTTCTGTCCTCTGTTTCGCGTCCTTGCTCCCTCGGCGCGGGGTGAAGGGAGCAAGGACTCCCCGAAACAGGAGGACAGAAAACATGAAAGTCGAACAAGCAAAGCAGATCGCAAGCAAGGCCATCGAGCAACTCAGTCAGGCCCTCGAAAGGGGCCACAGTGAGACGCTGAGGGAATACCTCGCTGCAATGGCGCGGTTCCATCGCTACAGCTTGCTATGTGTTCCTCAACATAGAAACGAGAATGTGAATAGCTGGACTATGTGAATTCAGCTTCAAGGTCACTCCGGAACGCCCACTCAATTCGACGTATCTGCGTTGCAGCGATTGACATAATCCGGCCACACTTCTCCGGCTCGGCAGCTAGCCGAGAGGAGGAGCGCGATGAATCAGTCCATCACTACCGGTTGTTCCATCCCAGATTTCTGCTCGCAGTATGGAGACTATCTTTTTCGTGTTCGCGGATTGGCGGCTTCCACCCGGAAGCTGCATCGACACGTCGTTTGCAGGTTCCTCACGTTTCGATTTCCAGACGGAAAAATCATCGTGAGCGACCTTCGGTTCAGTGACCTTGTGGATTTCCTGAAAGAGGAGTTCGCACGGCTATCAAGCCGGGAGACTCAGAGAGCTTGGCTGATGATTCTGAGAAGTGTGCTCCGGTATCTCTCAGAAGCCGGACAGATTCCCAAAGGCTGGGAAGGAGCTTTACCCAAAGTCGCCAATCATAGTTATGCACGTCTACCAAAGAATCTCTCGCAGGATCAGGCTAACGCTCTTCGTGCCGCATGCCGCGGGGGAAAACCGAGACACTTTCGCAACCGAGCTCTATTGCTTTTGTTTTTGCGTCTCGGACTACGCGTGCAGGAGGTGGCTGGTCTTACTCCGAGCGACATCGACTGGAAAAATGGCTACCTGAAAGTTCGCTGCACGAAAACGTACAATGATCGCATCCTCCCTCTTCCGCAGGATGTGGGCCGAGGGCTCGTCGCTCATCTACGCAAGTGTCGCAGCCACCCCGAACGAATATTTGAGCCGCTGAGGCCGCCGTTCACGGCAGAACGCAGCTACACCCATGTTCTCAACTCAATTCGCTACGTTTTTGGGCTGGCGGGTATCAATGACCACGGTGCGCATTCTCTTCGCCACACCGCTGCCACAGAGATGGTGAACGCCGGCGCATCTTTCAAGGATGTCGCTGACGTGCTCGGGCATAAGTCCGTCACGACAACATTCATCTACGCCAAGCTCGATATGAAATCATTGATGCGCGTCGCACTGCCCTGGCCCGGAGGTGCGCGATGAACATCACGAATTTGTCGGCATACCTGGAAGAGTTCTTGGCGTTAAAACGTACGATGGCCGAGGCGGAACCGCATTACGATGCGTTCGACCGCAGATCGCTACGCCACAAAGAGAAACTTCTCAGGAACTTCCTTGCTTTCTGGAATCATCATGGCTGTCCCTGGCCGATTCGTGCCGCACATGTTCTCGATTGGCTAGCTGCCGAGAGTCATCCGCAGCATCCATACCGAGGCCAACATCGTTTCTATGTCCTGCGGGCATTCTTACAACAAGTACGCGCTTTCGAACCTGAGACGGAAGTGCCAGACAAAATATTCAAGTTCCGACGGCCTCGACGGACACCCCACATATTCTCTGAGCGCGAAATTGTGCTGTTGATGCGGGCAACGCGGCATCTCCGCCTATTTGAGACTTTTCGTCCGCTGACTCTCCGCACCATGATTGGGCTGTTGGCGAGCACCGGTCTGCGCATTGGGGAAGTCCTCAGACTCAAAAGCGAGGACGCCAAGTTAACAGCCAATCCGCCCTTTCTGTTGATCTATGAAACGAAGTTTGGCAAGTCGCGAAATGTTGCTCTGCATCCAACAACGGCCCACCGCTTGAGAAGATATCTCGTCAAACGAGGAGAAGTTTTAGAGAACCGACTGGCCAAGACCTTCTTCACAAATGTCTCAGGCAAGCCGCTTGGGTACGCCTCAACCCGCTCCACGTTTCGGAGGTTGCTGAAGCATGCCGGTATTCAGTCGGTTCCAGGACAGCGAGCTCCGTCGCTTCATTCGTTTAGGCACACGTTCACGGTAACGAGGCTCACAAGATGGCATCTTGAACGGAGAAATGTCCAGGAGTTGCTACCTCATCTGTCGGTGTACCTCGGCCATGTTGGACCGGAAAACACCTATTGGTACATGACCGCTACACCAGAACTACTCCAAACAGCTGCTGCGCTCTTCGATCGGCAGCAAAGCCAAGGAGCAGCCAACCCATGACCACACCCGCCCTTGTCGGACCATATCTTCAGCTCTTCTTCACGGACCATCTCGTTGCGCAAAGACGCCTCAGTCCGCAGACGATTGCGAGCTATCGTGATACCTTTCGCTTGCTGCTGCAATTTGTGCACCGTGAAGCGCGTATCGAACCAGCATCCCTGTCGATACCGGAACTGCATGCGGACAGAATCCTAGATTTCCTCGACTACGTAGAGAAGGAACGCAATAACACAATTGCCTCGCGCAACTTGCGGCTTACAGCGATACGCTCGTTTTACCGTATGGTTGCCCTCCGCGACCCGGCGAGTGTGGGAATCGTAACGCGCGTACTCGCGATTCCGCTCAAGCGTGCGGACACCAAAGTGCGCTCGTACTTAACGCGCGAAGAAATGGATTCGATCCTTACAGTGTTGGACCGAAACCAATGGTGTGGGCGACGAGACTATGCCTTGCTTCTCACCATGTACAACACGGGCGCTCGTGTCTCAGAAATATCCTTTCTTCACCAGAATCAAGTGAACTTCGGAACAAAGAGCTACGTTCAGTTGCATGGCAAGGGACGGAAGGAGCGCTTGATCCCCCTCTGGCCCAGGACTGCCCGAATTTTGAAAGAGTGGTTCCGGGAGACTGGCCCGCGGGATAGTGCCGTCGCATTTCCCAATGTTCGTGGCGAACCGCTTTCAAGGTTTGCTATCCACCTCTTACTCCGCAAAGCAGCCCATCAAGCTGCCTCCCATTCTGTAAGCCTCAAACGAAAACGAGTCTCTCCTCATGTGGTCCGGCACGGGACGGCGATGGCGCTACTCCAGTCGGGTGTGGATATTGCTGTCATCGCGCTCTGGCTGGGCCACGAAAGTATAGAAACAACCAACGCCTACTTGCATGCAAATCTCGCGATGAAGGAAAAGGCCCTTGAAAAGGTCCTGCCGATGGATACACCATTCAGACGATTCCATGCAGACGACCGCTTGTTGGCGTTCTTGGAATCGATCTAACGACATTGACTGAGGGGCGCGAAACCGTGCGCCCCAACTTTCATGTCTCGCAGCAGGTTAATAGACACTTCGCGACTAGGCGCGGTCTATTTCCCCCAGCCCCGTTGGGGGCCGGCGACGGGCACTTGTCCGGTTAGACTCCACAGGAGTTGGCAAAGACTGCCCGGGCATTGAATAGCCATCGCGGGGAACACTAGCGCCGAACTTCCAAGCGGTTGAAGGGGTACTCCGCGATCCAGTGGAAGCGGGAATTCGCGAGGAGGAACTTGTTGCGGTCAACTAAACGGAGTTGCATGTGTATCATGTGGTTGTCCACCTCGCCATCGAGGGTCAGTTGATCCGGCGCGGGGCGTTGGAAGGTGAACTTGGCCCTCCAGTCCTTATCGTTGGTCTTTGTTAGCGCGATGGTTCTGTCGTTGAGGTTGATCGTGGCGCCGTAGCCGACGAACGAATCGTCCATGCGCTGAAAGTTTACGCTGGCGGGAAAGTCAAAGATGACGCGACGCCAGCGGTCATAATCGGTGAGGAGCGGCGAGCGGACTTGACCGTTAACGGAGAGCTGGTCCACGTTCCAGATGCCGTAGAACGACGATTTGGGACGTCCGCCGCCGTAAGCGTACCAAATGCTCCAACTCGTGTAGATATTCGTTCCCACAAGATAGATAGCAAAGATGAGCTGCGCGCCCAGCGCGATACGGTTAGCGCGGCGCGTGCGGAAGAGTTGCGGCTGCGCGGAAGAGTTGCGGCTGCATGGAAGGTTCGACGGGCCGATTTAGGAAGAAGAAGTTAACGAGACGCGGAAGCTCGGGAACAAGAAGGAACAAACACATCAGGATCAGGTGGAACGAGAGGAGTTTTACGGGGACGTCATAGGTCATGTTGAGCAGGAACACGTATGTCAGGTCGGCCAGGCAAATTAGCATCCCGAGCATCGTCGCACCAGGGACAATCAACAGAATTCCACCCAGCATTTCAGCGCATCCGGCGAAGATTTCATAGACAGGAGAGGCACCGACGAAATTCCAGAGGACGCCCATAGGCGAGAAGTTGCCGAAAGGCTCGACGAATCTAGTGAGAAATGGGAAGGGCATTTGTTGTGGAAAGACCTTAACCATTCCGTAGGAGAACATTGCGGAGGCAAGGGCAAAGCGAATGAAAAGGCGAAACCATTTGTCCAGCGTGACGTAATTGTCGCGCTGGCGGTCAAGAACAGACCAGATGCCGGTTGCCAGCACCACAAGGACCAGCAGGCAGAATGTTTCCACCCAATTGAAGGTTTTGTCGCCGCTTCCACTGCCCGTGTAAACCAGTGGGTGCGTGATGCCGAAAATATGCGCGGCGGTCCAGAGGGTGATCTGGCGCATTGGCCACAGCGTAGCGGGGTCAACCGAAAACTTGGTGATGAGAAACAGTCCGCCGAGGATTTGAGAGGTGAGGCAGTACAGTCCAAAGTACGAAAAGCAGAAGCGGGAGGTGAGCCGCTTCACGAAGCTCCAATGCGGAACCTGCGTTTCTCGCGAGGGTTCTTCGATCTGGCTCTGAGTGCCCATGGGACCTCCATGACCGGACCAAGTGACAACAGTCAGTCTACATCACAGCTACGGACGCCATAACTGCCGAGAAACGCGCAAACAGGCCAAGTGAAATCGAGCCGAATGCCCCAGAGGTCCCGTTGCGGAAGGTGAAGAAATCGATGGTTCCGCACGATGGGTCCTCGCCGACGCGGCAGTGTTGATTGACCGCTCGCTGCTACTTCGCGGAAAGTCGATGTGCTAGAAAAGATCGCCGATAAGTATGGCTCTACAACTCTCGGGTTCATCTCACAGATTGCCAACGTTCTTGAGATCCCTCTCACTACGTTGACCCTGGAGCGCAAAAAGATGCACGCTACCTTCCTTTTCTTTCTCCAATTAACATAGTAGGGCAATTCACATTCAGCTTGCACAACATTATGCTCATCGCATCCCAGAGGCCAGACGCTACCCACGTCGCCGGATTTCAGACCTGGAAGCAACTTGGACGTTTCGTAAAGAAGGGCGCAAAGGGAATCTTGATTCTTGCGCCGGTGCTGCTGCACAAGGACGCGGAGGCATCCGACCGAGAGGAAGGCACCGAAAGGCCAGTGGTGCACTTTCGCGCGGTTTACGTGTTCGATGTTGCCGATACAGACGGTAAGCCACTGCCCGAACTCGGAAATGCTGACGGCGATCCGTCCGGCCACACGGAACGGCTAAAGGAATTCATCGCGAGCCGTGGAATCCAACTTGAATACTCAGACACGATCTATCCGGCGCAGGGTCAATACTCACCTGGAAAGATTGTGCTGCTGCCCGGTCAATGTGCGGCAGAGGAATTTGCTACGTTGGCCCATGAGACGGGACACGCGCTCCTTCACGGCCAGGATCGACGCAGCTAGACGACGAAGCGTGTCCGTGAGACAGAGGCGGAAGCCGTTGCATTTGTCGTCTGCGAAGCCATCGGCCTCAAAGCCCAAAATTCCGCTGACTACATCCAACTCTATTCCGGCGACAAGGAGACGCTGGCAGAATCGCTGGAGCACGTACAGCGTGCCAGCGCAGAGATTCTTGCCGCTATCACGCCGACCGACTAAACCAACTTGCAAGTGGGAGGCTCGCTTCGGCGAGCCTCCCGTTATCCCTTGCTCACTCGGGTGCGCCTGGCTCGCAGTTTTCGCCTCCCTTTGACGCGAGAGCCTTGTCTGGGGGCACGCTGGACGATGTTTGCTTCCCACGAGCGGTGCTTTGGCGTTACCGGTCTCTGACACAGACGTGTCACGCTTCGCGCCGGGCCTCCGCTCGCAAACTCTCGCGCCAGCCGTAAACACGTCTCCTGTCACTCGCGTTGCCATCCGCTTCGCCCCAGACCAGCAGCGCCTCCGCAGACAGTTCTTTCCGTGCCGGAATTTGTTCCCTCTGTCTTCGCGTGAAGGGAAGCAAATCCGACACGAAAGAGAGAACTAAAATGAATATAGAGCAGAGCAAACAATCCACCAGCGAGCCGCAGCCGAATACAGCCTTGCAAGGCGATTGCGTCGAAGTCATGCGGCAGCTGCGCAGTTGCAGCGTTGATTTCGCGCTGACCGATCCGCCGTACCTCGCACACTATTGCTCGCGTGACGGTCGAAAAGTCGCCAACGATGGTGATGCCACTTGGCTGAAACCCGCGTTCGCTGAAATCTTTCGTGTGTTGCGCCGCGACTCGTTCTGTGTGAGTTTCTACGGATGGCATCAGGCGGACAAATTCATCGCTGCGTGGCGCGGCGCAGGCTTCCGGCTTGCTGGGCACTTGACGTTCACAAAGCAGTACCCTTCAACGGAGCGGTTTCTCCGCTATCACCACGAGAACGCATACTTGCTCGCGAAGGGCAATCCGACGCAACCGACACAACGGATTCCCGATGTGCTCGAATGGAAATATTCCGGCAACAAGTTGCACCCCACGCAAAAGCCGCTCTGCATTCTCACGCCGCTGATTCAGTCCTTCTCGCGCCCCGGCGATCTCGTGCTCGATCCATTCTGCGGCTCCGGCTCGACGCTGCTAGCTGCAAAGCTCCAAGGCCGTCGCTTCATAGGCATCGAGCTCGATGGTGCATATTGCGATGTCGCGCGTCACCGGCTCGTGCCAAGAGCCGCCTGACGGGGTGCGAAAGCCGAATCGAACGCAGTCTTCGTTGTCTCTCACCGTGCGAGTTAAGAAATCTAAAACGACTAGGAGGAGAAAGACAACGAAGGTGTCCCTAGTACCAAGGCAGTACTACAGTACTATTGAAGCAATAATATCCGAGGAAACCATCGCCCTTCTCACCGCATCCACATCTGCAACAGGTTTGCGGCGGCCAAAGGTTGGGGGTCCAATGGACCCGAGGCGAGAAGCAAAACCCAGTCCCCGGTTCTTGCTAAACTCGGTTGACCTCTTGGGTAGAGAGATCGATCCCGCCGTATTGTCCGTTGCCCAACAAATCGCTCCTCGTGCAGTCCCGCATGGCGAAAGGCTTCTCCGCGATCCGGCCTTGGCGCTCAGCCTCTTTGAACAGGCCGCTGCGACCGTTTCAAAAATCCTCAAAGAAAAGGCAGCGTCGGGCAAACCCGGAATACGGGATATGCGCCGCTATCTTTTCCGCACGTATTTGAGGCGAATCAGTGTCGAAAGGAAAGCCAGTCTTGCGTTGGATGATGCGACCGAGGAGGAGTGGCAGAAGCATGCACGGCAAACCGATGACAGCGATGTCGAGCGCCAAATTCTAGTGAAGGAACTGCTGGAAACCTGTGATACATTGACGCGAGAAATCCTGTATCGCAGGTTGGAAGGCTTTTCGTGGAGAGAAATCGAGAAATCCTGCGGCGTTCCGGTGAATGCCGCCAATTTGCGATTCAGCAAGGCTCTTCGGCGTCTCCGAAAGGCAGTTCGGGCAACAGGGCGTTATAGCTGAGGAGGTTCCTGGGACCTTGCCGCTGGCAAGCAAAAGGCGAAAGAAGACTGGGCCAAAATCCCCGACCGAGAAAGCCTTACTCAGGTATCTGAAGCGGAGCCTCTGGAACGATTTTCCCAACCCCAAACGAATCGGATGTCCTTCCCTGGAAGCGCTCGAACGCAACGCGAATGACCCGACCCACGCAGACGAATCCGTTAGCAAGCACGTCGGGAGCTGCTCTCCTTGCTATCGTGCATACAGCCGCCTGCTCCGGCAGGGGCTCGCCCGGATGCGTCAGAAAGCTCCCCGGCCCAACTCCAAGCGGCGCACCCAAAAGAAAATTAAGAAAGTTGTGAAATAGCCGGACAGATTTTGCCGGAAAAACCCCTCTATATAAGTGAGGGGAGTTTTCACCGAATTCTCCCGTAAGCCTGGTGGGGCCGTCCCACTTCGGTAAACCGCCTGGCCGAGTAGCGTGCCGCTCGATGGTCCCGAGCCGGACGCGAAAGCAGAAACCCTCTGGACGGAGCTAGTGCTCCAAGTGCGCCTTGAATCGGATCAAGGCCAAACCTTACCAGCAGAGCGGCCCTTGTTTCGCGTTCGTGATTCGAACCTGCCAGACGCGGGCGCGGTGAGAACTCCCTCGGACTTAAGAAAGCCAAATCCAGCGAAGGAGACGAACGGACATGAAAACACTCTGGCGCAGGGTATCCCAGCTTATATACGCGCCCCGGACGCTCGCGGCGGTCGCCGTGGGTTTGCTTCTCGCGGCACCCGCATTTGCTCAGCAAGGGAATTCTCCTTGGGAAAACGCGGTCAACGTTCTTGAGGCGGCTTTCACCAGCACGATTGCACGCGGCCTGTCACTCGTCGCGATTGTCGTGGCCGGGCTGACGTTCGCCTTCGGCGAGGGCGGATCGAAGCGCATTCTCGCGGGCGTGCTCTTTGGTGTCGGCATGGCCATAGCCGCCGTGAACTTCATGGCCTGGCTCTTCCCGTGAGGTAGAGCTGAACAAGCCGCTCTTCTTAGGGGTCTCCGATGTCGAATGCCAGACGGGTAAACATGGTTCATCGCTCGCTCTCACGGCCCCTCACCATCCTCGGAGCCGAGAGGAAACTGTTTTTCTTTGCGATGTGCGTGGGCGCGGGAACCTTCAATCTGCTCGACAGCTTGTTAGGCGGGCTGCTGATCTTCTTTCTGCTCTACTTCGTCGCGCGTTGGGCGACGCAGACCGACCCGCAGATTCTGCGGTTCCTGCTCACGGCGGCGAACCTTCGCACCCAATACGACCCGGCAAAATTCAGCCCGGTCTCGATACGCAGGATCAGTGATGCTTAAACTTCAACGGATTTTCAAGAATTACCAGGAAACCGGCGCATTCAACGAACAGGTGAACCTGTATGGGTTTGTCGATTCCAATGTTTTTCTCACGAAATCAGGGGAACTCGGCGTCATCCTCGAAGTGCGCGGCGTTGACTACGAGTGCCTCGATGACGCCTCGATTGACGGCCTCACGAAGAGGCTCGAATCCGCACTGAAACTGTTCGACGAAAACTACCGCATCTATCAATACCTCTTCAAACGAAACAACGAAGCTATCCCCTACAAACTCTATGGCAATCCCGTCGTAGACACCGCCATCAAAAACCGCATCGCGTACCTGGCTGGCAAGGCCGACACCCTCTTCTCGCTTTCGGTTTATTACGTGATCCTCTTCGATGGTTCACGTCCGAAGCGCAAGATCGGAAGCGCGCTCCAGAACTTTCCCGAGCAGCCAGCGAAGGCGCTCGGCGAGCTCTGGGCGTACTTCTCAACCAGAAAACAGGTTGTCTTCCTCGACCGGGAGATCTCGAAGGCCCAGGCCACGCTACTTCAGAAGGCCGAGAGTTTCATCCTACAGGTCAGCGACTTCCTGACGGTCCGGCTCCTCGATAAGCAGGAAGCCTTCCGAATCCTGAAAAAGACGCTCAACTTCGCCCCGGACAAGCTCGAACTGGCGAAACTCAAATACGACACCTTTCTTGACTATTATCTATGCGAGTCGCATCTCGATGCCACCGGGGACATCTCCGTCTCGACGATTACTACGTCAAGGTCCTCACGCTCAAGGAGCCATCCGCGCAGAGTTTTCCCCTCATCTTCAAGCGCCTACTGGAAGTCCAGGCGAACTACTACGTCGTCACTGAATGGAAGAAGGAAGACTCGGGCAAAACCCGGCGGATCATTCAGGCCAAGCGCCGCCACTTCCACAACACCAAGCGTTCGTTCTTCAGCCAAGTCAATCTGAACGACGCCGCACCTCAGGATGTTCTTCTCGATGATTCAAAGGAGTCGCAAGTCCGGGAACTCGGCGAGGGCATCAAGGAGATCGAACTTCATGGGAATTATTTCGGTCAATTCTCACTCACCGTCGTCATCTACGACCTCGACCCCACCAAAGTGAACCGGGCGTGTGCGGAGTTTTACAAGGTCTTCAGCGTTCACGATGCGCAGCTTTACGAAGAGAAATATAACCTGCTGAACGCATTCCTCGCGGCGGTTCCCGGCAATCACATCTTCAACCTTCGCTACCTCTACCTGCTCAACACGAACTACGCCGACTTTTCGTTCCTCTTTACCCTCCACTGTGGCGAGCCTCGCAACCGGCACCTCCGGCAAGAATATCTCGCGGTTCTTGAGACGAATCACCACACGCCGTACTTCCTGAACCTTCATTATCGGGATGTCGCGCACACGATGATTCTGGGACGGACCGGCGCGGGCAAATCATTCCTGCTGAACTTCTTGATCACGAACCTCCAGAAGTACGCGCCGCATACGTTCATCTTCGACCTCGGCGGTAGCTTTGAAAGCCTCACGCATCTTTTCGGCGGCTCCTACGTTCGTGTCGGACTCGAATCCGAGGATTTCAGACTCAACCCATTCTCACTGCCGCCTACGAAAGAGAACCTCGATTTCCTAGCGCTCTTTGTGAAGGTTTTGCTTCAGGGCTCCAGGACGCCAGAGATTGATCCCGCGACAGAGCGCGACCTCTACCACCAGATCGAGAATCTTTATGCGGTCGATCCCGCATTGCGCACGCTCGGTGTGCTCACGAATACGCTCGGCCATGAAATGTCCGACCGGTTGGCGAGATGGACTCGCGGCGGGCAATTCGGCTTTCTCTTCGACAATTCGGAAGACACGATCTCGTTCTCACAGTTCCAGTGTTTTGACTTTCAGGGGATGAGCCAGTACCCGGAACTCCTTGAACCGCTGCTCTTCTATATCCTCCACCGGGCCAACGCCGTCATCGCCGACCGGCAGATCACCCAAGTCTTCAAAGCCTTCTTCATCGATGAAGCATGGGTGTTCCTGAAGAACCCGAGCATCCAGCGGTACGTTGTGGAAGCGCTGAAGACCTGGAGGAAGCACAACGCCGCGATGGTGCTCTCGACGCAGTCGCTCGACGAACTGCGGCGCTCGGACATCCTCGACGTGATTATCGAAAGCTGCGCCACAAAAATCTTCCTAGCGAATCCTGACATGGACCGCGAACTTTACCGCAGGCAGTTCCACCTGAACGAAAACGAAGTCGAGCTGATTTCGAACCTGATCCCGAAACAGCAGTTCCTCATCAAGACGCCCGAGCTGGCCAAAGTTGCCAACCTCACCGTGGACCGGAAGAGCTACTGGCTCTACACGAACGATCCCTATGACAACCGGAAGCGGAGGGAAGCCTTCGAGACCTATGGTTTCGAGCGAGGACTCGAAGTACTGGCAGGAGAGCACGCATGAGCACGCCGCTTATTCTCGTCGCGACCCTCTGTTTTATCGAACCCGGATTCACGTTCCTTCTGCGACGTTTGCAATATCAAGTCTGCTTGAAGCCTTTGCTCGTGTCTTGGCTTCCGTTGCTAGTGGCAGCGGTTGCGACGGCTCTGGTTATCGCGGTGAATTCTCTCATTCAAAGCATGTGCCAGGAAGACGGCCTTTCCCCGAATGACAAATCCCAATTCAGGAGTGAACAATGAAAGACAGAATCTCAGCTCTTACCCAGCACGCCCGTATTCAAATCGCCGCTTTAGCGGTCCTTTGTCTCTTAGGCGTGGGCTCGACACCGGCGCGCGCCGGCGCGGATGCGGCGCGCGTCGTGAAGTATTCCAACGAAGACATCGTCCCCGTCCGGGCGAAGCTCCGCTTTTCAACCCTCATCGTCCTCCCCGAGAGCGAAGAGATTCTGGACTTCACGACCGGCGACAAGGAATTCTGGATCATTAATGGCACGCACAACCTCTGCTACGTGCATCCCGCCCAAGCGGGCATTCGCAGCAATCTGAATCTCATCACCGCAAGCGGGCACGTGTACTCGTTCCTACTGATTGAGATCAGCAAGGAGCCGAATGCCGAACCGGACCTGAAGCTATTCATCGAGCCGAAGGGCGAATCCGGGATTGCCGGGAGCACCGGCTTGCATGGTTATGTCCGCGTGGGCGAGGCTGAAGCCTATAAGAAAGAACTCGAAGCCCTGCGTGCGCAGACCGACCAACAGGTCCGCAGTGCCCAGGCGCAGGCCGCCGAACAGATCAACAAGTTTCGCGCCGATTACCAAGCGAAGCTCCAGTTCGACTACACACTCGACTCGAAGGCCCCGCGCGCGCCGTTCCTGGTTTCGGCGATTTACCACGACGACGCCTTTACTTACGTCAAGTGCGCCGCCCGCGAAAAGCCGACGCTGTATGAAATGAAAGACGGCAAACCCAATCTCATCAACTTCCAATTCGATAACAGCGTGTATATCGCCCCGAAAATCCTCGACAGCGGATATCTGGTTGTCGGCAAGAAGAAACTCACATTCTCACGGCAAGTTTCCTCGAATTGAGAGGCAAGTCATGAACGAACCGATCCAGGAAAAGGCACCCAAGCCACCCGGTCTCGTACCGAAAAACGTTCAATCGTGGCTTCTCATCGGTCTGGCCCTCTTGATGGTCACCATCATGTGGCTCACAGGCGGAAAGAAGCCGCAGTCCGCCATCAAAACCGCGAACCCAACTTCCCCCGCACAGGCCCCTCTGGAAATCAACGAGACCCAGATCACCGAACTTCAGAAGCGTATCCAGGAATTGCAGCGCCAGCAGCTCGTCGCCCAAAGCGCTCTCGCGCAGCAGACCCGCTTGCTCGGGGCCATGCCCCAGGACTCCCAGCCTGGCCAGCAATCGAACGCCTCGGGCAATCAACCACCGGAACGCGCCGAAGACGCCATTCAGTCTGAGCGGAAAAAGCGTGAGTACCTGTCCCTGTTCGCGTCAAATGTCGCCCTGAGCTACCGCAAGTCTACGGGCACTCCAACGCCGACGGTGACAGAACCAAGCTCGAACCCCACAGTTGCAAACTCCCCGTCTGAGGGTCCAGATGCCGCACAACTCGCACAGCTTCTGAAGGAGTTGCAGCCGATTGCCCCTCCGCAAACGGCGGCACCGCCGCCTGCTTTTTCCATCTCCACCCCAACGCAAAACGTTGCTTCGGAAACAAATAACGACAGAAAGGAGGGAGGCCCACGCCCTGCCGCCGCGCCAAGTGGGACGCATAACGCGGCGGCAGGGAAAACCTATGTTCTATTTGAGGGAACTGTTCTTGAAACGGTTCTTATCAACCGGCTCGAAGGGCAGTTTTCCGGTCCCGTCGAATGCCTGCTCTCGACCGATGTCTATTCACATGACCGCCAGCACCTTCTGATCCCCGCCGGGACGAAACTCCTCGGCGAGACCCGCAAGGTTGATAACTCCGGCCAGACCCGTCTCGCCGTTGTCTTCCACCGGCTCATCATGCCGGATGGTTACTCGGTGAACCTCGATCAGTTCAAGGGCCTCGACCAGATCGGCGACACTGGTCTTCGCGACCAAGTCAACAACCACTACCTACGAATCTTCGGCGTTTCTCTTGCCGTTGGTGCTCTCGGAGCAGTGGCCCAAGCCGGTAACGGCAGCGCACTCACGGCATCCGGCAGCGACCTCATGCGCCAGGGATTCGCGTCGAGCACGGCACAGTCCTCGGCGCAAATCCTGGACAAATTCCTGAACATCATGCCCACCGTCACGATCCGCGAGGGCCACCGACTCAAAGTGTATCTCTCGGGCGATCTTGCATTGCCCGATTACAACAACCACGAGATGCCTTCAAATCTCTGAAGGCGACAAAAAAAAGGAAGGAATCCGATGAAAAGGAAAATTCCAGCAGTTCTCTTGGTTCTGATTCTCTGCGTTGGTACTGCCTCTGCGCAATTCGGGAGCGGTATCGTGTACGACCCGACCAACTACCACAACGCGCTGTTGCGCTACTACCAGTTGCAGCAGCACCTCATTCAATTACAGAAGAGCTACGCCAAGATCACGGGCCAGCTCAACCTCGCTATGCAGATGGCGAGGTTCGTCCAAAACATGCCCGCTCGTTACCGCGCTGTGTTTTCGCAATGGAGAAATGTGACCTCGTTGAACACTTTCGGAAACACCGGCTCTTGGATCAGCGGCATCAACTCGGGCCTCCTTCCCAACATCAACACCGGCTACCAGAGGTCTACAACCCAACTGCTCCCGTACACCGCGAACCAACTCTCAGGCATGAACGCCTTGGAACTTGCGCGCGTGCAGTCCCAGTACGCGTCCGTGGAACTCGCGGACGGCGCGAACATGAACGCGATGGCCACCATTGGCTCGATCCGCGGCAACGCCGATAGTGTCCAGACTCAAATCGCAAACCTTGAACACGACTCGTTCTCGGATGACCCAGACCTCAACACGGAAGTTTCCGTCCTGAACAAGATCAATGCGGCGGGAGTCTTGACGCTACGCACGCTCCAGGATTCAAACAAGCTCCTGGCGTCGCTTCTCGAACAGCAAACCATCCTCGCCAAGCAGCAACGCGAGGCCACGACTAACGCCATCAACGCCGACATCGAGCGGCGCGCGAACCTCGCCGGCAACATGGCCCAGGTCACGAGCACGCTGACGAGTTCGCTTCAGAGTTTTCGGATGCCGTAGAGCAAGCCACCCAGCCGCGTCAAGGGAGCCGCAGCCATGCAAACCGACTATCTGCAGTTCATCTTTCAGGCGATCAACAATCTCCTCACTCAGAATCTCGGCTTCTTCGACGCGATGGGCCAGAACCTTTTTCGGATGTTCGCGACGATTCTCGTTGTCTGGTACGGCGTGAAGTCCGCGCTCTCCGCCGCCAGCGGCAAACACTTCCTTCACTTCGACAACTTCGCGGCCCTTTTGCTGACGATCAGCTTCGGATTCGGGATGGTCAACTACTACAGCACTCCACTTCCCGGCATCGGCGTGAGCTTTCACAGCCTCATTACCAACGAGTCCCAATTCCTTGCGAATAAAATCAATCAAACAGAATTGCAAACCGTTGAAGAGACAGTTGCGGACTTTGAAACTCGCATGGACTCACCCGGTTTCGGCGACATTCTGGGAACAGCCGAATATATCGTCATTACCATCCTGCTCGCGGCAGCCCAGGCCATCGCCATTGTTGTTATCGCCTACGGATTTATCGCCACCGCAGTCTGCGTCCTGGTGGGGCCGGTCTTTGTGCCGTTCTTCATCGTTCCGAAATTGGAGTGGCTGTTCTGGGGCTGGTTCAAGGCTTTCATCCAATACGCCTTCTATCAGGTCATCGCAGCAGCGGTTGTGTACGTCATCGGGAACCTCATTCTGGGCATCCTCGACCTCGAACCGAAAGGCACCATTTCGATAGTGCAACTCATCGAGGCTTTTCCCGTCCTTTTCATCACGTTCTTAGCTGCGATCTATGCGCTTTTGAAGATTCCCGCGCTCACCAACCACATCTTCAGCGGCACATCGGGAGGCTCTTCGGCGGCAATTCTGGAAAAGGTGTTCGGATGAACAACGACGCGAGCTTTCAAAGTGCCAAACGCCTCTATCTCGAACAGTACGGTGATCCCATGGTGACGAACACCTATCTCAAGATTGCGCTGGTTCTCGTCTCCCTTGTGGCCATCGGCCTGGCTCTCATGGACTTGCGCACCATTCGGACGTTCCAGAACTTCAGGCCGCTGGTGATCCGCATTGACCAACTGGGGCGGGCCGAGGCGCTCGACTATCACAATTTCGATTACAAGCCTCAGGATGCCGAGGTGCGGTACTTCCTGACCCAGTTCTGCACGCTCTACTACCGCCGGAATCGCTACACGATTCAGAACGATTTTTCGAAGTCGCTGTAT